>BNJU01001457.1_pt1 | contig 160013 bp, 173 predicted proteins | sample 8539281 | NCBI WGS metagenome assembly BNJU01 (sample SAMD00202456, study PRJDB9452) | human saliva metagenome | isolation source: human saliva | place: Japan | reverse complement strand
GATCTGTTATCAGTTACATCACTTCATTCGAGGTGTTGTCTGACTGACGACTTGATTATACAACATGGACCCTCGTTCGTGTCAACACAGCTTTATAATCCTCTTTTAAAGTTCTTTTTGAGCCTCTAAGTGTATTACTACACTCAATAAGAAACAGTCGCTCAGGAACGACTGCTGTGCATATATTATAGTACAACGAAATTATAAATGCAACTCAGTTCTCAATCGAACTCACTAACTTTCACCATACTTTCATAAACGCCCCTGATAACCCAGCAATTGATTTTATACAACCAGTCATGTACACACATGGCTGTACACAGAACTGTAACATAAATAGTTTCTATTTTATTAGTAGTAATTACTTATGAGATATTACATTAGTGTAAGGGAGATTACATAAACAGTATCCTAGACGCTGCAATATCAAAACGGTAGCTCTGCATGGCTGCTATATGTGCAACATATGGCTGCGATGCACACCTTTGTCAGCACAAGCTACATTTGATACCTCTGAGTCAAATTACGGGCCATGCCTCTCGTTCTATGTAGTACCAGCTATGCAATTTTAACCTTAGAGTATTACAAGTCAAAAACACAAATATTAACGCGCAAGCAATCTAATAACGATCGTATCATGAGTGAGATTAACTCAGCAGATTAGCAGATCCCAGTGTTGATAGCAGATATTTCACACGAATATTTCTGTGTAATCGCAAGCGATTGTCAAGAAGGCAAACGCGGTAACACAGGGTTAGCGTATGTCCAAATCCACGTAGCAGATTAAGATTAATAACCTCGATAACGTAGGGAAAGGTTGAAATGATGCCGCACTGTGTAGCTGCCGCTAACGACATCAACAACCTTTCATTCCAAATGATGTGTGTCGCAACAATTATCTGATTCTTTAACTACAGAAGCTTGATTCAAAACGGTCGCCATAAAAGCGGAAGTTACCGCCGCGCTCTCGGTCGCACCTTAGGCCCAGTAAAACGGTTTCTATTAGTACACGACAGAAACAAGTTCTATGGACTCCGGTTACTCTCGTAACGTGTAACAAGCAAAGCGACGACTCGAAACTGCTACGCCTGTAGAAAAAGGTTCTTTAGTGGTTTCTCAAGACGCTAACATCACTTAGTAGTTTACAATACGAATCTCCTGGCACTTTAACGCCCCTCGTGGACTGCCACAAATGCCGCCTGTCAATTCGCGATAGGTGGCATTTCTCACATCCAAGAGATTTCCAGATTTAAACATTTCACTTCCTGGTGAGGATAACGACGCAAGGATTCTGGAAGCCATGCATGGATGAGTTATCCTTACTTAGTTTACCTATAATAGGTAGTATATAAGAGAAGTAGGTTATATAACTGTTTTAAATCCAAGCATGCTTTGGCTTCGCAAGTGTCCAACTACAACCATACTTTCCCACCGGTTTTGCTACATGTTGCATTTCAGATACGCTTGTTTAATATCTCGGCACATTGCCGCATTGCAAAGCCACTCATGGCCGCATCAAGTATTATCCCGGCGTAAAGGCATGAGCCATCGCATCGCCTTGTACTAGATTAGCTTGGATCTATTAATCCCGCGGCCTTCAATGCGAGGCACAATGACCTTGACTCAAGCCATTTCTCGCAGTTAAAATCTAATGCCTCTACTCCTAGAGCGCTGGTTCCTTGACGTAACGCTGCCTTTGTAAACACACGGTACCACATGCTAAGCATCAAGCACACGTTGCGAGGATATCTTTCATTGCTTTTTACAGAGAATTTGCGCCAAAAATAATCTTGTCCAAAGCTTCCAAGACTCAGTATTCTATTAAATCATAGTGCAATAGTAGGACACCTTTGTGCTACATTGCTCTTTATCGGCATACACGTCGAAATTCTTTAGGCTCATTCATTGGTCCTTTTCACTAATCAAGAGACTATATTCAAGAGCTGTATATGGCATAGTATGCCATATTGATAGAACTCTAAAAGAATCCTAGTACATACTACATATAACAGCAAGTATGCTATTTACATATATGATACAAGCACTGATAAATTCTGTAAAAACAACACTTCCTACGCATGGTGCGTAGACATGTTTATCACTTACTATATATTTAACATAAACTACGTATGTAGACATCTATGACATTATCTATTGCTACTATTGTATTTGCATGTTGTATAGTGACATGTGTCCAAGGATGAAAGGATATATTCATGGAGATTTATTTGTTTTTATTAAGAAATGATGGGTGTACTGTGAATCGAGTTTGCTAAAACAATCAACAAAGTCAGTCTAGATCCAACAGATTATCATGTTTGATCATTGGTATTTTGGCTGCGCTTTTACGTGCCAGATGCGGCAAAATGAACTTGCTTTTATTAGGTAAGTTCCTTTGGCTGGTGCTCTTAAAGGCATCGCACCTATCCTGTATATATCTCCTGGTTATCGCGCCGATCAGCAAACACTCGCTCAGCTACAGGTAAGGTTCTTGTTATCACCTTTATATCTAACTAGGTACATTCCTATCTGGCGGCAGATTAGCAGTAGTCGATAAGTTTCTCCTACCACATTTACATCTAGGCAGCAGGTCTGTCGCTGGTCACGCACTGCAAGAGTATCGCTGGAGGCTATGACAGCATTACTTATGTTGTTGATAAATCACGTGAAAGCATTAATGCCTGCCACCGTTATCGCAGTTTCCTTAGGGCTGGGCGCTCATCCTCGTGGCGCTTTACGTCATGCTCCTACAAACACGAAGAGGTTGTGGAATCACGCCGCTCAAGCACACTGCACCGGTAGGTAGGCTGACCCTCCGTTTAGCCCTCTTGGTATCATGGGCCTCGTAGCTGAATCTATCGCCACTCAACGGCATCGAAGCTTTAATTGGTGCTTCCACTGCTCGTATTATTACTTGGCTCTATGATTTTCGTGGCATTAGTGATCAATCCGATTTTGTCCTTCGTATATCTAATACGTCGCCAATCCATATCCATTGGTATGCAAATGTTTTACGAGAGATCTGCAATCTACGCGTTCTTTTGCCACTGCAGCTCTGCCGCCAACATTCCTGCTCAAGCCGCCGAGCTCAGCTAAACGACTTAAAGTTGGATCCTGATATGTATTCCGTATCCATTTCCATTAGGGTGCTACTATCAACATGGGTGGTGCGGCTGATTACGATCACAATCAACGGCATTTAGCGGCAGCTGATGCACGCCGAATCGTTGTAGATATCACTTGCACAGCAATTCTATTATCCGCATCATCGCTACTATTGCGCCGCGATGAGTGCCATCTGGTGTAAGCGGTGGTTCTTTACTACTTATTCCATTACGCTTGTTCCCTATTCGGCATCTCTAACGACGCAGCAGTGCCAGGCGTTGGCTTCTATCATCGGTGTGTTGCAAGACTCTACGGAAACTGCACGCTTTAACCCCTAGCACACAGACATTCTGCTTCACGGCCACTGCGGGCCTATGCCAAAAGGCGTGGCTGCCACGAAGATTGGAACTACGTAATAACACTGAGGCGGTCCTTCGGGACCGTCTTTCTTTCTTTTACATCTAACCGCATATTGATTTAATTCAATGATAGTGCATATAATAGAGTTAATAGATAATAACTATTGGTAGATGTATATAGAGGAATCAACATGAAACAATACGATATCATTAGATAGTTTGAGTGCAGGCGGCGCCACTACTGCATGCTGACGTCGCGAGCACTCAGGAAGGCCTTTAGCGACCATCATGCAAGAAAAGGTACGTGGTACACCCTTTAGCTCATGGTTGTATTCTCTACAAAAGTTATGGTTACAGCAACGACAATGCGATTCAAGAAGTAGAGGAATTCATATCGTGTGTGTGACCGTTGAGTTTGCTACTATGGATTGGGGATACTGTGTCCAAACGTACGTGGTTTAAAATCGACGAATCTGCTGCATTTTACATGACTACCACAATGCCATGACAGTGTAGACGTATATCGTGTGCAGCAAGCTTTCGCATCCGATAAAGTAATGAACATTCATCTTAACGATGGTTCTGGCGTTGTAGAACATTACGGCACCAGCAGCTGCCCTGGGTACTGGCGGCGACTAGTCATGTGCATCGAATCGTACGGTCTTCAAGAGGCGGGTTTCCTGGACTAGTAGAAAAGCCTCTTCGGTGATAAATTCCCAGCAACCATACCAAATCTCTTTTGGCGTACTGCAGCGCCCAATCGATAGTGTTGAATTCGCACATGTATTTACATCTCTGTCGTACAAGTAACAATTCTTTCAACACAATGTACGTTTAGTACGAAAAAGAAGATGCAGATATGTCTGAACATCTACTAAACAACTACAGGCACGTGCATCAATGTTGCCGTGGAACCAGCACTGTTCGAAATCCGTCAAGAAGATTGGCCTCAAGATAGTCGTTACTAAAGATCGTACTACTGGTGAAGTTTTAGAAACTAAAGTTGAAGAAACTCGCACGCAGCCTGCGCATCCGTCCGATACGAAGAGCTTCACCTTGACATGCTAGGTATCGAAACATGGCACTTTGAAAACTAGGATCCGACTACCGAGATTTCTTAGAAACATCTGTTGATGGGTATCTATGCATTAGGTGACGTAAACGGCGAACGCATTCCGCTATCAGTGCAAACCATGCAAGCGAGATATTATTACGTCCCAATCTTTTCACGCAACAAGCGAAGAAGATTATCGTTGGGCACGTTAAGATACATTGCCTAAGGTTGCATCTCTACCCTGAAATTGGTAGCGTAGGCGCTTACTCGAAGCAGAAGCTATTAAAAGATCGTTACGCAACGCAGGCGTAGGCGAAAACCGGCTTACTCCTCTGGCTAAGGCAATATGTGCAATGGGCATCAACCACGTGATGTAAATGACGGCTGTAAAATCGTGGTGAGACAAAAGATACTAACCATATCCTTGCGTATGCAGGTAACAGGTCTCAAGTCGCGTCCTCTTCCAACCATAAGGTAAACCTTTATGAACAGCGTAGCGTCACCTTTCCGTTGGCAGCAATGAGTGAGAGAGTAGCTACGAACGTGCACGTTTACGTGAAAAAGGTATTGCTCGTGAAATGGATCTCGACTGTTTATCACTGCAGGTGGAAACAATGAGTCCACATCCTTCCGCACCTTGAAGAAGTATTATGTGGACACAGCACACGAAAACCGTCGCGATCATACACTACGTTTATAGCGACAAAAGAGCTGAAGATTAACCGGACTCAATGTTAGACCAAAAATCTGCACGTTAAGGAGGTCCCGTGTCTATGGCAAAATATAGCCTTATCTTCAAATTAAGTCGTTACCAGCATATCTAAACGGCGAGAGGTGGATATGAGTAGTCAACCAAGAAATATGGTTATAAAAGACTACATCGCAAGTTCGCTCGTTTGGATTAGTGCATTTAAAGAATTTGGTGAAAGATGGTTTTGTGTCGAAAGCTGAAATAATACAAGATATAGACTGCTAGAATTTAAGCTAGCTGTGAGTAGTCATACTTAACTAGTGAATTATCGTATCGGCAAATTGCATTGCACGTGGGCAGAATAATCCTTCATTAACCAGCTTCGCCGGAAATCGGATATGAAATATAGGACCACGCTTTTGTCGAGCGACCGAAAGGACGAATACCTACCGCTATGAGTCGAACAGATGACCGGAGATTACCACACGCACTAAAGTCACGTAACCAAAGAAGAGAATCACTGCGAGCAAGCTCGTGTACGAATGGAAAAAGCGAGTACGCTACGCTCAGAGAGCACGCCTAGTTTAAAAGAATTGAGGAGATTGCGCCTTTCGAGGACGCTCGAAAATGTAGAAAGAACAGCAAGAATCATTAGCAGTCTCCGAAGAGAATTCAAACTAACGGAGATTCTTAGCTATACGTTTTCCAAAAGCAACATATATGTACTGGCAACAGCGCTTTTGACCGGGAGTAGATCCAGATCTACAAATACGAATAGCTATTGAAGATATTCGTCGGACCATCGACTATGGATATAGAAGATTGTTACCTTTTGTTGCGACTCACGAGGTATTGTTATTAAAAAGCCAAACGATTGCACTGAGATGTCTAGTTCAATCTGCAAGTAATAGCATTTCCTCTCAAGAGCCGGATGATATAACTCATATAAGAGCGTGCAAAGCGACGGATTGTACCCTAATCGCATTGTTGTAGATTCTATCGCAGTCAACTGCATCAGTACTGCGATACAACTGAATTCTAAGTATTATGAACTAGATGCAAACGGTGCTTTGAAAGTTGGAAAACTTATACTTTAGATCCATTTATGGATTTATATAATCTTGAAATTATTAGTTTTATGCATAAGTCCTACACCATCGGCTGAGTCTATACTTTCAGCACAACAGCAGGCGACTAAAAGACTGCTGGATGCTATATCGGCGGACATTTCATTCTGACCGTGGTTGGGATACCAATCGGCAGCGTATCAACATAATTTAAAAGTGCATAACACATATTTCAAAGTATGTCTAGAAGAGGTAATGTCTCTGACAATTCCGCAATGGAAAAACTTTTTGCTATCTTAAAACAAGGAGATGTATGATGACAATACCTGCTATCAGTTATGATGAGTTAAAATGGCGATTGAAAAGCTATAGTATGTATTACAATACTAAACGAATTTACGGAAAATTGAACTTCGCTAGGTCCAGGTTGGACTATCGCTAGCTACTACATGCGAAAGCATAAAAATTCCCGAGCAACCAGTTTAGGTTACTCGAAATAAAGAGTTCAACTTTTGGGGTCAACAAGCAGTCACTACATCTTCAGCTCTTTGGTTACCTCACATAATGGATTAACGACCCGCGTCGATGCCACTGCCAAAGATAAGATTTGTTTTGCGGCCATCGAGAGCCTTCCAGTCTGGTTCTGGTGGTAATTTATAAGAGTTTAGATTGCTCATACGTCACCTGTGTTTTCAGCAGCTACCGTAACAACTACTGTACCATCTTGATGCATTGTTGCATAGTACGAGATTTTTGCCGTCGTCATGAGCTTCAATTTTTCCAGCCCTTTCATATAACAGCATCAGGCACCGAGTTGTTGTTTTGGCAACGCGTTCACTGTGAGCAGGTCAATGTCACTCATCTGTTGAAGATTTCACTGATAATAGGTTTGCCACCTTCTTCCATATTGGAAGTATATTACCCAGTGATGCCGTCAATTTTCATCTTGTATTGATGATATTTACTATAGCCAGCAACTTTTTGTAGCCATAGTTTTAAATCGTTAGAGTTGAGCTCTCCATGAGTGAAGCCTTGCGGGCATTCAGGCTTGATTTTGGAAAATAGTACCACCTGGTGCTCATAGTCATAACCGGACTCATCGACTGCGCGCTGTACCAGAAATATCCAGTACTTGTTTCTGGCTTGTTTTACGTGCATCTGCCACGCTTGGTGTAGCAACCAGACAGCAATGCACCTACTGTCAGACGCAGTGATGCCGCAGAAATTAACCTTTTATTCATTACATATCCTCCTACTATACGCGATACTTTTTAACAATGTAAAAGTAATTCGTACATACTAGAATTGCCTCTGAGAGTCCGTGCCAAGTAATCAACAGCACACAAACACATACATTAACAATCATATTATTTAGACAATATGCTAGAAACTTTCATTTGATGCAAGTCGATCCTCTACATCTCACATAAGCAGTTTTATAGCACGTAGCTACTGAAAGGAACAGTCTCAATCAACATGCGGTGGCATCAAGCTACCACCCGATCAGCAATCGCGGCAGAATACCCATAATCCCGGCAAACCAACAGAGTTACCGACGATCGGATAAATGAAGTTAAGCTTTCAATTTGATGAAGCACTTCTAAAATAATCACGTCAAATTAACGCATCCGCAGGGCTCAACAGTGAGCAGCATAACTGCACCGATAACGCACCCACATAGATGCCAAGTAGCGGAATCAAACCAGTAAGGCTCGTTACACGCGAGCAATGGTTGTAGCGTATCTCAATGTTGAATAGCGATACAAAGTAGCACCTACCATACACACCTAAAATCGAGGCGTCATCAAACTGTCTCACAGAAATTACTAGATGTTTGAACTATGCCATCGGGTTACATAACTGACACGATTCACTCCATTCATCAGATGCACTTAGGCTTTTTACAGTGAGTTTGCCTTTGCATCATCTACAGGTCCTTTATCAAGGAGCATATAACAGCAAAGATCAATCCAAGACCGATATTTAACGTCCAAAGATAAAACTGTGCCCATTGCATTAACGATACTGTGTACCGCCTTTAGTGCATTCACGAGTATACTTAACGATGCTTTCTGCACTCAACGTGTCCGCCGTGTCTGGTTAGATGCCATTGGAATCGTCTCTGTGAGATCGTCGCATCCAAGTTTCAGAAATCTGTATACAGTTGAGGCGAAGACGCACACAATAATCGACATCGAATAGATACCAATTTGATAGTGCCATGCGGCACCTAAAATACACGATTATGCTGATTGTCACGAAAGATACTACAAGACTGCAGAGGTCGTCATCTCTACCTCCTAGCCCAATTCACTCTTAGCTACAGCCATCGCTCATAGCGCAGCTACTGTAACATCTAGCACAAACAGCAATACATGTGCACCTACAATGGGGTGGAGACAAATGCCTGTAATAGCGGCATCAATGGCACTAGCAATATCTGCTTGTTCTAAGGGCCATCATGAGTCATAATACCGGCTAGTATGATAGCGCCTATAAGCGGTTTGTAATATTTAAAGCTTTTTCATATATAACCCACTTTTACTATACTCACACCGCTTACATTATCAAATCTTAAGGAACATTGTATGACCTACGATTGTATGCAAGTTTAGCTCTATGCACAAAAGTTCACCTTATCACATGCTCGGTCTCGCGATGAACACGAGAGCATGATAGAAGGTCGGGCTTTGATTGTATCGTCTAATCTAAATTAGTTTTAGAGATTAGCGGTGAATCTCAAACGTCTGCACGACGAGTTTGCTCAGCTTACCACCGCTGCCGAGTGGAGTTAGTTGCCACTGGTTTAGCGTCGCCAGTAGCGAGTACCACGAAGTGGGCAACAGATGCGCCATTATTTACTCGGTATTGAGCGCTACGTATTGTACGCGGCGTTCGACAAAGCCAATGTTGTATTGAGGATTTGCACTCGCATCAGCAGTACTCAACTTAATTTAACGTGCTCAGCGTATTGGTGAGCGGCTGTTGCGGCAATTGTTAAGTTTGGATATTGGTCTGCACGAGCAACGTCTTGGTCGGAATCGAAGTAGATGGATTGTACATAGTGGTCCAATTTAGGAGTTTTATATACGGGAAGCTTCTACGACTGCGTCGAGCCGAGTGTATACAGTGAGTCGCGAGTCGTGTATACAGGCTGCGGTTACGACTCACCGAAACGTAGGACAAAGCCAACTGCTGGGCGTGGAGGATGCATTATGATCTTGTTCATTTGCTGTAGTATTGATGTAGCGGTAACGAAAGATTGATGATCAGTCGTCTCGTTAACTTTATAGCCTAAACTAGCCTCTGACTACACTGTAGCATTCTTTAAAGTACCTACGCACTTTACTGTGAAACTTCTCGCTTTAGAGCCAAGGTTAGTTTTACTAATTATCTTGGCTATGCAATCTGATTAGTGCCACCATCGCACGATTATGGATGCGAGCATAACCACCGCATAATCGGCAACATTTTGTTCAAAAAGAACGAGACTAAAGTTCAATTCATGCTACTGTCAGTAGCAAGATGTTTAGTATTCAAACCATGGTAACTACATATTGAATACCAGTTTGTCATTGTGACCAACCATAAGTTACTCCACCATCGAAGTTCCATTTGCCCAGGCGTCTTTGCGCCATCCATTTTTGCTTCAACGCTAGCTTCACGCAAGATCAACTTGGAATTACACCTTTTGTTGAATTGAGTAGGAGTTGCACGCACAGATACGCCAATGCAGCGACAACTGCCAGCCATAAAGTCTAATAATGTTCATTATAATTCCCTCCAGCCGTGGCGCTGCACAATACATCAGGCCTTTGGTAATAATATGCTTTATATTTTACACAACTTTACCGATAAATTTCAACCTCTTTTATGAGAACTATCATGAATCTCCGAAATTTGTCTATACAAATGTTATAATTATAAATCTTTAAAAGCCCTCTTATCCCCTATTTTATTAAAGCATATAATTTTATGAATATACACCAATTAGAATATTAATAATAGTTTATTAATTTCTGCCATATATTACCAATATATTACTGACATTCTACTAGAAGAACTTATAACTAAATACCTACACGAGACTAAAAGGTCATAAGATCCCCTCTCAGGGTGATTCATATCACTTTTCATTATTATAAATTACCCCTCCAATTTTGCCAATGGCTTTCTCCGACAAGCAATTTTATACAAAGTCTCACATTAAATTAGCTACTAACCTCGTCTAACGCCATGACGAATGAAAGCTTCCTGAGTATCAACTAAGGAGGCTTTTAACCTCATTTCTATATACATCCCTTACATACATACGTGAGATCAGAAGTTTCTTGGTCAGACGACGACATTCCCCAAATGTGTCAATGTTTTCCACATTTCGTATTGCCACATCTGAAATAAATTGAATACTGCAAGAGGGTACTCACAAACCTTTCTTATAAACTATTTTCATGTTTTCAATAATATATAAAGTAATAACCAATATAATAATATAGATTTTATCTGTCTCTTCTCTCTCTATATCGAGACATTTTAATTTTAGATTTTATATTGAAAATTTATATACTAAATGATAGTCAAGATTGATTATAAACTATATTTAGCAAAGTATGACAATCTTATGCTGCGGGCACGCTACAAATCGCAATAGGCGGAACAGCATAAGCGTAAGCACTGATCAAAAGCACAAGGATGTGACGCGCACAGTAATGGCAAACCTAACGTAATACACAATAGATAGGTAATAGAGTCGAATGAGTGGCTACGCTATACGAGAGAATATTTCATAATGCAATACTATCGTCCCTGCCCCTTTATCAATACACAAGAATATAACTACTGTAAAGCTTGTGGGAGCCGCTACTGCCATAATTCCCATCAGAGATCCAGAAAGAAGTACTACTTCACTTTCACGAGTATAAAAGCTCTCACCAACAGTTTCCGGGCATCAATAAAGATTAACGCTCATCAGACCTACTTCACAAAACCGATGTCGTGCACTAATTTTTCCATACGTCTTTGCAATATCTGGACGTTTATGCTCGCAAGAATGCCCGCATGGAGAGGCCCCGCGAAAACCAAGACCCATGGCAAAGTAATGTAAAATATATCCTATTCAAGTTCTCATGCCATATGGTTGGGTGTGCTGCCAATGGTACTGCACCTAAAGGAAGCAACAATCATGGTATATGTATACATACTAAACGTTCAAAGAGACTGCTCTAGAGACCTGTCACCAGTGCAAACATCGTATGAAGTACAGGTCTTTCAAAGGTCCATTTGGACGGATGTCGCAATGTTAATCCGCAGCCGTATGACAGCCGAGATAGTCGCAATAGCAATAATGCAATAAAGAGCACTACACCTGATCATAGTGACACTCGCTATAACGCTTCGGAGCTCAGGGAAGAAACCAATACCCTGCGATGCAAGAAAAAGTTCATAATGGTATTTAAAAATCTTCTCGATCACATTCGATCGATGACTTTTGTATTGCCGCATCCAATTAGTGCAGCTCCCTACAATTTGACTAAAGGACTGAAAGATAAAGGCTAATAACTACAAAACGTACCATGCAGACCGCCGTTTCTATATAGCCATCTTCTGCGCCCGATGGCGTAAAGACTGCCTCTAAATTGTTGAAACATATCCCTAATGAGGCACGTGAGATTGAGTTAGTTCAATAATATAGACTGCTTAAGAACTGCATTCCTTACTGTCCACATCCACCTTCACCGCTGACGGCGAGCAATGATGGCGGTAACAGCAATGGGTAAAGCGCGACAGAAAATGGGCACTCGCATTTCAGGCTGCACTTATTAATCCCCACCGACGCGCAAGCGCAGAAGCGCGAGTGCACCATTGCCAAATCGATGTGCAGTCATAAATTGTAACATCGCCTTGTAATGATAGCCGGCCCAAGCGATTTTCAACATATCTTACTACATACATTGCTTTTGGCTGTCGTCCCCACCGGTGACCTAACCGCTCTGCGGCAGGCGGCATGGTGTCTACTGAAAGCCATCGTTGTATGCGGTCTAACATAGTAACTCCTATTCATGCGAGATCGTATAAAGATTGAGCTATCTCTTCAGCCCTAATATCTTCTGTATTATATCACAGAATATATGAAAAGTCATTCATTTAATATGATAATAATCTATATCAGTGCAAAAGAACCTCTTATAGTACTTGATTTATACCGTATATCAGTGTATGAAGTTCTTTCTATACCGAAATGTAGTACACTAGCCTATTTGTGAAAGGTGAGTCTCAGCTATCACCCTTTAGATGCTGGCAATTGGTTTTCTCATCAAATCTTTCAAACCTTGTTTAGTTTTCATCTCACTCTTGACGTTGACGCTCATTTTCAGCCTCTAACGTATTTAAACAGGCCGCTTGGATCTGCATTACAGTTTTTGTTCACTATTTTCTTTTGAGACTAGATACTTCATCTTGCATTACATACCCCACAGAGCTTCATAGGGCTTTGCTTTGTGCGCGATCTGAATATCTTTCCGGCTGAGAGCCAAATTTGTGGGTTACACAGCATTCACCATGTTGCGGTTTGCCCCAAAGATACAACAACGTTAAAGCATTGTGTCTTGCTGTTCGTATAATGTGCAAGACCGAGAGAACTGCTGTTTCACCCACGATAATTACCACTTTACACGCTATAACAGAGTTGAGATTCTAATGGATCATTGAATTGGTTTCAGCAACGCCATAGCTCTTTGCGTGCGCACCAACACGTTGTACCTACGCTACTTGACCAATAGCATCACCAATTTCTAGCATTAGATGCTTTCATCATTGATCAACATTTACTGCATCTGTCATCTGTACGGTGCAATGCCTTCAGTTGGTTTATTACCGTTATTGAGACCATCGCAGTTAAGGGATACAGGGGCACGCATTAGGTTTTGTTAGGGTTTGCACTGCTGGTGTGTCGTTGTTATGCCATTACCATCTGCTCGACGGTTGTGTCCTCTGCTGCATCTTTTAAATGTGGCAGACTTCATATCCTTTTGAGTTCAGGATTTACTGCATAAACTAATGGATTTACCATTTGGCTAACCATCATATTATTACCCGCTTTGAAAGTAAGTGTTTCGTTGGGTTTTACTTTTTCAGCTGTTGCACTTGGTGTGCTATTAACGCTAGAACGCTTCTGTGCCTACAGCGCAAATCCCAACGCATCTCTGCAGATTTAACCTTGGTCTTCAGTGGGCTGCGACCGAGTAATATTATTTGGATCTCAAGTTTTATTAGCTAAACCACTATAACTACCATCCTTACCATCGATACCCTACAGTACCAATCGTGGCTCCATCTTTACCATCAAGAGCAATCTTATCACCCGACTTTACAGAACCATTTTTGCCATCGATGGCTACAGCATTTATACCATCACCGCCTTTTAATAGTACCATCCGTACCGTTAATCGCTGCAGCATTACCATGTCTTTACCGGCTTTTAATAGTACCATTTGTAGCCATCTGCAGTTACAGCCTGAGGTTGGTCCGTGCCATGTAACATATCATTTAACTTGTGTATCGTAAAAGTGATACCGGCCATCAGCGACGGTTGTCTTTAGTCCAATACAATATTGCGCAGCAAGTGCTACCCGCACTTTCACCACCATTGCTAGATTAATTCAGTGGTAGCCTTGGTTTTGGCCTCTAATTGACGTACATTGACAGCGATCAGTATCGCTTTGTGCCATCTGCAACATGGTAACGATTTTGTTATTACCATTATCTCAGACCATTGCCGTCAAGGACGCACTATCTTTTACTGCAGTAGTAATAGTTACACCATTTTTAGTAGAGTGCTGTGTTGTTACCATTACTCGTCATCTAATTACAGTGCTATCAGCAGTAGATGTATTTGTTTTCCGTACCATCAGTGGTATTGTCTGCGCCGAGTTGTAAACGTTGCTCATCAACTACTGTGTTGCCGCTGCCAGATGTATTTGTTTGAGTACCCGCAGTTTGTGTATGAGTCACTGATTGATAATTGTTGTGTGCCACCTGTACCGTTAAAAGCTTGCAGGTTCATATTCACAGATCTATTCAAGGAATATGAAGTCTAATTCTGTTTTGATTAATTGTGATATTTTCACCGACAATGTAACTTTTGCATCTTTACCTGCCTGGCATCTCTTGGTACAGTTTGGTACGGATGTCACATCTTTATCGCGATTTGCCATGTTTGTGGCGGCAGCAACTGCTTTTCAATTGATCCTCTGTACGGCGGCCCGAAAGCAGCACCACCGTCCCAGGTGTATGCGGACTGTTACCATATTTTATTAGTACCGTCTGTTGCATACCAATAGCGGTTTTACCAGTATGCACGTAGTGCCATCAATATTTTACGCATTGCCAGTGCCTAATGTCACTTTATCGTTGAGTTTTACGTCGTAAATATTATGACCATCTGCCGCTTTTGCTGAAGTCAACACAACATTACCTGTTGTACCATCTGCAGCCCTCACCATCGTTAGCAGTAATTTCTGTTTTAGAAAGATTTTTAGCTGCATTAATAGCATCCCGCTACGTTCTTAGCAGTAGCTACACCATCTGTAGCGAGACCTGCAATCATTGCCGTCTGCACCGGTAATAATCGTTTCTGTATTAACATCGTATTTAACAACGCTTTGCATCATCGATACTAGCAGTAGTCATGGTACCATTTTTGAAGTTCAATCATCTACTAAGGATACTTGTTTTGATACCATCATTTGCTTTGTAAAGACAAGTTTGTCTTAACCGCTATCTAGTACTCATCAATTATTGCTTTGTAGTCTGAGTTGTGCCATCAGCACTTATTTGTGCCAGATTACAGTTAACGGATTATCTGCCTCTATTGTGTGTATCTGTACACAATTACAGCACTACAGCAGATTTCTTAACTTCTTCTTCGGACACTTTAACAGTTAAGTTTTTACCATCTGCATCTGTAGTGTGTATTTACCATCACCTTTGATACCATGCATCATCTTTAATTCACTACGCCGCGTGACGTGTTTGTATCGCCAGAGAAATTTCAAGTTAACTGCATCTGTACTTTGCTTTTCACGACATCTGCTACCGTTTTCAATTGATCTTCTGTGGCAGCACGACCCAGTTGTAGTACCATTCCAAGTTGTATTCCAAGTCCTGTTACATATTTGTTCGTACCATCTACCGTTACACCACCAATAGTAGCAGTTTTACCGATAGCACCTGTATGCCATCAATGTTACTGCATTTGCGCCAGTACCTAATGTCACTTTATCGTTGAGTTTTACGTCATAAATGGTGTGACCATCAGCCGCTTTACTAGAGTTAACACAACATTACCTGTTGTACCATCTGCAGACCTCGCATCGTTAGCAGTACATTTCTGAAAGGTGTAAATGATTGATTGCATCCGCTACGTTCTTAGCAGTGGCTTCACCATCTGTGCAGACTGTGTAATCGTGCCGTCTACACCGTAATGTGTTTCTGTACTAACATCTATAACTTGCCCTGTCAATATCGCTACTGAGTAGTCATATTACCATTTTGGAAGGTTTCAATCCATCTACTAAGGATACTTGTTTTGCAGTACCATCATTTTGCTTTGTACAAGTTTGTCTTTTAGCCACCACTTTAGTACCATCAATTTGTTACTTTTGTAGTCGCTCAGTTGTGCCATCAGCACTTGTTGTACCAGTTACAGTTAACAGATTATCTGCATCTATTTGTATCTGTGCTACAGTTACACACACCAGCAGGGATTTCTTAACTTCTTCTTCAGATACTTTAACAGTTAAGTTTTTACCATCTGCATCTGTAGTTACGTATTTACCGTCACCTTTGATTTCAAATGTGTACATCTTTAAGGTTCACTACACCGGCAGATGTGTTTGTATCGCCAGTGAACTTCAAGTTAACGTGCAGAGCTTGCGTTTTAGCAGCCTTTATTAATAGCATCGCTACATTTTTGTGTTGCCAAGCCATCATCGCAAGTAACAGGCGGTACACTGCGCCATCACTGTTGATAGTTGCTGCGTTTTGGCTAGATACCTCTACAGCATCACCATTCATCTTCGTAGAAATGAAATCACCAGTAACCTTTTACATTGAATGCTACATCGCCATCTTTTAGGGATTGGCTGAATACAGTACCACTGTCTGCGCCAGAAACCCGACGGTTTAGGCGAGCGCCAGGAATCGTTGATCTTCCTTTGTAGTATCGTGTTAATATCGAATGTTACTTTACCGTCATTATCTACAGTGGCTGGTCATTTGTACCATCCACAAAGTCTGAACCTTTGGATAATTTAACTGTTTTATCTGTATCAGCGACTGTGATTAGCACGGTATGTTAAAAGTTTGGCTGCAACAGTATCTTTCAACTGTTTTCGTTTACGCATCAGTATCAGCTGTACCTTCAGCAACCTCTTGAATCTTGTTACCACCGGATTTCATCAGACTAAACTGAACCATTTTACCTATTGCACTTTCGAATGCCATGCCTTGAGCAATTCCTCATCTTCATCATTAAATATGAGATTTTTAGAATCAAGAGAACTGCTATTAGGTCCCGGCTTGTAAGTAAACTACCAACGTCTAAACAAGTTTTCTGTATTCAGTTGATTTACATCAATACCATTATTGATTCTAATACCATCACGGTCAATTTGTGTATATATTACTACATGTTGGATCACCAAAACTCTACCGCTAGCATTAATTGCATCAAACTGTTGTCTCACCCACAACATTTCTCAAGAAATAGAGTTTAATTTCTTGAGATCTTTGTATTTAATGTGGTAGCAATATTTTTGCCAGTTTGGGTAACTGTAATGTATTATCACCAGTAAAGTCTAGTGTCCTCCACCAGATACTGTGCGTATCACCATTGGACAAGTTCATGCCACAGGCTGCCGCATCAAACTGATCAATACCACTGCGTTTTTAGCGATTGCAGCCATCATCACTGTGCGATCACGCACCTGTTGGCCACTATGTCGATAATGACACGTTTTGTGAAACCTCTACAGTATTGCCATTCATTTTAGTAGTACAAAGTCTCATGTACCTTTCATTGATGCCACGTCATCGTCTTTTAAGGATTGACTAGATACAGTACTGCTGTCTGCACCAAGAAATATTACGATTTACTGCTGTAGAGCATTGTCTACTTTAGATTTAGTCGACTGCATCAAGACCTACTGTAACAGTTTGAGCGTGACGGTTGCAGTTACACCATTAGTGCCAGAAACAGTGAGTTTTTGATTTTTAAAGTGTTAACTTGCCATCTGAAATACCATCGAAACGGTAAGATTTTTGGAGATAAACCATCTTAACTTTATTGATAGAATCAGCATGCATTTTTAGCTGTCCTCTAAGCCGTCTGTAGGGCTGTTTACCTTAGCTTTTCCATCCGCATCATTAGTAATCGTTTGATAGCCGTAGAAATAGTTACATTCCCATTTGTAGCCTACCAGTTGCTGTTGTATGTACCATTTGTAAAGTTTTAAAACCATTGCAAAGGATACTTTATTTTCATTGCTACCATTAGCTTCTATATTAGTGTGTGTTGATTGGCTAATTTTGTTGTATCAATACCAATTGCATAGTCCTTAGTATTTGTACCGCTGTTGTTACAGTAATAGGGATTATCTGTCGTATTAGCCTTTGCTAACAGTTGCTGCGCCTACAGCAAATCTTTTACTTCGGAATCAACACCTGCTTGTACTGCCTGTAGCAGAGGCCTTAGTATTAACTAGATCACCATCGTCACTTTAAAGGTTGCATCACCGTCTTTTGAGATACTTAAGACCTGTAGATCTATATCACCTGTTAAACCAATACCTTTAGTCGTAGCATTCACCGTATTGTTATCTGGACCAACAACAAGACTACATTATTTTGCCCTCTACTAAATCAGTCTCTAATACCATTAGCACCAATTACTTTTAGTGGACTTTCACTAAGCTTTAACACCGCCAGCTTTTTAAATTATGCAAATGTCACGTCAGGTACAAGCATTCTTAACATCTGTAATATTATTTGATTGTACCTACGTTACCACCGCTAGAAACATTGGTAATTTGTTATCCCACCCGACTAATACCATTAGTGCCAAACTGCATCGTGTTAGAACCAGCCTTACCAGATAAAACCATCTTTCAGCTGATAGTCACATTATTGCCAGTAGTTGGACCAATTTGAAGCGTTGTGTTGCTCAACACATTATTGCCGGCTGTGAAAGAATTTGACCTGTGAAAGTTTTACCTGTAACAGCACCATTTGAACCATCTAATATATATTTGGTTACCACCAGAAGAAACAGTAACGGATTTATTAGCTTTCACAGTGTCTACAGTGATTTGCCTTATTCAAAGAAGTCGTAATTTTCTTTGCATTGGGCTACTGTAATATTGTTCATCACCTCTGAAGGATACAGTATCCTCTTTGTTGATTACTTCGCTATGCCAGTATCTGCACTACTCCAATTATATGCATTGTGAAACTGCTTTTAGTAATAGCTCCGCTACATTTTTAGCACTCAGCCATACCGACAGCATTTTGCAGAAGCCTGACCATTTTGTGACATTAATATTTGAGTTTTGCCAGAAATTGCAGGTTTTGACCATTAGCAGCTGTTGCAGATATGACTATCGCCCTTAATACCTAATGTACTATTTGCAAGATTTACATCGCGCTACCAACATTGCCAAAGCTGGTTAACGCTTTTAGTGCGCCACGTTAACAGCATCTGTATCCTCTTTACCTCATGAAGGCCTGTAATTGACGAGTTGCAGTACCATTACCTACAGCAGCAGCTCCCGTTGCGCAGGAGATAATACCCATGTATTTAATCCTCATTCCATTGGTACGATTGTCGCCTGGATTACTAGCCTTATTCGCAATGCCACCCAGACGATTCGCTACAGATCCAACGCCTAAGGCAACGCTCTACACTAGCCGTAGAGTTAGCACCAGAGGCAGCCGCTCTAATAGCAGTTGCCGTCGCACCATTACCTACAGCGGTTGGTACTGAGGATGTACTAGCACCCAAGTACCTAGTAGCAATATTATCAAGCCATTATGCCATGGCGGCAGTACCGATAGCAAGAGCTCATTACCTGCCAACGGTCTGTTGCTCTAGACCGTGAGAACCAATAGCTATAGCACCATCACTATTTGCTGTGCTATCTACCACCTAACGCTACAGAATTTTGCAGCGTGGCTACTTCAACATCTATACCAACTGCAGTAGCATTTGTTTCTTTGTTGCAGCTGTACCTACTGCTACTCCACCTTGTTCCAAATTTGTGAGTTCTGTACCAACAGCTACACCATTTTTGCCAGACTGCAGAGACTATATGACCTACTGCGAGGGGTTTTCCCCTGGCAGTGGTCTCCATACGCTACTGCTGCAGCGAGATGTAGCATTAACGGCTAGATAAAAATCTCGAACGGTTGAAGATGCGCAGGATGTAGTTCTTCTACCACTGCCACTACACCTTCACCAGTGGCTTGATTCAGAACCAACAGCTAGAGAACTAGATGTTTTAGCATTTGTCTTATAACCCAATACTTCACTGCCTCCATCCGCCTAGTCGCATTACCCAATAGCAACGCTAGTATCCACCAGAAGCGTGGCATAATCATCAAATCGATCAGTGTGCGCCACATAAAGCAACGTCGCCACTTAGTCGCGTGCGCATAAGTACCAGCTGCAAAGCGCCGTCGTCGCCTTAGTAGCACTACCAGCGCAGTGCCACGAACACCAGAGTTAGCAATAGACCTAGTGATACACCACTCTACCAGTCGCACTGCATTTTTGCAACACGCGTTGCGTTGAGGCTGAATTAGCATACTGTGAATTAGCCACTGCTCCTGTAAACCAATAGCAATAGACTGATCACTGTTGGACTGGGATTCATTACCAGATAGCAAGACCATTAGTTAGGTTTGAATACATTTTAGTACCGCCCTCAGTAGTCGCAGTCGGTCTATCTGCTGCAGATACATCCGTAACCACACCAGTTTGCATTGCTAAAAGCCGCTAAAATACTAGCTACTACGATTTTTCTTTTTCCCTGTTTTTGTTCTTAGCCATTTCAGATACTACAACGTAGCATTGTTTTGACTTAGACCAGTGACTTTAAATATCTTATTCATACATTTTCCTTCTTTAAATGATCTACCTCAACTATATGATTCTGTTACCCAAACATATGGATAATTCAAGGTAATGAAAATAATCTGACTCTCATTACTTAAACCTATCTTTTAATTTTTAACATAATTTGCTTTATTTTCTCAATTAAAAACGCATTTGAGGATATTTAATTTACTATCATATTTCATAGATTTTATATAAAATTGCATTATTATTGATTTCATTTATAATTCATTTTAATTAATTGCGAGTTTTATGCATTTTTATAAATCTAATTGAGAATAGAAACCGTTAATAAAAACATAAAATGATTCATCTTTAAAAATATTCATCATTCATACTCTATATACAGCTTTATTGATTATTTTATTAATACAAGAAATTATTTAGCATTTAATTTCTAGAGATAGACTTGTTATGGATTATTTCGTTTACTCCATATAAAAGAGCTCTCGAGGGGACTCTTCTCATTTTAAATATCCATTCAGATCCTATACATAGTTTTGACTTATATGCGAACCTGCTTTTGTTTGCCTAACAATTGGTTATTAGTGCTTTCAACGCATCAATTTCAGATTGTTGTTGTTCAAGCTTGGATTTGTACTCTTCATTTTTGGTTGACGTAGTGACTTACTTCATCTTGCATACGTAGATAGAGCTAATAGGGGCGACTTTGACAACGTTCTGGAAACAGCGTCTTTTCTATCACGGCGCCACCAAATTTGTGGAAATTTACACGATTTACCATGCTAGTGGCTAGAACCAGTGTATACCTCATTTGAACATAGTATCTTCAGTTCTGTAGTGAGCAAAGACCGATTGCACCCGGCTGTTTCTACCGGTAGTTACCAATACACCGCAATTTGAGTTGGTTCAATGGATCGTATTGGATTTGGTTTCAACGCTGCCATTGCTGCCGCATGTGCATCAACAGTTGTGTTTAGCGCCTACATTGTTAATAGCTTGTTTGTAAACCGACTGAGTATCTTTCAATTGCTTACGTTTACGCATCTGTACAGCTGTACGGGTACTACACCATAATAGTTACCACCATTATTCAAGCCGTCTACAGTAAGAGATACAGGTTTGCTCTGATTTGCGGAGTGATAGTCATACCCGCACGTTAACTGTTGTGGGGTTGCTGCATCTTTTACGTTGTGCTGGGGTGATCTTGAGTGGATGCACCATTTCATCGACTACCGAGTTTGCGCTGTCAGACCTTTCCAGAGTGCTTTATGGCTTAAAATATATGTAAGTAGTGTCTTGTTTAGCTTCAGGTTGTCACGCGACTTGGACAGTGCTGGTCACACCTTGTACTCTACAGTTGCCATGACTGCGGGTACATTCCATGCAGAAAGATCTTTAACTGTTGTTTACCGGCATCTGTTAAGTTGCTCACGTCTTGCTGCTGCGGCATCGATTTGGCTTTAGTTTCATCATCCATTCTTAACAGTTACGTCTTACCATTAACATAGTTGTTAAACCGTTTTCACCTCAATGTTAGTTTCACATCACACTGTGCTCAAGTTTTCATCAGTAGAACCAGTAATGTTACCACCTAAGAATCTTACGACCGGTGCTTCTGTGTTTTTATCCGATTTGAGCTTTGCTGTTGCTGCAATATTTGCTTTGTTGTTTGCAATATCACCGGCATGAAACGATGCGCTTTAGTTTGCTGCTGCTTGGTCATCAACTAACAGGTGATCTTCGGTTCTACGACCAGATACAGAGTTGTGTTTGACAGGTGACAAGTTTGTGAGTCCGGCCAGTTGCTGCTGGGTTTCTACACCATCAGTTGCTTTGCTTTTGGAGCTGTGATTGTTGATGTTGCAGTTACAGTGTCAGCCAACATCTTTCTTAGTGCAATTGTGCCAGTCTTTACCATTTTGGTAATGGAGATGTTATCACCATCTGATGAATTGACTGTGTTACCACCTTCCAACTTTTCTGCAGTGTGCGTGCTACTACGTTTCCCAAAGATTTCTACTAAATCTTTGACTTGTTGTTTACGGCATCAATTAAAGTGCTCCAAATCAGTATTCTTTGCGCGTTTTGTTTGCAGCATCATCATCTAATTTAACAGTGCGTCTTCACCATTGGCTTCAATGCTTTATGATACGTGCTGACCTTCATGTTAGTTGCATCACTTTTGTGCTCAAAGTCATCAGTAGAACCAGTGTCACCACTAAGGAAATCTTACGAGCGATTGCTGTTGTATTTTATCCGTAAATCGTCTTTAGTTTTGTTTAATATCTCGGCATATTTTGTAGTGATGTTGTCCTTTGTTGCTGCTGCTATGATCATCTGCAACTTTCAGGCTGATGCTTCGGTCGCTGCTGACCCAGATCTGAGGGTTGTGTTTGATCTGACCCAAGTTTTATGTGGTCAAGCCTGTTGCTACAAGTGGAACTACGCGAGTTGTAGCTTTTACTGCTGGGCACATGATTGTGTCATTTGCAGTTACAGTATCGAGAAGTTACATCTTTCTTAGTGGCAACGGTGAGACGTCACCTGCCATTGTGTAATTTCAATGTGTCGCCATTGATGAACTTAACTGTGTCACCACCTTGAGCTTTTCTGCGAGACTGTCGTTAGCCACTACATTTCCAAGCGCACCGAATCTTCACTTGTTGTTCTACAGTGGAGAGTCAAGTTGCTCAAGTCTTTGTTGCTGCATTTGTCATAGTACGTCTTTCGCTGGCATCATCAAGTTTAACAGTTACATCATCCATACATTGCAACAGTAGTAAGACCATTTCACCTTTAACATTAGAATTGCATCGCACTGTGCTCAAGTTTTTCATCTGTGGGTTGACGTGTAATCGCCACCTAAAGAAAATCTTTGCAGGCGATCGCTGTTGTATTTTATCAATGTTGTCTTTGTGGCAATATCGAAAGCTTTCTTTTGTTTGCAATCTCGCCCTAGCATAGTGATATTATCTTTAAGCTGCTGCAATGTATGTCTTTTCGTGCTGCTGTATCAATGACATTTTATCGGTGCTACTGTTGCCTCTGCAATGTTATCAGCATTTTTGCGATCCTCTATCTAATATTCAGCTTGCCAATCATCTACAAGCTTTCAGTGTGATAGTTTCAGCTGCTGCGACCATGAATCTTTCGTGTGTGTTGTTTGACCTGGAACCCAAGTTTGTCAAGTCCGTGATTGCTTCACGAGGTTTCTACACCGAGTTGTGGCTTTTACTTTTGGACTGCTAATGGTATCATTAGCAGTACGGTATCGATAGCATCTTTCTTAGTAGCAATTGTGATACCGGCTTGTGTAATTTCAATATTGTACTCCACCATTGATATACGTTTAACTGTCATACGCGCGCTTTCGCGGTTTCACCGTGCTTACTTTACACTTCCAGCAGCTAAATCGTCCTAACGACGCTTACCGGTACGAGTCAGAGATCCGCCGGTCTTGGTTGGCGACGTTATCGAGTTTTGTCTTTCATTAGCATCATCACGCATTGCAGTTACATCGTCTGCCATTAGCAACAGTGATGAGTAGTTCGTCTCACCACTTTCGCGAATTTCATCGCCGCCTGTGACTCACGATCATCTGTCGAGCCAGTGATGTTACCTGAAATTTTGACGAAGCGGTGCTGTTGTTGTATTTTATCGATATTATCTTTATTTGTTTTAATATCGCTCGCATGGTGATATTGTCTTTTGTTGACTATTACTTGGTGTCAACTTTTCCAATTGATCTTCGGTTGCTGCACGGCCAGACTCCCGGTTGTGTTTGACCTGAACAATCTCTATTAGTCAAGCCAGTAACGGGTGTTCAACACCAGTTGTAGCTTTACTTTGGGCTGTAACCGCTTGGTTTGGCAGTTCGTTATCGAATGTTACATACTTTCTTAGTAGAAGTTGCAATCTTTACAGCTTAGTGTTCAACGTTTGTCATCGATAAAGCAACTGTTCACTACCTTTTACAGTTTCGCTACTAGCCACTACATTCCAAGCAGCCAAATCTTTCTTCTTGCTCACCAGTGAGTCAAGTTATCAAATCTTTATTAGCGACGTTATCGATGTAGTATCTATCAAGTTTAACAGTTACATCATCCTTGATGCATTTGCTGATGCAATCCACCTTTGATTTTTGAAATTTCACATCTCTGTGTCAAAGATTTTTCAGTGGTGGAACTAGTGTTTACCATCTAGGAAATTTTACGAGCAATAGCGACTTTGTTAGCTTCTGCTTTTCGTCGTCTGTTTTCTTCAGTTGAGATACATTGACGGCATCTTTTATCGTCTACGCCATCCAGCTCGTTAGTAACTTTCATGTCGCTGCATTGATACCTTTGTCTGCCATCAATTTTTACAGTTGGATTACCGGCGGCGTGAAAGATGCACTGTTCAATCAGTAGATCCTTCTTCAAGGACACAGAGATATTTTTATCATTTTCTTGCAACAGTGACATTATCGTCACCAGAAAGTCTACTGTAATACCTTTTCAACTGTTGCGAGTTGTTGCTGGCCACCATTAGCAGATAATTTCCAGCTAGAAGAGCTGTTTAGCAACAGCTTGATTAATTTGCATCACTACATTTTTAGCATCCGCCATGCGCAGTTGCCATGTAGCAACTGTTAGTTACAGTAATATCTTGCTTTTTACCAGCAATTGTAATTTTTCTTACCATTAGCTTTTAGTTTTTCGATGCCATGTATTATCGCATTTTACTGCCAATTTTGCTGTAGCAAAGGTTTACGTCGCCAGAACCGGTGTCGCCTGTGAAAGCCGGGTTAACGCTCTTCAATTGTGCTACGTTAGCGGCGTCACAACGTATCAGCTAGCACCGGCAGCTACCGCCAGTCAATTGGCGAGTTTGACCTGCAGCGCCTACCGCGACGCCACCTAGTAACGTGATGTTAAAGGTATCCACCGCTTCAAGCAAGCATCTGTTTATCAGTACGATCCGTAGCTACGTATGGCTCGACTGCACTGTTGCGAGTGCTCGCCACAGAGTTTAGAACCAATCGCAACACCATCAACGGTTGTAGCACTATTTCGCACCATCACCAATAGCAGTAATCGATTTAGCTGCGCTTTACATTAGATCAAGCTACCGATAGCAATACCATCATTCTCCTGATACTGGGCTTTTTCCTGCACTAGCAATACTGTTATCTGCGGTGGAAGAGCTACCGCCAGTCCCGCTTAATACTATAATCTTTTAGTTGCATTGGCTAACATACCGATACCACCAACACTGCAGTTTCCGGCGGCGCTGCTGCTGGATCCCAAATGCGATGAGGATGCACCAGATCTTGCGGCAGTACCGCATGACCAATTGCGGTGACTCAATATTGCGAAGCTATCGCATCGGCAAGCACTGGCATTGCCATCTGGCGCATGCTAACGCATGACGACACCCACGGTGTCATCCTCCGGGACGCCAGTGGAGTTAGCACCTGACGCTGCAGCATTTGCCGATGTAAGCGTGCGTGCTTCACAGCAACTGTAGAGTCGACCTGTTGTGCTTGCACCGTCACCAGCTAACTGGAGACATTGCGACGCAGCCTCATCGTACATGCGTAGGACCAATAGCGATGAGACTCATCGGCCTTTTGCACCAGTGTTATCTTTAGTGGGTACCATCAGAGTAATAGATACATATTTATGTGCAATTTGATCTGCGATAGCAGCTAACTGAGAACCATTGGTCGCATCTGACCAGAAAGTGGCGTCGCTTTCACGAGCTACGTTTTTGCAACTGACAGCTCAAAACCTGCACGAATGAAGAAACAGCTGTCACTGCCTTCTAAAGTTGATTCTACCGCAGACCATTTGCAGTAACGCACGGTGGCGGCCTGTAGCTAGTTTGTTTTAACGGTACCTGCAAGCGTACGCTGGTAGAACCACCACCTAAAAGCAACAGAGTTATCACGATTTTGCTTTCGCACCTGTACTCAACCATGCGATGGCATTTGTTACAGAATCATTATCCGGCGACGCTTGTATACGCCTGTCAAAGAGCGCGACCAGTACATGGAGTCAGCGCCCGTACTGCAGCAGCAATGCGGCGTGCAGAATTGACGCATAATTGCTGCTGTGATACCGATATGCGTCGCTGCGCATGATTATAATCTCTATATTTAGTTTCGCAACTTCTGGCTTTAAAAGCACGACAGCAGCAGAAACCGTGGCGACAGCGGGGTTTACCCTGTTGACCAATAATCAGTCTCAAACTGCTCTGGCAGACGTCGTTCGCTATCCGGCATCGTCACCGCCGATAACGCAGCCAGAGGGTGACCAGAGCCTTTTGCATATTTACCACCAATAGCAGTGAGCTTGGTCACTATATCAACCGCCCCTTGCCCACGGTAATACGCCTGCAATAGCGACCTTGTGCAGATGACGCACCCGGCTTCGTTTTACCGTCGCACCAGTGCCAAAGAGGCAACCGCAGTACCACCATTTGCAATTAGAATTTTTACCTCACAGCAGCTTGCGGGTGTATTGCTATATCGAGCTTTGCGAATAAGCATTTTGACCAGCCTAACAACCCCACCACTAGCGAGACTCTGCGCTTTTGCAGCGGTACCAGTGCAACATAACATCTCACTAAGTGTAGCTTTTACAGTTTGTACCTGGTAACCTGACTGCATTTACACCTGTAACACTAACGCATTTGTTGCCTAAACCGACACCATTGGCTTTACCTGCTAACAGTAGCTGTATCCACCAGCTACCGGGTGCACCACCAGTAGATGTGGGCACGCATTTACAACCAATGCCACGTAGCCGTAGTCATAGCCAATACTTTGCAGATACGGCGACTACGATTTCTTTTTACGCATATTGTTTTAGCAATTCAGATACTACCGTAGCATTCTTTGGAGTTTGCTCCAAAACCACCATATTTCATTCTTCAGTTTCTCACTCTCCCTCTAAACCTTCTTATAATCTCTCCTATATATTTATTATATATTTACACTATAATTTGTCGGTCACAAACGACTTTTGCTTTTTCGATGTAGTTGGTATATCAAATCTTCGATATAGTCGCGAGAGTTTTTCGTTAAACTCATAAAAGTAGCGCCCTGTGCAAATGCCGCAGTGCGCGGATATGACTTATGTCAGTACCATAAATGTGTCATTTTACGCATAAATGACATTATGAAAAATGAATATAAACTCTTGTAATTAAATTTTTAAATTGATCTTGATTATAGACACAGAAAAACACCTCTGTAACTGGATAGTGCCCAGCTTAAAACCGTACATTCTACATTGCAGGAGGTGTCCCTTCGATTAAATTTATATAAACTTTGCGCAGATGTTGCTTGTACCAGCAACACGCATAAATACTTTGTTCATGTGCTCAGTGCAGCCATTCACCACCGTTCCTTTCCGTATACGTCCGATATATGTCTTGCTTCATTTATGGTGCGAGTGTCAAAGTGGATACCATCCCCTACAGGCAGATGACCTGACGCAGGAGTAGATCTTGCCGTGATGGTGTGCCAAGTTTTGTGCTAGCCACCCGTCGTCTGCCGATCCGCCACTTAAGGGCTGATGTTTCGTCAGTGGATGCACCGAATGAAATCTTAAATACGGCACCATCCGGATATAATATACTTTCACTCTCCATGTTCCTCACTCGCGGGACTACGTCGAGCACGAAGCATGCGGTCACATTGCATCGTTGAGGTATAAGTTTAGCGAGGTTTTGCGTCACTTTCAGTAAAATACAAGCGAGTCGCACGGGACAGCACGCTAACGGTTCGCTTGAGCAATAACGACCACCACGGTTATAAAGTATTGCGTGAACGTGATGATCGCTTCCTCCACCATACTCACTACATGTGGATGTACTGGCCAGAGGTTTTATGCCGACTCATCACCGGCTTTGATTGTCTGCCTTCTAGCCCACCTAGTTTTGCACTTTGTGAGTAGAGACACTGCCATTAATTTCCGGGCGCATCGATACCGCACCGCAGGCACATGCGCACCCATTGGCTGTCGCAGATATGGCATCGCACCTTCGTGACGCGCCTGAATATGTCTAGGCACTACTACATTGTTGATAGTGGGTTGCATGTCACTGCCCTCGTAAAGCAGCTATACATGTGCCTTTTACAGTTAATGCGCAGCCATGGTGGTAGCGTAAGGGTACACTCTACGAGCCTACAGGTTCAGTATTACCTACTAATGCCCTGCCTAATAGATGGCTCTCACTCTCCATAGGCCCCGCAACGACGCCTGCATATGTTGGTACGCGACCTACGTCTTGTGTTGTGGTGTACATGCGATGCATCTACGTGGATAAAATGGTAATTTTCAAACTTATTGACTGCCACGACGATCACTACTCTACTTCACGTGTAACAGGGAACATAGTCAGTACTAACGCTTTTGATGCGGTGAATTCACTCGCATCAATGGGTACATAACGCACGCGGTCACTGCGCATTTTAATAGTACGACGTGCCTACTGTTACGCTCCATGCATGGTCGCTGGCGTGCGACCAATGGTTGCCGCAGCCCTGCAGAGTCAGGTGGATAGGTGCCAGTCTGTTTCCCACTGCGAATTCCTACAAACCGGCTGGAATCAAGAGGTCTCGGCAGCGAAGATAAACGAGGCTGTCGCTATGCGTGGATCCATGCCACTGGCTCGGTAAAAGCGAGGAATAAAGCCTGCGCATATATGCTAAATAATCGCGGTTCCACTATGAATAGATATGACTTCGTCTTCGCTTAAGTGATTGTGACAGTGCTACAAAACTAAGGTCAGGACCAAATTCGCTCACTTTATACGGTGAGGTACTTCAACATGCGGCCAGTTCATTTGTCGTAGTCGTGCATACCTTCTTCTAATGTGGGCTCAATAATGTTACAAATTTCCAGAATAAGAATACTGGCATTAGCATCGCATTCTACGGCGTGCACAGTGTGTGGGGCAGTTCAATAATTCCTTCGGTGCAGGCTCTTTGGTCCGCTCCTGCAGTTTGTCGAATGTGTCGATTAATTGTTGGATCGATTGCCGGCCAAAATCAATAGAGAGATAGCGATCGCTCTACACAAGGTGAAATTGCCGAGCTTCATATGTACCTCCTGCCTCCTATATGCCTGAAAGGACCATTATGTTGAAATGAACATGGTGCTGGCTCACTGAATATTAAATTAACCTAGAAGTTTCACCAATGCACTGAGATGCTGCATAACTATAGCTGTTCGGCTTTTCCTGATAACCGTAATATAACAGTTGTGTGTCGTATGCTTACCGATTTCAGATCTAGCAATACAAAGCGCAAACACGCGCCAATGTAACCGAAAGCAAAGTGCGACCATTTTACAGAACGCACTGCCGATCAATGGGAGATGCGGGTTTTGCCGATAAAAGATTAAGATACAAGTGATGAAATAAAGATGAGACCATAATAGTTGGTACTTTCGTACTACTGCATAATCGCGTATTTCCAAGGAAAGGAAAGCAGATGTGCCGAGCAGCCCCTACTGCAGAGAGTTAGAGCCGCTGACAGGCCTACGACCACCAGATCGTTGCCACTCTTCACCGGCACCTGAGAGGACGCAGAGCCAGCGGATCTGCTGCGGGTCAAGTAGCCATGCCCATGGATGCAGCACTGCAGAACTGCTAAGAATAACGCTGACACACGAGACTAAAAGCATCTGCAGACCTCATGATCAGCTGCTGACGCGTCACCATCATTTCAGCTGACTCTTGACCTGTAATACGCATCGAGGCAGACTGGTGACCACCGGAAGGTAATATAACCACCTACTGTACCCGCCGCAGTGAGCGGTCGTTTGCAAGCCAGAGGATAATTTGCTGAGAACAAAGGCGTGGTGGCGAGCCTCACGCGGTGATGGATTCAATGAAAAAGGCTACGCCAACCGGTGAACCAAGTCTGTGACATGCCAGAACTGTGCGCGCTATTGTCTATCGCCACGCTTCATTTTCTTGAACGTAAATAGTATTAAAATACCTAATACCTCGCTAATGAGCGGCCACTGTGAGTCGATATCAACACCATAATAACTGTGAGACCCATTGATGCACGCCGATGTTGCCAATATTTGAAGCTGGCAAGGAAAGTCATGCCACAAAATAACCTGGGCACGGCAGTGCTTTATTTGCAATGTCTTGACCGCGCATTTGGGATACGCCAATGATAGTCCATACATTGGCTGTGCAGTAATAGATCGCAGGATGCAACGTAGCGCAAATGCGCAAATCTAGCTTTCAGCTCATTTTGTAAACGCCGCTCTTGTAACTCTATACACACTGTCAATAGAGGGCGTGGCCGTCAAAATGCTGCTAACGGGACAGAGAGCTAAGCTTTACCTGCCAGTGGTTTCGTAGAGACCTCCACACAGTCACTAATACTTTATACAATGCCTTGTCGATCTGGAAATCTAGTGACCACCGTTACACCCGCTTTTGCAAAGGCCTTCACGAATATGCTGTGAAAGCTTAATGCTTCTGGATTATCACCATGAACACAGATGAGTCTGCCACAAATATCAACAGGTATTGCCGTATTGGTTACTACTTTACCTTCTTTGACCATCGTTAGAACTCGTTCGAGAGCCTCTTGAGGATCTTTGATAAAAACACGCAGGCTCAGTACAGTACGAGGCGTGCCTTCATCAGCGGTATAAACGCAGTCTGCGAGACCTCTTGAATCGCAGGGACTACCTCGGCGTTCCGCCTCTTTTAGCAATATGGCTTCACCGCGCTCAAGACCATAGTACGCAATGATTAGGATTCACCGCTTGCCAAGCCATCTAGCGCGGCATCAGCCAGCGCGGTGTTACACGGGCCGTATTATAAAAAGCACCATGTAACCATATCGCTGACAACGTGTAACACCATAACTATCACACTTGATGCACAATACTAACTGATCCTGTCACTATACTGCCTTTGCTTCACGGGATTTGCGCCATGGACGGCGCGAAAGCCCATCAAATCAGGATGGCGAGGATGTGGCCTACAGCTGCCCTGCCATACACATGCGCACTGTAGCGTCCATGTATGAGAGATCTCGACGCCGCCGTACGGCCACAGGCGGCACTTGCCGGCGGCGGTCGATGCTTCACTATCCGCTGCACTAATGTGTAGTACCAAAACTGCTTCTAATCGCACTCTGAAATCTATATAATCGTGACGCTACCTCTCCTCTCATCATGAAACTTTTTAAATTCTCATAGATTCATAGCAATGATGATATGATTATACTAAATTTATAGATGTTTTACCAATGAGTTTTTATCAACACCTAGAAAATAGAATTTCTACAGAGAGAGCACTCGATGTTCCGTCAAAGGTGCCTTTGACTAACTAGAAGGATTCAAACCTTGTCTATTGTTTTCTGTTGTTTTGTTTTCATCTGCTGGTTGGCATGATCTTCTTCTGCTTTCACAGAATCATCTGCTGCTTTTCAGTAATAACGATATGACCATCTTTTTACATCAGCAAGTAAGTGTTTTACATCGATGTTGTCTAAAGTGAAAGTCTGTTACATTATCACGAGTTTCAGTTTCTACAACACGGCGTAATGGACGAGCACCCATAAGCTTTGTCTAGCCTTGTTCCATCAATAAACCTTTAGCTTCTTCAGTTACATCTAAAGTAATGCCTTTTTTTAGCCAATGTTTTATTTACTTGAGTTCAACATTAAAGTCTACGATTTTTCAAATCGTCTTTGTAAGTGATTGAATTCAATTACACCGTTGAATCAGTTCAAGAATTCTGAGCGAAGTATGGTGCAATGCGATTCCATGATGCCAGTTTTGTTTTCATCTTGATCATCAGCACCAAAACCAAAGACCTGCATTAGATGTAGCGATGACGTAACTGTGTTTTTGAAGTTTACTGTATTACCTTGACCATCTGTTAAGCGACCGTCATCCAATACTCTGTAAGCAATGTAATAACTTGAGGATCTGCTTTTTCGATTTCTCGAAAAAGAACGATGGAATATGGATTACGACGAACGCGTTCGAGTCAATGTGTTGGAGTTATCTTCATAACCTATAACCTGCTGTAGCACCGATCAATTTGGATACAGCTGTGCGATCGCTGTATTCGGACATGTTCGAGGCGGATGATAGCGTCTTTATTACCGAACATGTCGATAGCCAATTGTTTAGCCAATTCAGTTTTACCACCAGTAGGACCTACGAACAGAAGCTACCAATAGGACGGTTGCCTTCGTCAAAACCAGCACGGTTACGACGAATAGCACGAGACACAGCCTCTAGCTGCTGTCTTGACCGATTACATGAGCTTCAAGCGAGATTTCATATCTTTCAAGCGTTCAATATCAGAAGCGCCCATTTGAGACTACAGGGAATACCTGTCATTCTTTCAACAGCTTCTGCTACGTCGTTCACTTGAGCCACTACTTTTTGGTTTTCTGTATGGTTATCAAGCTCTGCTTGTAATTTTTGAATACGCATTTTTCGTTGATAGCGATTCGTAATCTTCTTTTGAGCATATTCCTCTTGTTTTGCTTTTTGCATCCGCAATATCTGCTTCTAATGTTTTAATATCTAGTTACAGGATGTTGAGATGCCAAGTGCTGCTGCAGTTACATCGATTCAAGTCGATTGCTTTATCTGTGGCTGCGTTGAGGAATGTATTGGTACGGAATAATCTAGCATGCTTTCAAAACAGCGTCAGGTAATTCAATATTATGATGCCGCTTCATACAATGGACGAATACCTTGCAAGATTTTGAAAGTATCCTCTGCAGATGGTGCGTTTACTTTTACTTCATTGAAACGACGAGCCAAAGCGGCGTTTTTCATGATTGTATTACGGTATTCATCTTGTGTTGTAGCACCGATTACGGATAATTCACCACGAGAAAGAGCAGGTTTTCAGATATCTGCCTAAACCTTTGGGAGCCTTGACCATCACCAGTGGAACCAGCACCTAAGATTTGGTGGATTTCGTCGAAGAATAAGATGATATTGCCGGCCTTTTCACCTCTTTCAATAAGGTTTTGAATGTTTTCTTCGAAAGAACCACGGTATTGAGTACCTGCTTCTAAGCCAGAAATATCGATGGAAATGAGTTTCTTTTGATCTTCTATGTGCTGGTACATCGCCATTTACAATAGCTTGTGCCAGCCTTCTACTACAGCAGTTTTACCTACACAGCATCACCTACAGGTACTGGATTGTTTTTAGTACGACGTGCTGAGATTTCTACTGTTTCTTGATTTTCTTTTATTACGACCAATTACAGGGATCGAGTTTGCCGTCATGAGCTTGGTCAGTCAAGTTAGTACCTAAACGAGCAAGGATACCATCTTGTTTAATTTTTACCTTGTTGTGCCGCTGAGGCTGCTTGCATCTCTTCATTAGATGGTAAACGACCAGTTTGACGATAGTAAGCAAACTCCTCTGGAGTTACTTCACGACCATTAATTTTATAACGTCGATTTTCTGTGGAATAACCACCCATATTACCATCAATTGATTAAATAAATCATTCATCTGCTAAATTCATTACAAAAATTATTAAAGTTGTTGTTCATATATATAACCCCCTCATACATCATGAGTTTAACTGTTGACTAATACTATTTTTCACTGGGTTTCTCAACCCTGTGACATAATAATAACTCGATAAAGTCAAAAAGTCAATAAGTCAAAAGAAAAATTTTGATTATTTTTGACTTTTTATTTCGATCAATATATTTTGAAGTCAAAAATATAGATAAATACTGGGTTTTATGGAAGGTCATACAATTTGAACTTTTGAGTTATTTGTTACAAATATATTGTTTATATTAGTTTATTACCTATATAATAGATATATAAGGTCAAATATAAATGATACAGTAAAGGAGTTCAATCTATGATGTCAAAAATCAAAAAAGTGTACCAATACTCAAATAAACCATCAGATCCCTGCATCTCCAATGATACTAATAAAGAACTAAAAAGCAGATAAAAGACGTTTCACTACAAGTGTTAAAGCGTAATTATGAACTATATAAAGCATTGGAGAACAAATGAGTACACTGACATTCAATTTACGGTACAAGATATCTATGAACTCCATATTCAACTAGAGAAGCACTTTATTCTCTCCTCCGGTATCCGAGACGAAAATCTTTTTAGCGTCAGCTGTAAATACCCCATTTTCCAAACCTTTATGGGTAGCGACTTATATCCATCTATCTATGATAAAGCGGCACAATTATGTTATGGTATCGCCAATAATCATCCCTTTGCAGACGGTAATAAACGAACTGCACTCCACAGTATGTATGTGTATTTAATCATTAGCGGATATGATATTATCGCTACACAACAAGACGTTGAAAATTTGATTATCAATGTAGCTTTCAAGAAGAATGGATAATACAGAATTATCAAGTGATACAACATAATGCAATTGAAATCAGAGCAATTATCGCTCTCGCAAGCATAAAAGCGGATAGACTCATTACAGGCTATCCGCTCTTTTCGTGATCCGGGAGGTTCCAGACCCCGACCACGGCGAGCCGTTGCTCTATCCAACTGGGCTACTGAACCATGTGGATTCACCTATACATCAGTTATCTGATATAGTATAAATTATGTAATATATATCGTCAACTCTACGTTTTTACCTAAAAAGGCATGGGCGGGTGAGAGGAATCGAACCCTGTGACCCCGGCGCCTTGAGGCTGGGGCTCTACCATTGAGCTACACCCGCAAATATGGTCAGGCGGAGTTCCGAACGCGCGGCCCCCGGTCCCCAGCCGGTGCGCTACCAAAGCGCTATGCTGCGTCATTAATTTCTGCTATTATAGCAAACCCGGTAGTTGATATCAGCACTACTCTTGCTGGTTTTCTGCTAGGGTATCGCTCTGCAGCGAAAATAATTATATCATCGATACAAAATAGTGACAAATCTACAACTTCATTAATTTTAAATTTGTTCATCTACTATACAGTAGCCGCCTTTCGGGGTGCATGTCGCCGCCATTCTATAGTTATTTTTATCGTTATGCTAATGCTTTTACAGCAAATAGATTAACCTTCGTGCTACCCGTCTTCTACTACGCGGGGTAGCGATGCCTTGTTTTTGCAACACCGGCAACTGCCTTAGCCAGCAGGCGGAGCCGCAGGATCGAATACGGATGGCATTACGTTTTTCTTCGTTCAATTCGCTATCAGAATCAAGTTAGCCAAAGGCATCGCAATCAGCTAATTTCCATTTCATCAGTGATTTGGGAAGCTTTTGTACGTCGATACGCACGCAGATACGCCGAGGAATACCGCTACGTTGTTGATTTGGTTAGGAGCGTCGGAACGACCTGCACCCGACAACGCGGATACCGGCCTGTCTGCATATGCTAGCTGCGCGGGTTGGTGTACATTGCGGGTCGTGCATCGTAAATCGGATCCCAAAAATATCTTTTAAACTAAATACGCCGCGTTTGAGATGCACAAAGAGAATATCAGCGCCTTGGCATTCTCAGCCAAGCCACCATGTTTTTCTTCAAGTTTAAGCAGTCGATCAATTACAGTTGCAAGGGTCAGACGTTTTGTAATCTTTGTGCAGCATGCGAGGATACTAATGTAATATCACGAGCGCGCGAAAGGTATAACAAACGAGCAATGTTGCATCGGCACCGTTTACGATGGTAGCAGTAGCTATCTCTTTAACTTAAACGAAGAGCGCCTGCCACTAAACGTATGCGATTGCGGTACCGTGTTGGTCATCATGGAATACAGGGTTTCAATTCTTCTTTCAAACGATTTTTCAATATCGTAGCATTGGGAGGACATCTTCCAGTTTATGCAATAGGGTGCAACAATCGAGTGATGATCAGTATCAGCATCTTTCCGTATCTACAACCAATGGATCTGAGTCTACATCGCCAATTTTTGAATAATAAGTTTACCTTCCATTACGAGGCAATCTGTTTCTGTGCTCTCGATATCGCCAGACCAAGTACACGAGTACCGTCGGAAACTACAGCAACCATGTTGGAACAGCATGTTAATTCAGAGGATTCAGCTTCATTATCTTTTAATACGCAAGCGTAGCTCTGCTACACACAGGGTGTACACTGACAGACAAATCATGTGCGTCTTTCAGTCATATTTAGTCCCTACAGTGGGAAACCTTTTCAATTCACGTTTTTCTGCCTGCTAATTTCACGTACGTCATAATAATTCTCCTTTGTGAAACAATCGGACTCTTTAGAGTCGGTAATTAATACATAAACCTAGTGTATTATACAAAAGTCATAAATAACAACACAAGTTTTTCGATAAATTATCGATAGATTTAAATAATCATAATTTCTGTTATTAAAAACCGTGATAAGCAAACAAAAAGTAGACTCAGACCGACTTTAACACATCTGTATTAATATTTCGTGTTTTGCTCTAGATTTTGAAAAATATTTCAAATTTATTATTAAAGCTTTCACAGATGGCAGATTACGACCAGAGTATTTCCATCATTTCTTGTTTTAATTGCTGTTTAATTTGTGAACTACGTTCGCTCAACTCAAGCAGTAATACCGAAGATAGTTATCAAATCGACTCTTTTAACATCATTTTTGTGTGGAAAATATTTTCTTAGTATGCGTTTACATCTGATCATGTTGCGTACATTTTCGAGTTTTCAATTAATGGTTTGGATGGGTGATGCGATGATCGATGCAGATTTTCTTCAGATACATCACGAGTAAAGCCGCGTACGCATGGTGGTCAATGTAAGGATATCGGGTCAAAAGCTTTGAATCAAATAGTTGAGTGCTGGCGGAGAAATCTGACACGTAACACTTTCAATATCGGCACGGAACGTGCCTAATCCCTTTAATGCGGATGGCTTCAGGGGTACAGTATGTACAGTAAGGTGGGATATCGGATGCATGACTTCATCTTCTTTTCAATTTCCTCTTCAGAAATCAAGATTATTACGGATGCGCTGTGGATCATAGTCTTGTTTCGCTTGCATTAAGGATATTAACAATAATACAGCTTACTTCTGTTAAAATAGCTGTTAAACGTATCTGCATTGTATACTTCATCAATGTGCTGAATGTGTTTTTCTCTTCTTCTGTGCAGTGCCATAAATATCATAAATATTGACACAATGTCTTTGTGAGATTATTAAACGCCATATAATTTCATGAGCTGCTTTAACGGCCAATGTATCGCATGATATGTCATAACCCTTTCATGCATAGACACACTGACTTTTCGAGCTTTTCAGACGCCGTGTCAGAATAAGCTTTCACCATATAACTAAACAATATCTTGTTTATACAAACTCTACATCAATGTCATATTATCGTGAGGTAACGATAGCGCAAAGTACCCACCAGAGCGGTCGTGAGCCAACGAAAATACTACCGGGGTTCACGAATGCGCATCGAGAACTGAACCTCACCGCCGAAGTGATGAGCTGGCGGATACGATAAGTCGAGCCCCCATATCAGTTCTGCTCAAATCGGTTTTGCCACGATTATAGATACCTCATGACCGCGAGGTCATGTAAATCGGCGGTATCCTCAGCGAAATCAACTGTTCTCGCGGCTCAAGAGGTTGTGCACGGTCATTATTACCACGCACGGCATATGCAGGAATCTCTGCTGCTCACGTGTAACGAGCATCATCACCAAAATCACCGGCGTGAAATACATATCGATGTCTGATCTGCGCGGTCTCTAAGACTGGGTCAGCTATCCTCTAGATACCTGGGTATCGCCAAAATACCAATTCGTTTCATTTTATACGTTCTCTAATACTATTTGTATTACATTGCCTAGACTATACCATATGGTTCGAAAAATATCAAAGCATTAATTAGGTGGCATAATGCACGGCCGATGACTAATTGTTTCCTTTTCTGATGCTGGTTCAGCTGTTTCTTGAACTCAGGCACATGAAATACGGATCTCACTAAAGCCATTCTCTCCTTTTGGCTCGCGTCTTGCGAGGCCATCCGCTCAACCTTCTGCTGTCACTTCGACCATCAGGATATACAAGCGCTAAGGCGCTGCCAATGCGCTGATGCGGTCAGTTTTCTTTCGCTCTCTGGTTGGTACTTTCGTTGTTGGTTATAGCTCGCCATGATGACTGCATATGCAGAATACTGCAGTGCCCCATTAAGAGCATCTGCGGTGAGTCAGTAGCGTGTGACTGGACGATTCATGTGCTTAATGCATGACTTTTGAAAACGATGTTTCCCGCAAAGGTTGTACCTGTTTCCTCTGGTTTCTTCAGTAGAGATAACATCTTTCACCGGTACACGAGTCGATAGATAAATGGAGAACGCCTCAGAGATTTCACGGATTTTCCTTTGTTTCTCTAGCAATGTACGTTGTTCCAGCTCACACCTCGCTGTGGGATATGCCGCACTACCTTATCTGCTGTCGCGCCAAAGTGCTGCAGTTGTTTTAGCCATGAGGCTCATCTGACATGACCTCTGCTCAGTCAAAGTAGCCATACTGGGTTTCATCGCGTCAAAATGTACCATGTTCTCGTGCCTTCTACCTCAACCATGTTGCCAGAACCGGTGCGCTACATATTCCTTATCTGATGGCGACTGTCCTCTTCATAGCAGGTCTGTAATAGGACCGTCGGGACTGCTACTGCGAAAATAGCGCAAAAATCAGTAATTGAGACTTACCGGCTCACCAAGGTATAGTCCACCGCATCAGCAGGGCGCAGGCACCTGATAGGGTGTGCGCGTACGCCATCAAGCATGGATAACGTCGATGCGAGTAGTAGGGCAGCACTCACCCTAATGCTGCAGGTCTACAACAGCGCGCAACGCACGATGCGGTGAATTTCACGGTGCTGGGCCGTTTGTTTTCCCTTAGCAGCCTCACGGCTTCGCGAGTTGTATGAGAGCGGCAGCGCAGAGTATTCTGCGGTTACCCGGCCTTGGCAGAACCTTTTGGCTGACGCGGCAGAATCCTCCACGATAGCGTGAGATAACCTTTGTCTTACCGCACTCAATGAGTACAGAACCTTCTGCATACTCTGTAAAATTCCGTGTTATTTTAATACGTTCACAATTGACGCTGTTCTATCATCATGCTGGAACCTCACCATTCTAAAACTAAATATTAGAACGCCCCTTACACAAGCGTTATTTCTCTATTATATCACAATTTTACTATTAGTTGCTTTTCTCATGAATCGGGATATAATGCTACTACTCATAGTGCAGTAATACTCTTATGTGTAAGGCGATGAACATTTACATTGGGTCATATTGTCCTTTACCGAGGGATCTACTATAACCTGCTACGCTCCGTCTGCTTTAGCGCGCTGGCCTCATACAATCGCATCTTGACTGCACCTTTCGTCCGCTTGCCGCGAGGATAAACGCAGCATCTCACACTTTGTAGTGCCGTAAGGTCCATATTGGCACCTGGCGGCACATATGCCGGCCTGCACGCCCATCTTTCGTACCTGCGCACCTTTTCAAGGCGTTCCTCTAGCACGCCCGTACATCATAATACACGCATTATGCGGATTAGACCACATATATCACCACTACCCGGTACGTTCCTCTTTGGCGATCTTATGACGGTGTCATTGCACCTTCCACTTAGCGATCGGGTCGTCTATAGCTAAGCTAGCGTTTTGGCTTTTGCTTATATTTAGCGGATCAGAGGCGGGTTCTACGACTCACTGTAATCCTGAGCGCGCTGCTGGATAAGATGATACCTGTATCTGACACATGCAGTACGCCTCCTGTACAGGTAACCACAACCTCAAAGACGCTGTAGCGGCTGCTAATAAAGCGACCAGCCGTCGACAACTCGGCATGCCTTGCGGTGGCTTTGCATGTCGTCGAGGATCGCATGATGGTATCTTGTCACTGCGAGTTGGTGACATATTCTTCTGGATTAAACTCTTCAAAATGGCGGCAATACAAAGTTCTACGCACGACCTTCAATCATAACCCGTCACGCTGTGCTGGCGGTAATGGAATATATATGTGCCACCACGATGGCTTGCCACGCAGATTCATCCACCAAAACCAGGTGCTGAGGATATGGCGGTGCGACCATCTTGCCGGTGACACCATGCTATAACGTGTCAGGTCGTGGTGGGAACACATCTTGAGAACCATCGCCATGATGTGCACATCTGCTTATCCACCGACATGCGTTTTAGACCATAGGTTTTGGCGCATATGTTGAATCCTGACAGCTTCAATATTGTAATGCACGATCGCGAAATACCGCATGAACCACCAGCCATCGCGCGTGAGTGTCACGCAGAGTCTAACGCGGACCAGCACAGATCTACCTCTCCGCGCAGACCCGCATCAGCGACCGCAATGGCGCCACTGCGAAGCTAGATGCTGCTTCCGACGCAAGACTCTGAAATCAGGAGCGCGAACACGCTCTAAGCCCAGCCTCCCAATCAGCTACAATGGGATTATATTCCACACCATATTTGGTATATCTAATAGGCCTTCTCACCACGATTTGAAAGTCGCGTATGGGCAAACGCACACTCGTCGCTCGAGATGGGTTTCGAAATCTTCCAGTCAAAAGAACAGGGACAGAGCCACAAACACTATGTTTTGATACATTTGTCCGGATTTAACATGTCGCTGTCTTTGGTGGTAATCTCTATACCAACATTTCAGTCGCGTGCTATGACGCTCGCGATAGGATAGCTTTATTCCCGCGTGTTCTTTTCACCCACTTCTAGATATCCCTCGCGGCCATTAGACGTTCCATCGTTGCCGTCCCTCTACAACAGGAAAATCTTCGATGCCTAACCTCATCCACCTCTTGCATCTATCTGGGCCCAAACGCAATGCCTCTTCTGAGCCTGCTTTTGCGCTCTACTACTGCTCAGCTCGTTTCCAAAGGTGCAGGTTGCGCTTAACGCCAACGCTAACTCTCTGACGACAGAAGCAAAGCGACGTTTTGTATCGACGATGAGACGGTAAGTTCCAATAGTGAATAGTGCTGTCTTTAATGCTGCTGCAGCCGTTGCTTCAGACTACATATTCGACAGTAACGTGATTCAAATACTCACTTCTCTTGGCCTAAACGTGAGTGCTTGTACCGCCCACGCCGACGATGATGGCTTCAGACATCTGGATTGCAATATCCGCCACTACACATGAACCAGGTCGTTTATTTTCTGCCTGCTACCACCTCTGTCGATTCCATGTTGAATTGTTTTCCTATTGCCTTTTAACAATAAAGCTGTATGCTACATCTAGAAGCGACACGTATGAATACGGCTGGCTTTTCAGAATTGCTCAGTCACTATATCTTCACATTCCGCCATGTTCCAATTGGCACTTTAACACATGGGCCACTTGTTTGTAGGAGTTGTGTGTATGAGTTTAAGCATCTCCGTAGCTTGCATGTCCACTAATACGATGAGAGCATCTCCTAAAGGTGGGTTCATTGCCACCTAAAAGCCGCTGAAGGACCTACGTCCAGGTCCACCACCGCGATACCATCTGCCACGAACTGCCGACTCACCGCCGGTACGCGGAGGTAACCGCAAAGGATCGCAGCTGCGCGGATGTTCCACGAATGGATTTTCGTTCTTCGTCATCAATGGTTTTCGTCGCAAAGGAAATATCTGTTGTAGTATCAATGTCTGGCGCACTATCATACGCCATGCTGCCTATAGCAGGGCGAGCGACGCTTAAGCACGGTGGCGGTAAGACCTGTAAAACCAGTTTCTACGGGTCATTTCCATGACTCCCATGGGAAGAAACATCAGCGCTAATATATAGCTGGAGACGCCCTTAATATTCCCGATGCATTCAGCCGCATCTTCACGTTTTTCTTAAATGCTGTAAATACAGGCGCTACAGCGCTATTGAAAGTAAACGCTAATAGTACGACGAGGAAAGTTCGAGGACATAATAAACTGCCATTAGACCATTGGTATTACCACGTTTCTTGTAATGTTTCTGGCTGCCGATAGATCCTCTTGCGAGGGATTGCGGACTCAAATGCAGGCGCAACTGGCCCAAATCTGTACCACTTCCGTTCTTGTACCATACGAGCTATCGTGCGCCATCCGGTATAGGGCACGCTCACAGCGATACCTCTGTGTCTGTGGCCTTAGCTGAAAGATATATGAGGGCTCACAGGAAATATATCTGTTCGCCATTACGACCGGCCCTGTTACTACATACAGATCGCTCTGCTCCTCTGCTGATGGTATTTGTCACAGCTGCAGTAGGTAAGGTTACTTGTCAATGTTGATGTATCCACAACTATCTGAGGACTTGCATCTAAGGCCTACCTATCACTACGTGCGACTGTCCTTTTGTGGTGCCGTCTTTTAGCAGTTGATACCACGCTGATGGCCATCAATAATTACGGCATCGGTAAAAGCCCACTACGTCTAAACCCACAACGCCACAACTGCTCCTAGTACAAGCATAGCTGTGCCATCTCTATGTGATGGTACACGGCCTTCGATATTGCAGATACAGATGCGTATGTTTTGATGATAACATAATTTGAGGTCATTTGGCTATCGTACCAGGCGGATTATCCCGATCAACTGGTGTAGTTTCTTAACATCAATGCCACCGCATGTACCCTGAGATAGCGCACGTTTCAAGTCGCATGTAACGTCAGCTACTACGAAACGCCGCGACCAACCTGTGCGGTCTACGATTTTTCTGCTGCACTTTTATCGGGGTTTTAGGGCCATGTACGATCTGTTTATCGAGATGGAGCGCCAGTGCCTGCATACGTAATCCAGCCAAAGATCTTTGCGCGAGCAATAGCATCGAACACCACGCTGGTTTACGGAAAATCTTAGCAGCACCTATCATACGTGCGCCTAGCACCTTCCATTTACCATCATCCATCGCAGCGCATGCGCCCACCGCCAAATGGATGCCATGGATCCATCTGGATGGATAAAACGATTAATTAAACGACTGCGGCGCGCGTCTGGTTCTTCTGGACGAGTGATTACTGCCATATATGCGTCTACAGGTTCCAGCTACGCACGATATCGTCTGGTCCAATATTGTGACCGCCATGTTCAACGGTAGCATCTACGATGTCATCGTTATCCTGTAAGAGACGTGGTCAACATTTTGCATACTCAACTCCTAATTCTGCGTGAAATACCGCCGGCCCGGCCTAATGCGGTCTCTGCTTCTTCTGGTCAAACGAGCGTTGTTGTAATGCCGACGTCTGCGCGATGCCCGCTAGCGCGGTAGCCGTCTCGATATTCCGCCTCAGAAACCCATAATATCTTCTCGAATATTGTACTTTTACCTATTAACATGTAACATATACGATAGTGCCACCTTTGCACGTGGTTTAATGATAACGGCAACTGATATGCCATCGTGACGTGGGCGATTAAGCATCCATAGCCTAGCGTCACTTTCACGAGAATCAAATTGTTCCTCAGGCAAGCCAATGGGCGTGGGAATAGAGTCACGCGTCGTACCGCACTTTGAGCGATAGCCGCATGCACGAAAGGACGTCGCGGAACGATGTAATCGTTCGAAAGTTTGCAGTCGGATCGCTTTCGGAAATTGGTTGCTCGTTTGTGGCCTTGATAACGCTTTTCATCTGCCTTGTTTCGATGCGAACAAACGGAATAATAAATACCGGTACCAGCCAGCCGCAATGGTGGATACACAGTTAGGATGTACCTGTGAAACCACACATGGGCATCTCCTCTAGCATAGTGTAACCTGTTTTCGATGGGCACATTGATATCGCATCGAGGAAGGACGCGCACTTAATGTGTCGCCAAGACTCCAATATCTTTGGCAGATACAGTTTCACCGTACGCGGGATTCGCGAGGGTTCTAGCGGTTCTGCCTATGTCTAAAATACGGCAGACAAGATTGCTCTGATTTCGCAGCGGGATCTACAGACTGGATCAAAGCGGCGGTTAATTCCTCTAATGCGGGTTGACAAATGGAAGTAGGTACATGGCCCGGCTCTTCGTCAATTTCTACGAATAGCAAAGGCTCTACCACGCCACTCGCTACACTATCCCGAACGAAAAAGTCGCCTAAATGACATTGCTCAATCAGGACCTGCAGTTCCAGGACAAGGTTGACGACCGACCTGGGATCAACTTCTAACGCGACATGCTTATAGATATGGCGTTTACAGTAGCCACTGTAGCCATAATGCAGCTAGTGTACGCGCACTTTCACTATGTAGCGGTGACGCCAAAACCCCAGTGACTGGAATGGACCGAGATGCGCGCTCACGTACGCACATCAGGGCGGCAACGGTGAAAGTACCGCGGCAGCCGCCATCAGTTTAACAGGCGACGCTATACAGCGCCTCTGCACCACGGCATGCTAAAAACGTGAGCCTCATCATGCACTGCGTTGCCCTGCAGGATTGTTGGCGTTATCGCGATATGAGGCTATCTTCGTTGGAAATTGTTCTTGTAATACGCTTTAATATGCTGTCCGCCTACGCAAGTCAAATACACCGATGGGCAATTGTTGTACTGTTATTCATTCACGGGCATCTCCTCAGCAGGCTGCTAACATAGGCTGATAAAAAGCCTCGTCTAATCGCACCAATCTTTACTATTTGATTTCGACGTACGGCGTTCTATGGACTTTCTCCCGTTGCCAGAAGCGCACCATCACTGGCGCGTTTTCGCCACGATAACGAGAAAACCATTTGAGCACGCGCGTGCATAACCCAGTACGTTTCAATGTGAAGTTCATCATCAAAAATCGGCTGGTTGCTTTATGAGCGCAGATACCGTTCGCAATAATAGGACACACAATATCCCTCATTCATCATATCGCACAGAGTTACACCAGATGTTGACGAGAGAATTCAATACGCGCCATTTCAAACCATCTAAACGTGAGTGCATAACGGGTGCGCAATCCCATCATATCGGTTTCGATAAAATCGTACATTTACTGAGCAGTATGCAGCCGTCTGTCCTTTTTAAATGGTATACAAGAATTTTCATTGTATCTGTGCACTTTAGGGTGTCTCAAAATAATGAGGCGGTTTCAATCACTGTGGATCAAACTGCGCATTAAATGAGCGAGTTAGCACGACTACCACCGGAAAATCGGAGGATTACTGCGCCTCTTCTTGATGACTCGTTTTAATGTAACGATTCTGCTATCTATGAGAGCTATTCCAGTGCTACATCCTCTGACCAACCTAGTACGGCAATCGTTATCCTGTGTACCCAACATCAACGAGCGACAGCAAGAATGCCTGAGGCTACACCCACTGCTGACGCGCATTTTTGGAGTGTCTACATCTCGTCAAACCGGAGGAATATGAGTTTACCGCTTGACTATGTACAAAGGCGAGTTCTCTTACCATATCGGCTCGCTGAAAAGCCTGCAAATCTTGATTCGTTAAAATGCTTACCGTGTTTAATAATTTTAAGGGTTCATCCGTAATAATCCTTCAGCCTTATTTGCACAAACCACCAATTTATCTTTCGCTGTGCTAACAGTGTTTTGCAGCCGCATCTTTTGCTGTTTCTAGCATCGGAAAGCTTTTAGTTTTACTGTGTCTACTGCTACTTGCGCAGAAGCTTTGCTACTTCACACCTAGCCAATTCTTTTGCCAGTAATATTTTCTTTTGCGCTATCAATTTTCTTTTAGCTGCATCAGATACTTTGCTGCACTTCTGCTGCATTATCATAGAAGTTGATATTTTTGTTTCGTTATTCCATTTATCGATAGCCGGTGTGCTTTTTCTTCGTAAACTTGTTTCAAAGTTTCTTTATGAGACCTGTTTCGTTATGCAATACACATACATCGCGTTGACCTTGTGGCTGAAAGAATACTACGTTTTGCATCACGAACGATTTCAGATGCAATCGCTTTACCGCTTTCAAGGAATTCAGCAACCATTGGTTTTGTAGCGTTCGATATCCAGAGGCGCTACCATCTTGAATCAAATATGAGCAATTTTACCAATAGCATGTTTAAGCCAATCGCTACAGGAACGCGAACTGCTTTCAAAAGGGAATAAGAGGAAATAGCCGCTGTACCTACAGCGTGCTGAGACCGCCAGCTAAACCTACTGCGGCACGCAGTTAGGTCCACTCATAAGATGGAGCAATACACGAGTTACCATGTACGTAGCATTGGCGCACAAAAGCAACACTGCTGAATTTGGGGGATAAAAGCCAATGCTGCTGCACGACACCCCAGAAAATAAATTGTTCAACAGTAGTCACGATCTCGAACCATCCATACCGGCTCAAGTGTTTGCGCCATACTATTCTGCCATAAGTATTCTCCTTTGTTGTGAACCTAACTGGGTCATATTATTAGTATTATTATACCATTCTATAGCAAGTGAAATGAGATTTTCTAATTATCTGATGGTTAAAAATAAAAAATACTGCAATATTTTTCTATCTTACCAACCAGTGAGACCACCATCGATAGTCAGCTACCCGTTACAAGGACGCTTTATTGCTCAATAAAAATACAATCGCTTCTCCGATTTCATGCGGCTTCAATTCAGCCTAATGGATAGTGTTGCCCCATTTTCAGCCTTCACAGTAGTATCTTGGTGAGTATGGCAAAACTGTTTTATCTACTAGGATGTATCTACATCACCAGGACATACCTGCTGGTAACACAGGCGTAGCAAGTGCTCTCTCAGGGATAAAAGATTTTGTAAAAGCTCACTACGCACCTTTAGATGCGCGTATACGGAACAGGCGACATTACCTTGTAAAGCAGCATCACTAGCTGCACGTTACGATGCTACCTTTGCAGAGCGCAAATAAGAAGCGCCAGCAGCAAGAAAACTGTGCCTTTTACATTAGTACCAAACATTTTTCATCAAGCAGCCTCTGTCATCCGCTAACAACTCTTCCTCACGCAGTAACTGTTACGGAGCAGATGCACCGCCAAATACATCAACTGTTTCTTTTTACAATGCGCTGACAATCTTCGAGTTCAGATACATCGTCAGATGTGCTGTACCTTTGAAGAATAGCGGCACAGCTAGTCTTAGCTTTTTGACCAGTTTTTCGTTTCGGCCATTGATGACTACATGACCTTCTTTCAATGAGCTTGGCCGTATGCGACCAATACCCGATGTGACCGCTGATCAATGCCGCTGTACATCACTTTTGTAGAGCATACTTTGCCCTCCTATAACGTTGAAAGCATAGTCGCCCTACTAATTTCAACAACATTGCACGTCGTTACCGACAAGACTACCACGCACTAAAGGGACGAGCCGCTGCAATAGCTAAATGAGGCCTAAATATGCGCCTATGATTTGTCCCGCCCTGTGGCAAGAGCCATGTTAATATTGACATGCCTAAATATAAGAATACCAATAAAGACGCTACATTACTAGTAAGTTTAATACTTTCGCATTAGCTGATGCGTGTAAAATCAAAAGCCGGTAAAGATAAAGCCCATTATCAAAAATGTTTCCTGTACCAGGGTCCAATAAAAGCCATCATAGAGCACCAATACCAAGAGCAAAGGCCACTACAAATATATAGAGCTTTACCCTACTGCAGAAGTGCGGTTCACCTCTCCCCAATCCTTTTTGAAAACTACAAAAGGGTTACACAAACGAGACAAGATGATAATAATGGGCTTTTACATATAATGGTGGCAACAGATGCAACCGCTAATGTGCCAATCATAGAGCCAATAAAGGTAAAGGCGATGGTTTTACGAACTAAAGAAAAATCAACCATGTGATTTCTCAGGAGAACATAATCATGCTCTGACTGGCCAAAAATACTGGATAATTTAGTACTGCCCAAGGCCATACTAGGCGGAGATTTGTTAATCGTATAGCTGGTACGAAATGAGTCCACCGCCGCCCACAATGGGTCAACAAATCCTGCAGCCCCTCCCGCGGCGAGCAACAATAAGTATAAGGATATCAAATGGTAAACCTGTTACCTCAACGAGCCACTCCATATAAACCTCCTACAGTATAGCATCAACGGTCGCCAAAGGGCCACCGTTGTCATGCTAGTTATATTATTTTGCACCTAGACGATCTAGTGCTAATGTATAGCCATCAGCACCATAGACTAGGCATCGCTTTACGGCTAATCGTCGCCGTACTCGCACCTGTTTCTTCTACGATTTTTCACAGTTATCCCTGCGCACAGCATTTTTGTTACTTGCAAGCGTTGAGATAACGCTTTTAATTCATTAATCGTACAAATATCTTCGAAAAATGCGCTCAGCATCCTCTATATTTCAAGTGTTAAAATAGCGGTGAATAACTCATCGTTTTGTTGACTTCTCAATTTTTCATTGATGCTCATAGGATCCTCCTACTTCTTATTCATCGCTTTAGACCAAGCATCACCAATCATTTGTACAACTATACCAAAATAATCAAGATGATGATGGTAGCAATCATAATGTCTGCTTGAAACGTTGATAACCATATCGGATAGCAATGTCACCGAGACCACCGCCGCCAATAGCACCCGCCATTGCAGAGTAACCGATAAGGTTAACGATGAAACCGATTACATGTCCAGTCAATCGTAGGCAATGCTTCTGGTAATAATACTTTCCAAATAATTTGGAGCAGGCTTGCACCCATGGATTGAGCCGCCTCAATAACACCATAGTTGATATCTTTAATAGATGTTTCTACAAGGCGAGCTAAGAGATGGAATGGTCAATTGTCAAAAGGCACACTAAAAGCTGCAGTAGTACCGATAGATGTACCTACTACCATACGTGTAAAGGAATGATAGCTAACCATCAAAATAATGAAAAGGTACTGAACGCGTCGCATTTACGATGGCGCCCAACACTTTATTAAGAGCTACATTTTCTAAGATGACCTTTGGACGATTACCATAAAAACTGACACCGAGAGGATACCAGTAACATTGCCATTACCGTAGAGATGATGGTCATTTTGCAATGTATCAAAGGTACCAGTTATGAGGTAGATTATGATTTGCTCTGACACAACCGATCACCTCGCTTTCAATTGGTAATGTTTTGATGTAGTCTAAACACTGCTTGTGCATTTTCAGGATCACCATTCTAAGATAACGATAAGGCGACCAACGCATGTATTTTCTGGATATAGTCAATGCCACCAAAGAGGATGCTTTACATCGAAGGGTGAAAGCGTCGTACGAGACATGCCACTACAGGTTCATCTGTAGATTGGCCTGTAAATTTAAAGGCGTACTAATGGAGCAGTACCCGCAATCCATTGGTCATGCAATTCAAAGTGTTCTAAACGCTTCTGGTGGTAAGTTATCACTCACATACAAGCTAATGAATTCTTTTGTGGTATTTTTCGCGAGGATGTGAAAATACCTCAACAGTGCTACCTTCTTCAAGGATAACGCCGCCTTCAATAACTGCCACCGGTCACAGATTTCACGAAGTAACGTGCATCTCATATGTAATGAGGACGATAGTGAGACCCATTTTTCATTGATGTCTTTTAACAATTTCAAAATGGAATCTGTGTTTGTGGATCGAGAGCAGATGTAACTTCGTCACAAAGGAGAACCTTTGGATTTGAGGCTAGGCACGAGCGATACCAACACGTTGTTTTTGACCAGCCAGACAACTGAGGACGGATAATTGTTCATACGGTCGCTAAGGCTCTACAATTTCAAAGGATTGGCTCGATACGCTCTTTAATTTCAGCCTTGCTCATCCTCGTAATTCTAAAGGGAACGCCACATTGTCATAGACTGTGCAGGGAGGACAAAAGATTGAAATGTTGGAAAATCATACCAATATTTTTGCGAGCTTTACCAATTCAGCTTCTCCAAGTGTAGTTAAGTCTGTACCATTTACGATAACAGAGCCAGATGTAGGTGCTTCGAGCATGTTAATGCATCGAATCAATGTAGATTTACCAGCCCCAGATTGACCGATAATACCAAAGATTTCCTTCTTTAACATCGAGGCTAATATCTTTCAAGGCTTCCACACGATTAGCGCCTTCATAGACTTTTACTAATGTGTTTTAATTGTATCAAATAAGTTCCTTTTCTTAAGGTAAAGTTTTTACCATTTAATGAAATCAGCTTACCATTAAGCCAAACCTTCTTCCATCAATTTTTCTAAAAAGCTTCACGTAGACGAAGTGTCATCACCTGGTTTACCGCCAGATACAGGATTTTTGTCCAGCTTGATAATCGGGATGACACCACCAATTGTATCGGTAAAGAATAGTTCGTCCGCATCATCAACAAAGGCGCGGTCGAATTCTTTTTCGATAGAGTAATACCTAAAGACGGTGCAACGCGAGTCACAATCATTTGACGATAATGCCCTTCAAGATGTGATTATCTGCTGGATGCGTATGCAAGATACCATCTTTTACAGTAAACACATTAGAAGTAGAGCCTTCTGTGCAAATGCCATCGCGGAATAACATGGCAGTATAAGCAAATTTCTTTTCTGCTTTTTGTTTGTGCCAAGATATTTGGAATCAAGTTTGTCGTCTTAATATCTACTTTGTCCCAACGCTCATCAGGTAATGCAATAGCTTTATGCCTTCACCTAATTTATTGACTTCATCTAAATTTAAAAGTACGGATAGACATGAGCATTTGTGGTTCTAATTTGAGCGATCGTATGCATGACGACGCGGTGCAACACCACGGGAGATTTGTAAATAAATATACCCCTCTTTGATTTCACTTTGCTCAATTAAAATTTCGTGCAACTCAGTCAAATCATCAGGAGTCATTTTTACTGGAATATCCATTTCACGCATAGAGCGATATAAACGATCTTGGTGGTAAGACAATGCGAAGCAACGGCCCTTTACGACGCGCACAACTTCGTATACAGAGTCACCAAACAAATAGCCACGGTCATCAATGCTGATAACTTTGGCACCTGGTTCGACAAATTCACCGTTAAAATATGTTAATTCTTGCATAGGAGCACCTCTTTTTCTATTTCGTTACTCTATCAAGTAGTAATCATGGACTTATTATAACACAATTACTTTTTAAATTTTCACACTTTCACTTTGTGAAAGATATTATTTAGATATATAAAATCCGCTAGGATACCATAGTTAAAAACTATATCCTAGCGGATGTATTTCTAATTATATAATTAGTTTCCTAATATAAACCTACGCAACGGTTTGGGCACATAATTTCAACGCTACTGTAGTCCAGTACGACAATCCTAGGGCCATAACATACATAGCAAGGACATTGACCACTGTATAGAGGAGATTATATTTAGCCATCACGCCAGAGATGATCAACAACCAAAATGGATGAACTAAGTAGATGCCATAGGACTTATCCCCTATCTCAGACCAAATAGATTCCATGGTTACATTCATAGGCAATGTTTGGAATAAGAACAAGCTAAACATCGTGCCCAGACCCGTGTACAGAACACCCATCGGACTCATTTGATGTACTGTGTAAATAGCTTCTAGTACAGTGTAATGCCATACGTCCATTACATAATAATAGGACCCAAGCATTAATAGCACAGAGCCTACCGCACTAGCACCTAAAAGATAACGATAACGCCACATGTATTCACAGACTGTTTCATATCTTTCAGCACTTACGGCACCTAAGAGGAATATCCACACATAGTGGATGACCCAATAGTTGAGTCGCATATCAAAGAGATATTTCAGTACAGGCTGATTGCTGAGGTTTTCCATCACCCAACGACCGAGCATATACGATGATACGTAGTCGATACCGACTTGGAGGACAAATAGTGAGACCATCCAAAATACAGGGCGTTTTAAGATGACTTTCACCATAGCACGCCACAGGGGCATCATCACGTAGAACCACAGCAAGATAACCATAAAATACAGATGATACATAGATGTACCAAAGAGTAAGTTAACCGCCAATGGCCCGGGACGTAGATTGCCTAGGTTATGCGTCGTCAGCCCCGTATAGAGCAAGTAAAATATGGACCACGCAATATATGGAAATAGCACCACCTGAATGCGGCGGTGCATAAATTCCTTATATGAGAATGGTCCCTCTACAGAGGTATGATAGAACAATCCAAATGCAGAGAGGAAGAAAAACGCAGGCACCCCAAAGCGCGATAGAATTTCTAAGACGCTAATGAGTTCCAAATTTACAAAAGGGTTTTTGCAATGCGTGAAGCCATACATGAATACCGATAACACCGAGCATACAGAGGCCACGCATATAGTAATTTTCCGGTAAAAATGCTTTTTCATAGCCATTCCTATTCATTATTGACCAGGTACAACTGCAGGTGTCGGTACAATGCGTGGACCTAGAGATGTAGTAGTGGTTGTTTAACTACTGGAGCAGACAGATGCTGTTGTTTTAGGAGCTTCAGCTTTTCTTTGGTTGTGCAGGTGCGGCTGGCGTAGCTTCTCCTGCCGCTTTTGCAGTGCTTCTGCTTTAGCTTTAGCTTCTGCTTCAGCTTTAATGCGTGCTTCTTCTTCGCGTTTCAAGCGCAATTCTTTTTCAAGAGGTACCACTGGTTTGTCATAAACAGTGATATCTGTTTCAAACAGACTGGCCCCATGGAATGTAGCTTTTTACTGTACGAGGATCTACTTTCAAGTATTTTTCAGCGAAATCTTGAATACGTTCACCTAAGTAGCTTTCAAGGCGTTCGTTCAACTCGCCAGGTAACGTGCATTATCTGTACGGATGGAGTCTTGCATACGGTAAATATCTTTGCGGATATTTGCTTGGTACATGATTATCCAATATTGTTGAGTCAACATTTTGCGGTGACCTTCTGGGCTCATAGTTTTGAACAATACCCCTTGCGCAATGGCGTAGCCACTGTATTACTTGCGGTATTCCAACCATTGTACGCACCGATTTTGTATAACATATCGCGTTTGTACATAGCAGATACTAATGTATTGTCCGCACCATTGTTATAAGCAATATCGCTAACACACGTTTACACCAGAATCAACAGCTTGTTGAATTCGATCTACGAAAAGCATTCGTAGAATTGAAATCATCAGGGAAGTTCTCCGAAGCTTTCAGATTTCACCAGTGCTTGTAGTAAAGTGGTGTATTTACTGCTAACAACACAGTTGGTTTTCACCTTGTGTCACCATAGTACCTACGGCCTCAACGTGTTGAGCAATTGTTTTTATCAATCGTTTGGTCTTCGTAACCTGGCAATGTTTTACCGCCACCACCAGTGGGTAAATTACAGAAAATGTGAGTTTTTCTGTACTTTCGTCTGTACGAGAACGAGGCCATCAACAAGAGCCCAAGTTGGTCGGCACAGGGAAGCTACCATGTTTCTCAACAGGAATATCCTTGGGTATTTGCTAAGTAACGACCTTCTAATGCAGATTGGGATAATTGAGATGTATCATCATGGCCCAATGCAAAGTAGTCGAATACACCGCTACGAGTTTCGTCGATCAACTCTTTGTTGATTTTTCATATTTTTTGACGGCGGTCAAACCAATCTTATAAGTACTCAACAGGAACAGAGGCTTGAAGGCTCATCAATTTTTGGGAGTTTCCTCTTGTGTTAAGGAGCCAGAGTCCAATTTATCTTTGTAATGCAGCAATTTGGAAAATAGTTGGACCATATTCAGCATAATGTCTGGTTCAGTGCCGCCGCCACTGGCACGTGGAGAACGCATTACAGTGCCAAAGCCATAAATACGTACATTTTTATGACGTGCTTTTAAGCCTTCAATACGTTTTAAACGACTTTCTAAAGTGCTAAGTGGAATGTTATGTTTACGAGTCTACAAGACCACCATAAATAAGAGTATCTGTGCTCAATACCATAACATCTGCACGCACTGCATTTTGTTCAACTCCAAGCCATAATTTGGTCAAGCATGACCTTGGTATGTTTTACCAGAAATCAAGTTTTGAGGTGGTGTCAACACAGTCATCCCCGCTTCACGCGCTGTATCAACTGTATATTGCAAACTTACAGGGCGATCATCTTGAGGGACATATAATACGGTTTCCGCATCAATATTGATGGATGTACCGGTAGCAATAGCTGTTGCCATTAATGCTACTTTCAACCATTTATTCGTCATGAATCAAATCTCCTTCTGTGTACGCAGTACTCCCGACTCACAAAATTAACTGTTATATAATATCTCTTTTCTGACACTTTTTATGAAATGCTCAATAGAATAATTATATCACTTGCACAATAATTCGCAAAACATTGAGGAATTATCGCACTTTTGGCAAGCTCCAGTTATATTTTATGGCTAGTAATCCGAATCACTAGTACGACGGTAAAAGCTCCGTATACGGCCTCTCCAGCCCAACTAGAAATAACCATTAAATAATAAACGATACCGCCAATGATACTTGGAAGTGCGTACACATCTTCTTTCAGAACGGACGGAATCCGTTGTGCCAACATGTCGCGGATAATACCGCCCCCAACGGCGTAATTGTTCCTAGTAATACAATGAAAATCGGCAACTCAGGATAGAGTTTAAATCCAGCAGAGGCGCCTGTAACTGTAAAGGACGCCAAACCTAATGCATCGGCTAACAAATATCCTGCTCGACTGCGAGGCCCCATCGCATGTTTACGATAGCGGCTATTATACATAATAAACACGATGATGAGTGACAGAAAACCACTGTCACATATACAACGTGCGCAATGAGTTGAGGCGGAAAATATCGAGCAAAATATCCGCACAATACCACCGCCAATGGCGTAGCCAACGCATACTAGCCATACCAAAAATATCCATTTTTCGTGCTACCCCAACGAGCGCGCCAGAGATAGCAAAGGCAATGGTGCCAATCATATCAAACATATACCATATAATATCCATTATACCCTCACACAATCTATTCGCATTACTGCGTACACTATGATAGACTTTATGTAAGATATTATACATTAAGAGGTATGAGAATGACAAAAGACATTACACCTATAGAGATAGAAAACATGGATGAGTGCACTCGAGATGAGTATTTCATGGCCATTGCTATGGAGAGGCACGCAGAGCTATAGCCTTGAGAGATTCCCCATTGGCGCCATTCTGGTAAAAGATAATACAATCGTGTCACGCCACCATAATCGTCGTGAATTGAATCATGATGCAACAGCTCATGCAGAGGTCTCGTAATCCGCGAAGCATGCGATGTTCTCAAGCGCGGCGGTTGACTGGTTGTACCCTGTATGTTACGATAGAGCCGTGTCCGATGTGCGCTGGAGCCATCATTAACAGTCGTATAGACCGTGTTGTATATGGTGCTATGTGATTACAAAGGAGGCGCCGTAGAATCGCTGATTCAATGTGCTCTCTCATCCGGGATTAAATCGCGAACCTGAACTGGCATCAGGTGTGCTAGGTGATGAATGTAGCCAAATTATGAAAGACTTCTTTAAGGAGCGCCGTAAAGCACGGAGGAGTACCCAAGAGGCTGAAGGGTCCGCACTCGAAATGCGGTAGGTCGGGCAACCGGCGCGGGGGTTCAAATCCCTCCTCCTCTGCCATTCTTTTTAAATGACAAATGATAGAGATACAATAGATAAACCTAGATACACATAATACAGATGTTATCTAGGTTTTCTTATATTATTGAGTGAATTTTGTGTATCAATCATTCTCTATTATATGGTGGTATTTGCCCCATTTATTGCCCCATGACATTTTACAAAATCATATAATCATCTCTTACACCTTGCTATATTGGGTGGGGTGTTTATTTTACCATATTAAAATACGCCCAATCATCACACATGAAAGGGCGTAAAATGCTTTATAAAAAGAGTTATACATTTGCATAACTCTTAATACCAATATAATGTTTCTTCTTTTGGGAAATGAGTTTAAACTTCCGTATTCCTCCAATTTATTTAAAGCGTGTACTGTATGCCACTCACTACCTTGCAATGGTTCTTTAACAATACCACATTGCTTTTACGATCTAATTCTATTATGCCACTACTCAGCACTAGCGTTAGGGTGAAACTCATATATAGCTTTTTCTTCATTTAGTTTTTATTAATATAAGAGATAACATTTTACCACTCTTTCCATATCATTTAGTTCATTATACTAGTATTAGAGCGTAAACAAAAAGCACTACGATTATGCATGTGCTTAAAAGTCATATAAAATTTCATCAATTTGTGCCTGTTCTTCTTCAGTAATTATATCATCTGGGTTTTTGTTACAGGCAAATCGGCATATTGACTATCGTCCACCAATAAGAATGGTATATTCTTATTTTTCTTCTTATTTTTCTTTTATTTTTCTTCATATTTATCTCTTTCCTATCGTTTAAATTTATTATACATAGTATTAGGCGTAAACAAAAACTACATACACAGCTGTATCGCTTAAAATTTAAATTTCTTTTCTATTTTATCCTTTCTTTTGAATTTCAGGAGTCGTTTTATGATAGTCAATTCGATTCCTATTTACAGGCTCGTCTTTGCTATTGACTATCATCAATAATCAACATCGGAACTTTCTTTTCTTCATATTTACCACTCTTTCCATATCATTTAAGTTCATTATACATAGTATTAAAACAGATACAATATTTTGGGCCCTAGTCGTGATTCTAGCCTTTTATGTCAAATAAAATGCATGAGTTCTCATCTTTTATCTACTTTTTCTCTATATTTTAATGATTTATCACTATCAATAACTTTATGATAGGATTGAGGCGGATATACTCCGCCTCGTCACTACTGAGGAAATGTATCTATATTTATCAATACTAGTAACTTTATGAGTTATAATATACACAAGATATAATTACTGCTATTAAATAGACTCAAGGATTTGCTACTATGAAAAATATGTACCCTATATCTCATCACAGTGAGTCACATGATCAACGACTCCTGTCAAAGTGTGTTGCCCTGCCCTCTTACCGCTGTTCATTTGTACGTATGGACTTAGCTTAGAACAAGCGGTTTCCTCATTTTTAGCTAACACCGCATTATCTTCATTATTACAGCCTTTATTGGTTATATTTCAGACAGATCAATCAGCCCCGGCTCATCGCGCTTTGGTGTTCTATTATCGGCTTGTGGTACAGGCGTGATGGGTTTTCGTCAGTTCCATGAAAGCCTTCTTATTTGCGCCTACACTAGGCGGTGTAGGGTCTTCTATCTTCCATCCAGAAGGCGCGAAGATTATGAATCGCCTCGGTGGTGGCAAAAGGTGAGCCATGGAGCACCTTCGCTATCGGTGGCGCTCTGGTTTTGCTATAGGCCCACTGTTTGCGGGGACTATCGCCTACTACTATAGGGCCGCACGGGATTGGCGGCTTTTACCGTAGTCAGTTGCTTATCGCATCGTTCTATTTGTGACTCATGCCGCATGTGCAGCGCATGCGTACCATTGACCAAGCGGTGGCTACAGAAAAATCAACGGTAGCGGCGTGAAACTGCTGAAGAACTACTGGAAATACTTTCGGCATCTTGTTCATTATTATCTTGAGCCAATCGGTAAACTTCCGCGTTATCAACGCCTTTATTCAATTTTCTGGACTCGCGAGCTCGGTGCAGCTGAACAAGGCGGCTTTGCATTAACCGTATTCTTTGAGTATCGGTATCTTCTGACGACCTATATCGGCGGTCTATTGGGCGATAAATATGGTCCTATCAAGATTATCAGACTATCTATTGGTTTGGTTACCTGACTATGTTCTAATTAACAGAGGTGCCAACCTTCTCGCCACTCATCATGCGGTGCCTGTAGCCTGCTTGCTACCGTCATGATTGGTGCTGCTAAAAGCGATTAGCTACCTGGTCCAGTTATCGTACTAGGCCAAACGTACCTCAGCTCAAAAAGCATCGGCTTTCATCCGGGTATCACCCTCGGCGTGAGCCAAACCATCGGTGGTGTCATCGCACCTGCAGTAGGTAACCTAGCAGACGCCTACTCCTACCTGTTGCTAGGATGACACTCAGTGCCATTCCTCGTGATGGGCGCTTGGGGCATCATTGATGCTTAAAGATCCTAAAAATTACAATAGTACAATAGAAAAGCCCCTTCTGCAGGGGCTTATATAGTTAGCTAAATTAGTGTTTTTAGCATTTCATTCAAGATAACTACGTCCGTTTCTTTTCATACCTTGAGCCAGCACCGATACTGCGGATGGTTTTCGTCAACGGAGTATGCTACAAGGCCATCGCCTTGGTAGTTCTTATTAAGGCGTGCTTGTTTATATCCCACAAAGAAGCGCCATCAAGAGATTGCAATTTTACACCGCGCAGGATGGTTTTTGCACCATCACGCACGATACCAGATAGACTTGCAAGACCATTTACAAGGGTATTCTCGTGATATGCTGCCTATCACCTTTCAAGAAGCAATACACTACGCAACAGATACAACGCCGCAGTATGCGACAATTTACCATGCCAGTTTAACGTACAGTGTTAACAGGTTAGCAAACGACCGCTCGTCGATAAAGTCATCATCACTTTACCAGGTTCCTCCGGCGGTACATTGGTACAGATACGGTTAAACCTTGGTTACCAGAGCCAGAGCAGATAACTACAGGGCAATGGACACCGCTCACGCGCATCAGAACCGATTTACGAGCTCATTTTGTTTCAAAGCGATGGATTTTCATCGTCCAAGAGTAATCGCAACTGACGTGTTGCGTAATCGTTAGATCAAACCTTCCTTAAATAGCAGTATGATCTCAACTTGTTGTTTAATTTGAGGAAGGATACAGAAATATCGATTAAGGCAAATTCATAAATGCTATCAAAAGTGCGCAGCATATTCGGTGTTCGTTGCTTTTAATTTCATTAACTGTTTCAGAAAATAATCTCACCATCTACAGCAACATGCCGGTGCATTCGTGATGAATCATTTCTACACGAACTAGACGCCATGTTCATCTGTTTTTCGGCGGTAAACTCTCCAGTACATAGATTATCTCACGCCTTCCAGCGAGCGAAACGATTTACAGAAATTGGCATCAAGCCAGCGTGCCAAGCCATTTACGACTCTTCCTGTCTGTAGCGGGTTCCAATACCTTAACTCACGCTCCGGTGACCTGACGGTGCTTCGCAGTGATGGCGGCCGTGAGTCGCTTTCACGACCGCCAGGGTGAGGATTACACAGATTTTGACGTTCTTAATAATATTCAGCCGCATCGGAGTACGCCAGATATGGTAGAAACTCATCTAAGACAGAGACTGCCTTTCAGCTGCATACCACGCGGCAATACGCACTGGTTCAGTGCAACCGGAAGGCGTGACGCATCTCCTGGACTCGCAGCAGAGAAATATAATCCATCTTATACTTCCGCATCATTTCCGACTTCTACTAAAGCACCTGCAATGGAAGGTCTTTTACTGCATGCAGAAACGAGCCGGTTTAGCGGAAGATGCATACCGCTTGATACGTGCTTTGAAGTCAGCAATATCAGCCAAAGAAGCAAGTTGTTTAATAACTTCGGAGAAGTCAGAACCTCACTTTTCCAGCCAATACAGCATCAATAATGTTTTTGCGCCATTGTACAGGTTCTCTGCATGATACCGCTGCGCAACAATGGAACCGAGTTTTAGGATCGAGTGGGTCTGACCAGAAGCGAATAATAAACCGCCTACTACTGAGCTTGATGAGTACGACTCACTGTCGCCGTGCTGTCTCGTGAAAAATTGTTTTGCATGATAATTCTCCTTTATAAATATAATTAAAATAAATATAACTTAGTTTCAGAGCCAGAACTCACTTTCGTAGCTCGCTATATATGCCGTACGCTGTAAAAGTACGTATATAATAAATTAGTTTAACAGATTTGAATGCGTTTGTCAAATAACGGTTTTGAGCTAATCACGTTGTGGTCGTCAGTTGTTAACCCACACACATAACACCGGTTTGCGCTTCAACACCGAACGCGAGCATTTACGCATGAAGTCGGAAGTTTGTACAAGCTCCACTCAGAATACAACATGCGAGAACTTCGTCGCCGCCAGTTTGATGATGCGGCCCACCCGCTATACGCGGATGTACTTTGTTCCGCATCTTCTACGCGTAGTTTGCACAAAGTACCTTGGGCATAATCGTTCTTTTATTAGTAGTATCAGGCTTGTGCATTAATCGGCTCATTTAAAGGAACCACAGTCGCCAGAAGTTGGAATTTTCTCATTAATGGTACCCTGTGCGGTGGTTCATGTAACAGACCAACTTGACCTTTATCAAAGCGCCGCCATGGCGGCTATAAAACGCCGGATCGTTGGCCTGCTTTATCCGCAAATCGATGCGCTGCTTGTTTTACATCTACCGCTACTAGAAATGCATCCTTTTGATTCAGTTTTATCTGCACTTTGTACTGGTACATATCGACTAGTCAAGTTCTTTATAAATTTCTTTAATTTGTTGCGTTTGCAGGATTTTGCACTAGACAGGATCTGCTTTTTCTTGATCGGTAATAAAAGTCTTGATAAAGCTAGGAGTATTTGCTGGATGTAGAAACAAGCATTAACATTGTTGACCATATGCACTTCAATAGTTTGTACATCCTTAGCTAAACCTCACACCAGATACGGTCTCACAGACAGGTAGCACAAGCCACTACTTTCAAAAGATTTCATATTATTTACCTGTAAGATTGTGTTTTGATACATGTGGTTCCAGATCTCATTGGTCCAATAATCGCGCTAGAATCATCAGAGTATAAGAATTCTACAGATAATCCCTTATCGAGTAGGAATTGCACCAACAATCAGCAAAGCTGTTTCTAAAAGCCATCAAATCCTAGTGTACTGCGTCCATCACGAGTTACGTAGCTGTACCATAACGAGTTTGAACAGGTTTAAGCCAACCATGCGTTTGCATCTACGCTCAGGTGTTTTTCGCCATAAGCCAGCTGTAAATGGTAGAAATTGCTTCCCTTGCTCTCTAGCGGATGTTTTCTTATCAGCGCCTAGTGAGCTCGATACCATGTGTATTATATGACTTGAGCACACAGCTTTTCGTAGCTATGGCTGGCTAATTTTGCTCTACAGTATCGCAGTGCATCCAGCTGGTTGTTGAGGAGCACTCTCTTCAGAGTAAACACTAGCTGTGTTTTAGAGATGGAGTTTTTGATGTAGCCTTATCCGCTCAGAGCCCTTTTCATCGTTTTATCTACGCCAATCGTTTGATCAAGACCTGATTTAGCACAATCAATCACTAAAAAGGATGCTACATGGTGACCTTGTTTGTCAGACCCTTGTAATTGATAGTGAGGAAAACTATCAACAACACGTCTTTGATGGTTCAAAAGATGAGATCGTAAGTGCATAAAACAGCATTAATAGAATCAACCGACATTTATTCACAATACGAGATCATTTGGCTTTTGCTCATTGACCTACGAAGCTGGTACATCTGTGGGGTGCATGCACGCGTCCACAGCTTTTACCCGCGGAGAAGTACTGCCATACATACACCTAACGACTACTGTATCAAGCATAATGCTACTGCACCCATGCCGACTGTTAAACAGGTGGCACAGGCCAATCGTCATAACTTTTTATTGGGAGGCTCTCATAAGCTCCGTAACAATACAATATTATTCGTACAGACTAAAATAATAACTATACTGCATACTATTTATTAATATACTATATCGACGTATGCCGTTTAAAGTATAATTTACAACCTTTCCTTTCTGCTAACACAATGCATAAAGCGGGCAGCCTTGAACATGATACATGCATGAGAAATAGAAAGGAGTGCACACTGAGGTGTGCTGAGGTATGATACTAAGAGCCAATTCTGCTCACAAGACGCGCACATTAGCGGCCGCATTGCGGGCCTACCATTTTCCCAGGTGCTTCATTTGGTTATTATGCCATTTGAAATGCGGCTGCGCTTTCGGCCTCGCTAATCCCACACAATGCTTATTTTCTTGGCTGTACGGTCACAGCTCAGAATGCAAATTTATGGAACGAATATAGAGACTTGCTAAATCCGGAACTGCTGCGCAAAAGGTTTGGTCGACGCATGGCTCCGGTACTCAGTGAGCCACACGCTAGAGGCTCATCAGCGCGTGATCAAAGCACTCGCTGGGTGGTGCCAATCATCTGTTGGCGCTTGTTATCCGCATCTCTATCATGGTATTACAGTTTCCAGCCGGCTTCGTATGTATTGCTTATCAGTTTCCTCTCTCCAGCGGTCCCAAGCAGTTTCCGGCACGCCTTTGGGAAATCTCCTCTCAGCATCGCCACATCGGGCACTTGCCATCGTGCATTACGGGGATGCGCTGGACTCGTGAGCTGTCTCTAACGCACTGTTAATTCCGCTATTCCATCTACATTGGTTAGTTGGCTCCATTATGCTAACACCAACAATATTCCGAGATATTCGCAATGGTGAAAGTTACGGTCGTCGTACGACACCTATCGTACTTGGTCGTGACGACTCTCCCGCTTTGATGAGCATTATGCACATCACTTTAAATTTTATTTGGATTGTACAGCGTGGATCATCGTAGGACGCGCGAACATGGTTTTCTCTTATTACAGCCTTCCTCCTTTATACCACTAGCTACGCTACATGCCAAAGGTACTAAAACAGGTGAGTCTTAACTAGACAAAGCTATGGGGACCACAGGCGCGCGCAATGATTTACCAGCTCATGTGGTCATCAATAATGGCGGACTCATGTGCGACATGCAAATAAACGTCTCACTCGACGCAAGCAAGCAAAATAGATTCGCGTAACTACATACACGAAGAGATTTTCCCAGAGGTATTACCATTTAAAATGTAATATTTCACCGATCTTTTTGATCCATAGCTTTTAGTTATGAGAACCTATAATAAATCCTTCTTGATAGATGAGGAATAATTTGAAATTATAGATTTAATATTTTATATACAATGATTGTAAAAGGAGTGTCTAAGCTGAGAAAGGTACTAGCATTAGCGGCTAACTGTAATCCTCGGCGGTGCTTTTTGATTGATCGCGTGTTGCGGTGGCGGCAACAACAACAAACGTCACACACTGGCGACGGCAAACCAGTATTAAAAATCGAGTAGCTACTTTGCAGTACCTCACGCGAAATCTTGGAACCGTTAAACCTATCTTTAGCAAAAGAGGGTGGTTGAATTGAAAATCCTGCTGAATTCACTGATTACAATACCACCAAACCTTGGCGCAGGCGACAAAGAAATGGTACGCTAACTCTTCCAACATGTACCTTTACATGAGTGAATTCGCAGCTCACCAGCTTAACTGAAAAGCATCTGTCAAGGTGGCGTTCACCTTTGAGCCAATGGAGCTTGCGCTTCCCGTCAAATCAAAGATTTTGAAAAGATCTTCCAAGGCGCTAAAATCGCTATCTAATGACCCTGACACAAATGGCGGTCGTGCATTGTGACTATCACAAACAAGGTCACTATCACACAGAAAGACTCAGCAACATCTTGTCCACGGTTCAGCATCCTCTAATCGACGACTACCAATTCAAGACGTGGAAGGCACAAGCACCTCGTTCTCTCGACGATGTAGCTGGTGAGCATGCATTACGCTAATGCTGTGCATGATGCAGATCTGCCTGGTAAAGACGGCTACAGCTATCGAATCATGATTCACCACGTAAATATCGCCGACTGCACTGAAGGCAATGAAAGCGATCCAAGAATCGTAAACATACACTGCACAGCACTTCATGACAATCATTTAGTGAAAGAGCCCACAAAGGTGCAGCTGATCACGCTTTTCACAATCGTATACAACAAAAGAGACCGCGCATAGTGGCCTCTATTGTCTGTGAACTTGAAACTATACTAGCGCGCGCAGATCTAAAGAGGTAAATAGTTCATCTAATTCTGCTACTGCATAGTCGCGGTGCCATGCGCGATGACAGGTATGCCAAATTGAGCATTTCGACGGCAGCCTCACATACGGCGAACAGGGCTCCTCTGTATCGAAGCTACTACCGCAATTGTCTTCAAATTTTCAGTACCGACTACTTGATACAGGCCTTAAAATGGCGAGTACGTTCTAACGCAGTTAAATGCAGCGCGCAAAGAGCCATGGAGGCATTTTCATAGTGCAACCAGCATAGCGCTACCCTTCACAGAAGCGCTGCAATTTTGCTGCCGAAATGCCAGGGACTATAGGCCTCTCTCTCGGCCTGGCGGCACGATCGATGTGTGAGCTTTTGAAGTGTGCTGCTCTATCTCATAATCCGCCTTATTCCACGATATCTAGTATAGATGTCTGCTACTGTTGGTGCAGATGAAATGCGCAATGTAATAGCCTCTACCACATATGTTTTAGCAGCATTGAGGGATCAAACTTTCATCAGAGGCACACAAAGGTAGCAATACTTTCTCCCCGCGTATGGTCACAAGATCGCCTGTTTTTCTTATGCATCACGATGCCCGCATACAAATCGATAGGACCATTCACAGTGCGACCTCGCCAAGCATAACAGATGCAATGCCGCATTGCTCTCAGTATTCATATGTCTAATATACCATCTTGAGGGGCTGTTACATCACAGTGAATTTTCCAATGTCCAAGCTTTTCATCATCAATAACGGGAATATTCCTGCCTGCGCCCCAATCATAAGACAGCAGCAGTGTCTGCTTCACCTGAGTCGGCGCGCCCGTACGCGTCTAAGAGCTGTTTCATAATCCGCATACGCATGGCTCAGTACGAGCATATGTGCCGCCATAATAAGACATTCATGCGGTTAAACTTGTGGTCCACGACCTCTCAAAGCGTATCGATAACCTCTCGAATTTCCAAAGGCATTGCCAATGGCATGACCAAGAGTCGATCCCATATCGGTTAAAACAGCCTTGACGGAGCGGCTATCTTTCGCTGCCATCTCACTATAGCTTCGCAAGAGCCCGTCATCATCTACAGGGTCAAAGGCACCACTACCAACCCACATCAAGGAGGATTGCTCAGCACCAGAGGTTGAACTTTTACTCATTACGGATGACGCAATGAGGTAATGCTATCTACAGTACCTGTTACATCCCGCAAGGCATATAATTTTTATCCGTCTGGAGCGAGTCCTCAGATTGACCGATAACGGCAAGGCCAATCTATTAACTTGATTGATGAAATCATCTTTGTTCTAAAGATACTTTTAAGTTGAATGACTCCATCTTCGATAGTGCCTCCCGTGCGCCCCAACCCACGACCAGACATTTAGCACCTTACACGCCACAAGCGGCTACAGGACCAATGATGAGCGTCATCTATCTCACGCCGCCTGTGCTATGTTTATCTACTATTACTGCCATCAATACTACAGATATCCACCATATGTCCAGATTGAGCCATAGCCTAAGTTATCCAGTCTCGAGCACTCATCCCATTAAACACATGGATCAATAGTGCACTCACTGATAATCAGAATATCTCCTTGAGCAGCCATCGATGACAAAACGGATTTTCTCATCTGTTAAGGTACATAGCTCTTTTCTTCAGATAATGTCGTACATGCGCATAGTTACACCGCTATTTTCTAAGAAACCACCCAGCACGTGCAGGGTGGTTTTCTATTACATCTTCTGCAACTGATCTTTACTAGTTCTACGGCTGCACTAGCGCCAATACGGCTGCAACCTTCGCAGCCATAAGTTTTCCATATCTGTAATGGATCGAATGCACCGCAGCCTTAATTTGTACATTAGGACCGATATGTTTCTGAATAGATCGATGTCTTCAAGGCTAGCGCCACCGCTACCAAAACCAGTAGAAGTTTTAATGTAGTCTGCCCCACCATTGGTGATACATTACAGAGGGCCACCTTTTCAGAATCAGTCAGATAACAAGTTTCGATAATAACTTTAAGATTTTATCGCCACAAGCCTCTTTTAAGGGCCCTGATTTCATTGCCATAGCCCTCAAATCGCCTTGCTTTACATCCCCAAGATTTATTACCATACGATTTCAGAGGCCCTTCTTCAATGGCTTGTTCGTTTCAGCTACCTTCACTCTGTCGTTTCAAATGCTGAAAGCGATAACGCATATGTTAGTGTCGGATACGCTTCATGAGCGGAGCCACAAAATCTGGTGGAATCACAACGGATGCCGTTTTTATATGTTACACCGACATCACAAACTTCTTTAATATCATCCCATGTAGCGGTTGCCGCAATAATGTATGATCCACATAAGCCAATAATTCTTTACCTAACATAGTACCTCTCCTAACTAAAAGAACGACATTTGCTCTGGTTCTGGTTCTTATGCAAAAGCCTCTTGAGCAGAGCGATTTTTATCATCAATGGTTCTAATGCACACCTGTAACCTTCAGCAAATCTGGCAAACTGTTACACCTTTTTACCTTAGCATGCTCAACAATCTTTGCACATGTCTCCATCATCTAGCGCATAGGATGTTTTAAATTCAACTCCCATATAGGCTGCATAGTATTCAACTTATGATTGATCAAATCTGGCATATCGCACGAAAGTCACTGTACATGCATAATCGAGTTCTGGCCAAGGGTTTTATAATAATCTAACGATAGCACGCAATACGTTCATATCAAATTTCGCATTGTGAGCTACCATGATATTCCCTTTAAATGGTTTTCATAAATGGTATCCACAATTGATCAAAGCGTCTTTTCATGGAGAACATCTCAATGAATGCCAGAATTTCATACACTCATCATCAAAGCTCATAAACGAGGTTTGATGAGGCTATAGCCTTTTGGCGTATTTGTCCATCTTACGGTAATAACTCGCCAAGGAGCACGCATATTTTTAAATTTATTTGCTGTTTCAAAGTCTAATGCACAAAATCCAATATAGGACTCCTTTTCAAAATCTATATATAGAATTATTCATTTACTCTCCCTTATGATGGCTGTAAATAGATCTATCGCTTAAAGGTGACCAATAATCACCTCTTACTGAGCAATTTTACCTGACAGATAGCCCTCAGTATGAAAATTATTTAGATATATATGCAGTATGGAGGCTGCACATGGCAGATGACAGATTAATCGTTGCCCTTGACGCCTCCACGATGGATGCTGTGAAAGAAATCGTATTACTCTCCTCGGTGATTCGGTTAGCTTTTTACAAAGCGATCGGAATGGAGCTTTTCATTTCACGCCATGAGCAAAACACCTGCTTTCGCTTTTTACAAGAGCACAAACAAATATTTTCTTGATTTGAAATTGCACGACATTCCTGTACCACCGTAGCCATGGAGTTTCTTCCCAATGGCGTCTCGACGCTAGTTTAATCACTTTTGCACGGTCAAGGTGGCCCTCGTCATGATGAAAGCCGCCTGTAGCAAGGCAGCTCGTGAAAGCGGTGAAACACTCGGCGTTGAGTCGACCAGGGTATTATTGGCTACCTGCTTAGCTGTTCGGACGATGAGTCTTGGACGATGACTATCCGGTGGCGCTACACTACCTATTTCCGCGACCGGCACTCGCGCCCTTGCTAAGCTCGGGCAAGATTGCCCGGGATGGATTGAGAAAGTGTCGCTCCATGACAAGCTGACTGATTCGTGAAGCATGTCGCGATGATTTTCCTCATCGTAACACCCGTCTCTCGTCCTTCGCTTTGCAGCAACAGACGACCACGTATTGCATACACTGCTAGCGTCATTACAGGGTGCTCTCGCCTACCGTTATCGGCGCCCTATTACGCAAGCTGACGTCTCGCGAAGCAGTTCGTTTAATTGTGGAAGAAAATGAGAGAAGGTATCCAAATGATGACAGAACGTTAGCACAATTACCGGTCTATTGAACTCAAAGACTGTAGTCACTTCGCGCGGCATCTGGTCTCTCCTGGCTCAACGTGCGCTGAAAATTCAGCGTATTGCAACATCCAAAATATGCAGAAGCACTTTTGTAAGAAGAATCGCGCTGAAACGCGCCGTGATCAAAACGTTGGGCTGTTATTGGTACCCTATGACTGCGGCATCTTACTAGCTCACGAGAGTTGGTAGCTTAGCTTGCGTGCACGTGCACTTTGCGAACGCGAAAAGGCGATTATGGCCCGTCGCGGTTTCAAAATCGACTGCAGCACGCAGTGCTTATCGTTGAAGAGATCGTCAATAACCGCTATGGCAGTTCCAGTAGCAAAGAAGCGGTTAACGTAGATTAACCAATCTCGCGGCGAAAATCGTTGCGTGGCAGGCCTACTCGTTAACCGTTTCAGGCGGCAAAGCAGAATTTGGCGTACCGCAAGAAAAGGCTACACACGCTCTCAGCACTCGACGCTCCCTACGCCAGCCGGGAAGAATGCCCTCTTTGTAGATGGCGACGCTAGGACAGAACGCGGTTTCGTATATTACATATAACCACCACAAAAAGACCGCACCGGGAGGGGCTCTTTTGTTTGTCTCCTGAATGTAGTGTGTAAGAGAGAGAGCTGATACGAATGTATCACACGTAGAGTGTATGGCTCACGCAGCCATGAATGCACTTTCTCATGACCACAGTTACTCTATTATTTTATGAGAAAGGACTACATAAAATATGGTTGGTTTTGTGTAGTTGTGGTGCTGCACGCTTGATGCATTTTGTATGTAGGTGCATTACTTCAGTGGTTAAGCCCTCTTGCGGCATTTGGCCGACACATTTGATGCATATACTGACCATTGTCTCGTCCCATACCATCTTGAGCATCATTTGGTTTTGACACTTTAGCACATGTTGACTTCAGTGTGGGCCTCCCATACCATTTTGAAGGCATCATTTGCATCATTTCTATCCATCATATGTTGGTCCGCCGCTATTAAGAACCATCATGTCTATGTGGTTTTCATCGTTGTTCATTGGTTTTCATCCATTCACGAAGCTTGGTAACATTTGCAGCAAAGGATGTACCTACCTACAGCACTGATTACAGTTAGAATGGCAGCAATTATAATTCGTCTCATAGGTCCTCCTTAATCTACATTGCTGAAATAAGTTCTGCACACCACTGAAGTTCAATACCAATAAAGATGCATGTAAGGCCCCCAAAGAGACCTACACCACCAAGTGCAACTAAAGTTACCAATGATAATGGAAATGCTGTTACATTCTCGAATGAGTTTGCCAAGAGCTCCCTAATAAATGCAGGATCGGCAGGTGTAATAATAAATACTAAGAACACAATATACGATAAACCACTACTATGGATAGATAAGGTTTTGATGCTTTTTAGCCATTCCCTGGTAACTGCGGCAATAAACTCTTTATAATCATCAAATCGCAAGATTGCTTCTGCATATTAACAGATTTACTGTCACCACATCTTGGCCTAATGTATCTGTAATAATAACACTGCATCTACATAGGATGCATAGATCTCCTCTGGGGTTCCCAAAGATTTAATGATTTCACTATCTGTAAGGCCTCTTTTCATAACCTACAGCAAAAGTGTTCTTTCATAAAACCTCGATACTCTTTCCACATCAGCAACACGAGCTTCAATATATTGCGCAGTGCCTCTAAAAGCTATTTTGTTCATTATAGTCGACTTTTCAACAGGATATTGATGACAGAAAATTCATCCCATTCTTGGTATCTTGTTATATGCGGACGTCCATCTTCGTGATGTGATAATATTTTCGAGATAGTCCTGTAGAGACTCTTTAAATATGTTTCAAATATTTCTTTCTTTTCAATCTATTAAATAATGGATATATCGTTCCTTCCAGAAATCTCAATGTATTCTGAAAGTAAAAGCTGACAATTTTCATACCTATATCGACTTGTGTTAGTAAGCTGCTAGCACAAGCATATCCATAACACCTAATTGAACTCCATAGTTCCTCCCTTTTAGGCTGTGCCTGCATCGCCAATGTGAAAAGCTTTCTACGGTCACTATCATGTACTGACAATACAGTAACAACACAAGTGCACCTGTACGGCACAGGTACCTTGTTAAAAACTATATTTTGCAAAATATAAATCCACGCTTTTAACGACCTATAAACACTGATAATATCTGCTTTATAAGACAAAAACTATCTTAATCTAATTTTAACCACTGTCCCCTATATGTATCAACATACTTCGGTTATTATATAAAATCCCCATCCAACGGATGAGACTTTTACTGATTTTAAAATAATCTATTTACTCTAACATCAGTTATTTATTTTGAAGTTGTGACCTAATTTAATCTATATTTTCATTTTCCATTGTGGTAGTATAAGATATCAAAATTGTATCGCTCAGGGCTCTTAGCGTCAATTCTCTCTTTTAATTCAAGTAATGTAGTAATATCCTTTGCCATCAATTTGAGCAATCGTATCACCTTTCCCCATAAACCCAGACGTGCAGCTGGGGCCCGTTTCGAGTCTAATTGTACAATAAGAAGGTCCTTCCTTCAACTATACATTATTGCGTGCTGCTGTTTGACGATCTACAGCCCACACACCGATATACGGGCGAATGACCTTACCATTTTTAATAATAGAATCAACGATAGTCATAGCAGAGTTAATTGGAATGGCAAAGCCCATACCTTCAATACCCTCTTTGGAAATTTTAGAACTATGTACCAATCGTCACCATCCGCATTGATGAGAGCACCACCGGAATTGCCAGGATTAATGGCTGCATCCGTTTGAATCAACGGGAACCGCTGCCCTTGTTCATCAATAGTACGTGCTAAAGCACTGATGACACTAGATGTAACAGAGCCTTTTAAATTCAAGGCCTAAAGGGTTACCAATAGCGATGGCAGGCTCACCTACCTGTACAGAATCGGAATCACCGATTTTGATTGGCTTAATATCTTGAGGAGGTTTAATCTTAACAACGGCTAAGTCCGTTTGTGAATCAGTGCCAATAACGGTGCCTGTTACAGTAGAGCCATCTGATAGCGATACGGTAACTTCGCCATTTTAGCGCACTTACAGCGTGATTATTCGTTACAATATGTCCTTCATTGTCTATGAGCACACCAGATCCAACACCTTCGCCCGACATAGATGGTACGGTTAAAAGATATCCTTTTGGAACACTTGTGTAGTAATACCAACTACCGCTGGACCAGATTCTTTTAACAGCCTGCCTACTACATAGGTATTCGTGTTTCAGTATTAGGTTTAGATTGTTTTGTTTGTTCCTCACTGTTGTTTGCTGTATGACTAGAGCTACCAAAGAAATAGTATCCACTGCTCACACCAATACCCAAGGCAAGAGCACAAGCAATGACGGTTTTTCTTATATTTTGAAAATTCCATGTAAATCTCCTTCTAAAATTAATTTTATAAAATCAATTTTGATGAAACTATTATAGTACTCATTCTTTTACAATGCAAGAAAACAATGTTACAATTATTATAAAAACATAAAGGGCATTCACTAGCCGTCGCTAGGAATGCCCTTTATCCCATATAGTTTAGAGTGTAAGGACTGTTGAGAGAGAGTATATGTGATCTAGATAAGTTTGAGAGAGAACTTATTAAGAGAGAGAAGTTTAGTTATGCCTTATCTCAGAATCAATAGTCAGCCTTACCTAAATAAGTATACATGGAATATCTAAACTATCAAAAGGAAGTAGTAAACAATTTTTAAAATCTTTGATTATCTATACATAATTTCTCTACAAACTCATATTTCAATCAACAATACGAATAACGTGAGTATAATGTGAATACTCATTTAGGTTATTAAACAAATTTATAACCCACACCCCAAACTGTAATAATATGCTTACTATCGGATGGATTATCCTCAATTTCTTCACGCAAACGATTGATATGTACCCGCTACCGTAGCATAATCACCTATAGGAGTCAAGACCCCATACGCGAGAGTACAATTCCTCTGTTAAATACAATATCGCGATTACGCATCAAGAATTCTAATAATTGGAATTCTTTCTTTTAGAGATGAACTTCTTTTCGTTCACCCACACTTTCATCATCTTAGGATCAAGGCGAATCTCACCAGATTGAATCGCATTAGTTTCATTGCATCGCGCTCTGTTAAGCGTTTATATTGCGCCAGCATAGCGTTTGATCTTTTGCAATCAATACAGATGGAGAATGGTTTTCGATATGAGTCATCAGCACCTACGCCTAAACCACGGATTTTATCGATATCGTCAAGACGAGCCGTTACCATAACGATTGGCACGCGAACTTTGTCACGAATTTGACGGCAAACTTCAAAGCCGTCCATTTCTGGCAACATAACATCAAGGATGATTAAGGTCTGCAGGAGTATTCAGCTGCCTCGATACCATCTGTACCATTAGTCATAATGGTTACATCATAGCCTGCCACTGCATTAAATAATCACGTTCAATATTGGCAACATCCAAATCGTCTTCAATAATTAAGATATGTCTACTCATGATTTTCCTCCCTGTTTAGAAACTCTAATATAATACGTAGACCATGGCGTCTTACATTTTTCAATCACAACTCGGCCTTCAAAGATTTTCCATAATTCGACGAATAATCGATAATCCTAGACCACTACCTTCTTGCGGGTTCGTACGAGACGAATCGACACGGTAGAACAGGCGCATCGAGACGCTCAAGAGATTCTGGTGGTACTGGACCATCATCACTCGATGACAGCAGTACAAAAATCATCATCACTAGTTACATCGATAATACAATGCCCTGAGATCAGCCATTTTGATATTTTAGCACTATTGTTCAACACATTTTGCTAATACATGTTGTAACAACTGTGGGTTTGCGTGATAAACGCAGTTTCGTAGCTATCCGAGCCTTTAATTTCAAGACCTCTAGATTGATACGGAGCAATATGATCCTCTACACAGTCACGCACATACTGACCTAATTCAATTCGCTCAGATGGACGAGATTCTTTTTTGTAGTTCAATGTAGTAATGAGGAATAGCTCCTCTAACATCGAGTCTAAATCATTGGCACGCTCAAAACGATACCCATGTATCGTTTTTGTTGCTCTTCGTCAGCAATACCATCACGAACACCTTCTGCATAAGCTTTAATTGCAGTTAGTGGCGTTTTCGTATATCATGGGATATACCAGCGAAGCAATTCTTTTCTGCTGCTCTTGTTCCATTTCGATCTGACGATTTGCCAACTCTAACGATTTCCCGTCATGTTCTTAACGTGAATCATGATAAACCGTGTAACAAAATCGGTTGATTGCAAAGAATGTAACAATAAAAGAGCAATATAGCCACTACAATAATATAGAAGGATACAGATTCCATCAAGCTATCACTACCATGGGTAGTGCGCTTAATAGCAATATGATATACGTAGGCATGACGCTCATCGTATTTTTCGCATTTCATACACGAAAGTATTATTGGACTGATATACAATGCCCTGTAATTCAGGGATTTACATCGATAAGGCCAACGATAGCAGATGCACTATAGATTTGTGGATTACCATAGCTATCACCATGTTCCCTTGATCTAGTACCTCTACATATACCTCCTTTGGATCGAGTAGACTATAGCGCTAGGTTTAACCAAGCTATCTATTAAATTGTTTTCTAACCCATAAAAAGGTAATTGTTTCAGTAATTCGACTGACACTTTTAAACTGTTGTTCCTGCTCAATACGCAAATAGTAACTCGGCATTAGCCAAGATGCGCAACCTGTAAAATATAGCAAAAATAAGATTATTGCTATTAAAGATAGGTACAACAAAGAGCACAACATTGACATCCAAAATCCGTATTTGTAAATTCACAGGGTTACCTCAATATCATAAATAGTAGATACTTCTTATAGTTTACGCTATTTTTAACAGTTAAAAGCAAGTAAAGACATGCATAATATAATTTTCACATTTTCTTTCATCGTCAGTTTATAATTAACAGATTATACATAAGGGTTCTTCGCCCCTTTTAGTATCTAATATTTTTACATAGTATATATTTCCACACGTATCCGAGCACCTATGTCCATCATTTCACAAATCTTAGCTATCTTACTCTATGAGTATAAGAACTTGAGAATTAGTACACAATTACAGAATCTCATCTATCACTTTTTAGTCAAAATCTACATTATAAAAATACTAAAACAACTTTGTAAATTCTATCAACTTTACTAATGTGAAATGTCAGCAGAGGATTCCTAAGAATCCTCTTTTTAGAGTTTGGATTAACGACGGTTAGCTTCGAAGAAGTTAATAGCAACTTCGGGAACATAGCGTAAGTCAATACGTCTTCGTCGGTGATACCATTGTAGCCTTTTGTAGCTAAATCTTGACTGTAACCTTCCAATTCAGGTTCGATAAGATCTGCTGGACGGCAAGTGATAGGTTGTTCATCACCGATGATAGTTTGACGAATTTCGTCAGAAATTTTACCAGGCAACGCACCATATTTACCGCGTACAAGGTCTTTAACTCGTTAGGAACCATTTTTGTAACGGTCGCCCATCATAACGTTCATCATAGCCATTGTACCAACGATTTTGGGATGTTGGAGTTACCAATGGAGGGTAACCCAAGTCTTCACGAACGTGGCATTTCATCCATAACGTCGAAGAAGCGATCGCCCATACCCATTTCGTTCAATTGGTTTTGAGTATTGGACAACATACCGCCAGGAATTTGGTAACGACGAACAGCTGGGATTACATCGCTAGCTGGTTTCAAGTTGAATTCTTCAGCGATTTGTTGTTTTACTTTACGGAAGTGGTCAACTAATGGAATGTATTTATCAAGGTCAAGACCAAGATCACATTCAGTACCTTTGAACATTTCGATCATAGTTTCAGTAGCTGGTTGGCTAGTTGCATGAGCGAATGGGGAGATAGCAGTATCGATGATATCTACGCCAGCTTTAGCAGCTTCAGTATGTAGTGCTTGCAAGACCGCAAGTGAAATGGCTGTGCAAGTCGATTGGCAATTCAGCCAAAACGTTTTTTGAATGTGGAAACCAAATCATATGCATCAGCAGGTCCTAACAAACCGGACATATCTTTGATACAAAGGGAATCAGTACCCATTTCTACCAATGTTTCAGCTACTTTCAAGAAGCTTTCAGTTGTATGAACTGGGGAGATTGTGTATACCATAGCGGATTGAACGTATCTAGCTCTTTTTGGAGTACTTAATAGCAGCTTCCATGTTGCGAGGGTCATTCAATGCGTCGAAGATACGGATACGGTCGATACCTTTTTTACAGCAGCATTACAGAATGCTTCTACTACATCATCAGAGTAGTGTTTGTAGCCCAATAAGTTTTGGCCACGAAGTAACATTTGTAGTGGAGTGTTTTTCAAATTGGATTTCAATTTGTGAAGACGTTCCCATGGATCTTCATTCAAGAAACGAAGACAGCTATCATAAGTAGCGCCGCCCTCAACATTCAAGAGCTTCGTAACCAATTTCATCTAAAAGGCCCAAGCACTGGTTCCATTTGCTCATAACGCATGCGTGTTGCCAAAATAGATTGATGACCGTCACGAAGAACGGTTTCGCAGATTCTTAATTTTTTAGCCATGTTAATCCTCCAAATCGAAATAGTCTGCATATGTAAATTTATACATACATCAAACAACTATCTCATACCTATACGATTTTTTGATGTCTGCTCACACAAGCCAAACACTCTATAAATCGTTAAGACATACTTATATTAGACTACTTATAAAAATTCTTTGTCAACAACTATATTATGCTATTTACTCATAAATTCATGTGTCTAAAGATGATTTTTCGTGATAGAAATCACACAAAAACTACAAAAGAGCTAGCTTTTTAGCGTGTATGTTTAATCAAACCAATTTCTTTGTAATTGCTCTTTTTTAATGAGAAACCAAAAATTATACCGTAATAATTTTTAGTTATTATCGAAAAAGGTATCAAACTATATCGGTATTTATAAATGTAGTAATTCGATAAACATCGGTACGCTTATAAGCTCATCAATTTTATCGATAATATAGCCCCCTATAACAACTACATAATATGAAAAGAACCTGTCCATTTATGGACAGGTTCATGCTTTATTCTTAACTTTTTCTAAATGCCATTATACAGCTTATTTTTCAGGTTTAACCTTTTTGGGAGCCGTTTCAAGAACGATATTCTTACCTTCTCGCTTCACTTGAATAGAGAAAGCACCTTCACCTTCTTTGAAGTACTCCATCTTGATGTCTAGAAGCATTTTACCAATCATAGTCTCCACTTTTTCAGTTAAGAACTCACGATAGAAAGCATCTTCCTTTTGCTTTGGACTTTGATGAACTACAGGCTTTTTAGCTGCTCGTTTCCATATCAAGCATAGTATCTTCAAAAATTGTCTGTATCTTTAAAGTTTTTCAACATATCCGCATCGGATAAGCCTCTTTTGAATTTTAAACTTTGCCATTTCTATCTCCTATCAATTCAATTGCCTTTTTAACACGGACTGGTTCAATACCAGACATACAATATTGATCAGGCTTTAGGACACCGTCGTTTACGACAACCTAAACAATCTAATTCATCATTTTACAAGCACCTTAAAGGTCCCCGTTAGTGGTCCCCATAATTTAGGGATCTGTAGGCCCAAAGAGAGCTACTACAGGCTTATCAGAGCTAATGCAATATGTAGAGGCCCGTGTCAGCCGTAACTACTACGTCACAGCTTTCAATTAAGGCACCAACCTCTTTGAAGTGTAGTCTTGCCCTAGCATATTCAGCATAATCTGATCAATGCCCTCAGCGGTCAAAGAATCCATCAAAAGGTTTGTATTGTGTAGACTCTTTAGGCCCACCTAAAGCAAAACAAAATTAGCTCTATATTGTAGCGATTTAATAAGGGAATACCATTTTTCTTGAGGCCATTCTTTTCGTCGCCCAAGACGTACCCTAAGACCAATCCCACACGTAGAGGTTTTTCTACCTCACCACGATTTAAAGAAGTATGATTATCAACCGTTTTTCCACTGTTCTTCTGCCCAGGTATGTAACTTCGATGGTACATGGAAATCCATATGATACATCTTATTAGCACTAACGTTGTTAATGTTTCAGGTTCCAGAAGATTATCAACAGTTTTAAGAGGTGTATCTAAATCAGCCTGTTTAGCAACAGCCTCTTTTAAAAAGTTGTGCCACCTCAACATAACGCTTAATAACATGATCTGTACTTGGCTTTTGATTTATAGTTTGTAAACTAGCCAATTCAGCTCTTTTGTACCACCAAGTCCTAAGCGAATAGGCGCACCAGAAGCCAATAGAACAAGACCGGTTATCAGTCGCCCTTGTACATCAACGGCTACGTCAAATTTGTAGGGGCTCTAATTTAGCCTTCAGCTCCCCACCACATGCGCCACATTGTCGGGATATGCAGTTTTTAGAATGTGCCTCGTATTCATCCCGTTCCCAGGGAATAATCTCATCTACATAGGGATTACCATCTAACAGTTCTACCATGCTAGAGTTACAACCAATGTAACTTGGCATCTGGATACTGTTCTTTGATCCAGCGCGCGCAGGGGTAGCATGCAGGATATCCCCTAATGTAACTAAGGCGTACAAATAATATATTCATAGATATCCTTATGGTACATATAACATAGAATAAAGCCTTTATAATGAAGTATTATAAAGGCTTTTTCTTAAGATTTCTTTTTACTATCACTAGTGTTAGATGATTTAGAAGACGTATCATCTTCTGTCACCTTTTTAGTTTCTTCACTACCATTCTTGATGATGTCTTTTACGTCAGACAATTTTAATTCATTAAAAAGTAGTAGGATGATTGTATTTGTAAACTGGTTTGAAACCTACACCTAATTTGCCAGTGTAAACAGTCAATGCATTATTGTCCTCATCAACACGAGCAGCATGTAGATTGTCTTATCTGTATCAACACCAATTAAGCGGAAACGTCCTGGTGGGTTGATAACACGCCAGCCACCTTCGATACCATTAAACATAAAGATATCGCCAGTTTTAACATTATCGTAGAAGAAGTTATCTTCATCGTAGAAGACACGATATGACTCGATATCGTAGCTTGCATATATACGCGACGCGTATCGTAGTTAGCATCTGTACGATAAATACGATATACATGCTCTTGAACTTTTACCTTCATGTATACTACATTTGTCGCTTCAGAGTACGCAGCATCTACGATTTTTACTACCTTTTGGTAAATCTTCAAGCTTGGTATCCACTTCATGCTCTGGATCATCTGCATTGAGACGAGCCATAACGACATCGCGAGAGTCATACAAGCCCATGATGGCATAGTTACGGTCTGGCATCCAGTTGAAGTAACTAATCGAACGCCCTTTTCAAATCTATCGTTGTAGGCTTACTTTCATTAGCCTTGTAGATTTTCAAAGAGTTTTCTGTAACAACCGCCATAAATTGACGGTCGTAGGATACATATTTAGTACCTTCCTTTACATCCAGGGAAGTTTTTAGTATCATTTTTGACGCACCTGCATGTTAAATTCCGTAGTCGGCGCAAACATATATGATCAAGGTATAGAGTATACCCACCTTGCAGAAGAATACCTACCGCAAAGGCGCTCAGTACACGCGTAAAAGGTTTCATTTGTCCTCCTATTTCACGATAAACGCCGTTGGGATCATGCGTTCCCCTAACAAATCGGGCCGGTTTATTCACCACTTTACCATTGAGGTATAAGGTAGAACTAGAACCACCATCTAAATTCGCTGCAATGTAGCAGCCTTTTTCATAAAGAGAATATCTTGTCCGTCACGCAAGGTAGCACCAATGGAGTACCCTGGTTGACGACCATCGATTACAAGGAATAATACTGTACCATCTTTCTTTTGACCGATAGCAGTACGTGGGCCTACGCCCCAGCCACCATCACCTTCAGTGATCATTTTCTTACCATCTACGATAAGAGGTGGACCAAAGGTAATACCTTCCATGGCTTTCATATCAGCTAGTTGAGTTTTTATCGTAGTTACCAGCGATAAGGTTGCCAGATTTAGAGAAGCCTACAAAGTCTACATCTTCATCAGGGCCTACATCCTTACCGATAACATATTCTCCATCATGCAAGATAAAGCCATATGGCAAACGACCTGTACCAGTACCATTAGGATCATGGAAACCACCGCCGTTGATAGCAGCTACCGCATTATTCATTTTAGCAATATTACTTGTAGTATCGCCCTTTTCTTGAATGTTAGCCGCAGTACCTACTTGAATACGACGAGGATCTGGAATTTCTAAGATATAGCCTACATAACGAGCAGACTGAATTTTTTTCAAGGTTCAAAGACTTGTCTTCACGGGCATTAAACTTGAATAAATCTTGGCTTTTAACAACCCTCAACAGTCCCCCAAAAATAGATTGTAGTTCTTCTTCATTGAACAACCACGTAATGTAATGAGGATGACGAGATTGTAAGATAGCACCGATAACGGCGTGTTTACATTATTAAATGGTCCAAAAGAGCACCACGAACGGTGAGGTCACAACGGTAAATAAGAACACCATGATGATGAACTTTACCCAATTCTTTTTGAACAATGTATTTCTCCTTATAAATCAGTGAAATGCTCGGTGCTAATGCGTTCTTCAAAAATGCTTTGATATCTACCGCATTACCTACCCAAACACGCAAAATATTATATGGATTATCACCTGTATGAGCCCAGCCAGATTTCATAGCCATACCCATTTTTATACCAGCCTTTTTAGATGCTGAGTCGGTGAATTCATTTTTATCTCCATAAGGGTAGCAGAACCAAGGATTATTCTTGATACCTACTTCTTTTGCAAGAGCTTCTTGAGCCTTCGTAATATTTTCTATTTGCTTAGCTTCAGACAATTGGCCCATTTCGATATGTTGGAACCCGTGATTAGAAATGGTGATACCATTCTTATGCATTTCACGCACTTGATCCCAAGTTAACCGAGTGCCTACATCGCCAGGATTGATAAACACAGTAGCTGCAAAACCATATTCTTTCATAAGTGGATATACGATAGAATACGTATCAGCATATCCGTCATCAAAGGTTAAAACAACTGGTTTTTCAGGTACTGCAGCACCATTTACAACGTATTCATACAATTGGTCCATCGTCAATGGATTATAGCCATTATCCTTGAGGAATTTCATTTGCTCTCGGAACAAATCCTCTCGAATAACCGCATCATTATCTTTATCGTCGCCGATTTTATGATACATAAGGACAGGAATGCCCGATGGATGTACCATCTAACTTCTTTTACTGGTGGTGCTGAACTAGTAGGCTCTGTTTTTTGTGAAAGCAGTCCACAACCTGCCAAAAGCATTGCCAAGGCGACAACCAATAGTGTTACTAACGGAATCCGTTTCATAGGTCCTCCTCTATTAGAACACAATTATATACAGAATATTATAACATTTCTATGAAGAATAGTAAAAACTCCACCCATATACGTATAGCTAAAACAGATGATTTATAACCTAAAGAGATATATCCTCTAAAAACACCTTTTAACGATACTTTTATGTTGTAATCTAGAATGGAATGCTTTAATATTCTAATTATAATACAAATCACTAACATTATACGCTTCTAATCGATAAAGGATTTGCCATGAAAAAACGCTTAACCCTCTTACAAATGGACGTTCACGTAAATGACGTAGAATACAACTACAATCGCGTTCAAGAGTTACTCACTCAATCACTTACAGAAAATCCTGATATTATTGTTTTACCTGAAACTTGGAATACAGGCTTTCACCCATCAGATGATTTAATTACGATTGCCGACAGAAATGGGGAAAGAACAAAATCATTGCTCAGCGCCTTTGCAAAAGAGCACAACGTGAATATCGTAGGCGGCTCTGTCGCTGTGGCGAAAGATGATTTGGTATTCAATACATCCTATGCTTACAACCGTGAAGGTACCCTCGTAGGTGAATATTCCAAAATGCACGGCTTTAGCCCTGCTAAAGAAGACAAATACTTTGCTAGTGGTACTCATACTACACATTTTAAACTCGATGGAATCCCTTGCAGCACGGTCATCTGTTATGACATTCGTTTTCCTGAGCTAGTGAGAATGGCTGCATTACCAGGCACTGAACTTTTATTCGTACCCGCCCAATGGCCTACGATGCGTCTACGTCACTGGCAAGTATTAAATGAAGTACGAGCAATTGAAAATCAATTATTCCTTTGCGCAGTCAACGGATGCGGTACTATTGGTCGCGTTCAAAGCACAGGTCACTCCGCCGTTTATGACCCGTGGGGCACGAACCTCCTCGAAATGGATACGAACGAAGGCATTGCTTCCGTAGATATCGACCTTACCGTAGTCGAAGACATTCGCAACAAAATTAATATCTTTAGAGACCGCAAACCGGAACTCTACAACCTATACTAGATATAAAAGGCACATTGTTATTGAATTTCTCCTTATATTAGGAAAAAGTCATTCTAACAATGTGCCTTTTAGTTTAGTTTTGTTTTATTTTTATTGTACTGTATGGAGGAAATAAATTACTCTAGTATGTTTTGGATTAACGGCCACACCTGCAACAGGATTTATTCCGTACTTTAAAACTCAATTAGTTTCCACATATCTTCTGGAACTTGTTCTAGAGGTTTATTTTTTGCTATAGCTTCTTTTAGAATATCAATGGTGTCTTGTACTTCTTGTTTATCCTTTGTATCAGGATTGTGGAGAACAACACGATTCAACGAGTCTTGTCCAAATTGTTTTAAAGTATTCTTTTTCCACTTGGTTAAGTTCACGACGTAAGTATTTCATAATATATCCTCTATTTGTAAATGTCTTTTCGATGACCAACTTCTAAAGCTAAAATAATGCATCTATGGTCATTAATATCAGCAATAACTCTATAATTACCAATGCGATAACGCCACAGCCCTGTTTTATTCCCCGTCAATGATTTGCCTGAGTACCTAGGATTTTCTACATTATCTACATTTTTTATGAGCCAATTAAAAAGATAGCGTTGCGTTGATTTATCTAATTTAGAAAATTGCTTATCAAACCGTTTAGAAAATTCAAGCTTATAAGCCATATTTTGCACGCATTTCCGCCACAGAATAGGTAACTGGATCTTGCTCGTATTCTGCTAATGCTTTTTGACCTACCTTAAGATCAAATTCGTCTTCAATCTTTTCTAGTAAAGCCTTCTTAAAGAGGGTAGAAAGTGTTTCATCCATAAACTCAGCATAGGTTTTAAATAACTCTTCTTCTTGTTCATTTAGTCGGACTGAAATATTTGCCATATAAAAGCACCTCCTTATGTAATACATTGTATTACATAAGGAGGTCTTAGTCCATATTTTAAACTCGTAACCACCATTATTTTAACAAAAATTTTTATATTTATAATATTAATAATTTACATTGCTTATTAGATTGTAAAAACAAGCTACATCGTATGTTACATACAAAAAAAGGCATACCGCCCTTCTCTCGTCTCTCAGCGGTACGCCTTCTTATGTATATAGTTACTCTCGAACTATATCAGATGTAAGTCTGGCTAAACTCTCTCACAGTCCCTTAACGACACGCCAGTATGTCACCTATAATATACATTTTTAAACGAAATATGTCAACAGTTTATAGAAATTTTATCTTTAAGTTTTTGAAAAATATAAAATTTTCAAGATTATCCGCCAAAAGCCAAGTAATCACGAGTTAATTCTTGTTGTGGATCAGAGAATATTTGTGCTGTAGCGCCCCACTCTACAACTCGGCCATCATTCATAAAGACAGTGTAGTCTGCAATGCGTCTAGCTTGTTGTAAATTATGAGTAACAATGACAATCGTTTGTTTTACTTTTAACTCTGTTAGCAATGCCTCAATATGCAAGCTGTTTTTTATATCAAGGGCAGAGCACGGCTCATCAAAGAGCATTACTCGAGGATCTACGGTCAAGCTTCGCGCAATACACAGGCGCTGTTGTTGACCACCAGATAAAGAACTTGCCAAGCGCTTCATGTCGCCATTAATTTCGCTATATAATCCAGCCTGCTCTAAACATTGTATCGCTTTAGCCTTTCTGTCTGCAGAGGATAACTCTTTATAATAATTTAGAGCAAATACCATATTATCTTCAATGGTACCAGGAAATACGGTCGGTTGTTGTCCGATAAGACCGATTTGGCGACGTAACATTTGCGGATCCATTGAGTCTACCGATAGTCCATCGTAAATAATTTGTCCATTAGTGACTTTTTTCGGTGCCTGTAAGCTACCGTTAAGCGTAGCTAACAATGTACTTTTACCACAACCAGACGGCCCAATAACAGCCGTAATAGCATGTTCTGTAATAGGCAAGGTTATGTGTTGCAAAATAGGATGCTCATCAATGGACACCTCTATATTTTTAATATCTAATATGATGCTCATCAAGACCGCCCTCCTATCCAGCGACAAATGATATTAATACAAAGTAATATAACCATCAATACAAAGGCTGTAGCATAGGCTAAATCTACTGAATAACCTTCGTTTACCAAAATGTACAAATGATATGGCAAGGCCATAAATGGATCCGTTATATTCGGTATGGACCTAGTATATAATACGGCGCCAGTGTACATAATCGGTGCGGTAGCCCCCATTGCATAGGCCGCTCCAAGGGCTATAGCGCTCAATCCGTCGCGCATGGCACTCGGTATGACCATATGTATCCATATATAACTTGGTGAAAGCCCCATATTGAGAGCCGCCTCATACGTTTCACGAGGAAACTCATGGAATACTTTCACAAGGCGCAACGTAATAAAAGGTATAACCATTACCGTTAACGTAATCGACGCAGATAATAAGCTTTTATCGATACCTAAATATAAAATCAGCACACTATAACCGAACAAGCCAATTAATACAGATGGTAATCCGGACATACAGCGTAGAGTGAATAAAAAGCATTCTGATTTCCAACGAGAAATATTGCCATATACCATGTAAAGGGCACAAGGAATACTTACAACAGCCGCCATAGAAGCCGTTAATAAGCCCTCTAAAATACTACCGATTATGGCAGGGAATATGCCCCCTTCTACACCGAGAGGCATGCCCGCTGGGTAGAGCCAGAGGAAATCAACTGTTATTAACGGGCCCCCATGATACACGATATACCCACAAGCAGCGACGAGTATGGCCATAACTAGGACTAGACTGCCATAAGCCCAAGTAGCTAATGCAAGATTAGATAACTTCATGATGACCGTCCTTTCTAGTTTTCCAAGAATACATATAGACTAGAACATTAGTCAGTATCAAAATCATTAGCAATACTAAAGCTGCTACATATAAACCGCTATAATGCAAGCTATTATACTCTACACTACCCATTTCAAGAGCAATAAGAGATGGAATTGGCTCAGCCTTACCAAGTAAATTAGGCAGGATTGGAGCATTACCCACAACCATCATAACTGCCATGGTCTCTCCCATTGCACGGGAAAAGGCTAGAACAGAGCTAAGGATGATTGAACCTTTAGCACTAGGTAGTACGATAGCTTTCATAGTATGCCACGGCGATATGCCAAGGCCCAAAGCCGTTTCTTCATAGCGCTGACGATAGGTTTCGATAGATTCCGTACAGTGAGTCACAATATAAGGCAAAATCATAAAGGCTAATACGAGACTAGCCGATAAAATAGACTCACCGGTAGACAAAGAAAACATCGATTGAATGGCCGGAACCACTACGGCAAGGCCCGATAAAACCAACAATAACAGAAGGTATACCGGCGATCATATCTATAGTAGATAAACAAAATTGACGAATACGTGGTGATACACCTAGACTCAAACCTACAGAGGTACCAATCCCCAAGGGCAACGCCCATATCAAAGATAACAGAGATACATAGAGGCTAGCAGAAATAATATAGGCCAGACCTAATACAGGACTTTGTGCCATAGGCTTCCAGACTGTACCGGTTACAATATCCGTCCAAGACATATGTATCAAAGCGGGCCACGCCTCTATCGCCATATAGAGCACGAGCCCTATATATAAGGCGAGAACAGACACCGCCATAATCGGTACTATGCCAGATGTAAAACGATCTGATAAATGCATAGACTCTCCTTTCATAAGAAAAAGCAAGGCCTGCAGCCTTGCTTTTTATTCTATCTGATTAGTTTACAGGAACAAAGCCCATTTTATGAATAACTTTACGACCTTCTTCAGACTTCAAGTATTTTGTGAAAGCGTCTGCTACACCGCCCATATTACCTTTACCTACGATAAGAAGTGGACGTTGAATCATGTAAGAACCATCAGTAATCGTTTCATCTGTTGGTGCTACACCATTAACTTTGAAAGCAACGATTTGGCCTTTTGTTTTGACCCAACATGCCATAAGATGCGTAACCAATAGCATATGGATTTTCTTTAACTTTAGTTACAAGAGCACCCATAGATGGCGCTTGAATAGCGTCTTTTAGTTACCTCTACAGAACCCATAATTTTTTTGTTGGAACACTTCATGAGCACCGCCACCAAGATCACGTGTTACTACGATGATTTCTTGATTAGGCAAGGAAGGATCTACTTGATTCCAAGTTTTGTACTCACCAGAGAAGATTTTAATAATTTCTTCTTTAGTAAGATTATCTTTTACAGCATATAAAGGATTTTCAGGATTTACGGCAATTGTTAAAGCATCAATACCTACTTTAATTTCATTGTAATCTTTGATTTTTGCTTTTTCGCTGTCTTTCACTTCACGAGCTACTAAACCGAAGTCCGCAGTGCCATCGATAACCGCTTTAATACCAGTGCCAGAACCACCAGAAGATACATAAATAGTAATATCTTTTATCTGGCAAAAGAACTATCTGCATGATTCCAAGTTTTATTTTTTTCTGTGAAAATCTGTAGCGATTTTTAGAAATAACTGGTGCCAATGTGGAGGAACCATTATATGTTAATTGTGTATTTTGTGCATTTTGGTTGGAACCACAACCTGCAGAAATAAGCATTGCTGCATCCAACACAAGCAGCAAGAATTGCACGTTTAGTAAAACCTTTCATATACAATCTCCTTAATATAAGTAATAGAATAATGATTATTTAATAACAGTATAATTATAACAAAACAAATCTATTGATTACAATACAACTCCAACACTATAGACTACTATATTTATTCAGTTCCAAAAATGCTCATCATACTGGAAAGTTATATTTTATACTATATACATTTTACTATAATATAACCATCTTATAAATTATTTTTTTATAACATTAACACTTACTTTTTGTGTTATAAATCATTTACATAATTTCTATAGAAATGTTAGTATTATCAATGCAACAGGATTTAGTTATTAATAAAGAAAGGTAATAACTATGTTTTCATTTCTACAACCTAAAGAGGCAAAATCATCTGTACCATAAAGTATGATTATGAATCTATATTATAAATACAGATTTCAATCTCTACTTGGTATTTTTATTGGTTATGCGGCGTACTATATCGTTCGTAACAACTTTGCCTTATCAACTCATTTCTTATCAGATATTCTCCACATGAGCAAAACAGAAATCGGTTTGCTATCTAGTGGTATGCTTATCGCCTACGGTTTAAGTAAAGGCTTTATGAGTAGTCTTGCAGACAAAGCAAGTCCTGCAAAATTTATGGCTTTCGGTCTTATTTGCTGTGCAATTATCAACATTTTTATGAGCTTTGCCGACAGCCTCGCCTTCTTCTTAGTACTAGTAGTTCTTAATGGTTTCTTCCAAGGTTTTGGTGTAGGCCCATCCTTCATTACTCTAGCGAAATGGTATCCAAAACAAGAACGCGGCCGTTATGGTGCAATTTGGAATATCTCCCACAATCTTGGTGGCGGTATCGTAGCGCCAATCGTTACGGCTGCACTATATTTCACCACTACAGATCATTGGCAATTAGGTAGCTATGGTATCCCTGCAATCATTGCCATAGTTGTAGCTATCGCTATTTTCTTCTTAATCAAAGAAAGTCCCTGAGCGTGAAGGCTTTACCACCTACAAGCGAAATCATTGCGGATACGGCTCATAAAGCACATAGAAGCTCTGAGGCACCTCATATGAATACACGAGAAATTTTTGTAAAATATGTATTGAAAAACAAAAATGCTTGGTATGTATCATTAGTAGATACCTTTGTTTACATGATTCGTTTCGGTATGCTTACTTGGCTTCCAATTTACCTATTACAAGTAAAAGGTTTCTCCAAAGCAGAGATGTCTGTAGCATTCTTATTCTTTGAATGGGCTGCTATACCTTCTACTATTTTTGCAGGTTACATTTCCGATAAATTCTTTAAAGGTTATCGTATGCCACCAGCAATTATCGCTGTAAGCGTTATCTTCTTCTGTATCTTTGGTTATTGGCAAAGCGAATCCCTCTTATGGGTTACATTCTTCGCTGCTATTGTGGGTTGTTTAATCTACATTCCTCAATTCCTAGCCTCTGTTCAAACCATGGATATTGTACCTCCATTTGCTGTAGGCTCAGCCGTTGGTCTTCGCGGTTTCATGAGCTACATTGTAGGTGCCAACCTCGGTACAACACTATTCGGTGTATTAGCTGACAAATTTGGGTGGAACGCAGGTTTCTATCTCTTATTGGTAGCATGTATTCTTTGTGTTACATTCTGTGTACTGGCTCACTTTGGTGCAAAAGAATTAGATGCTAAAGAAGCAGAACTCGAACAACTTCAACTAGCTGAAGCTAACTAATAACAACAAAATCCTAAGCAAACTAAAAAGGTAGTAACATTGATATGTGTTACTACCTTTTGTTTTAATATAGTGTGTCCCTGATTTTCTAGATGCTATCTTTTAAAGAGGACAAAAGCCACAATGATACCAATGATTATATTCCCACCTACTATATAAGGCCAGGTAAGGAAATCATGCATACCATTCAATATTTTGTATGTCAAATCTTGGCATAAAAATTAGTACGTTTGCCAAAATCCAAACGATAGGTCCTACGAACTTCATTATCTTAACCGTATCCATTCTATCTTTAATGGTATCGGTCATCTCTACATCCTTTTCCACAGATACGTATTCTTTATTAATGTAAAAGCCTTTTGAATAGTCTCCGTTTCAAAAGCCCATGCTTCAACAGAAAACGTAGCAGTACCATCAACATTTTCATACTCTTTATATTTAGCAGTATCAGTAGTACCTACATCCACCTCACCCCAAGTGCCCGTTACCATCTTATAACCACTATCTACGGGTTTCATATCTACTGGCTGTGCTTTACCACACAACTTGGAAAACTGGTACGCATCTCTCTTCTTATCCCAACGAAGCCAAAATGCCTTGTTATTACTATGTTTAACTAATTTATACTCATACCATATATTCCCATGAGTATTAATGTAGCGTATCTTGCCTAAGATCGTATATAAATCACTTCGGATACGCAGCGACTCGCCATAATTAAATTCCATAATTCTCTCTCATTTATAAACTTACACACACAAATGTATAGTATTAATTACTATGATTGTACACGTAATATAAAAGCCTGCCAATATGGACATAGCAAAAAGGACCTACAGCAAACTGTAGGTCCTTATATTTTGGTGCGGTTGGAGGGACTTGAACCCTCACGAGCGTACGCTCACCACCCCCTCAAGATGGCGTGTCTGCCATTCCACCACAACCGCATGGAATACAAATGGTGCCTCAGGACAGAATCGAACTGTCGACACACGGATTTTCAGTCCGTTGCTCTACCAACTGAGCTACCGAGGCATGATTTTTTGTAAAAAAAAATGGCGACCCCGATCAGATTTGAACTGACGATCTTCGCCGTGACAGGGCGACATGTTAACCGCTACACCACGGGGCCGCGTATCAACTCTCGTTGACTACTTGTACATGATACCATGGATTTTAGACCAATGCAACTATTTTTTTGAACTTTTTTATGAATATTCTATTAAAAACATGGGTTATAACGGATAGTGCCTATTTTATGACTTTTACAACGGAAAATATCAGCTAAATTACTTCTATACATCTTTTATCTCCATCTTTCATCAGTTTTTCTGTAAACGTGCAAATTATCACACTATACTTTACTAGATATGCTACAATATGTATATATTCGCTATCAAAAATTACGATACAAAGTAAATGAAAGGATTCACCGTGAATAAAAGTAGCTCTAAAGGCGTCATTATCGCCCTCATCATCGCTGTTGTAGGCGCATTAGCTGCCGCATGGTATTTCTTATGGTATGTCCCACATACACCAGCTTATACATTAAAAATCATTCATCAAGCCGTTCAGGAGAAAAAATGCAGATGAAGTTTTGCGTCATGTAGATGTGAAAATCCATCGTAAAAAACATCGTAGACCGTGAAGGCAATAAATATATTGATACATCTAATCCATTTGGCAAAGCCGCCGTAGCCGCTACCAAAACATTTGGCCCTGCCCTCATCGAAGATGTAATGAGAAAATATATTGAAGATCCAGATAGTTTTAAATCAGAACCTCCTACGGATAACAACCAAACAGCAAACCAAAACGACGATAATAAATCTATGGTAGACCGCCTTGTAGAAGGTCGCCTCTTTAAAGAACACGATGTAGAGATTAAAAACCTCAAAACAGATGACCACGGCGAAACTGCAACGGTTACAGCAACCATCCAAAACAATAAAAAGAATATGACTAAAGACATAAAGATTTTAATGCGTCATCTAGGTGACGGTACATGGGTTATTTACGATATTCCAGATATGGAGGACTTATATACTATCACTCGTAAGTAGGCAGTTAAGTAGTTAAGTACTTACTTAGTTACTTAGTTAATTAATTAACTAAGTAAGCATGAGACAATTTATGTGTTCAAAGTAAACTTTAAAAGACAGCATATACAACTGTATATGCTGTCCTTTTTATTTAGAATATGAAAACACATGTTCCCAACAACGTACATTAACGATCAAAATCTACTATCGCCAAGGTCACTGTTACTTGCGAAATGAGTCGATCTGCATCATCCATCATATCAAAGCGCCATACATGGGATGTCTTCCCTTTTACAAGTAAGGTACCATGAGCCGTTAAGGCCCCTTCACATCGTACAGGGCGCAAGTGGTTGGCCGTAACGGATTGACCTACGCCAAATTTATCCGGTCCAATGAGTTCGTTGCTCATCATGCCGGAAATGATTTCAGCAAATGCCAAGATTGCACCACCATTTAGATAGCCTTGAGGCTGTTTGTGGAATTCTCCTAAGTTCATTTTTGCAATGCATGTAGTATCGCTCGTCATACGAGGTGCTTCAATTTGTAAGGATTCTATTAAATTCATAGTGTTCGTTTCTCCACACAATACGCTTCTAGTCTATCATCAAAGACGGTTACACCTAGTCCATCTCCATCAGGAACGTGCATAACGCCATCCTTAAAGGTTAAATCTGGATAGATGAGATCTCGTTCAAAATATCTATTAGAATCAGATAGGTCTCCTGCCATATAGGAATCACCTAGAGCCGCTAGTTGAGCGTGCAACATTTTAGAAATGCCCGACTCTACCATGCTACCTACCCAATACGGAATATGACATTCTCTACAAAGATTAATAGCTGCCTTAGTAGGTACGAGACCACCCATACGGCCTACTTTTATGTTAAGTACATCAATCAGTCCATACTCAATAGCATAGGATAAATCGTCATAGCCCAAGATGGACTCATCTAAACAGATAGGCGTTTCAATATGCCAATCATCGTTATTAAGGCGTTCCCACTTCCACTCCTTATAGGATTGAAGCGTTGTTATAGCAAAAGGCTCTTCTATACAAGCCAGCTTCAAATCATTAAATTGACGGACCTTATCAATATCATCATAAGAATAGCTTTGATTCGCATCGGCTGCCAAGACTAAATCGGGGTAATGCTTACGTACTAAGGCCGCCCGTTCGTAGCCGTCTGTAGGATTCACCTTTAACTTGATGCGCTTACAACCATTCGCCACATGAGCTTCTACGGCATCTAGCAATTGTTCCATCGGTACATCACCGATAACAACGCCGCTTTCAATGGTATCTTGTAAAGGCCGTCCCATAATATAAGAAACGGAGTTTACACCTAATCGCTCACAATGAAGGTTAATCAATGCATTTTCTAAGGCGGCAATGGTCATAGGCATATGATCTCGATTTAGCCAAAACTGTAGCTGACGCACATAGGTCATGAGCGGCTTAGGCCGCATCATACGCAAATTAAAGATATAATCATCTACTAGTTTTTGCCAACACGTATCCACCGTCTCTGCTGTATAAAAAGGCTCTGTAAAAGCCACGCATTCCCCATAACCTACATACCCTTGTTGATCCTCGATGCGAATGACGATCGTTTCTCGTTCTTTTACTTCACCTTTGGCAGTTTTAAAGTTAAACTGTAACGGCAATTTAAGGCGATATGTAGTTATACTTTTAAAGTTTAAAATATCATTCATAGGCGCCTCAATCTTCTAAACGCAGTTCATTGCGCACAATTTTACCTGTTCCATTTCTAGGCAACGCAGGCAATATTTTTACGTATTTAGGAACTTTATATTTTGCCAGAGATTTGGTCATAAAGGATAGAATTTCATCTGCAGTCATGCTTTCACCATCGTGAAAGGCCACAAAGAGCGCTGGTACTTGTCCCCATTTAGGATCAGGTACAGGTACAACGGCACATTCCTTCACTGATGGCAATGTGTAGACTAAATCCTCTAATTCCTTAGGATAAATATTTTCTCCACCAGAAATGATGAGGTCCTTGCGACGATTCAAAATATATACGAACCCATCTTCATCGACATAACCGATATCATCGGTATTAAGGTCACCATCGATAGGTTCCTTGTCAATATATCCAGTCATAACCATAGGGCCTGTTAAGTGAATCTCACCTACCCCGTCTGCATCAGGTTTATCAATGCGAACCTGCATCCCTGGTAATGGTTTTCCTACGGAATCTCGTTTATGAGGGTAATCCAATACGGAGAAAGTCACGCTTTGACTAAAGGTTTCCGTCATGCCATAGGTCTTGTAAATTGGTAAGGATTTCTTTTCACAAGCATCGATGAGTGCCATAGGAATGAACTCACCACCGAGCAAGATAACACGCAAACTTATGATGTGTAATACTTGGCTCTAATTGAGTCAAAATAGTAGGCACTAAAGACATCATATTGATGTTCTCAGACTCTATGAGCTTGAGAACTTGAGCTTCATCATATTTAGGCAATATAGTAACAGCCGTACCATTATAAAGAGATCGCAGCAAGATAGATAGACCACTTACATGGAATAAAGGCAATACCATAAGCCAATTATCTTGCTCAGTTTTACCTAGTACCTCTTTAGACGCTTGTACATGAGCTCTAATTTGCCCCCATCGGAGAGGAACAGACTTAAACTGTCCCGTAGTGGCACTCGTATTCATGATGACCGCTATATCTCTATCTTCAAAGGTCCAGTCAAAAGTATCGTCTGCCTCTTCATCTGATAGAATATGCTCTAGCGATTCAAAAACAATAGTAGAAATGGAATTAGGCAATTGCTCTCGACGCTCAACGCTATGCAGTACAGTAGTAACATCTAACTGAGCTAATTGGTTTTTTATTTCCTTAGGCTTAAGATGTACGTTTAGTAGTAGCAACTCTTTATGCACGACCATAGTTGCCAATACATAGATTGCCATCGTCACGGAGTTATCCGATAAGATAGCTATGCGAGAGGCTTGTAGGAGCTCTAATTTACGAGCTACATGGACTACGCCACGGTATATATCGTTATAGGTATATTCGTTTATACATATGCGATTAGGATAGTTCTCAGCGCCATAACGTAACCAGTCCATCGTCTCACCTCATATCTAAGCCTGATTTCTAATTACCAGTAAATAGCAATCGAAGTATCAATACCAAAGAGATATTACAAGAAAGGCGCCTCATATAGAGGCGCCCTTATTATTTTAAAATTAGTTAGTCCTCAATCTAGGACTAGTAACTCTCCCTATTAAGGGAATTTAGGGAATTGTTTGAAGTTTGGTTTGCGTTTTTCTTTGAACGCGTCACGACCTTCTTTTGCTTCATCGATTGTGTAGTACATCAATGTAGCGTCGCCTGCAAATTGTTGTAAGCCTGCAAGACCATCTGTATCAGCGTTGAATGCACCTTTCAACATGCGCAATGCCATTGGGGACAATTCAAGGATTTCGCTACACCATTGAACTGTTTCTTCTTCCAATTTGTCGAATGGTACAACAGTAGTTAACCATGCCCATTTCATACGCTTGAGCAGCAGTGTATTGACGGCACAAGAACCATACTTCGCGAGCGCGTTTGTGACCGATCATGCGCGCCAAGTAACCTGCACCATAACCAGCATCGAAGGAACCTACGCGAGGACCAGTTTGACCGAATTTAGCATTTTCAGAAGCGATGGTAAGGTCACATACGATGTGCAACACATGACCGCCACCGATAGCATAACCGTTAACCATAGCGATAACAGGTTTAGGAATAACGCGAATCAAACGTTGTAAATCAAGAACGTTCAAGCGAGGTACATTGTCATCACCAACATAACCACCGTGACCACGTACGCTTTGGTCGCCACCAGAGCAGAATGCTTCTTTATCTTCACCTTTGCCGTGGTTAGCACCAGTCAATACGATTACGCCTACTTCGTTATCTTCACGAGCTACTGTGAAAGCGTCGATTAACTCCATAACTGTTTTAGGACGGAACGCGTTGCGTACCTGTGGACGATTAATAGTAATTTTTGCAATGCCATTATATGTTTCGTAAATTACATCTTCATAATTACGATCCAATACTTTCCAATCAAATTTGCTCATGGACTTAACCTTTCTTCTGTAAAAAATCTAACACCGCTTGTTCGAATACTTGCGGTTTTTCTATATGCACATTATGCCCCGCCCCTTCGACGATGACATGCTTAAAGTTTGGCAACTTGCCAAATATATCTCTTCCTATTGTAGTATATTTTGTATCTAATGCGCCACTCACATATAAGCCTTCAACAGAGAATTTTTCTAATTTATCCCCCACATACGGCATGACACCTTGACCTGAGCCACGCAAGGTACAGGCTAAGGCGTACGTACTATTATTGGAACGACGTAGATAGATTAATTCCTCTACGCACTCTGAAAGTTGCTTTTGACTTTCAAAAATAGGAGCCTCCGCCCAACGTGTAGCAAACCAAGCGCCATCATGGTCTTCGATGCGAACTGCTAAGTCTTCATCGGCCTTACGACGCTCTGCTCGCTCATCATCAGAGGCGATGCCTACAGAGCCACTTTCAAGGATGAGCCCTTTGATTTCACTTTCATATTCCAAGGCATAAGAAAGCGCTATGCGGGCCCCCATGGAGTACCCCTATGAGGTAATATCTATCACCAACCATATGATAAATAACGGTATGCAAAATCCTCTATCATTTGAGGGATCGTATACGCCTTATCTTCATCAGGAATATCGGAATCCCCATGTCCAATCAGGTCGATACGGATAACGCGATAACCGGGAAGATTAATAGCATCCCAAGTATAGCTCGATTCAGAGAAGCCATGGAAACACACAATAGGTTCTCCATCGCCAACTACAGTCAAGCCGTAGCGGTATTCACCCAAATCAAAGTACATGCGTTGAGCTGGATTACACAAAGCATTATCTACAATACTGCAAAAATACTGACTCATAGTAATGCCTCCATATCAACTGAAACTTTCGTATATTTCTTATGTAACTGTCGACTATATTCCCGATTTGTAGGGATTTCAATGATATGAACGCCTGTTTCTGAGCTAACATTAGCTAGCACAGCACTCAATTCATCAGGGCTCGTGATTTTAGTATACCCACAGCCATAAAGTTTGGCCGCCCCACTATAATCTAAGCCTTGCGATGTAGAGAACAAGTAATCAAAATGCTTCGTTCCCTTTTGCGGTAAGTATTCAAAAATGCCGCCTCCATCGTTATTATGCAAAATAATCGTCAAATTGAGATCATGCGTTTTGGCTACTGCCAATCCATTTACATCATGGAAGAAAGACAAGTCACCAGTTACAAGATATGTAGGCAGTCCATTTGTGGCAAGACCTAAAGCAGTAGAAATGGTACCATCAATACCATTTACACCACGGTTGCCATACAGTACGGCGCTAGACTCACCGCTAAACCAGAAGTAATCAAAGTCTCGAATACTCATACTATTGGCCACAAGTACTTGTGCATTATCGGAAATATGTTGCTGTAACTCGCGTATCGTGCGACCTTCAAAACAACTTGGTTCCTCTATTGCTGTACCTAGTTGCTGTTTTCCTGCTGTTTCTAAATACTGCCATTTACCAAGATATGCTGGGGAATCATTGTTTACACCATACAGATTGGTAAATACATCAATACTTGCTTGCATGTGCATAGTGGTTTTACCCGTTGGATTCATAGAGTCCATGGTAGGATTAACCTCAATGTATTCTACATTATCCCAACTCGCCACCATCTGTTGCACTCGTTTAGACACAACAATTTGTCCGAACTGAATTACGCAATCAGGCTTTAGTATAGGCCATAGCTCTTTATCAGCTAAAAATGCATCATATGTAGAAATAATAACCTTACTAGTATCGATACATTCCTTGTCACTATGACTACCAACTGAATTATAACATCGTCTTACATTAGACAATGGATCTGCCAAGATAGGTGCTTGTAGCATTGTAGCAAAAGAAAGAATACTATTAGCTTCTACAACATCGATCTGTGGTCCAGCTAATATAAGAATATTCTTATATTTTGCTAGGAAGCTATCATTCTTACTGCTACCAGTATTGTTTACATGACTTCTACCACTTGTATTATCATAATTACAGCCACTACTATAATGTGGCTTAACTACGTTAAAGGGACTACGTCCCGCTTCAAAATGTTTATTGTCCAGTTCAGGTACCAAAGGCTCAAAGAGAGGCACATTGATATGTACTGGTCCTTTTTTTGTATCCATAGCTTTCATATACGCTTTACGCGCTACTTGGCGTGGATATGTATAGTAATGATCCTCTTGAGGCACTGCTAATTCTTCGTAGTAGTTTACAGCGGCTCCAAAAACTTTCTGTTGGTCTACTGTTTGCGGAGCCCCTACGTGTAACAACGTGTGTGGCCTATCAGCAGATAGTACGATGAGAGGCACACCACTATATTGAGCCTCTAAAATAGCGGGCAAATAATGAGCCACTGCCGAACCAGAGGTACAAACGAGTACGGTTGGTTCCTTATGAGCCTTTGCAATACCAAGAGCCATAAAACTAGCAGAGCGCTCATCTATATTCATATATGTTTCAAATCCTTCATGCTCAGTAAAAAAGCATGGCCATCGTCGTAGAACGAGAGCCAGGGCTAAACACAGCATGACGGACGCCGAGTTGGTAGAATTCATCTACCAAGGCAGCAATATATTCGTTCATTATATTCCCTTTCAACAACCCCTAAGGGTTTGGAAATGTATTATAGCGCCTCCAAAATGGTGCGCATTTTATTATTGGTTTCTGCGTATTCTTCATCTGCATCAGAGTCGGCAACAACACCACATCCTGCATAGGCATACAGTACATGATCCATAATGAGAGCGGATCGAATGGCAACGACTATGATGCCATCCCCCATGTCTTTCATAAAGCCAAATGGAGCTGCGTACATGCCGCGCTCATAGGTTTCGTACGTTTGTAACAGTGCCAGTGCCTTTTCTCGAGGTTCCCCTCCGAGAGCAGGTGTAGGATGTAACAATCTCGCCCACTCTACGAGGGACTTTGTACTATCCTTTGCAGTAATAATAGTACGCAAATGATAGAGGTGAGCTAGCTCCATAATACCCGTTTCACCAACCGTAACATCTGGAGTAACAGTTTTCATGGTATGTACGATACGATCTCGAACAATATTATGTTCAAATAGGTTTTTCTTGTCTGTTAGAAGTTGTTCCTTAGTCCATGCATTTGGCCCATGTTTAGGCGCCGTGCCCGCCAAGGCATAACTGAGGATCTCACTGCCACGATGACGCACTAGAATTTCTGGAGATGCACCCACAAAGGTACATCCATCCTTTTCGTAACCAAAGATAAAACAGTTAGGATTGTTATCTACTAGATTAGCTAAAATACTAGCCACATTATATGGTGTATCACTGGTAAACTCCACTTCACGAGAGGATACTACCTTAGTCATTTCACCACTGCTGATGCCCTCAGCAATAGCTTTCATAAGGCTATCCCAAGCAGCCTTATCATCACTGGTTTCCTTGAAGTTATGGCGTACGCGAGGCACCTCAAAAATCCTCGATAGGGTACGCTTTCACCAGCATGAAGATAGAAAAGATTCTCCATTTTCTACGATGTAATAATGGGTGAAAGCAATCATTTCATGGCCCATGCCAGACCATTTAGGATCTTTGGAGGTCTCAAAAAAAGTATCCCCATAAAATACGTAGGCGTAATTATGGCGGTCCTCATCATCTTTGACCGTCGCCAGACGTTTAGCGCCTACAACGATACGGTCACTCTGACGATCCACCCAAAAAAACGCGTTCTTCATTGGGGAAATTCAGCCAAAAGGCCACCGGACTATTCAGTTCTAACGGTTCTTTGTTATATTTCATAGTTGTACGTCGCTATACGAAAAAAATAGACTATAGTAAAAACACACCCTAACATGTAGAAGGTTTCGTCTACACGTTAGGCGTCATCCATAAGTTTCCAAATTTTGAGATGAGCCTAACGCCATCACACGTCGATGGGCCCTCTTTATATCTAATTTATTATATCATAGGTAACCGTTAAAAGGTAGAAAATAAAAACCTCTACACCACATGTAATATGCATGAGTGTAGAGGTTTTTCTTTGTTCAAAACGTTTTTTTGCTGTATTTAAAACGCTGTTACTGTATTTAAAACGCTATTGCTGTATTCAAAATCACTTTTTCTTTATTTGAAAGCTTTCGCTCCAATATCTGTACGGTATTGCATGCCCTTCAAAATCAATGTGTGCTATCCGGTCATAAGCTCTATCGAGCGCCGTTCTAAGGTCTTTACCAAGACCTACTACGCCAAGAACTCGACCGCCATTTGTGACATATTCGTCTCCCATAAGTTTTGTACCAGAGTGGAATACGATGGTTGTATCATGTTGTTTAATATCACCATGAATCACATCACCCTTGGAGGATGTTTCAGGGTACCCTTTAGAGGCAAGAATGACACAAGCTGCTGAGGAGTCTTTCCATTTCACCATATCAGCTGTTAATGTGCCTGTGGCACAAGCCATCATAATTTGACCTAAGTCACTATCGAGTAATGGCAATACTACTTGTGTTTCAGGATCGCCAAAGCGTGCATTAAATTCTACAACCTTAGGGCCTTGAGGTGTAATCATAAGACCTGCATAGAGACAGCCCACATAAAGGCATTCCCTCTTTCTCCATGGCGGCTACCATAGGTTCTAAAATTGTCTTCATCGCCTCATCTCGTAATGCATCAGTAAGCACTGGCGCTGGTGCATAGGTACCCATGCCACCTGTATTAGGACCTTTATCTCCATCAAAAATGCGTTTATGGTCTTGAGATGCAATCATAGGAACTACTGTTTTGCCATCTACAAAAGGCAAGTAAACTCGCCTCTTCACCTTCCATGAATTCTTCAATAACTACGGTACTACCGGCCTCTCCAAAGCGATTGCCGCTGAGCATATCTTCTACAGCTGCATTTGCTTCGTCAATAGTCATAGCCACTACAACACCCTTGCCAGCGGCTAAACCATCAGCTTTAACTACAATAGGAGCACCAGTTTGACTGATAAATTCTTTGCTTCATCTACCTTGTGAAATACACCATAGGCAGCCGTTGGGATATTGTATTTTTTCATCAAATCTTTGGCGAACACTTTGGAGCCTTCCAGTTGAGCAGCTGCTTTAGATGGGCCAAAGACAGGAATCCCCGCTTTATTCAGTACATCTGCTAGACCTGCCACAAGAGGTGCCTCAGGACCAACAACGACTAAATCAACTTGGTTATCCTTTAAAAAGGTAATCAAATGATCGCTTTGTTGCCAGTCAATGCCTACTAGCTCGGCACAATCTGACATGGCCGCACTACCAGGAATAGCATATACCTTTGTTACGCTAGGGCTGATGGACAATCGCCATGCCAATGCATGTTCGCGGCCGCTGCTACCGATTACACATACTTTCATAAATCCTCCATCGACGCCTAAACGCCATCAATACATCATTTATGTAAGCACCTATATCCTCTATAATCATCATTACACATCAATGATTACGAGCTAGTGCTCGACTGTAACCCTCAATCAGGCTAAACAAATTAATGTTTAAAGTGACGAATGCTTGTAAATACCATAGCAATGCCCGCTTCGTCGGCCGCCTTGATGGATTCTTCGTCTCGAATAGAGCCACCCGGTTGAATAATGGCTGCAATACCATGTTTTGCTGCCGTTTCTACAGTATCCCCAAATGGGAAGAACGCATCAGATGCTAATACGGCGCCTTTTTGCGGCTTCACCAGCTTGCTCAAGAGCAATTTTTTTGCAGAACCAACGCGGTTCATTTGCCCCGCCCCAACACCGAGTGTCCGTTTTTCATTGGAAATCAAAATCGCATTGGATTTTACGTGTTTTACGAGCTTCCAAGCAAATTCAAGAGCTTTCCATTGTTCCTCTGTTGGCTGTACCTTTGTAACCACTTTATAGTTAGCGCGGTCTTCTTGAATATCATCTTCTGTTTGAACTAATAGACCACCAGAAACCTTTTTCACTGTTACTTGGCCAGATTCAGGCTTAGATAACTCGATGAGGCGAATGTTTTTCTTTCCTTCAAGGATGTGTAATGCTTCTTTTGTGAAAGCAGGTGCCATAATGACTTCTAAGAAAATTTTGCTCATTTCTTCTGCAGTAGCTGCATCTACTTCACGGTTTAAAAGCAACGATACCGCCAAAGGCGGATACGGAGTCTGCTTCGTAAGCATTTACATAAGCATCATGCAAGGTAGTTGCTGTAGCTGCACCACAAGGATTTGTATGCTTAATGATACATGCTGCAGGATCTGTAAACTCCCACACCATATTCCAAGCCGCTTCCATATCTACGATGTTGTTATAGGAAAGCTCTTTACCATGGAGTTGTTTCAAGGCCCCCATGCCATGAGCTTTGCCAATTTCTTTATAGAATGCTGCTTTTTGATGCGGATTTTCACCATACCGAAGGTCAGTTACCTTTTCATAAGCACTTAAATATTCAGGCGGTGTAGGACCTTCGTTTAAGACACCACTCATATAGTTAGCAATCGCTACATCATACGCTGCAGTATGAGCAAAGGCTTCCTTTGCAAGACCAAAACGATATGCTTTAGACAATTCACCATGTTCTTTAAGCATCGTTAAGATTTCATCATAATGGTTTGGATTTACAACGATGCTCACGTACGCATGGTTTTTCGCAGCAGAGCGCACCATGGTAGGGCCACCAATATCGATATTTTCAATAGCTTCCTCTAAGGATACATTTGGTTTGGCAATGGTTTCACGGAATGGATAGAGATTGACTACTACTAGGTCAATTGGTTCAATACCATGATCCGCCATAGCTTGTTGATGCTCTGCATTATCACGGATAGCCAAAATACCACCATGAACCTTTGGATGCAATGTCTTAACGCGGCCATCCATCATTTCAGGAAAACCGGTCAAGGATTCAACCGCTTTTGCTGCAATGCCCTGCATCGGTTATCGCTTTAAGGGTCCCACCTGTGGAATAAATGGTTACACCTAATTCAACTAAACCTTTCGCAAAGTCTACAATACCTGTTTTATCAGAAACACTAAGTAGTGCATTTTTAATCATGTAACCGCTCCATTTGCTTTCTCATCAATCTTCAATATATACAACACGACCTTTTTATGGTGAGCTTGTCTTCACAAAACAGCCGTAAAGCCTCTTTATACGTTTTATGTTCGATAGGTAATAATCTATCACTCAAGGTATCCTCTGTATCATCGGGTAATACAGGAACCGTATTCTGCATAATGATAGGCCCCGTATCCATTCCCGCATCAACAAAGTGTACCGTACACCCTGTAATTTTTACGCCTCCGTCAATGGCTTGTTGATGACCATGAAGGCCTGGAAATGATGGTAACAGAGCAGGATGAATATTTAATATACGATGTTCATATCGCTCTATCAAAGGAGCACCTACAATACGCATATAGCCTGCCAAGACGATACCATCAACCTTATAAGGCTCTAAAGCATCTAGTTGAGCCTGTTCGAAGCTAGCTTTAGAATCATAGTCGCTACGTTCCATAACAATAAGTGGAATATTCCAAGATTTAGAACGTTCCACAATTCCTGCATTGCCGTGATCTGTAATAATTACAACAAATTCACCATTAATATAGCCTTCTTGCATGGCCTTATACAGAGCTTCCCCATTAGAGCCACGACCACTGGCAAAGAGGGCTAATCTCTTTTTAGAATTACACATCGAACTCAGCCCCTTTAAGGACAACAGGACCATCACCACTTACAATGCGGCCAATTTCGTATACTGTTTCACCACGACTAGAAAGGTTTTCTTTAACCGTTTCTACATCCTTTTGATCAACGATAACAATCATACCAATGCCCATATTGAACGTACGGTACATTTCAGGCCAGGCAACATTGCCCCATTCTTGTAGTTTTGTAAATACAGGAAGTCGTGGCCATGTAGTGACATCTACCTCTGCAGTAACGCCTTTTGGCAATACACGAGGAATGTTTTCGTAGAAGCCACCGCCGGTAATATGAACCATACCTTTTACAAGCTGTTGTTCAATCAATGGCAATACAGCTTTAGGATATAAACGAGTAGGCGTCAATAATTCTTCGCCTAAGGTTTTACCAAACTCTGGAATGTTTGTATCCATAGATAATTGTTTATGGTCAAATACAATTTTACGAACCAAGGAGAAGCCATTAGAATGTACACCAGACGATGGCAGACCTAAAATTACGTCGCCAGCTTTGATACTTTCACCAGTAATCAATTTAGGACGATCAACGATACCAACGGCAAAACCAGCTACATCGTAGTCATCGTTATCGTAGAATCCCAGCCATTTCAGCAGTTTCCCCGCCTAGTAAAGCACAACCAGACTCTTCACAAGCCTCAGCCACACCGCGCACGATGTCTGCTACTTTCACAGGATCCAACTTGCCTACTGCAATATAGTCTAGGAAAAATAGAGGCGTCGCCCCTTGCACAAGAATATCGTTAACACTCATAGCTACGCAGTCTTGACCAATGGTATCATGTTTATCCATCATGATAGCGAGGCGCAATTTAGTACCTACTCCATCCGTACCAGATACGAGCATAGGGTCAGACATAGCATGACCAGCTAAGGAGTAGAGTCCCCCAAAACCACCTAAATCACCTACAACACCAGGGGTATAGGTGCGTTTTACAGATTCTTTCATCAATTCGACGGCACGATTGCCTGCATCGATATCAACACCTGCATCGCGATAGGTTAAACTAGTTTTATTCGAGCACATATTTGACCCCTTCCTCTTGGTCCGCAGGAACCGCTACGCTATAATCCCCGTTAAAGCAGGCAAAGCACAAATCATTTGATGCTACATTAGATATAGCGCGGCATAAACCTTCACGAGACAAGTAATGCAATTTATCAGCATGAATATAATCTTTAATTTCATCTACTGTATGGGTAGACGCTATAAGCTCTTTTCGTACAGATGTATCAATACCATAGTGACAGGAATACTCAATTGTTGGAGAACTTACACACATGTAAACCTCTTTTGCTCCTGCTTCCTTTAGCATTTTAACGATAATACCACTCGTAGTACCGCGTACGATAGAATCATCAATGAGCACAATACGTTTGCCCCCTACAATATGAGGTCAATGATTTAGCTTCATTCGAACAGCTAATTCTCGTTCCTCTTGATTTGGCTTGATAAAGGTACGACCACTATAGCGGTTTTTAACAAGACCTTCTGCAAAAGGAATACCTGATGCACGGGCATACCCTAGTGCGGCTGTTGTGCCTGAGTCAGGAATGGACATGACGATATCTGCATCATATTTAGTTTCGTTATATAATTCACGCCCCATATTAAGACGAGATTGATATACGGATTGACCATCGATATGGCTATCGCCACGAGCAAAATAGATATATTCAAAGACGCAAAGCTTTTTGTCGATTTTTTCTGGTTCTGCATAAACGGTGCTACGCACACCAGAGTCATCGATGATAACCATCTCACCTGGATCTATATGGCGAATGAACTCAGCCTTAATCGCATCAAAGGCACAGCTTTCACTAGAAAGGACATAGCCATTAGCCGTTTTGCCTAAACAAAGAGGTCTAAAGCCTTGGGGATCACGCACACCCACCAAGGAGTCGTTTGTAGTAATAACGAGAGAGAAGGCCCCTTCAATTTGACGGGCTGCATCAGCAATGCGTTCCACCTGTGTTTCAGCCTTAGAGCGAGCAATGAGGTTTACAATAACCTCGGAATCCATAGTCGTTTGAAAAATAGACCCATCTGCTTCCAGGCGTTTACGAAGGGCTAAAGCGTTCGTTAAATTGCCGTTATGGGCCACTGCAATCTGACCACCTTGATAATGAATAACTAAAGGTTGAATATTACGTGGATTATTGGACCCTGTTGTGGAGTACCGCACATGGCCAGTCCCCATATGGCTAGGCAAAGATGGTAATTCCTTGATAGCCTCAGTCAACAAGCCCATGCCTTTTTTTAGTTCTACATCATGACCATCTGTAACGGCAATGCCCGCACTTTCTTGACCACGGTGTTGGAGCGCAAAGAGGCCCCAATATACATAGCGTGCTACATCAACGGTTCTATCATAGACACCGAATACACCACACTCTTCATGCCATTTATCAAAAACAGGATCGTAGTTCATTGTGCCCCCCTTAGGCGCGTTCGCCAGTAAGACGGAATAACATTTCTTTGTACGCTTCTTCGATATTGCCAAGGTCTCGACGGAAACGGTCTTTGTCGAGTTTTTCACCTGTTGTAGCATCCCAGAAACGGCATGTATCAGGAGAGATTTCATCGCCTAATAATACTTCACCATTATGTGTACCAAATTCTAATTTAAAATCTACAAGGGTTACATTTTTGGTAGCCAAGAATTTTTTCAAAATATCATTTACTTTTAACGTGATAGTAGAGATTACATCAAGTTGTTCTTGAGTAGCCCAGCCAAGTGCTGTGATTTGGGATTCATTAGCAAACGGGTCACCTAATTCATCATTTTTGTAGCAGAATTCGAGGATTGGATGTTTAAGAGGAGTACCTTCTTCAATGCCAAAGCGTTTAGCCATAGAACCAGCTGCAATGTTACGAACGATAACTTCTAAAGGAATGATATCCAACGTAAGTACTGTTTGATTACGATCATCTTCGCGACGAACGAAAATGAGTAGGTACGCCTTCTTTCTTCAATAATTCAAAGAAAAAAGAGGAAATTTTATTATTCAATACGCCTTTGCCAAGGATGGTATCATGTTTCTCGCCGTTAAATGCAGTAGCATCATCTTTGTAATGAACGATGTACTCGTCTTTGTTATCTGTTTGATATACTTGTTTTGCTTTACCTTCGTACAATAATGTTAATGTTTCCAAGTCGATGTTAGCCATGATATTTCTCCTTTTACTCTTTTCTATTCAAGAGCGTATAAATGATGATATAAACGTTTCAATTGATTATAGTTTAATGGCACCTTGTAATTCAGCATTGTCCGCTAATACTTTGTCAGCCATATCTTTGCGATATTGTTGATATTGTTCTTTTAGGTCTTTATTGAAAGCTGCTCCAATTTGGACTGCAAAAAGTGCTCCGTTTTTTGCACCGTCTACAGCCATGGTTGCTACAGGCATGCCAGATGGCATTTGAACGATAGCAAGCAAAGAGTCAATGCCCTTCAATGACGTTGCATTAAGAGGAATACCGATAACAGGCAATGTAGTGAAGCTGGCTACTACACCTGGTAAGTGGGCCGCTGCACCAGCACCAGCGATAAAAGCGATAGCCCCTTCATCTTCAAGTCGTGTAACAAAATCCTTTACAGCCTCTGGCGTACGATGTGCAGAAGCGATAACCATTTCATAAGGAATGTTAAATTCATCAAGTACGGCAGATGCCTTTTTCATTGTGTCTAGGTCAGACTTGCTGCCCATGATAATACCGACCTTCATAGATCCTCCTAATAAAAAAGCCCAGCCTAAATAGACTGGGAAAAATGCGCACAAATAGCCTCCGTAGACTTGCCTTGAGTTTGTTGATTTGCATAGTTCACGGTGCTACCTCCTTCTTGTACACAAATTGTAACACCTAACCTTTCCAAAAATCAATACTATTTTTCGAATAATTTTACATTAAATATTTTTTTATTATTCGATATATTCCGAACTTTTATAAAGAATTTTGATTTTATTATATAGATGTATTTCAAAAATAAATTTTATAAACAGTAAAGCAAAGTACTGCCTATTAGTCTAAACTGAGTTTTGTCATGTTAGTCGCTTTTAATACGACTTATTGAATAACACAAAAAGAGGATAACCCATGTAATAACAGGTTATCCTCTTTTATATGTTTCCGAACATTAGACCACTTAATTTGTAGTTACTATTAATTAGTGAGTACCACTTTCAAAAGCAGTTTTTAATTCACCTACAGATTCAGGGATGTAATCTACGATAGAAGACATCAATGCATACATTAATGCAGGTTCAAACGCATCATCACCACACATGTATACGCAATCTAAATATAGACTGGAGTCTTGTTCATCAATATAAAGTTTATAGTTTTTGTAAGTCGCATTATCTCGATTGATCAACGCATTTAAGGCAGCCATGTTTTGTGCAGTTACCTTTTCAGGGCCCAACACTAACCGAATGACACTATAAATACTGTTATCAAGAATGACGAATAAAGGCATATCCCACAATGGAGATTTGATGTAAGAGCGATATACGACAGTGCCGTCCTCATCATCAAAATCCTTACGTTCAAAGGATGTAATTTCTTCTTCTTTCAAAAACTTATCAAATAATAATGCTTTTAGGATTCATAACAACCTCTATTAAAGCTAAACCAGCTACTTTAAGAATGCCTTTATGTACAGCATCTAAATGTGGTTGAACTACTTCAAGTAAAAGATTTACTACTACAGTAGGATCGAATTGTTCAGTCAAAGGCAGGAACAGATACGTCCATGTAGATATTGTTATCTTCAGTGCTTACATAATATTTCGATACTTTGTAATCTTGGTTTAATGTGTTGAGCTCTTTCAATACGGCAGGAATTACTTTTTTTCATCAATCGATGTTGTTGTGATAGCTATACGTGCATAGGAGAATGCAGAATCATCCACAACGATGAATACAGGCAAGCTATGATTATGAACATCCAAACGGCCGTGGTACACAACAGTATGAAGGTCGTCTGTCATTTCTTCCTTTGTAAACCAAGAGTTGCCGCCTTTATTCAGATCAGCAACAAGTAAGTCGAATTTTTTTCTGCTTTTTTTGATTCATAATTCCCTCTACAAATAATTAGACTATTAGTCTTCGATAAATACACAGCCATTGTCTTTAAATTCTTTAATGCGAACTAAAGACTCTACGCGGTAACCTGCATTTTCAAGGCGTTCACGACCAGGTTGGAAGGATTTTTTTCAATAGCAATGGCCATACCTACTACTGTATCGCCAGCATCTTGAACCAATTTAGCAAGGCCCATAGCTGCTTCACCAGATGCCAAGAAGTCATCAATAATCAATACTTTTTTTCACCAGCTGGCAAGAATTTTTTTTGGAGATAGTAATATCGTAGTTTTCTTCTTTTGTATAAGAGTACACAACACTATGATATACATCATCTACCATGAGGATAGATTTTTTCTTACGCGCAAATACCAATGGCACGTCGAGCTCAAGAGCAGCCATCAATGCCAACGCAATACCAGATGCTTCAATGGTAACAATACGTTGCACACCTGCATCACGGTAACGATCCGCGATTTCTTTACCGATAGCTTTAAACAATTGTGGGTCGATTTGATGGTTCAAGAAGCCATCTACTTTTAGCACGCGATTATTGAGGACAATACCCTCTTCACGAATGCGCTTTTTTAATAATTCCATGTGCTTATACCTCCGCATAACTATCTTTAAATTTTAACGTAAATAACCCCTTAGGGTCAACCTATATGTAGTAAAAACTCTCATAATACAACACTTAAAAAAATCGGCAAAAAGTAAGTCTTAAAGATATTATTCTCTGATTATACAATTCAAAAAGGTTTATAAAAAAATATAATATAGCATAGAATAACTTTTGTCTAATATAAAAAAGCACACTTTATGAAAATTCATAAAGTGTGCTCTATTATTATAGAATTTTATCGCGGTTACTTTCACGATTCACGAGCAAGGATGTAAAGCGTGCAGCCCCTTCAGATTGAGGTACTAAACGAGAGCGCACAAGTACAATGTCGCGAGTCGGCACAGGAATATCTGTGTCGATACGAACGATAGTCCCTTCTTGCATCTTTTGTTGCACCACATGGTTAGGCAACATGGAAATCCCCATATTGATTTCCACAAGATCTAGCAATACATCGACGCTACCAAGTTCAAAACGAGGTTTACGGCATGCACCATGCGTAACTTCATCGAAGAAGGTACGGCTCGCAGAACCTTTATGCAAGAGCAAAATAGGCTCATTAAGCAGGCGACCTTGATCAAAGAACCCTGCCCCTTTATAGTCAGGGCCACCAACAAATACATCTTGAATTGTAGCCAATGTAGTGACCTCTAATTGAGGATTATCACGCAAGCCTTCATAATCATTAACCACCGCTAACTGAGCCTCTTTATTGAGTACCAACTCTACGCAATCAGGGGATGGACGATTAATGATATGCAATCCGATCTCACTTTCTTGCAATTGCCATTTATGGAAATAAGGCAATAAGAAATGGCGACATAATGTATCTGTAGCAGCTAAATTCAAACTTTCATAAGCTTGGCTAACACGTTCTTGTAATTGAGTCACCCCATTATCAAGGATGGAGAACGCTTTAGCTACTGTATCAAACAATTCTTTACCTTCTGGCGTGAACCCTACAGATTTTGTAGTGCGCACGAAAAGAGGCATATTAAGTTCACCCTCTAGTTGTTTAATGCTTTGGCTGATGGCGGATTGGGATACGCCTAATTCTTTTGCGGCACGAGAAAAGGATAAATATAAGCCTACCCCTAAAAAGGTTCTATATAAATCTGCAGATACTGCCATTTTAGTCACCTCTGTTATATACTAATAGTAACTTCTTACTTTTAACTATACATATCATTTATTCTATTATAACGATGAACTCTCAATATATGATGAATATGTAGAAAAACTTCATGAATATTAGGTCTTATGACCTTCATGAATTTTTTTCATATTTATTAGTATTTCTAATCTTTTCATAAGTAAGATTATCTTTACTTATAAGTCTAGACCGACTATACTTAATTTGTCAATATCCCATAGGGAATTATATACATTACAGGAGGCTAAAATGGCTATACAACGATTATTCGTAACAAAACGAGAATCTTTCAACCAAGAAGCACAACGCATGTTACATACCTTACAACAGGAACTATCTATGCCTGTTACAGGTGTTACCATTTATGAACGATATGATATTGAAAATTTAGATGCAAAAGATTTAGAAGCTGCAAAAAACCTAATTTTCTCCGAACCTCCTGTGGATACAGTATTAGAAGAAATTCCAGCTTTGCAAGGTTTCGTATTTGCTGTTGAATATGTACCAGGTCAATATGATCAACGTGCCGACAGCGCAGAGCAGTGTATTTCTATGCTCACGCTTACATCTGGTCACATCGTTCGATGTGCTCGTGTATTTGCTATCGAAGGCACTTTCACAAAAGAACAAGAAAATGCCATCAAAGCATACTACATTAACCCTGTTGATTCCCGTGAAGCAAGCCTTGAATTACCTAACACTTTGGCGCTCGATTTAGAGGATCCAAAACCAGTAGAAACAATTGATGGCTTTACGACAATGAGCGATGCGGAGTTAGAAGAACTTATCAAAAATTATGGCCTCGCTATGACATTGGCAGACCTTCAAATGATTCGACAACAGTATGCAGAGGTAGAACACCGCGATCCTACGATTACAGAAATTCGCCTCTTCGATACATATTGGTCCGACCACTGCCGCCATACCACATTTATGACAGAGTTAACAGATATCTCTATCGAAGCGAGTCGCTTCACAGGCCCTATTGAAGAAGCCATCGAAGAATACATGGAAGGTCGTACAGAGCTCTATACATCTAAGAAAAAAGCGCGCTCCCTCATGGACATGGCTACACTAGCCGTAAAGAATTGCGCCATGCTGGTGGTTTAACAAATCTCGATGAATCCGATGAAATCAATGCATGTACTATCATCGTTCCTGTCGATGTAGACGGAAAAACTGAAGAATGGTTGTTATTATTCAAAAATGAAACCCATAACCACCCTACTGAAATCGAACCATTTGGCGGTGCTGCTACTTGTTTAGGCGGCTGTATCCGCGATCCATTGAGCGGCCGCGCCTATGTATACCAAGCAATGCGCATTACTGGCTCTGGTGATCCACATACGAGCCTCGAAGATACATTAGAAGGTAAATTACCACAAAAGAAAATCACTCAAGAAGCAGCTCGTGGCTATTCCTCTTATGGCAACCAAATCGGTCTTGCTACAGGTGAAGTAAAAGAATATTACCATCCTGGCTACGTAGCAAAACGCATGGAAATCGGCGCCGTTATCGGTGCAGCTCCACTCAATCAAGTGCGCCGTGAAACACCTGTTGCAGGTGATGTTGTGGTATTATTAGGTGGAAAAACTGGTCGCGATGGCTGTGGTGGTGCTACTGGTTCCTCTAAAGAGCACACAGTAGAATCCCTTTCTACATGTGGTGCAGAGGTTCAAAAAGGCAACGCTCTTACAGAACGCAAAATCCAACGCCTCTTCCGTCGCGGTGAAGTAACTACCCTTATCAAACGTTGTAATGACTTTGGTGCTGGCGGTGTATCCGTCGCCATCGGTGAGTTAACAGATGGTGTAACTATCAACCTTGATTTAGTGCCTAAAAAATACGCTGGCCTCGATGGTACAGAACTTGCCATTTCTGAATCTCAAGAACGCATGGCTTTGTGTTATCGCCGCTTCTGATGTAGATACTTTTCAAAGCTTATTGCGATGAAGAGAACTTAGAATGCACAGTCGTAGCAGATGTGACCGATACAAATCGCCTCATCATGAACTGGAATGGGAAACAATCGTCGACATTAGCCGTGACTTCTTAAATACAAATGGCGCCAGCCAACAACAAGAGGTTATTGTAAAAGCTCCAGCAGATCGTTCTTACTTCTTACGCGGTTCTGCTAGTGCAGATAACTTCAAAGAAAAATGGCTCGCTGCTGTATCCGATTTAAACACCGCTTCCCAACAGGGCTTAGCAGAACGCTTTGACAGCACTGTGGGTGCTAATACTGTACTCATGCCATTTGGTGGCAAATTCCAGAAAACCCCGACTCAAGGCATGGTAGCAAAGTTACCGGTTCTAAATGGTGAAACTACAACTGCTAGCATCATGACTCACGGCTTTGTACCTGAGTTATCCGACTGGAGCCCATACCATGGTGCCCAATATGCAGTACTATTATCTATTGCTAAGTTAGTAGCTCTTGGCGGTCGCCGTGAAGATGCATACTTAACATTACAAGAGTACTTTGAACGCCTTAACTCAAAAGAATCTTGGGGTAAACCTGTATCAGCTTTACTGGGCGCTTATAAAGCGCAAAAAGAACTTGAAATCGGTGCTATTGGTGGCAAAGATTCTATGAGTGGTACATTTATGGACCTTACAGTTCCTCCTACCCTTGTATCCTTTGCAGTGGGTACAGCTCATGTAGATAACATTGTGAGCCAAGATTTTAAAGGCGTAGACCATCGCCTCGTATTCTTCGATGTACCTCGCATGTACGATGACACTCCTGATTGGGATCGATTCAAAGAAAACTGTGACGTCTTACAAGAACAAATTGAAAAAGGTCGTGTTTACTCCGCGTATGTAGTTGACCAAGGTGGTATTCCTGAAGCAGTCACAAATGGCTCTCGGCAACAACATCGGCGTTAAATTCGATAAATATGCAGAACGTGCAATTTTCCAACCAGCTCTTGGTGCATTTATCGTAGAGGTAGATATTAAAGCTGTTAACTATCTCTTAGAGTTACCAGGTTTAAAAGTAATCGGTGTAACACAAGCAAATCCAGTTATTGAATGGGCGGATCAATCCATATCACTCAAGGAAATCCAAGCAACTTATGAAGCTCCACTCAACGATATATTCCCTATGCATGCACCCAATGGCACTGGCGAAGCGGTGGCGTACATCCACGACCAACATACTAAACCTCGCAGTGCATCCTTAGGCGCCAAACCTAAAGTGCTCATTCCTGTATTCCCAGGTACAAACTGTGAATTCGATTCAGCTCGTGCCTTTGAGCGAGCAGGTGCAGAAGCAGATATCGTTGTCATCCGCAATCAAACACCAGAACAATTAAAAGAATCCATCGACGTAATCAAAGCTAAATTAGCAGAGTCTCAAATTCTTATGTTCCCAGGTGGTTTCAGTGCTGGTGATGAACCAGATGGTTCTGGTAAGTTTATGGCTACCCTCTTCCGCAATCCATACCTAGCAGAAGGTTTAGAAAATCTCTTGTATAAACAAGATGGTCTAGTTCTTGGTATCTGTAATGGTTTCCAAGCTCTTATCAAATTAGGTTTGTTGCCTGGCGGCCACATTGAAACATTGACTGCAGATCATCCTACATTAACGTACAATACAATTGGTCGTCACTTATCTCGCATGGTCAATACAAAGGTAATCTCCACTAAATCCCCTTGGATGTGTGATGCTAAAAGCTGGTGAAATTTATACTGTGCCTATTTCTCATGGAGAAGGTCGTTTTATTGCCTCCCTCAACAAGTGTTAGAGTTCAATAAAACTGGTCAAATTGCTACACAATATGTAGACTTTGATGGTATCGCATCCATGGATAGTCGCTTCAATCCGAACCAATCCGTCGCTGCTATCGAAGGTATTTATAGTCCAGATGGTCGCGTATTCGGCAAGATGGCTCATTCCGAACGCTGTGGTGCAGGTATTAGTAAAAAAATATTTATGGCCAATTAGAAATGCCAATCTTTACGTCTGGTGTAAAAATACTTCAAGTAATTATTTACCATTCTTTTTATGTGAAAGCCTACTCCATGGAGTAGGCTTTTTCCATATTGATTTTTTTCGTAAATATTAGTATTATAAAGTTGATGACATATTTACAAAAAAATAATTTCATTTAAATCTATACATATATACATAAGTAAGTTAAGAAAGGATTTTATTATGCATTGTGCTCAGAAAATGACCCATAATATCTACTGGATTGGTAGTAATGACTGGACTACTGAACGTTTCGAAAACTTATTCCCTATTCCAAATGGTGTTAGCTATAATAGCTATTTCATCGATGATGAAAAAACTTGTGTTGTTGACTCTGTAGATGCTGAAATTCGCGAAGAATACTTTGACAACTTGACTCATCTTTTGAATGGTCGCGACCTTGATTACATTATCGTAAACCATATGGAACCAGACCACTGCCAAACATTGTTGGAAACATTGGAACGCTACCCAAACTGTAAAATGGTTGGTAATGCTACAACATTCCGCATGTTCGAGCAATTCTATAATTCTCCAAAACCAGACCAATATTACCCTGTAAAAGAAGGCGACGAAATTTGCCTTGGTAAACATACACTAGTTTCCTATACTATGCCAATGGTTCACTGGCCAGAAGTAACTTGTACTTATGAAAAATCTACAGGCACATTGTTCTCTGCAGATGCTTTCGGTACATTTGGTACAGTTAACGGTAACATCTTTGCGGACCAAACAGATTTCATTGCTACATATGAAGAAGAGGCTCGTCGTTACTACACAAATATCGTTGGTAAATACGGTCCTCAAGTACAAAATGCAATTCGCAAAGTTTCTGGTCTTGAAATCAAACGCATTGCTCCACTTCATGGTCCAATCTGGCGTACACCTGAAACAATTCAATACATCTTGCACAAATACTTGCACTGGTCCAACTATACAGCTGGAAAAAAGGCGTTGTTATCGCCTTCGGTTCTATGTATGGTAACACTCGTGCCATCGCACAACAATTGGCTAAACAATTATCCAAACGTGGTATTACAGATATCAAAATCTACGATGTTTCCAAAACTAATGCATCCTACATTATCTCTGATGCTTGGAAAGTACACGAACTTGGTAACAATCGCTCCTACATATAACTTTGAACCTATACCTTACAATGGAAAAACCTCATCCATGAGTTAAAAGCACTTAACTTCCAAAAACCACAAGGTATCTATCATCGGTAACCACTCTTGGGCATCTGCTGCTATGAAAAATCATGGTATCCCACTTCGAAAAACGACTTCAAAGATATTGAAATCGTATCTGAACCACTTGATATCAAATCCTCTTTAAAAAGAAGAAGATATTCCAAAAAAATCGAAAAAAATGGCAGACGATATCAAAGCATCTATCGAAGCAACAGAAATTCAAAACGTATTATAATACGGATAAAAAAAGCCGCCTCTTGGGCGGCTTTTTTTTCTATATTTTAAAAAGTCTTATGAAAGTGCAAGATTCTCCCTATTTTTTTCGCTTGACATAAATCTATCTTTTTTTCATATACTATACAAGTACCTGTTACACAACAGAATACATGGAGAGGTGTCCGAGCGGCTGAAGGAGCATGATTGGAAATCATGTGTGCGGTTATCCTGCACCCAGGGTTCAAATCCTGTCTCTCCGCTATAGTAAAAAGCAGTGCTTAAGCACTGCTTTTTTTATTTACCAAATTAGAGCTATTTATCACCTATTTTATATTCAGTATTCTGAATCATATATATAGAATAAGGCTATTCGCGTTAAATGCGAATAGCCTTTTTCTATTATATGTATTTCACCATATTAATTATGGATTTTCTTTGCAATATCACCGATGATTTCAGGTGTCGTTCTGCAGCAGCCACCAATAATTTCAGCCCCCGCCTTACGCCATATAGCTACGTAGTCTACAAAGGATGCTGGATCACCGTACCAAGTCTTTGTTTTACTATCATAGCTTTCACCAAGATTAGGATATACCGCAATAGGTTTGTCCGTAACAGTACGAATATCCTTAATCAAGGACTCTACATATTCAGGTTTACTACAGTTGATACCAATGCCAGTAACAGGACGCACCTTATCAATCATTTCAGCACATTTAATAATAGTTTCCCCACTAGCTACATGATGTTCATCCTTACAAGCAAAGGCAATCCATGCAGGAATACCTTTTGACGTAAAGGGATCGGACATAGCACGAGCAATAGCAATGGCCTCATCATAAGATGGTATCGTCTCAAAGGATAGTATGTCTGGGTTCTCTTCCGCGAATAATGCTAAACGAGGGATATGGAACACCTCAAGGTATTCGGTTTGTACATCAGGATAGCCACGGTATTCAGATCCGTCAGCCAAAAAAGCCCCATAAGGACCTACAGAGGCCGCTACCAACGGTTTAGGTAATGCACCTTCGGAAAAATACTTAACGCCATCAGGAGTCTCTTCACCAAGTGTAATCCCCCGTAACGTAAGTGCTCCGCTAGCCTTAGCCTCTAAGAACTCATTACGAGCTTGAACGGCAAGGCGAACAGATAATTTAACGAGCTCTATTGCCTCTTCTGTACCAAAGCCTAAGCCTTTAAAGCCCGCTACAGTAGCTTGATAACCAGAACTTTGAATGATGTCGGCTCCAACAGCTAAGTACGAAATGTGTATTTTTTTGATAACATCAGGCTGTTCCATGAGAACTTTGCGGACCACAGCTTATGCTGAATATTACAACCATAACGCTCTAATTCAGTCCCTAAAGCCCCATCTAAGACGAGGGCCCCCTTATCCTTAATAATATCTAAAAATGCACTTCGTTTAGCCATCATATCACCCATTCTAAAGCCTCTTACAACTTGAGGCTTACCAAGCGTATATATCAAATAATACGTTTCGGTACTATCTACAAACTATTTTAACACCTCTGCTGGTGGTTCTTTACCAAACCATTTTTTATAAATCTCAGCATATTTACCATTCGCTTTAATCTTAGCTAGACCATCGTTAATTTTAGTAAGAACCTCTGTATTACCTTTTTTCACAGCAATACCAAGTGGCGCCGCATCATAGTCTTCTCCAGTGACTTTTGCGATACCTTTACCCTTCCCATTAACATAATATTCGTTTACCGGTGTATCGTTAATAACTACATCGACGCCTTTATTTTGTAGTTCTAAAAAAGCATCAACGATGATATTAAACTGGCGTACATCAGCATTTTGAATCTTGCTAGCAATCTCTGCACCCGTAGAACCAATAGATACACCAATGCGCTTGCCTTCTAGATCCTTAAAGCTATTAATATTTGTGTTATCTATATTAACAACGAGACCATTACCTGCAATATAGTATGGTTTACTAAAATCAACAGATTTTGCTCGATCTTCAGAAATGGTCATATCTGAAATAGCAATGTCGATGGTATTACTTTGTAATGCTGGTAACAGTGCATCAAAGTTCAAGTTTTGAATATCCGCTTCAATGCCCTCTTCTTTTGCAATAGCATTGATAATATCGATATCAAAACCTGCTAACTTGCCACTATCTTTATCTTTAAAGCCAAATGGTGCATAGGTCGCATCAGTACCGATGCGCCATGTCTTTTGACTCGTAGCTGTATTGCCACAACCAGCGATAAACAAGCTGCTAGCAATGGTGAAAGCTCCTAACAGAGCTGCGATTTTCTTAAATTTCATACTTCCCCTCATTTTACTTAACCCTGTTTACTTAGAAACAGAAGTTCTCTTTAATCAACTATTATATCTATACTTACATTATATGAACATAATAAAAAAATAATACCTCTAGAGGTATTATATTATTATGATAACATTCGATATAGTTAAGGTCAATTATTCCAATCATATAAATAGGTTTTTAATTCACATAGTTTTTTTAGTTATATCAAAAGAAAATTTCCTACCTATAGAAAGACCGCCTTCACCAAGCATAGATAAAACTTGGTAAAGGCGGTAGTTATTACGTTTTTTTACGCTTTTTACGCTTTTTTTAGCTTTTTACTGTACATAGCTACTTTGTACAAGAATACACAAAGTAATAAGTACATTACGATACTGAGGTATGTTGCTTCTGGAGTTTCAACCCAAGCTTCTGCAAATACATCAATACCTACAATGCGGAGCACCGCACTGAACAAGGAACCAATAGCGCCACCAGCTACGAGACCGGAAGCAATTGTACTACCTTGAGCGAAGCGAAGATCTGCCAACGCTTTATCTTTTGTACTATTTTGTACGAAGTATGCAATCAAACCACCGATAAGTAATGGTGTGTTGATTTCCATTGGTAAGTAAGTACCCAAAGCAAATGCCAAAGGTGGAACTTTTATCATCCACAAGATAATAGCGAATAATGCACCTGCCATGTATAAAGGCCATTGAGCACTACCACCAGTCATCAAAGGTTCAATGATAGCAGCCATAGCGTTTGCTTGTGGTGCATTTAATGCATGGTCTCCTACAAAGCCGTATGCGTCGTTCAAGAGAATCATAACGCCTACAGAAAGGACGGCACAAAGAATAGTACCAACGATTTGCCATTGTTCCATTTTCTTAGGTGTAGCACCTGTCATATGAGCTACTTTAAGCTCAGACATGAAGTTACCAGCCATACCGATAGTTGTACCGATGAAGGATGCCATCATTAGGACAGCAATCATACCTACTTTGCCAGTCATACCTGCAGCTGTTAAACATACTGCGGAGATGATAATCATAAAGATTGTCATACCAGATACTGGTTCTGTACCTGTATAAGCGATAGAGCTAATACCTACTACAGATAATAGGAAGGACATAATCAGAACAATTAAGAATGCTACCACTGTTTGACTGAAAGTTTCAGCATACATAAAGTGGAAGTATGCTGCGAATAGAACTGTACATAACAAGATGCCAGCGCCAATCCAAGATGTAGGAATATCGCGTTGTGTACGAAGTAAATGAACATCAGTTGTTTTAGAGCTAAAGATATCAAGCACCGCATTTTTAACAACGCTTGCTACAACTTTAGACATATTGAGTAGACCGATAATACCTGCCATAGCGAGCATACCGATACCAATATGACGAACATAATCAAGGAATACCTTACGAATCGGAGCCTCTGCTAAAGGAACAGCTTGACCGCCAATTTGCATGATATGTTCAGGCGCTAAATAGTACACGATTGGAATACATACAAACCAAGAGAAGAAGGAACCTGCCGCGATAATCGCTGCATAGCGAAGGCCTGTAAAGTAACCAAGACCAAGTAATGCTGCGTCAGTATCTACGGCTGCAGTCAATTTAGTTTGATCAGCAAGAGCCGCGCCCCATTTAAAGGTAGTAGTACGAATAACCTCTTCCCACCAACCTAAGCTATTAAGAATAAAGTCATACACGAGAGCAATGAGACCAGAACCAAGCATGAGTTTTGCTTTGCTACCTTCATTACTCATCAATACTTCTGCGGCTGCACGACCACTTGGGAACGGATACACATAGTGCATTTCCTCAACGAAGTAGCGACGGAACATAACGCATAATAAAACACCTAAACGCCACCAAGGATGATAGGAATCGCCATTTGCACAAAGGATACATCCGTAACATTCCAAATGTATAGAGCTGGCAAGAAGAACATAGCGCCCGCTAATGTGTTCGTACTAGAACTAGCGATAGCCTGAATGTGAACCGTTTCAGCAAAAGCATTTTGCCGTTTCAAGATAACTGCTGTACCCATTGCAAGTACAGATACTGGTGCAAAGGCATCTACTGTTTGACCAATCTTCAAACATAGATAACCTACGGCCAGTGTAAAAATTGCCGCATAGAATAGGCCCCAGAATACTACATATGAGTTAATCTCTACGTAATCCTTCTTAGGATCTAATACCGGTTCTACGGGCGGAATTGAACGAGTTTCGTCCGACATAGTAAAACCTCCTAACATAAAAAAGTACAAACGTATAACTATTCACCTTTATACTAACATGGTACTATGCATGGTTCAATGGTTTTCTCTGCATTATGCGAATAAAATATCGCTTCATCTATAAATAATTATTTTGCAATTTTATCGCCCCTGTTCTACAATGAAAGTAAATTAAGAATCTCTATATGTAACAGTATTGAATACTGCCATGTATAACAGGTATGTTTACTTACGAGGAGGCTTTATTATGGAATCAATGGTTGAACGTTTTGTCCGCTACACAAGTATAAACACACGCTCTAATGAGGAAAGCACTACTATTCCTAGTACGCAATCACAAGTAGATTTTGCAACGAACGTACTCGTTCCCGATTTAAAAGCAATCGGCTTGGACGAAGTTATTTACAATCGTGAAAACGGCTTTGTCATCGGTACACTCAATGCTAATACAGACGAAAAAGCCCCTGCTATCGGCTTCATTGCTCATATGGACACAGCTGATTACAATGCAGAAAACATCAAGCCTCGCATCGTAGAAAATTACGATGGCGGCGATATTTGCCTCAACGAAGAACATCAAATCTACACACGTCGTGCAGACTTCCCTAATCTAAAAAATTACATTGGTAAATCTTTAGTCGTAACAGATGGCCTTACTTTACTCGGTGGTGATGATAAAGCTGGCATCTGCGAAATTATGGAAGCCCTCGCCTACCTCGTAGCTCATCCAGAAATCAAACACGGCAAATCATGTGCGCCTTCGGTCCAGACGAAGAAATCGGTACTGGTGCAGATCACTTTGATGTTAAACAATTCCCTGTAGACTATGCTTACACTATCGATGGTGAAAGCCTCGGTCAGCTTGAATACGAAACATTTAATGCCGCTGGCGGCACCGTTACATTAAAAGGTGTATCGGTTCACACAGGCACTGCCAAAGGCATCATGATTAACTGTGCAAAACTAGCAATGCAATTCGATGCTTTACTACCAGGTGCTGCTGTTCCGGAACACACTTATGGACGCCAAGGTTTCTTCATGCTTATGAGCATGGAAACCCAAGTAGACACGGGTAAAATGAATTACATCATTCGCGACCACGATAAAGAATTATTTGAAGCGAAAAAAGCATTCTTCTTACAAGCAGGTCAAACATTAAACGACATTTATGGCCGCGAAGTATGTGAAGTATCTGTAAAAGACCAATATTACAACATGTACGATGTCATCAAAGACAATATGGAATGCGTTAACGTAGCTAAAGCAGCTATGGAAAAAGCAGGCATCACGCCTCTTTGCGACCCTATCCGCGGCGGTACAGATGGCTCTAAAATCTCCTTTATGGGCATCCCTACGCCAAATATCTTTACAGGCGTAGAAAACCTACATGGTCGTCATGAATTTGCATGTATCGATGACATGAAAAAAGCTGTTGAAGTTATCGTAAACATCGTTAATATTGAGAAATAATAGGTTACGATGTAACTTCTCATGCACTTATACTACTAGATGGCGTTTGAACGATATTTAAATACTAAACTAGCAGTATAGAATACAATGGAATACTAAGATACCTTAACAATAAAAAGGACTATACGAGATATCTCGTATAGTCCTTTTTATATGTTATGTGATTGTAAGTAATATAGCTAATGTTATGCTAATTTTCCATTACGTTTACGATTTCTGATTTGTTCTTCTTCAGCGCGAGCTTTCAAAGAAAGATCTTTTTCAGTACCTACATAACGGCCATAGAGGAAATAATAAGCAACGAATGCTAGAAGTGCTACTACAACAGTAACATGGAACATACTTGTATAACCAACCACCTCTTTAATAGCACCTAAAATGTATGGACCAAAACCTAAGCCCATATCTAAGGCAATAAAGTATGTAGATGTGGCAACACCAATGCGGTGAACAGGAACGATTTTAACAGTTACTGCTTGACCGTTTGACATAAATGTACCGTAACCAAGACCAACAAACACAGCAGATAAGAGTATAAGCCATGTAGAGTGAGCGATGGACAACAAGAAAATACCAAGTGCTAAAGATATGAAGCAAGGGTAAAGAACGAAGTTTTCCCCTTTCATATCAAATACAATACCAAGTAATGGTCTTGTTATAGTAATAACTACAGCATATACAACGAAGAAGAATGTACCTGCTAAGATAAGGTTTAAATCTTTTGTATAAGCGGCCATAAAACCGATAACACCAGAGTATGCAAAACCTACTAGTATAGAAACAAGACTAATAGAATTCATACGTGGTTCGATATAATCGGAAATTTTAATGCCTTTATGTTCTTCAGAATCAATATCGAGCTTAGGTTCATTAAATTTCATGATAACGGAACCAATACCACAAAGAATGATAAGAGCAACACAGAAGGCGATGATAAAAGTCATAGCCAAGGCTATGAAGCATCAAAATACCTAAAAACGGACCTACTGCAGCGGCAAGAGATGTAGACAAACCATAGTAGTTAATCCCTTCACCACGACGTGACATTGGAATAATAGCGGCTACGATTGTACTTGTAGCTGTAGATGTAATACCGTAAGCAAAACCATTTAAGAAACGAACACTGTCGAGCATCAATAAATTAGGTGTGTAGAAGTACATAGCTGTGGAAATTAAGTAAATCAACAAACCTAAGTACAACATCTTACGACAGCCTAAGATACTAATAAACCGCCCTGCTAACAAACGAGCAACAACGGTACCAATAATATAAATACCAACGGCTAAAGCCAGCTTGACTCGCCGTAGCATGGAGGTTATCCTTTGCTACAACGGCTATAATAACGATCAATAAATAGTAAATCAAAAATACTAAGAAATTAATCAAAGTATCGAGGACAAAGGATTTTGTCCATAAGGCCTCTTTAGCCTTATCCATAATATCAACTCCATTTTTCCAAAATGATTGTCAACCAATCTGTAACAACGGTTAATTATAGACCTCTCATTTCAAAAAAACAAGAATTAAAAATATTATATAACTTATGAAATATTTTTTTTATAACAACTAACATAACACAATATTTTTTTCTACTTTTTTTACCATTTTTTTAAATCTTATATAAATTTACGATAATAAAACACCTTTAACAGTTAATAGCGAGTTCGAAAAGACTCAACTTCAACCATTAAAGGTGTCATTCTTAGATGTATTTAGTTTTAATCTATTTAGTTTTTAAACCACAAGCCTTAAAGAAATTTTTATAGGCTTCAGCCTTTTTTTCGCAAGGCTTAATGGATATGCACGCGATGTCGACGGTAATCGTGTTAACGTCAATTCACGACCGTTAAACACAAAGGGAATTGTCTCCCCTGTTTTAGGTAGTTTTAACCTTTTCTGGCAAAAAGGCTTAACAAAAATTTCTGTGGCTTTACCACCTGTGGTACCAATATGTTTACAGTGTGGAATTCGGTCCAATACCTCTGCAAGCGGTACAGGTTCAACGACCTTAAGAAATGCATCCGATGCATTGCCCTTTTCGCGTATAGCTTTCAAAACAGTAGGACAAGAAGCAATCCCCGCTTCAGATAAGAACGCTTTGATCTTATCCGCATCAAAGGCTTTTTCCTCACCTTTTCTAAAGTGTTCCTTATCGTCAAAGAATACTAAGCCATACACGCGCCACATATCGTTTTGAAAGTTAGGATAATGAAATTCCATAGAACGCTTTTCGGAAGTTGGCGGGAATGTCCCCATCATCATGACCGTCGTATTCTTTGGTAAGAATGGCGGAAATGGTCTCGTTTCAATTGTTTCTGCCACAGAGCATCAACTCCTTTCACAATCTAGTATGTACTCAACTTTCACCATAACAAATGAACTATGTCACAGTTGATAACAAATGAATCGAATCACTGCTGGCGAATTTCAATCCATCCTATAAACGACTAACACTCAAATACTAACCATTATTGACCAATTGGCTGAGATACCAATGTATTGATATGGTCAAAGCCAAGTGGCGTTGGAGATACGAGGTACAAGCATACTACTGCAGCCACGGCAAAGCCAATCGCTAAGTAGGAGAAGCTGCCATTGCGAGGGAAATTCATATAAGCCAAAGAGGCGAATACCTACGGCAGCACCGATAGCGGTAATCAAAGAAGGAATAGAGAAAATATTGTAGATTCCAAACACTACCATAAGGCCCGCATAACCACCTACTACAGTAATCATAGGCAACATGCGATCCATAGGATTTGGAATGGAACGGGTAAGAGCAGCTGGATAGTAAGATGCCTCTACACCAAACATACCTAAGAACAGATTAAAGTCAGCCCAAATAGTTTCCCAAGGACCTCTAAAGGCATCTCGATGATTGCCTGCGTACCAAGCAAAGCCTGTAATGATTAAAATCGCCAAGCCCGCACAGATGAAGTAGTAGTCACCAGGAATTTTAGGACCTGCATAAGCGCCTACCGCTGTGACTACAGCACTCAAGATAGATGTGACCACGACACGGTGTAAACGAGGTCGTTTATTTTCAGGAATGCGTTTATATACCGTAGCTAGCAATTCTAATACGAAGCAGGCCATAAAAATGGCAATACCTGCTGCAGGTACAAAGAATGCAGCAACCAAGCTCAAAATAAAGGGAATGCACAAGCGCCATTTCGGGAACAACACAAGGTCTTTATAATCCAAGCGAACATCTTGTGTTTCCATAGTAAAGTTGTTGTACACTACAAAGAGCAACATAAAGGCGATTACATCAACGGCAGTGGCACCCCAAATTAATAATGTAGGCACTATAACCATAGATAAAGCGACACCAGAGACGCGAGATAAACCAGCGGCCGCTAAGCCCAGTAATAAAAACGGTATTAAAGCAGAAATAATTTCGAACATAATAATCCTCCCATCATTGTATAAATTTAAGTATATAGTATCTATTACACTACATCAAGGAGAGATATTTTTTTCATAGCTAATCGCTTTTCGTACCGCGGTGGCAGAACAGCCCATCACCTGTGCAATTTTGGCCACCCCATACCCTTTGCGCGCGGAGATTTTTTTAATCTTATTTTCGTCTAAATCTAGAGTATTGGTCCGTATTTCTATACCTCGTTCGCGCAAATACATTGCCACTGTAGATCCACGAACGCCATAGGCCAAACCGATATCATCGGTGCTCATGTGGTGCTGCATATATAAATAAGCCATCTCCTCTACTCGTTGAGATTTACGAGCCTTAGATGTCTTAGAAATACCCATATGTCGCAACACATGGTGCACCTTCCAACGAGATACGCCATACATTCGAGCAATAGCATCTGTACTATTCCCACTTTTATAGGCCCTACAAATGCGCACTACATCTAGAGATACATTGTTACTCGATCGCTGACAAGCCAAACCATATTCTCTCATTCGGCTTGCCATGGTCGTGGTGGACACATCATACCGCTTTGCCAAGGAATGTAGGGACCACTTCCCCGTCTCATACAAGGCCTGTACGTGAACCATATTAATTTCCTTTTTAAGAGGCCGCCGCTCAATATCGTACGCTTTCATACGGCGCATAATAGTATCTACACTGCACTGAAAATAGTCTGCCACATCGCGAACACTCCACTGCTTTTCTACATATAATTGCTCTAATAACTCTTTTGGTATAACGCGCACATTACGATACATAACATCACCTTTCCTTATGGACGAACTCCCTTCCCTTTTATTGTGAAAGCTCCATCAAGAAAAGACAATACAAAAAAGGTTCCTAATAGTCACATAGGTGACCAATAGGAACCTCTTTCAATATGTAATTATATGCACCGCATACGATAGGTGTAATTCTAGTTGCTATCACAATATCTGTGCACAAACCATCAATATATCTATGTACTAACTAATTACCAGTACATTTATTATACTGATATTTTGACTAGCGATATCTTCGCTCAAGGGCTTTAGGCTTACCTAAAATAATAGACCACTTCATCCCCTCTTTTAGAGCATGATTAGATTTACGACTGCGAGTCGAGGTTACAGCTGGAGCAGTTGTAACGCCCACCTTTTCAACAAGGACACGACCCTCTTTAGAGGCTTTATCTCGTTTAAACTCGGCTAATCGCTCATTTAGAGGAGCCTCTGTAACAGTCTCACGATCTAAGCGAGTCGTATTCTTCGTATAGCTTGATGAGCTACTAGTGCGTTTCTTAGGTGAAACCTCAAGATCTTGTTGAGTTGCTGTAGCGGGTGTAGACACATCATCTTTCGAACGATTTCCAAATGATGTGTCATCTACTGTAAGGATTGAGTCCTGCGATGAAGGCTCTTCAACCTTCCGTTCTATGGAGATGCCGTATTCGCGTTCCATATCCTCCCAAGTCATTCCGGAACTTGAACTTTCATAGCTTTCATACTCATCAGATTCTTCGTTATTCTTGCCTCTTATAATAGAAAAAGCAACATAGGCGATGATACCTAAAACAATGATAGGGTTATGCGAAAAGACGGATAGCACTGTAGACAAATAGAGTCCATAGCTACTCCTATTCACTATCTGCTAAGTTTTCACGCATTTTAGTGTCTGCAATAATATTGTTCATATTGTAGTAATCCATAACGCCAAGATTACCGTTTCTGAAAGCTTCTGCCAATGCTTTAGGAACTTCAGCTTGTGCTTCCACAACCTTAGCTTGCATGTCTTGTGTTTTCGCACGCATTTCTTGTTCTGTCGCAACAGCCATTGCACGGCGTTCTTCCGCACGAGCTTGAGCGATTTTCTTATCTGCTTCTGCTTGGTCAGTTTGCAATTGAGCACCAATGTTACGCCCCACATCTACGTCAGCGATATCAATGGATAAGATTTCGAATGCAGTACCCGCATCAAGACCTTTACCCAATACAGTACGAGAGATGTGATCTGGATTTTCTAGTACATCTGTATGCTCTTCAGAGGAACCTACAGTCGTTACGATACCTTCACCAACACGGGCGATAATAGTAGCTTCACCAGCACCACCAACGAGGCGGTCAATATTAGCACGTACCGTTACACGAGCACGAACCTTGAGTTCGATACCATTTTTTGCTACTGCAGAGATAATTGGTGTTTCAATCACTTTAGGATTAACGGACATTTGTACTGCTTCCAATACATCGCGACCTGCAAGGTCGATAGCTGCAGAACGTTCAAATGTCAAAGGAATAGATGCGCGCTCAGCGGCAATCAACGCATCTACGACGCGGTCAACGTCACCACCTGCAAGGTAATGCGCTTCTAGCTGATTTACGTTTACATCAAGGCCTGCTTTATTAGCTTTAATCAAAGGCATTACGATTTGGGATGGATTTACACGACGCAAGCGCATACCTACGAGTGTAAAGATACCAACATTAACGCCCGCTGCAAGAGCAGATACCCAAAGGCCTAATGGCACAATATACAAGAACACCATAATCCCAATCAGTAGAATGGGAATCAAAACTAAAATACCTACATCCATAATAACCTCCATTATATACGACGATGTGGTGAAAGCTTAATCGCGCTTTCTAACAATATTGCGGCCGCCTACAACACGCAGTACCACAATCGGTGAACCGGCATCGATGAAGTCCCCTTCGGTTACAACATCTACCAAATTACCATCAATTTTAGCAATACCTGCAGGGCGCAGTGTAGTATGAGCTACCCCCTCTTTACCAGCTAAGTCCTCTAATACATCATTAGATACATAGCCAGCCTTGGTCGTAGACCGTTGCCCTAAGGTAAATAATTTGCCTATCCAAGTCTTTTCAAAGTGATTAAAGAACACGATGATAAGGACAATTAGTAAGGCCGTTAATCCTAGTACTGCATACAGCGCTACCGTTCCTTCTCCAAGAGCTACAAAAACGCCCCAAAGAAATGCACAATAACCGATGAGTCCTAAAATACCGCCCGGTACAACGAGTTCTACCGCCATCAGGGCGATCCCTATAGCCATCCAAATTAAAAACTCCATAGGCCCTCCTCTCTATAATTAATTTTATACAACTTATATACTCATTATACAATATTAAAAATAATTTATAAAGATAATTACTAATAATAGTAAACTAAAAACGACTACTTTCACAGATATACATCTGATCTAGTAGTCGTTTAGTATAAGAAGTAAAAACAAATTGGGCTTATAAACGCAACGATTTATATGGTAGCCTCACAGCAACTTGAATTATACTTCAGTATTTTTCAATTGGTCATTACCAACGCCTGTTTTTTGAAGAATCAACAACGTAATGCTCATCGCCATACCTACTACAGTGGCAAGCCCCATACCTTTTAATACAACAGGACCTACCGCAAGTTCTGCACCGCTAAGACCTACAACAAGGATAACAGATGTAAGAATCATGTTAACAGGGTTTGTGTAGTCTACTTTACGTTCAACTAACATGCGCAAACCAGATGCTGCGATGATACCGAACAAGAGAATGGATACGCCACCCATAACTGGTACTGGAATAGCATGGATCAGAGCTGCAACCTTACCTACGAAGGAAACAATCATCGCTAGAACTGCAGCACCACCGATTACCCATACGCTGAAGCAACGAGTGATAGCAAGTACACCGATATTTTCACCGTATGTCGTATTTGGTGTAGCACCGAAGAAACCAGAAAGGATATTAGCGAGGCCATCACCGAGCAAGGAACGTTGTAAGCCTGGCTCTTTCATCAAGTCTTTAGCAACGATGTTACTAGTTACAACCAAGTGACCAACGTGCTCTGCAAATACTACGAAGAGAGCTGGCATAATCATGATGATTGCATTGATATCGAATACAGGCATGCCGTAGAATTGCGGCAAAGAGAACCATGGAGCTGCTTCTACACTAGAGAAGTCAACAACGCCCATGAAGGCAGACAAGATATATCCGGAAACAACGCCAATCAAAACAGGGATTACAGCTAAGAAGCCACGGAACACAACAGTACCAAGCAAGGTAACAACTAAGGAAAACATTGAGATAAAAATAGCTTGGCTGTGGTTCATGCCTAAATCTTGATTACCAATAAGGCCAGACATACTCATCGCTACTGGCGCTAATTCCAAACCGATAATAGCTACGATAGCCCCCATCGCTGCTGGAGGGAATAACTTATCGATCCAACGAGTACCAATATAACGAACAAGAATAGATAAAATTACAAAGGAAAGACCAAATACAACGAAGGCCCCCTTTGCAGCTTCATAGCCAAGACCTGCAGATAACACACCTGCTACAGGAGCGATAAAGGCGAAGCTAGAACCGAGGTAAGCTGGAATTTTACCTTTACACACGAATAAGTATAGTAATGTACCAATACCATTCATAAATAATGCCGTAGCTGGATCTACTTTCAGTAAATAAGGTACCAATACAGTAGAACCAAACATAGCGAATAAATGTTGAAAAACTAAGTGGCAACATTCGACCCCAGGACGGGCGTTCTTGGATATCAATATAATCCTTCATCTTTTCTCCTCATACACAATAGAAATACGTTGTATTTATACAGCACCGCTTAAGAGATGCTATATAAATCCACACTAAATATATTCACCTTATACTACATAAGTTAAATATCAACGTTCAGATCTAGGTCGTCTACGAGTTGGCTTTTTAGCCGTTTTCGGTCTAAAAGGACCAGGCATTTCTGTTTTTTTAGGAGTTTTTGGGAGCAGCCGGTTTGAATCGGCTTTGCGTTTCCTCACGTAAGGATGGTAAATCCTCAACAGTACCGACCTGCTTTTACACCTTCCACATTACGGCGGCCAATGCTCGCTAATAAACCAATGGCCATAAAGTTCATCAATAAAGAAGAACCACCATAACTAACAAATGGTAATGGTACACCCGTTACAGGCATAATGCCACACACCATGGCGATGTTAAATAAGGCTTGACCACTAATAAGCAAAGTAATGCCCATAGCTAGCCATTTACCAAATTCATCTCGGGCCTTATTGGCAATTCGGAATCCATAGTAGGTGAAAGCTGCTACCAAGATAACAACAAATACAGCCCCAAGGAACCCCATTTCTTGAGCCCACACAGCAAAAAGCGAAGTCTGTATGTGCTTCTGGCAAGTAAAAAGTACTTGGATGTACCTTGCATAAAGCCTTCCCTAGGAAGCCACCAGAACCAACGGCTAACAAACCTTGTACAGTTTGGTAACCCATATCTTGCGCATGAGGCCATGGGTCAAACCAAGATTGAATACGCTCCCACCGGTACGGCGACGAACGAGCCGCAATAAAAGCCTAGTAAACCTGCTACGGCAAAGGCACCACCAAAGAATTTTTCCATCAAATCCGGCTAAATAAATCAGAATAAAGGAAAATCCAAAGATTAGTATCGTTGTCCCCAAGTCAGGTTGAAAGAATGTTAACCCTGCAAATACTGCTGGCCAACTCAACATAGGAAACATATAACTGATGCGCTCACCAAAATAGCCTTTCATATTAATCAGCGGATTCGTATGTCGAGGTTTACCCCATTTTCTTAAGCTACTCAACTTAGCAGAAGTCCATATAAGAGCCGCCAATTTAGCAAACTCAGAAGGCTGTACAGATATAGGCCCGATTAAGATCCATCGACGAGCACCATTGATAACGGCACCCATGATGAGTACTAATACTAACCCAACAAGCGTAGCAAGCATAATGCGTTGCAACATATGATCCTTCTGTAATTGTCGATAGTCATAGCGGTATAAAATAATGCCTGCTGCCAATGAGATTAACAAAAAGACAATATGTTTCCAGAAATAGCCTAAAAGCCCTGTATTTTCATAAATAGAGCTGATATAGGTGGCACTAAAGATATTGACACTGCCAATAATAGTAATGAGTACTATAGGCAAGAGCATACCTTGTAAATCATTTCTAAAGAGTGAGCCCCACCGACTATCCCCCTTATTCGGTGTTTCCATATTAAGCCTCCTTTTGTACTTTTGGCTTAACTGCTTCTAAGCGGAAAATAGGTTGCCCTTTTTTACTAAATTTCTCTTCGTATTCAGTTTTAACATTTGGAAGATCCGTACTATGTAAATCGTACGTTACATTTTTAAGCTCCCAGCCGCACTCTTTGAATTCTTCAAGAGAGAACATAAATAAACCTTCATTATCTGTCTTGAAGTGCACTTCGCCACCATCTTTTAAGAGACGGGCATAACGGTCTAGGAATGTGTGATATGTAAGGCGGCGTTTAGCATGTTTTGCTTTAGGCCATGGATCACAAAAGTTAATGTAGAAGCGGTCTACTTCGCCAGGTTCTACAACCTCTTCAATACCTGCAATATCAAAGAGACATACCTTAGCATTATCGCGTTCCCCTTCAAAAATTTTTTGTGCTGCGTAATAAATAACGCCAAGTTGTACTTCGAAACCTACAAAGTTAGCATCTGGATATGCTTTCAGACATGCCCGCAATAAAGCGGCCTTTCCCCGTACCAAGCTCCATATATAATGGACGCTCTGGATGAGCAAATAACTCACGCCATTTGCCTTTGTGTTCTTCATGTCCAGACAAAATGATATGAGAGTCATATTCGTGGATAGCTTCATCAATCCACGGTTTTCTACGAAGGCGCATACTTTCTCCTTACATCTATTTCAATAATGTATTATTTATATCTATTATTACAGGTCATATACCTATCCTATTAATTATAGAAAAGGGGACCTTAAACGTCAATTACATTTCCTTCTCTCCCTATAAAAAAAGACCTACTTCCAAAGAAGTAGGTCTACATTTTATTCAAAAAAATCATAGATTCTAGATTTTCAATTTGATATTTACTTAGGCCAAGCTCAGATAAACTCTTTTCAGATGCACTGAATAAGTTATTTTTTTACCAACTCGAGTACCTAATGCTGCTGCCGCTACCAATTCACGGTCTAATTTACCTAGACGAGAACGATTACGATTCTGAGGTTTAGGCTTTTTCATACGGAACGTATTATATTGAACCCCTTCCTTAGCTTCCTCAGTCTTCTGCTTTGTTAAAGCAGCCCCATTAGTGCCATTCCCCAATAAAGCACTAAGACCTGTTTGCTTAGGAACCATTTTTTCGTAATCAGCGCCAAACTCAGGACGCTCTTCACGTAATTGATCAAATGTAGCCAAAGCTGCATTCATTTGCTTCAAGCCCGCAGCAGAGTAAAGTTGACGAATCGCAATACTCACCTCTTGCGGCGTCAACGTACCTCGCTCGATAGCAGAAGCAATTGTACTCTTTAATGCACCTTGATCTCCAGACGCTGTATAGCGACCAATTTCAACCAAGTCTTTTTGACGTGCATTGAGTTCTTTAGGCGTATATATGTTTATCTCAGATATAGACGGTGCCTGTTTAGAAGGCTGCTCTCCCGCCCCATTAGCCTCGAACATATAGCCACCGGCTACGATGGCCAAGGCTAATGTTAAGGTTAATACTCTTTCAACGTCTTATAATCTCCCTTAATCATTAATACTAATTGTATAATACTGTATTAAACGAATACATTAACAACAATTTTATTCTACTGTAATACATACTGTAGATATTATTATATAATACTTCATCTATTTTTTTATAGTCCTATTCGAAAAAAATCTATATTTTTTTAACAAGTTTTATATATTTATAAAATTTATAGAATCATTACTGCTCCTTAAGAATGGACGAGCGTACATGATTACTGGGACTTATCAAAGATATCAATTAATTAATAATTTAGCAAACTAAAAACTTATCGGCATCAATTTTTAACAATCAATTACCAAAAATATAGATACACATTTTTTTATGTATAAACTAAAAAGTAGATATCCCAAAAGGAATATCCACTTTTATGTACCATAAATTACACATCATTAACTAAATAACAAAATCTTTACATTAAATACAATGCAAAACTCTGTATTTCAAAGTTATTTATTTGGACTTTCATATATAGTTTTATAACCGCCCTCTGTTACAGCTACGATTTGTTCAATCTCCTCTGTTGGATCCTCTGTGAAAGTAAAACTTTCACTAGCATCAAAGGATGCACTCGTTCCACAAGAGGAACTCAAATCGCGGGGCACCGGTCGGAGTTCTATATTAGTTACCCCTTCAGGGGCTTCACGCTTGAAGCGAATCGCTCCAAAGTGAGAGTAAAATGTTGCAATATACTTCATGATCACTCATTTCTAATCTACGCATTTGCTCGTTTTGTATTAAGGATAGCAATGATAAGAGCCACTACAAAGCCAACACCTACAGCAATTTCACCATTTAGTGTAGGACCAGCACCAGTGGCAGCTAAACCAAAGTTATGAGCGAACGCCGCACCAGCTGCAAGGCCAAGTACTGTTACAGCAGAGTCAGAATTACCTTCACCAGTCATGATCAATTGACGCAATGGACAACCACCAAGCAATACGCTACAGAAACCTGCAAGCGCCATACCAAGGAAGTTCCACAATCCATCTGTATGTGCAATCGGTTGGTTTTCAAAGCCAAGATGGAAATTACCAAAGCTAATATTTACAACAAATACACCAATGAGAACTGCAAAATAGCCAAAGATAAGAATAGATTTTTTAAACAAGAATAAATCGCGGAAGCCACCAACTGTACAAAGTCGGCTAACTTGAGATAAGCCACCTACTACAAGGCCAGCCGCCAAAGAAATGAGCCATGGAGCATGCATAGCGCCAGGACCTTTTTGGCTAAAGAAGATAAATGCTGGTGCTGTTACAACAAGTACGAGCAAGCCTACTTGAATAGCAGGCATCATAGCAGATTCTAATTTGCTCAATGCATAAGTGCGTTGTAAAGAATAGCCTTTTTTCAAGAATATAGTACCAAATCCAATACCACCTGCAAAGCCAGCAATGCCGAACAAAGCATTTAAGTCACCACCGCCAAGTCGCAAAATCATACGAATTGGACAGCCAAGGAACATCAACGCACCAATCATAACAAAGAAGCCAAGAATAAATCGAATAATTGGGGATGAACCACCTTTACTTTGGTGCTCGCCACGAATCATGGACAATAGATAAGCCCCTAATATAAGACCGATAATTTCTGGGCGAATGTACTGTACAGGTGCGGCACGATGTAGACCTAGACCACCGACAGTATCGCGAACAAAGCACGCAATACAGAATCCCATATTACCTGGATTTCCAGCTAATACGAGGAAGCCCGCGATAGCACCAATAATAAGGCCTGCAATAATTAAATTCCGTTTTTCATGAGACCCACTCATAGTAAACTCCTTTCAAACTACAAACACAAAAACTCTATGAGTACATGCTCCGATTCTAAGTAGCATGCTACTCATGATATAATAGCCATAAATATACATTGTTATTTATGGAGATTATCTATGGACTATATCTATTTAGACAATGCGAGCACTTCATTTCCTAAAGCGCCAAATGTGGCTAGTGCCATGGCGGACTATATAACGAACCGGGGTATCAATATCAATCGTGGCTCCTATGCCCTCGCCTACGATGTAGAGGATATTATCTATACAACAAGACAACGACTAAATACCTTATTCAACGGCCATGATCCATCACATGTCATCTTTACACAGAATGTGACGATGAGCTTAAATATGGTCATCAAAGGCCTATTGAAATCGGGGGATCATGTACTCGTTAGCTCAATGGAGCACAACGCAGTTATGAGACCGCTCACGCAACTACTAGATAAAGGCATTACCTTTGACATTATCCCTTGTGACAAGATGGGCTCCATTCAACTTGAAAGCATGGACAGTCTCATTCGTCCTAACACAGTGGCCCTAATTATCAATCACGCGTCCAATGTATGTGGAACCATCCAACCGCTCGAATCAATTGGCTCTATCTGCAAGACTCATAATCTACAATTTATTGTAGACGCAGCCCAAACGGCAGGTGTTATTCCTATTGATGTGAAAGCATGTCATATTGATGCCCTTTGCTTTACAGGTCATAAAGGCTTATTGGGACCTCAAGGTATTGGTGGTATTATATTAACCAAAGAAATGGCTCAAAACTTAACCCCTCTTATCGCTGGTGGTACAGGTAGCTTCTCACATTTAGAAACGATGCCTACCCATATGCCCGACGCCTTTGAAGCAGGTACGTTAAATCTACCTGGCATCATTGGGCTCAATGAAGGCCTCTCCTATATTGAGTCACAAGGAATGGAGAACATTCACAACCACGAGCTAGCGTTAACACAAGCCTTCCTAGAAGGATTACAATCAATAGATGTTGTTAACATCGTTGGTAAACAAGATATCCAAGATAGAACTGCCGTTGTATCCATCACAATCGATAGTATGGACCCAGCAAGTATTGCTTACGAACTAGAATCTACTTATCACATCATGACACGTGTTGGTCTCCACTGTGCCCCGCGAGCACACCAAACGCTAGGAACCTATCCAGAAGGAACAGTACGCTTCTCCTTTGGCTATGCTAACACACATGAAGATGTGGTATCCGCATTATCTGCGCTACATAGAATCCTTAAAAATACTAAATAATACTTAACCATTAAGGCTATATACTTCGGTATATAGTCTTTTATACTTCTACGCTTCACACAAACGACCGATAGCATCAGCTCTGCAGCGTTTGCAGTGTGTCATTTGCGGCACATAGTGACCAATAAATTGACGCATGTTATCGATTTCTTCTGAAGTCGGGCCCCTATGATTTTCAAAGGCCGTATCATGAACCGGAATCATAGCAATACAGTTCATCAAATCGACACCCCATGCTTCCGCTTGTTTAGCGATAGCTGGTACATGGTCCATATTTACATCAGGCACTACTACGGTGTTAATCTTAACAATGATGTTCTTTTCCTTTAACTTCCGGATACTTTCAGCCTGACGTTCTAATAAAATACGGGCCCCATCGATTTCCTTGTAGATATTACCCTCATAGCGAACCATGGAATATACATGTTTTGCAATCTCAGGATCAATAGCATTAACCGTAATCGTTACATGAGTAATTCCTAAGTCAGCAATGTCATTAACATAATCAGGCACTGCCAAACCATTACTAGATAAACAAAGCATGACATGAGGAAAATCCTTTTTCACGAGGCGGAAGGTTTCAAGTGTCTTGTCTGCATCACACATAGGGTCCCCAGGACCTGCAATACCTACTACAGAGATATCCTGACGAGCATCAAACACCTTGCGCACAAAGGCAGCTGCCTCTTGTGGCGTATAGACATGTTGCGTCACGCCTGGTCTATTTTCATTCGCACAGTCGTACTTACGATTACAATAATTACATTGAATATTACAATTCGGCGCTACTGGTAAATGTAAACGACCCCAATTAGCGGCAGCATCCTTGTTGTAGCATGGATGATTTTGTAGGAAACTTTGTCCTTTAATTTCTTTCATAATTAACCTTTCCGACCAAATCTAATAGCATCTTTATGGCAAACATGTAAGCAATCACCACAGTTGGTGCAATTCATTTCATTTGGTCGTGTTCCCATTTCACATACGCGCAAGCACGCATCACAGTTATCGCAATCATTTGTTTTAAAAATTCTAAAAATAGAAATTTTGCGAAGCAACTCCATAACGCCCCCAAAAGGACATACAAAGCGGCACCAAGCATTGGCGATAATAAGGGAGCCCGCAATAATAGAAACGACCGTTATAGTACGAGCCGCCCAATACCATTCGGAGAACTGCATAGATAAAATGACAGCATTAAAATATTCATCGCTCGTCCGAATTGGGATCATAATGCGGGGATTACCAAATTTAAAATATACTACGAGTCCTAAAATTATAGTTGCTACCATGCCGAGTTGAAGGAAACGCATATAGCTCTTACGATTTCTTAGTGGCCCCATAGATATTTTTCCCAGCATTTGATTAATCCAACCACTTGGACAGAACCAGCTACAGAAAGCACGTCCAAAGAATACGACCATAATCGGCAAGATAATCCACCACGCATAAAGTACGTCGTGATGCGACCCCAGCAGGTAATTATGGAACAGCTTTCACAGTTTACGAATGGAACAATATAAGGGCATCGGAATATGCCATAGTATACCCATTTCCCCATAATGAAGAGGAAGATAAACTGTACAATACGACGCCAAAGCGTTAAATTTTTAGGCGCTTGCTTTCCGGATACACCAGAATTACCTTGAGTTCCACAGGTTGCAGATGACGGACAATGATTACACATCTTTTACACCAAACCTTTCTATCAAATCGAGACCTCTCGCACTATGAACGGATGTGAACCCGTGATTTTCTAAGATTTGTTGTCCTTCTTGGGACCGTGTAAATTCAATATAATCGGCAGCCAACGCACGATCTTGTACATATTTCATCGTATTAATAGTGAAAGTAAGCGGTGCAGGTGGCACAAATTGTGCAGGTATGGAGAAGTACTCTATACGATCCTTAAACCGATCATGTGTGGTAAGACGTTTTTCAATGATGGATACATCGGCTTTACCTTCTACGAGATCACACATCATGGAAATTACACAAGCACTTTCAGCCATTAAGTTTTTCATGATACCATCGGTCAAACCAGATAATTTCATGATACCCTTTACAGATGCACTACCTGGAGGCGAAGCGCCTAGGGGCAACATAACACGTACACCAGGTTCGGCCATATCCTTTAAGTCCCGAATCCCTGCGGGATTCCCCTTAGGTGTAACGATAACGTAATCCGTAAAACATAATGGTTCAAAAGCAATACTTACACCCTTTTTGCGCATATTCTTTGCTAGATCTAAACCGCGAGCCCCAAAGACTTCTGTGCGACTTTTCTCAGCCAACAAGGATTTACCAATAGCCCCCGCAAAGGCACCAGTATACTGAATATTGTGCCCCGTGTGCATCGTATAAACTTGGTTTAAATCAAGGAACGCTTCCGACAAGCCGCCACAAGTCCACACTTGTAATGAATCAGATTGTGTTGGCTTATAGGCACCTCGTATAAACGACGGCACTGCTGATGCGGCTGCTAAAGCTAAAGCACCACCAATAAACTGGCGACGGGATATATCCTTTTTCAAAAATCCCATGTACTTACCACCTTTCACTGAACTTTACAGTACTAAGCATATACTCACATTATAGTATAAAAGCCATAAGATTTGGTGATGATATACATAAGTTTGATTAATTCGTTTATATCGATTAGGTATATAAATACTGTTTTTAGAGGTATTATTATAAAATTTTAAGATATCCTCTCCATATCTATATTATTGAATATTTATTGCATATGATGAATATGCTATTTTTTAGGTTTAATGAAGTTAAAATCCCGCTATACGCTCAGTGCATAGTAAACAAGGATAATCAGCTCTATAGACTATATTAGACTCTTTGCAGCACCTATTGCCATTTAAGATTAAAATTCACTATAAGACAATATTGCCAAGAGAACGCAAAAAGGCGGTACAACCAAATGGTTGTACCGCCTTGATTCATCAATTATTCAGCAGTGAATGGCAATAAAGCGATTGCACGTGCACGTTTGATAGATGTAGTCAATTTGCGTTGATGTTTTGCGCAAGTACCGGAAATACGACGAGGTAAGATTTTACCGCGTTCAGTCGTAAAACGACGAAGTTTAGCAACATCTTTATAGTCGATTTGATCGATATGGTCTGCACAGAAAACGCATACTTTTCTTCTTGGCTTTCTGCCTCTATCTCTTCTCATTGCGAATCCTCCTTTTCGAATTAGTAGGAGTCCCTGACACTAGAACGGGATGTTTTCGTCATCGCCGCCTGTACTGAAACTATCAAAATTGGACCCACCTTCGAAAGAATTAGTATTCATATCAAGGGATTGGCCCACAAAGTTCGCTACTACTTCAGTAACGTAACGTTTTTGACCGTCCTGAGTCTCGTAAGAACGAGTTTGCAAACGACCTTCTACAAAGCAACGACTGCCTTTACGAAGATTGCCTGCCGCTTCACCAAGTTTACCCCATGCAACACAGTTGATGAAAGCAGTTTGTTCTTTCGTCTCATTTGTTGTGGAATCAATATAGGTGTTAGTTGCAGCTACTGTGAAAGTTGCTACCGCACGACCAGTTTTGGTATAGCGTACTTCAGGATCACGAGCTAAATTACCTAGAATTTGTACAGAGTTCATGTTTTCCTCCAGGCTTTAATTATGCTTCGTGTTTAACAATTAGATGTCTTAGGACTTCATCGTTGATTTTCAATACACGATCGATTTCTTTGATTTCAGCAGGAGCTGCTTCAAAGTTGATCAATACATAGAAACCGTCAGTGAATTTCTTCACAGCGTAAGCAAGACGACGCTTGCCCCAACGATCTACCTTTTCTACTGTGCCGCCTACACGAGCAATTAAAGCTTCTACTTTTTCAATAACAGCGTTAGTTGCTTCCTCTTCAGCTGGTTTCACAATAAACATGACTTCGTATTTGTTCATACAAAATCACCTCCTCTTTCGGACTAATGCCCCTATCGACACATAGGGGTAGGAAGTGCTTACCATCAATAAGCCTTACTATTATAACCTAAAAAAAGAATGAAAGCAAGAGCTCAAATTTAAGCCCTTGCTTTCACCACTATTATATACGATTATATTTTTCATCCTCAGGAAAGGCTATAACGGCACAAATAATTACAAATATTGTAATTACACCCATCATAGGGTCTGCCGTATCATTTGGTAAAAAGGTAAGGATCAACGATGATATAATACCACTACCATATTGCATGGCACCTAGGAGTGCTGCCCCAGAACCTGCCATTCTACCTGCTCTATCTAATGCTAAGGCATTTGTTACAGCTGCAATAATACCATTCATGGAGAAGAATAAGAAACAGCCAATAACGATCAACCACAGTGAATGGTAACCTAAAACCATCAAGCCCATTACAACGGACACACAAATAGCTGCAAATAATGTGGCATATCGCAATAATCTATCAAGACGTATAGCACTTACAATACGACGATTGATTGCGCTCAGTAACATGACACCAATAATATTAACGGAAAAGAGATAACCAAAATACTCTTTTGGCACTTCATAGACATCAATATATACATAAGGCGATCCTGTTAAAAACGCATAGATAGCAATATAAAAAGAGCTAACACATAGGGTATATTTCATAAAGCCTTTATTACGTAATAAAATCCAATAATTATTATAGGTATGACCTATAGACTTTTTACTACGCTTCTCTACAGGATGTGTTTCAGGAATGACTAATACGGCAACGAGCATTAAAATGCCGATAGCAACTAATAACCAAAAGATTGAATGCCAAGTATACCACACAAGTAGATGCCCTGCTAGCATCGGCCCTGCAATAGGCGCTATGGCCATAACAATAGCTAAGGTAGATAACATTTTAGCAGCTTCAGTCCGACCATATAAGTCACGAATCATAGCCCGTGATAACATAGGTCCTACGCAAGCACCAAATGCTTGGAACACGCGCCAAGCCAGCAACTCCATCATGGATGAACTCAATGCACAACCCACAGAACCAATGATAAATAAAACTACCCCCATAATAAGCGGCTTCTTACGTCCAATTTTATCGCTAACGGCGCCCCAGAAAGTTGGGCTAGCGCAAAACCTATTAAGAAACCAGTCAACGTTAGCTCCGCATCACCATTAAGATCTCGCCCCATCTCAGGCATGGCAGGTAAATAAATATCCGTCGACAATGACGTAAACGCCATCAATGCACTTAATATAGAAGTAAAAAGCCATCCTTTATTGCTAATCGTCAGCATAAAGACACCACTTTCATGTAAAATCGCACTATAATATGTATGTATTTAAATTATATCAAAAACAATGTTAATGCTATATAGTTTTGATATTTTTCAACAAAAAAGCGTAGTAAAATACTACGCAAAATTTTGTTTATTATACATCATAAATGAAATTTCTAAAAGGAATTATAAAATAAATGGTTTCGAGTAATAAATTCTCCATAATACGCCCTTTTATAGTGATAAACTAAAAACAATATTTATATAAATTAGAAATTCTATAGAAAATCCTTGCGTCATTATTCTATATAATTTACTATATATAGAGAAATCTGATTATAAAAAGGAGTCATCATGGCTAATATTAATGAAAACTATTTAAACCTACAAGGTTCTTATTTATTTGCAAATATTGCTAAAAAGGTTGCAGACTACCAAGCAGCGCATCCAGATGCAGATATCATTCGTCTTGGTATCGGCGATGTTACATTACCACTTGTTCCAGCAATTATCGACGCTATGAGCAAGGCCGTTCAAGAAATGGGTAAAGCTGAAACGTTCCGCGGTTACGGTCCTGAACAAGGTTATGACTTCTTACGTCAAGCTATTATTGATGGCGACTACAAACCATTAGGTGTAGACATTGCGATTGATGAAGTATTTGTTTCCGATGGTGCCAAATCCGACGTTGGTAACATCCAAGAATTATTCAGCGAAGATAACATCATCGCTATTACCGATCCAGTGTACCCTGTATACTTAGACTCTAACGTTATGGGTGGTCGTACAGGTGAAGCGGTAGATGGTATTTTCCAAAAGGTTGTATACCTTCCTACTTACGCTGAAAACAATTTCTCTCCAGAATTTCCTTCTGAACGTGTAGATATCGTATATCTTTGCTCCCCTAACAATCCAACAGGTACTGTTTTGAGCCGTGCTCGTTTAGCAGAATGGATCAAATGGTGTAAAGATAATGATGCGATTTTGATGTTCGACTCCGCTTACGAAGCTTTCATCAGCACAGAAGACACTGTAAAATCCATATATGAAATCGAAGGCGCTCGCGAAGTAGCCATCGAATTCCGTTCCTTCTCCAAAACTGCTGGTTTCACAGGTACACGTTGTGCTTATGCTGTAGTGCCTAAGGAAGTAACTGGCAAAACTAAATCCGGTGAACGCCAACCACTAAACCCTATGTGGAACCGTCGTCAATGCACTAAATTCAATGGTGTTCCTTACATCATCCAACGTGGTGCTGAAGCAGTATACACAAAAGAAGGCCGTGAACAAACTCGCGCTAACATTGCATACTACAAAGAAAATGCTCGCATTATTAAAGAAGGTCTTGAATCCATCGGCCTTACTGTATATGGTGGCGTAGATGCTCCATACATTTGGTTAAAAACACCTGGTAACATGACTAGTTGGGAATTATTCGACATCTTGCTCGAACAAGTTCAAATCGTATCTACACCAGGCTCTGGCTTTGGCCCTCATGGCGAAGGTTACCTTCGTTTAACAGCTTTTGGTAGCCGTGAAAATACAATTCGTGCCGTTGAAAGAATTAAAACATTAAAATTCTAATACCTATAAAACTAAAAGACCGATTACAATCCTATAATAGGAAGGTAATCGGTCTTTTCTATGCCTTAATATATATGATTATTTAGTTTTTATAATTTAATAGTAGATATGTTAATAGTAGCCCAAATTGCTAAAACCTTATTATAAGTACTATCATCTATCTATTAAAAGTTATGGCGAATACCTGCGTCAATACGATAAGAGTTATCTACAGTGGCACCAAAGTTTTTAGTGAAAGTACCGTAAACATATGTATTAGGACGTACGCTCCAAGAACCACCGAGTTCAAGGTCAAGCCATGTATCTTTTAGGTTCACTTCGCTACCTGTAGTTGGCTCACCAGCCATGCTGTACGTAGCATTCATTTTACCTGAGAACTCATGAGCTAACGCAGCTTTAAGGAATACATTACTGTTTTTACTTTCCTTGCCAATCCCTACGCCAATGCGACCAATAACAGAATTTACTGCATCAGAATCAATATGTACTGTGCTGCCTGTATTAGTGCGTGCCTCGAAGCTTTTACCAGACAAACGGCTGAACGTCAATTCCGCATTAGGATCGATATAGAAGCCATTATCCTTTTTAATACGTTTACCGTATTCAACACTTAAGGACGCCCCTGTATTACGGTAATCACCACTCAATGTAGTGCCTAAGGTATTACGTACAGTGAAATCATTTTTCAAACGGTTCACTTTGCCAATTATGTCTAAATAACGGCCATCCTTAAATTGTTTAGCACCGTATACAGCTAAGCCAGCCGTCTTGCCGGAGCCAGAACCGAGAGCGTAATCATTATTGCTTGTGCCGTATAGTAAAGCTCCACCAACAGTCCAGTCACCACGCAATGTATCATAACCGACTTGCGCCATGTTGTACGTTTGATTTACATAGGCATCATCTGTAATTTTAGACTTACCACCAATGTATTTACCCCATACACCATGTTTATCAGAATTAAGACGCACATCACCGAGGCGGCGTTGTAAATCATTTGTATCTGCTTTCATTTGCATCATAGAGGCAGCCAGTGCACTCTTAGCGCCAGATACAAGTTCACTTTCACGAGTTGTTATCACAGCTTGATCCGTAACGCTAGCTTTTCCATCGATAGCAAAGCTTTCTGTACCTAGATTAGTAGAGTATGTAGGACTAATAAGGCCACCATCAACCTGTACATTTACACCTAAATTACGTTCCCCTTTATTAAAGTTAGTGTATGTTAACTTATTTGCTAATTGGTGCAATGTACCTCTAGGATTATTAATATTTGCATAACCTTTAAGGGCCTCTGCAGAACTGTGCATAGTTACAGATGAGCCTTTTTCAGCATGATTGATAACTACTTGGCCTTTACCTTGTGCAGATGCAGGAGCACCCTTTTCGTAATCGATAGCTGTATGACCAGCATAGTTATTAATTGTAATAGGACGAGCGTCTACAGCTTGGATAATACCTTTGCTAGCTGCATCTTTACCACCTATGAAATGTTCTACACGGCTACCAGTATATAAATAGTTTGCATTATCTGGGCGACCTTGCGTAGGATATACGCGCTCAGCACCTAACCATTCATTGCGCCATGTAGCACCATTTTGTAAATATAATCGCAAACCACCATGATACGGATTATTATTGCTTTCATCAAATTCGTTAAGCACACCCCCTACTAATTTAGAATTGGGTGTCGTTAAGCCTAATGAAATTTCAGAACCATGGTTATGAGGATTTTTCTCTATACCATAATTTTTATCTAAAAACCCCACATTACCATACATTTTCACATCATTAGTGCCTGGTTCTAAGCCATCCATACCAGTATTTACATAGACAAATCCTTCTTCAGATAAAGCAGAATACGTATCAGATGTATCAAGTGGATTTGTTTTTATATCGGCCCCACCCAGCACACGGATATAACCGTCTTTATTAGCTTGCAAACCAACACCGACTACATCGATATTTGCATTGCCTTTTACAGTTACACGCGTATCATCATTGTCACCATCACTGGTTAAACCGCCATACCCAGCATAGATACCACTCATGTAATAATGTGCCAAATCAGGTCTGCGTTTTTCTCCGCTTTCCGCCGGTGCTGGATTCGTAATTTTCACGGTTACATTCTTGTCGATAGCTACTTGTGTACCATCAAGTGCATAAATCCCAGTCACATTGTTATGGTATTTTTTACCATTCACACCAAGACCAGATACATTGACAGTTAAGTCATCTGTAAAGTGTTTATTTTCCCCCCACAAATTAAGACCGATAGATTTGCCATCTGTATGACTTTCAACAGTCGTAGCGGATACCATGGTAAAAGCACTTGCACCTGTTACGATCAATGCCGCTATAACAGCAGCGTTTACCTTTCTTATCATCTCCTACCTCCTCTAACTTTCAAACTATAAATAGAGCTAATTCAATTGTATCTAGACCGAGGGTATATGTGTCAATTTTTACTCATATGATTTTTAGTTTGCCCCTTATAACAACACGCAATGTATCGATATAGTTGTACCAAAATCGATGTCCCACTCTATGTATTAAGTGCTTCTCTAATCCACCGCAATAAATTCTATAGAAAAATATCAAATACATTTATTTTGTGCTATAATAAGAATGTTAATAATTAAATTTCTCGATTTATATAGGAGGCTAATATGAGCAAAATTCGTATTGGTATCGTTGGCTACGGCAACTTAGGTCGTGGTGTTGAAGCATCCGTAAAATTACAACCTGATATGGAGCTTGTTGGTGTATTCTCTCGACGTAAAGGTTTAGAAACAGTTTCTGGTGTTCCTACATATACTATGGAGGATCTACCAAACTTCAAAGGTAAAATCGATGTTATGGTTCTTTGTGGTGGTTCTGCAACAGACCTTATCGAACAAACTCCAATGGTAACTAAATACTTCAACTGTATCGATTCCTTCGATACACATGCACGTATTCCTGAGCATTTTGCTAATGTAGACAAAGTAGCTAAAGAAGCTAAAACTGCTACATTGATTTCTTGCGGTTGGGACCCAGGCATGTTCTCTTTACAACGTGTATATGCTGAAAGCATCTTGCCTCAAGGTAAATCTTATACATTCTGGGGCCGTGGCGTTTCCCAAGGTCACTCCGATGCTATTCGTCGTATTGATGGTGTTCTTGATGCTCGTCAATACACTGTTCCTAAAGAACAATACCTTGAAGCAATCCGTAATGGTGAAACTCCAGACGTTGATGGCTACAAAGGTCACCTTCGTGAGTGCTATGTAGTCGCTGCTCCTGATGCTGACAAAGCTAAAATTGAAAACAAAATCAAAACTATGGAAAACTACTTCGTGGGTTATGAAACTATAGTAAACTTCATTTCTCAAGAAGAACTTGATCGCGACCATAAAGGCATTCCACATGGTGGCTTCGTTCTTCGCTCTGGTGAAAGCACTGACGGCACACGTCATGTTGTTGAGTATTCCTTAAAACTTGACTCCAACCCTGAATTCACTGGCTCCGCACTTGTTGCTTATGCACGTGGTATCTACCGCCTTGCCAAACACGGCGGCACAGGTTGCTACACAGTATTCGACATTCCACCAGCTTGGATTTCTACTCATTCTGCAGAAGAATTACGAGCTCACTCTCTATAAGATTTATAACAAAAATCCCACACTAGTGTGTGGGATTTTGTTTAGTGATACTACTAGTCACCTATGTGACTAGTAGTGTCACTTTTTAGTACAAATTTATAGCTTCTATATGATATAATATTTATTTGATAGAGTTTCTACGGAAACTTACACAAAGAACGAAATCAATTAGTTAATAAAAGGTGGTACCATGAGCACAAATTTAGAAGTAGGCATCGTAGGCCTTCCAAATGTTGGTAAAAGTACATTATTCAACGCTATTACAAAAGCAGGCGCTGAAGCTGCCAACTATCCATTCTGTACAATCGAACCAAACGTAGGTGTCGTTGATGTTCCAGACAATCGTTTAGTTGTATTGGCTGAAATGTTTGGTTCCAAACGCATCCTTCCTGCAGCTATGCGCTTCGTAGATATTGCAGGCCTTGTAGAAGGTGCGTCCAAAGGTGAAGGTTTAGGTAACAAATTCCTTAGCCACATCCGTCAAGTAGATGCGATTGCTCAAGTTATCCGTTGCTTCGAGGATCCTAATATTACTCACGTTGCAGGTTCTATCGATCCAATCCGCGACATCGAAATCATCAATACTGAACTTTGCCTTGCAGACCTTGAGTCCGTTGAAAAACGTAAACAACGTATTGAAAAAATCGCTAAATCCGGCGACAAAGATGCGCGTGCGGAGTTACCATTGCTGGAACGCATCATCGAAGGTTTAGGTGAAGCAAAACCAGTTCGTGCACAAGGTCTCGAAGAAGAAGAATTAGAAATGATCAAAGAGTTAACATTGCTTACAGCAAAACCATCTCTTTATGTAGCTAACATTTCTGAAGATGAAGTATCTGATTACTCCGGTAATGAATATGTAAAACGCGTAGAGGAATATGCGAAAAACGAAGGCGCTGGCATCGTTGTTGTTTCTGCTCGTATCGAGTCCGAAATTGCAGAGTTATCTGAAGAAGAATCCGCTGCATTCCTTGAAGATCTTGGCCTTGAAGAATCTGGCTTAACTAAACTTATCAAGGCAAGTTATGCACTCTTAGGTCTTATCAACTACTTCACTGCTGGCGAAATGGAAGCTCGTGCTTGGACAATTGTAAATGGCACAAAAGCGCCTCAAGCAGCTGGTAAAATTCACTCCGATATCGAAAAAGGCTTCATCCGTGCTGAAATCGTATCCTTCGCTGACTTACAAGCTTGCGGCAGCCAAAATGCGGCTAAAGAAAAAGGTCTTGTACGCCTAGAAGGCAAAGACTACGTTATGAAAGACGGCGATGTAACACACTTCCGCTTCAACGTATAATACAAATTAATAACAAAAAACCAGTAAATCGAACGATTTACTGGTTTTTTTAATGCTACAAAATAGCTTTTATTTAATTTTATTTGTCATCATTGCCCAATGCATTTTTAAGGCCACTAATCGCACCTTCTACAGCATCTTTAGCATCATCTGCAGTCTTTTTGATATCATTAACAACACTATCAGCAGCATCTTTTACTTTTGCTACTGTATTCTCAACAGCGCCTTCTGCTTGCATTTGTTTGTCATCAGTTAATTTGCCTGCATTTTCTTTTACTGCACCTTTAACTTGATCTAATTTATCTTCTAATGCCATAATTGTGACTCCTTTCATGTAAAATCACGTTTAACCATATAAAATCTACTGTTACAAGTAGAGGGCTATCCTTTTTTTTCCGAAGAAAAAAATGAGACTACAGCAACAACAATGACTGCACCCAATACAGATGGAATTAAGGACATTCCTGCTAAGCTAGGACCCCAGGTACCAAATAGGGACTGACCTACGGACGAGCCAATTAAACCAGCAACAACGTTAGCGATAATGCCCATTGCACCGCCTTTGTTAGTGATGGCACCAGCTAGGAACCCAATAAAACCACCAACAATAATTGACCATAACATATAATCACTCCTTCCTATTTAATCATAATATTCATAAATCCTATCAAATAATACAGTATTTATAAATATTTTAGAATTCTTGTATATTTATAATATAGCATTCAATTCTAAAGATTAAATGAAGAATTTCGATTTAGTTCTACATATATAATCTACTCAACTACTGTTACAATTTCATCCATTGTACGACGTGTTTTATTGCGATGTGGTTCTTCATCACGGTAACCAAAGGCAGCCATTACAGCAATGCCAAAGTGTTTAGTATCGAACAGACCAAGTTCATCACCTAAGAGTGCGGTCATGTCATCTTGATTGAAGCCTTCTAATGGACAAGAATCTAAGCCTTCATACGCCGCCATAGTCATCATATTCGCCATAACGATATACGCTTGTTTTGAAGCCCAGTCAAAAGCAGCACGTTCAGACTCAAAGGTTTTAAAGTCACTTGTAGTAAATTGAGCATATTTCTCACGGTATGCTGCATCAACTTCAGCAGGTAATTGTTTAACCTCTTCTTGAATATGACGAATATATGGAGAATCGAATTCAAGATCAACTTTTTTACGCGCCAAGAAAACTACTACATGACTAGCTTCAAGACCTGCTAAAATCCCCCAGCCATGAGCTTTCATTTTTTCGCGAATTTCTGGATTTTGAATCACCAACAATTGGTAAGCCTCAAAGCCAAGGGATGTAGGAGACAAACGTGCCGCATTAAGAATAGCATTCCAGTCTTCTTCAGAGATTTTCTTATTGCTATCAAACTTTTTACATGCATAACGATAGGTCATAGCATATTCTAAATCGTTACGATCCAATTTTGGAGCGGTTAATTTTACATTTTCTATTTCATACTTGCTCATATATACCTCCATAATGATAAAAAATATCATATATCTATAGTATCATAGTTAGCCGTTAAATTATATAAGGATCCAAATTTTAAATAAAAACAAGAAAAAGCCTAGACGATGTCTAGGCTTTATATGGTACTGCCAGCTCACCTTTTTCATACCAAAAGAGGCCAGATGTACTGATCTTATGTTCTTTTAAAATAGTCTGAACCTGCTCTACAATACTTGGATCTATTTGCACAGATAAACCACACATATCGTAAAGCTCTGGAGGTGTAGCCATCAATTGATGAGGCACCTCTAATTCTGTTAGTATCTTGTCTGCTTTATCGCCAAAATAATAGGACGTAAAGACGACTAACAATTTTTTATTTTCCAAGGCCTCACCTCCTACCACAGCATATACCATTACATTGTTATAACATTGACTATCCATTTAAAGCTAAGGCGTCTCGTCTAAATCGGTCCGTTAAAATGATAGTGCTAAGAATTATAACTTAACTACATTCTCCCCAAGGATAGAGTCCGTAATAGCGTACATATTTGTGATACTACCTACACCAAGCTCTTCTTTTACGCCAAAGTAATCGAGACAAATGCCACAGGCTGCGATTTCAACACCTGCGTCAGCTAGCTTTTTAATATTTTCCAAATGAACAGAATCCTTAGTTACCATCTTAACACTGCTATTAATGAAATAGATCTTAGATGGTTTCACATCTGCTTCTACCATGCACACCCAGAAGGTTTTCATCAGATTTCTACCAAGCTCTTCACTACCTTCACCAAGATAATCTTTTGTCATCAAGATAACTCGGTTACCATAGTTCATCGGTTCGCAACTTGCTTCTGTAACAGGATTTGCATTTGGCGTCATAGTGAGGTAGAAATCCTTACCATCTTGGCGGATTGCCACACCATAACCACGAGACTTGCCAAACTTTTCTACATTATCGCGACTCACTTCATTATCTACAATAGTAGTAATAACGGCATCTGGATTCGCATCGCTAACCTTCTTAGTTTCAATCACAGGTTTTGGACACAAGCTACCACGTACATCTACAGTTAATTCATTTGTATTGCTCATCATACACCTCTATATTATATACATTAAATATTTTGTAAAAGTATTACCTATCAGCTATCAGCTATCAGCTATCAGCTATCAGCTATCAGCTATCAGCTATCAGCTATCAGCTATCAGCTATCAGCTATCAGCTATCAGCTAATGATATTGTAATTAAATATCGCTTGCCAATGGTAAAAAACGTATTTTTTATAAATCTATTCTGTAACACGTACCGCTAGCCCACTGAAACTTTCAACAGTACCAATAATAGCCGCACAGTCGATACCAGCCTGATGTAAGGAATCAACTAATTGAGTCCCTTCGCTAGCAGGTACGGAGAAGAGTAAGCCCCCAGAAGTTTGTGGATCAAAGAGAATATCCGTCCATACAGGGTCCAAAGCCTGATCTACTTGAACGTCTGTTATAGCTTTTCGATTCCCATAGGATGCGGCTGGTACTAATCCCATTTGAGCCGCTTCGATAACATCATCAAAGAGAGGAATGTCGTAAGCCTTAATGTGTATTGTCACATCAGAGGCACTAGCCATTTCTACAGAGTGACCCATAAGACTAAAACCAGTCACATCAGTACAAGCATGCACAGTATAGTTGTGAGCCACCTCTGCTCCCACCCGATTTAACGTACTCATGCTAGTGACAGCTTGCTCTGTGCCTATAGGGAATAAATCTGCTTTCAGCGCATTATTCATGATACCTGTTCCAATACGTTTTGTTAGCACCAATACATCCCCTACTTGGGCACCTTTATTTTTCCAAATACAATTAGGATTCACTTGCCCTGTCACAGACATACCGAAGATAGGCTCTTTATTTTCTATGCTATGACCACCTACGATAGCTGCACCAGATTCGGCAACGATTGAACCCGCGCCATTTAACACGTCTGTTAATATTCCTTGCTCAACAAGAGGTACTGGGAAGCCTACGATGTTCATAGCAGTCAATGGAGTTCCACCCATAGCATATACATCGCTTAATGCATTGGCAGCGGCAATTTTACCAAATAAAACGGGATCATTCACCATAGGGGTGAAAAAATCTAAGGTCTGTACCAATGCCAATGTATCAGAAATTTTATATACTCCTGCATCATCAGAACCGGTCATATCCGCTAAGACTTGGTCATTTGTAACAGGTGTCACTGCTTTCAAAACACGATTTAATATATGCGGACCAATCTTACACGCACAGCCCCCATTTGTCACATAGTCGGTAAGTCGTACCATAAGACCTCCTTACTCATTCTCTGGCAATCGAGAAACGATTTTCTTGACAGCTTTTTCAAATTTAGGGCGCGGCATCAGCAGTTGATGACCACAGCCGTTACATACGATGAGAAAATCCGTGCCAATACGCTTCACTTCCCACTCGTCACTACCGCAAGGATGTGATTTTTTCATCTTCACCACATCGCCTACATAATATCTAACAAATGCCATAGCGCCTCCTTTTACGTTAGTATGTATATACTTATTATACAAAAAATACCATGTTCTATAAACATATCAGAATTCTATAGTTATATAGTTATTTTTATGGGGAGTTATTAGTACATTTAACAAAAAGATTATTAATACGTAATCAATAATGATTTTTCATTTAGTTATCATTCTCAATATCAAAATGAACTTATTTTATAAACCCCATACTATTCGGCCTTTAAGAAACCGCATTTTTACTGCGTTGATAATGTTTATCATTTAGAAAAATTTTTCGAAATAAATTTTTACAAAAAAACACTTGCATTTCTCATTTAGTATGTTACAATATAGTCAACAATGATTATTCGTTAAGTATACGGATATCCCATTGTATATAAAACTGTTAAGACGGCAAGTGCCGAAAAAACAAAAATCAGTAAGTACTATTTTAAGAGTTAGGCAAGTGTCTATTTAATCCAAGAATAAGTTTTCTTACTAAGGCGAAGTCGCCCACGAAAATTGTAGAATAAGTATTCTATTATTTGAATTCACAACCAAGTGGTTATGAATATATAAGTTAAGTAACAAATTTGAAAATTATCGTAAGTACAAAGGAGTATTAAAATGGCAGAATTAAAAGGTTCTAACACTGAAAAAAATCTTCAAGCAGCATTCGCTGGCGAATCCCAAGCATTCCAAAAATATACTTTCTACGCAGCAGCAGCTCGTAAAGCTGGCATGAACGAAATCGCTGATTATTTCGAAGAAACAGCTCACAATGAATCCGCACATGCTAAATTGTGGTTCAAAGCTCTTCATGGTGGCGATGTATCTTCCGATATCGAAGCTAACCTTCGTGATGCAGCAGCTGGCGAAAACTACGAACACACTACAATGTACAAAGATTTCGCTGACGAAGCTGAAAAAGAAGGCTTTGCAAAAATCGCTTACCAAATGCGCGAAGTTGGTAAAATCGAAGCTCGTCATGAAGCTCGTTACCTTGCATTAGCAGCTCAAGTATCCGGTAACAAAGTATTCCACAACGACGAACCAGTTGCTTGGATCTGCGCTAACTGTGGTTACGTACACGTTGGTGAAGAAGCTCCAAAACTTTGCCCAGTATGTGCTCACCCACAAGCTTTCTTCCACCGTTTCGTGGAATCCATCTAATCTGTAAGTACGACACTAACTAAACTAACAACCTGTAAGTACAGATTTAAATTAAACACACCTGTAAGTACAATATAATCTTACAGTAAGTACTAACAACTTCCTTAACAAAAAGACGATGACTTAGGTCATCGTCTTTTTTGTGTTCTATTTATTATTAAGGTTGTGTTCTATTTAATAAGATTTTGTACGCTCATGACTAATAGTTAGCCATATATCATAACTCATCACATGGTCATATCGGCTATACAGTTCTATCAACTAATGTCTTAAATTGTTGTGCTGCTTCATAAGGACTATCTGCATGAGCAATAGCAGAAATTACAGCCACACCAGAGGCCCCCACTTCCAGTATAGGCTTCGCATTGTCTAAAGTAATTCCCCCAATACCAACACATGGTAAGGTCAAGCCTTCTGCTTGTAGTTCAGCGACACGCTCCGGTCCACATGGCTCTTGTGCATCAGGCTTACTACTTGTAGCATACATTGGTCCTACACCTACACAGTCAGCATAGATTATATCAGTCTTATGAAGTTCCTCTACGGAGTGAATGGAGATGCCAACCACCTTATGGCCTACAAGATTATGCACCTCTTCTAGACGCATATCTTCTTGACCTACATGTACACCATCAGCATTAACAGCCATCGCTAAGTCTACATCATCATTGATAACATAGAGTACATTATACTTTGCACAGATTTGTTTTAATTGTTGGGCTAACTCTAGTTTCTGTTGCCCCACTAAGGTACCTGCGCCCTTTTCTCTAAATTGAAAACAAGTCACACCACCTCGACAAGCGTCCTCTACGATAGAGAGCAAACGATGTTCATTCAGTTCCACATCTTGCGTACCACTGATGAAATATACTTCTAATTGATCCGGCACAACTACAGGGCGTATATGATTTTCAGACATAAGCACCGCATCATCAAGTGTATATAATCTATCCATAAAGGCTACACTAAAGCTACCAGGTTTTACGCCACTTACCTGTACTGCACTTTCACCGGCTAAACCATAGTAAGCCAATGCATAGGCGAGAAACTCACCGATAGATAGTCTGTTTTTATATGGATAATAAGCGCTAAAGAAAGCCGCCAAAACAGCTCCTAATAGACAGCCCGTGCCCGTTACAGCTGTCATAATAGGATGACCATGCGGTACGGCAAACACCCGAGTTCCATCAGAAACATAATCCTCTTCGCCAGTAGCTACAACAGGGCAGTTGATAAGACGTGCGAGTCGATAAGCAATAACAGCACTATCCTCAACTTGTGCGCCATCTACACCTTTACCTTCTGTAGAATTATTATCCTCATCATCAGGACCTAAAGCATCGTAGATAGCTTTAATTTCACTTTGATTACCTCGTACTAATGAGATATCACCAGTCTTAATCAAATCTAACACCACAGATAAACGATAAGCCCCCGCATGACACCCCACTGGATCTAAAACGATAGGAACCTCATGTTTCTTCGCCAGTGCTATGGCATCTTTGTAGTAACTAACCTTGTCTGGTGTAAGAGTACCAATATTGATGAGTAGTGCCGATGCATGGACGATGAGGTCTTTCAAATCTTCACTGCACTCACTCATCACCGGTGATGCGCCAATGGCGAGCAAACCATTAGCCGTAAAGGTCCGCACCACATCATTGGTAATACAAATAACGAGAGGGTTTCTCTGGCGCAAGATTTCTAATATATTGAGTTCAGGCCAAATTTGGCCATTCATATATGGATTTTCATAGGTCATATCACTATCTCCTCTCGTCATTTTTCAAGAGCTCATCCATCGTTTCAGGTCCATTAGATAACAGGCCATAAGCCATATGATTAACGGGACCACAGCCATTTCCCAGCCCAGGATTATGCTTAATGGCAAGTGCAATATAGTCCTTGGCAATACCAATGGCATCCATTACGTCACGGCCCTTTGCAAGCTCCGCCGTAATCACTGCAGAGAAGGTACAGCCCGTTCCATGAGTATGTACCGTATCATATTTAGGGCTTGTCCAAGTACGGACGCTACCATCTTTAGTGAAAGCATAATCCGTTGCATCTTCGCCGATGTGACCGCCTTTAATGATAACTACTTGAGGCCCTAAGTCCTGTAAAATTCGATTGGCCGCCGTTGTTATGTCACTTTCACAATTAATAGACATGTCCGCTAAGACCTCAGCCTCGCTGCGGTTAGGTGTAATCACTGTAGCCGTCGGAATAAGTTTAGATTTTAAGAAATTTACCGCTTCATCTGATACGAGTCGGTCACCGCTAGTGGCAATCATAACGGGATCCATTACATAAGGAATTTGTTTACTCACATAAGGATAGATGAGATCCATCATCTCCGGCAAGGCAATCATGCCCGTCTTAACGGCTTGAGGTTCAATGTCAGAATATACATCGTGTAATTGTCGGTCAATACTCTCTAGCGACAGATGTTCTACATGATGTACGCCCGTCGTATTTTGGGCTACCACAGAGGTAACAACAGCCATGCCGTATACGTGACGACTTGGAAGGATTTCAAATCGGCCATAATACCGGCGCCACCGCTAGGATCAGTACCAGCAATTGTCAATGCAGTATGTAGTTTCATTATGCCTCCTTATGTAATAGATGACGACGAGATAAGATTTGTAATACTATGAAACCAATGCAAGCACCTGTTATAGAGCTCATGGCGAAGGATGTAATCAAGGTCAACAATGCCAAAGGTTTACCTAACAAGAAATTGGCTATAGGATAACTCACAAGAGCACCGATAAGGCCGGTACCAATGATTTCGCCTAGCGCCGCCGCCCATAGAGCGTTATATTTTTTATATAAATAAGCCGATAACCAAGCGCCAATCATGCTGCCTGGAAAGGCTAAAGGAGAACCTAGTGCTAATATATTCCGTAAACAAGAAGTACTAAAGGCAGCACCTACGGAAAATCTGGCCCCCACCACAACGGCTAAGATTACATTAATCATATGTTGAAACGGAAAGATACGAGCTGGACCAACAGGAATTGATGTAGTAGATAACACTACGCCTAAGGCCACACATATGCTAGCAATAATCAGTTTTTTCATAATACCTCCAAACATATAAAAACAAGACCACTCCAAATGGAATGGTCTCGTAATAGTTTAGTATTATGTTGCACTCCACTTCCCTACGCCGGTATTATCTGGATCAGGTCTAGGGTTTTGAATGGTCAATCTCAGCAAAAGCACCCCTAGTGGCAATATATTTTTATACTCTAGTTATAACATCATTATACAATCTATGCAACAAAAAGAATTGACGGTTTCCTATTATCCGCATATAATGAAGCCATAACGGGGTGCTCACAAGAGTGGGCTGAGAGTAAGCTAACGCTTTAACCCATAACCTGATTTGGATAATGCCAACGTAGGGAACATAGAGGATTAATAGCCGAGTTCCTTTTTGGGACTCGGCTTTTTCTATGACTTCCAGGCAAGGAGGACGTATGAAAGATACATACATTACACAACCACAGTTCGCCATGATATGGTTTGGCGCCGCTCTATCTATAGCGGAAATTATGACAGGAACTTATTTGGCACCCTTAGGGCTCACCCAAGGTCTATATGCCATCATACTAGGGCATATCATCGGCGGTATATTGCTCTTTGGAGCGGGCCTCATCGGTGGACGTTTACGGCAAGGCAGTATGAATACTACCGCTTTCAGCTTTGGACCACTAGGAGCTAAAGGCTTTGCCTTTTTAAATATGCTTCAACTTATCGGCTGGACTAGCATCATGATCTACGATGCTATGCTAGCCTTACAAGAGCTAGCACCTCTATCCCCTATGATTTGGACGATAGCTATTGGAGCACTTGTCATCCTATGGCTTTTCATCGGCCTCCACAATACGGGCTATATTCAAGCCATCGTATCTGTTCTATTGCTAGGACTCACCCTCTACATGGGCGCTCACATGATATCGCAGTGGCCTAGTGAGGCTAGCCTTCTAACTAGCGGAAATATGAGTTTCATCGCTGCCCTTGAATTATCTATTGCCATGCCACTATCTTGGCTACCTCTCATCAGTGATTATACCCGAGAAAGTAAAAACCTTTCTCCGCATCACTTACAAGTGCTACAGTCTACACTGTAACAAGTATCGTTATGTACACCTTAGGTCTTAGTGCCGCAATCTTTGGCGGTGGCGACTCCATCATTACTATCATGATGAATGCAGGACTTGGCATTGCGGGCCTCATCGTTATCATCTTCTCTACCGTTACTACAACCTTTATGGACGCTTACTCTGCAGGCGTATCTAGTACAACTATCTATAATGGTGCCTCTAGTAAAGGTATCGCCGTCATCGTTACTATTGTGGGCACTATTGCAGCTATTCTCTATCCAATGGATGATATTACAGACTTCCTATACCTCATCGGCTCTGTATTTGCGCCGATGATTGCCATCTTATTGGCGGACTACTTTATCAATCGCCAACAAGTACAAACACTTTCAGCCTATCTCGTACGAGGACTAATCTGGGCGGTATCCGTTGGTTTATACCACTATATGTTACATAGTGAAAGCACAATAGGTTCTACATTACCAGCCTTTACAATGGCATTTGTCGTTACAACTATCGTTGGATTTATAAGTAAAACAGCGCACATATCAACAGAAATTAAGTAGCATTAGCAAGTAACATCTATTATAAACGTACTAATTCAATACTAAAGATTAAAGATAATAGTAAGTACACTGCTATCATTGCTATCAACTATCTAAAAAGAAAACACCTTCACAATCCACTAGTTACTGAACTATACATCTCAAAATTGTGTCCAATTTTTGGCATGTAGTTCATAGGATTATGAAGGTGTTTTATGTATCTCTATTTAATTTTAAAGTATTTTATCACTGTATCAAAACCATATGGTTTAAATGTTTATCATCATTCAGCAATCGTAATAAGCCCGTTTTCACAGGTCCAGTGTCTATCTCCTACGCTTTCTGCTTCGCTTTCATCATGGGTAACCCATACGCAAGGTACATCCCATTCACGGATGATAGATACGAGATCCTCTCGAACCTGTTTACGCAAATTCCAATCTAATGCAGATAATGGCTCATCGAGGAGCAAAATAGTCGGTTTAGAGTAGAGCGCACGACCTAATGCAACCCGTTGTTGCTCACCACCAGATAAGCTACCCGCCTTAGTATGGCGGTATTTTTCTAAACCTAAACGTTGTAATAGCGTATCGCACATCTCAGGTGTACCGCGCTTACTGTAGGTAATATTATTTTCTACGGACAAGTGAGGAAATACGATATTACCTTGTGGCATATAGCCTACTTGACGGTCTTGAGCAGGTACCCAGATTTTTTTATCCCGATCAACCCACGTTGTTTCATCACATTGAATACTGCCAGTTGTGGGTTTTACGAGGCCTGCAATACATTTGATGAACGTACTTTTACCACTACCGGACTGTCCAGTAAGCACAGTAATGCCAGACGGCAGCGCACCATCGGCTTTCACAGTCACAGAAGGTCTAGCTACAGTAAAGGAAAATGTAATCATAGAGCCTCCTAATTATTATCTGTATGGCGGAACAAGGAACCTTTTGTAATAAGGTGAATCCCGCTCAGTAACGCCAATGTAAGAACACAAATATAAATAACTAGCTCAAAGGCATCCATATACTGCCCTGCCTCTACATAGGAGTAGATAGCTAATGGCATAGTACGTGTTACCTTTGGAATATTACCAGCAATCAAGATGGTAGCACCAAATTCGCCCATGGCACGGCAGAACGCTAAAATACTACCTGTTAAAATACCTTTCCATGCGAGCGGTACAGATATGGTAAAGAAAATACGTAGCTCTGAAGCACCTAATGTTCGAGCTACATCCTCCATATTATGATCTACGGACTGCAATGCAGAACGTACCGTTTGATAAAACAGTGGAAATGCAATAACAGAAGAGGCTATGACGGCACCAGAAGCGGCAAAGACGACGCTCATGCCATGAGCTTCAAGCCAAGCCCCAAAGGCATAGCCCGGTGTAAATACCATAAGCAGCGCAAAACCAACGACTACAGGAGGTAGTACTAGAGGCAATGTAATAAGGGCATCAAGAATAGCAATGCCGCCCCATTTACAGCGATTCATCCAGTAGCAAACGGCTAAGCCACTTAGGATAACAATAACGAGAGCAATGCTCGCCACCCATAATGATAACCAAAATGGACTCATGCTATACCCCCTTTCTATTTAATAATGCTGAAATCATATATTTCCAGTTAGGACTAACAATAATATATATATTGTATCATAAGAAAACGCTAGCCATGAGAGCTAGCGTTTTACCCTTATTTAGAAGTGGAGAAACCGTATTTCTCTAATACTTTTTGACCCTCTGGGCTCATTACATATTGGTAGAAATCTTTTGCCAATGCATTGTCATATTTTTTAATGATACCGATTGGATAGATAACTGGATCATGAGAGTCTGCAGGTGTTACTGCGGAAATTTGAACGGCATCACCTGCTGCAATGGCATCCGTTTTGTAAATGAAGCCAGCATCACCAGCACCTTGGCTAACGGAAGCTGTTACGGCTTTTACATCTTTTGCATATACTACATTAGGCTCTACTTGTTCCCAAACGCCTAATTTTGTTAATACTTGTTTACCATAGTTACCAGCTGGCACTGTTTCAGGGTTACCTAATACAATGCGTTTCACAGTAGCAATTTGATCTAACTCAACTTTAGGTTGACCTTTTGGAACTACGAGAACGAGTTCATTTGTAGCGAATGGTTTTACATCACTTACAAGGTCTTTTTCTTGTAACATTTTCATATTTTTTTCGTCAGCAGAGATGAATAAGCTAGCTGGTGCACCTTGTTCAATTTGTTGACGCAATGTGCCAGAACCAGCAAAGTTAATAGCAATTTGATCATCTGCTAAATTATGGCTTTTTTTGTAAGTATCAGCCAGTTCTGTAAGAGCCCCTTTAAGACTGGCAGCAGCTTGTACAGTAATCTTTTCAGATGTACTTGGTTTACCTGTTTCTGCCGGTTTGCTTGCATCGTTACCACAGCCCACTAGAAAAGCAAGCATGAAAACGCTCATTAATACTAATAGAATTCGTTTCATAATTCCTCCTGTGCATCCCTTTGGATTCCACACTGTGAAAGCTATGATTACTAACCGCAGAGACACCATCAAAGAACAAACTAAATATACAATATATTCACATTATACTATACATTTGTTAATTAATATGTATGTAAAAACTCACATTTTTCATATATATTTCTCATGAATATGATAAGTAATCATAATGAATCAATTTTTAAGCCCCAAAACAATACATCCTATGGTATGATAATACTATAAATACTATATAATAATACTCTACTAATTAATGAGAAACTCCAGGTGAGACAATGAATATATTTGAATTAATTGGTCATATATTTATGAATTCTATGATCCCAATCTTCATACTCATCGGCGTAGGATTTATACTAGATAGGAAATTCAAACTTGACCTCTATACATTGAGTAAATTGAATTTCTATATACTACTACCAACCTTTGTATTCAGAGCCATGTATGAAGCAAAATTTACATCTAGCACACTAGAAATTGTATTTTGTGCACTAGTTGTACTCATCCTAAACTCTATACTTTCTGGTGTAGTCGGTAAAATACAAGGTTATGATGTAGCAAAAATTGCAACATTAAAGAACTGCGTCATGTTTAATAACGTTGGAAATATGGGTATTGCTCTTGCTATCTTCGTATTTACGAATGTGCCTTATATCATTGATGGAGCAACCCCCTATGCTGACTTAGGCCTCGTTAGCGTTGTATCTATCATGATTATACAAACCATTACAAGTAATACCTATGGTTTCTACCAGGCTGGCGCTGGACGATTGAGCACACGAGATGCCTTAAACGTAGTCTTCCATATGCCAATGGTATACGCTATCCCTCTAGCATTACTTTGTCAACTATTGCCTTTTGATTTACACGGTCTCTTCTTCTTTGCACCTCTCAAGATTTTTGCTAATGCCTTTGTTGGTGTTGCGATGATCGCTTTAGGGGTACAAATTAATAGAACACCATTAAACTTCTTTAAGGCCGATGTTATGCTCGCTACATCCTTACGGCTCATCGTAAGCCCTCTTATCGCAGCAGTTATTACGATACTCTTTATTATGTTCTACGGCCCAATGCATCCAATAGCAGCACAGACTATAGTCATTACCTACAGTGTCCCAACAGCTATTAATATGGCACTCATTGCTATTGAAATGAAGAATAATCCCGAATATGCTACGCAAATCGTTATGGGCACCACAATTCTATCGGCAGTAACTATGCCTCTATTTATTACAATCGCCTATTACCTTTTCCCATTATATTGATACTAGTATACCTATACAAAAAGGAGCCCTTTTAAAGGGCTCCTTTTGTACACTTTAAACAATTATCGTGTTACTTACTGATGAGATACGTGTTCCATACCCATTCTTACGAGACCTTCTACATGATCATCGTTTAGAGAGTAGTATGCAGTTTTTCCTTCCTTGCGATAGGTTACAAGGCGTGCTTGACGTAATACACGTAGTTGGTGTGAAATAGCGGATTGACCCATTCCCATTGTTTCTGCAATATGATTAACACACATTTCATTTTCTAATAATAATTCTACTATTTTAAGGCGCGTAGGATCTCCCAAGATTTTAAACAGTTCTGCTAGCTTAGCAATGCTTCTTGTTTGCCGCTCATATAATCCCCCATATCTTAAATCACTATTCATGTTTATGTATCATTCTTATATTACTTATGTTCTTACTCATTTGTAACCCCATGGGGCATACATATAAATATTATATCATTTTTATTATATTAAAA
>BNJU01001516.1_pt1 | contig 160145 bp, 223 predicted proteins | sample 8539281 | NCBI WGS metagenome assembly BNJU01 (sample SAMD00202456, study PRJDB9452) | human saliva metagenome | isolation source: human saliva | place: Japan | reverse complement strand
CCCGATGAGTTCCTCGACGACTCCGCCGAGCGTCCTCAGATCCGCGGGCCGCGGCGGCGCACCGTCAGCGAGGCCCGGGCCGCCGGCCACGAGGTGCTGAGCAATCCGACCTCGGCCCGTATCTCCCGGGTGGCGGGCCTGTCCCGCCGCAACGCGCGGGACCAAGCACCGTCGCTTCCTCGTCGAAGGCCCCCAGGGCGTGCGCGAGGCCGTCCGGCACGCCCCCCGGTCGCGTGCTCGACGTCTACCTCACCGAGGCGGCCCTCGAGCGCCACAGCGAGATCTGGGACGAGGCCGTGGCCGCCGGGCTCTACGCACGTCACCACCCAGCAGGTCATGGACGCCGATGAGCCCCTGACGCCCAGGGCCTCCTCGCCGTCGTGGCCACCGAGGAGGCCACTGGCCCGAGGCGCTGGCCGCCGCCCCTGGAGGGGCCAGGCTCGTCGCCGTCCTCACCCAGGCCCAGGACCCCGGGAACGCCGGCACCATCATCCGGGCCGCCGACGCCGCCGGCGCCGACGCCGTCGTCCTCGTGCGCGGCAGCGTGACCCCACCGCACCGAAGGTCGTGCGCTCCACCGCCGGAAGCCCTTCCACCTGCCCGTGGTCACCGGCGTGGCCCTCGACGACGCCGTCACCGCCCTCCACAACGCCGGACTCACCGTCCTGGCCGCCGACGGACGCGGGGACTTCGACCTCTTCGAGGCCGAGTCCTCCTGGAGGCCCCCAGCGCCTGGCTGCTCGGGCAACGAGGCGCACGGACTGCCCTCAGAGGCGCTGAGTCGAGCCGACGCCGTCGTCTCCATCCCCATCTACGGCAAGGCGGAGTCCTCAACGTCGCGCGCGGCCGCGGCCGTCTCGCCTCTACGCCAGCGCCCGGGCACAGGCCCAGAACTCTGGCCGCAGCTGACTCACAGCAGCTCGCAGATCGCCTCAGCGGCCCGGCCCGGTCCGTCGAGTCCTCCATGAGCCCGGCCATCCGCCCGGGCGCGTGAACGCATGCCGTCGTCGGCCAGGGCCTGGCGCACCAGCTCCGCCCAGTCGGTCCTGCGAGCCTCCCGCTGCGACACGAGCCTGGCTGAGCCGAAGGCCACACAACGCTGCACGTTGAAACGCTGCTCGAACTGCAACGGAATCCCGATGAAGGGCCACCCCTGGACGCAGCTGGTCTGCACCGTTCCCTCCCCGCCGTGAGTGATGGCCAGGTCGACGGCGTCGCCCAGCTGGTGGGCCGGAAGCCAGTCAGTGACGTGGACATTGCGTGGAAGAGTCTCCAGGTCCTCTTGGCGAAGGTGGGAACGCACCGGAGCCAGCACCTGGCAGTCCGCCCGGCCCAGGCCTGCCAGCACATGAAGGACGAGGTCACGGTTCCCCTGATGAGCCCATGGCGAAGTACACCAGGGGCTGGGGGCCGGCGGCCAGGTCGGCCAGGAACTCGGGGAGCTCCCTGGCAGGCGGGCGTAGACCAGCCCCACCACCCGGTGCCCCTGAGGCATCCCTCAGCCACCCGGGCAGCAGGTGCAGGGGCAGTGGCGATGAGATTGAGGTCGGCGGTGAGCCCGGCGAGCACTCCCTGGGGCAGCGAGACGCCATTGGCTCTGGCCACAGAATGGAAGGAACGAGGCAGGGGGAGCCGCGTCCCGAGCGCATGGAGCGCGTGAGCGGCCACGTTGTCGACCAGGCACTCCTCCGGGGAGGTGCGAGGCAGGAAGCCGGTGGCGCCAGTGGAGCGCGCCGCTTCCAGGTGCGCCAGGGAGTATGCGAAGGGCCGTACGAAAACCAGCGGCACGCACTCCGCCCGCGCAGAAATAAACTGGCTGGGAGTTACCCGATGACAACGGCGTCCGGGACGCAAGGAACGCAGCAGGACGCGCTCACTCGTCACCCGCTGGGCGAGCATCTTCTCCGTGAACGGGTGACGCAGGCTGCGACCCTGGTCGAAGTCCAGCGCCAGCCTTCCCTCCTCCTCACTGAGGTAGGGGGTCAGCAGACGGAACTCGAAGCCCGCGGCCCTGATGTACTCAGTGTTGCGTGGCGAGAAAGCCGGCGAAGACGCACTCAACGTGCGAAGGCATCCGGCGGGCCACCTCGATCGCACGGGTCACCTCGGCGAAGTTGAATGTCTCCGGAGCGAAGAGGACGCGCGACGTCCTGCGGCGTACAGCCACCACATCTCCAGTGGTGCCTTGAGGCATGATCGGCTCTCCTTCTGAGAGCGAGGGGTGCCACAGTGCGGGTGAGCCCTCATCGTCGTTCTATTGTACGTCTTGTACAACCGGGGGAGAGAGTAGCACGTTCGCGCCTACGCGAACGCCTTTTTTACGACAGGGTTCGAAATACTGGAAGAAAGTGTGAGCGGCACCGGGGGAGGTCTGAGTCTCGATGCGGCTCGGTTCGCCCTTAGTGCTCGCCCTCAGCGGTCGCTCACCGGCTCGTGGGCGGTGGCCGGCGTCGTGGCCGGCTCGGAGTGTGCTCGGCACCCTGCCGAGCCTGGGACACCAGGCTCCCGCAGCGTCTGGGCGGACATGTTCGTGATGGTCTCCTGGCTGATCTCGGGGTGATCCAGCCAGGCCAGGCACAGGGAGATCATCGTGCTGATCCACACCTGGGCGGCGAACATGGCGCGCGCGTCGGGCTCGGGGATGCCCATGAGCATGAGGACGAGGCGTTCGTAACGCTCGAAGCTGGTGGCCAGCGCGGCCGCGATCTCAGGGTCCTGGTCAGACCTCCGGTGTGAAGCGCTCGAAGGCTGTCTGGCCTGGCCTTCACGTAGCCCGCGAAAGTGGAGATCGCCCCTTCCAGGGTCAGTGCCGTCTGCTGCTCGACCAGGCCGTGAAGGTGAAGGATCTCGTACTCCACGATGGCTCGGGCGAAGGCGATCTTGGAGGGGAAGTAGTGATAGAAGAGCGTGCGTGAGACACCGGCCCGCTTGATGATCTCGTTGACGTGAGTGCGGTCGAGTGTCCCTTCCGCGAACAGCTCGACGCCGACTCTCACCAGCTCCTCCCGACGCTGCTCGGGCTGGAGGCGGCGGCGCGGATCGGTGGTATTCGCGGGACTCATGCAGATGAGACTACGACCGCGCGGTCGGCGTACGCGGTTAGGCGCCCTGTATGGCGTGTGAGCATCGTCCCAGGTTCGGGGGAGTTGTGAGACGGTTGACGCTCCGGTTGGAGACGGTGCTACTCTTCCTGACGAGAGGTTGGAACTCTCTGACATGTGTAGGCCGACACAAGCCAAGGAGGAATGCAGTGCGCATGCGGATGTGTTGCTGTTGCTGTCGATGAGACAGATGACGCTCCCATACCCATGTTGAGACGAGGTACTCGTGACCGCATCCGCACCCTCTCCTGACCAGACCGCCGCAGACCGGGACGATGACGTCCTGGTGCGGATCAGCAACGTCACCAAGTACTACGGCCGTTTCAAGGCTCTCGACGACGTCTCCCTCGACATCCACCGTGGCGAGGTCGTCGCCGTCATCGGCGCCTCCGGATCGGGCAAGTCGACCCTGTGCCGTACCGTCAACCGCCTCGAGCCGATCCAGGAAGGGCAGATCGAGATCGACGGAATCCCGCTGCCTCAGGAGGGCCGGGCCCTGGCTCAGCTGCGCGCCGAGGTGGGAAATGGTCTTCCAGTCCTTCAACCTCTTCCCGCACCGCACGGTCCTGGACAACATCACCCTGGCGCCCATCAAGGTGCGAGGCATCCCCGGGGCGGGCTGAGGAACGTGCCCGTGAGCTGCTGGCCCGAGTCGGTCTGGAGGACCAGGCCGACAAGCGTCCCCTCTCAGCTCTCCGGGAGGTCAGCAGCAGGGCGTCGCCATCGCCCGCGCGCTGGCCATGGACCCCAAGCTCATGCTTCGATGAGCCCACCAGCGCCCTGGACCCGGAGATGATCAACGAGGGTCCTCGACGTCATCAAGGACCTGGCGGCTTCGGGCATGACCATGCTCGTCGTCACCCACGAGATGGGCTTCGCCCGCTCGGTCGCCGACCGGGTCGTCTTCATGGACGGCGGCCAGATCGTTGAGTCCGGCCGGCCCGCCGAGTTCTTTCTCCTCCCCGCGCACCGAGCGCGCCCGCGACTTCCTCTCCAAGGTGCTCAGCCACTGAGCCCTGAACCGCATCCTCTCCGAGTGCGGCGACCACCGCAGGCCCAGCGCCTGGGACGGCCCCTCCCCGTCCGAACGAAAGGAACACCATGACCACCCTCTCCCGCCGCGGACTCCTGGCCACGACCGGCGCCCTCCCTGGCAGGCGTCCTGGCCGCCTGCGCTGACACGGGCGCCGATGGCAAGGCCGTCGCCTCGTCGTCGGCCTCCGACGCCGACTACGACAAGGCCATCAACTCCGGTCCGGTGGCCGCCGCCGACGTCGTGGCCGCCTCCCCTGGGCCGCCTCCGTGAAGCAGGCGAAAGAAAGCTCGTCACCGGCGGGACCAAGACCTCCGAGGTCTTCTCCTGGGAGGACTCCAAGACGAAGAAGATCTCCGGCTTCGATGCGGCCATCGCCCAGGCGCTGGCCCGCTACATCATCGGCGGAGACGACGCCCGCTCCCTCCTCGAGGTCCAGCAGGTCACCTCCGAGACGCGCGAGACCGTCCTGACCAACGGCACGGTCAAGGCCGTCATCGCCACCTGCACGATCACCCCGGAGCGGGCCAAGAAGATCGACTTCGCAGGCCCCTACTACGCCTCCAGCCAGGCCATCCTGGTCAAGGCCGATAACAAGGACATCACCGGCGTCGACACCCTCACCGGGGACGTCGCGGTCCAGTCCAACTCCTCGTCGGCCGCCGCCCTGAAGAAGTACGCCCCAAGGCCACCGCCAAGCCCTTTCGACACCCAGGCCAAGTGCGTCGCCGCCGTCGAGAGCGGGCAGGTTAAGGCCTACGTCGTGGACCAGTCCCTGCTCAAGAGCGAGGTCCTGTCCAATGACAAGGTCAAGATCGTCGGTGAGACCTTCGCCGAGGACCCCTACGGCATCGGACTTCCCAAGGACTCTGGGGCGCAGGCCTTCGTCAACACCTTCCTCAAGACGATTGAGGACGACGGCACCTGGAAGCGGATCTGGGAGGCGACGATCGGCAAGTCCCTCGGCGGCACCGCCCCTCAGGCCCCGGCCATCGGCTCGGTGCCCGGGTCCTCGGCCGGCGGTGACGCGACCCGCAGAGCTCCTGAACGACCTCACTGCCTGTCAGGCTTGCTGCGTCGTCGGCCCGAGCGGACCCGCCGCAGGGCCGACGGCGCGGCAGCCGACAGCATTCCCGTCATGGTGACGACCCGCATCGTTCAAGGAGGCGACTGTGAGTGCCATTACCGACAATCTCCCCGCTATCGGTTGGGGGCTGCTGGTCACGCTGGTGATCTCCGTCCTGTCCTACCTGGGTGGGCTGCTCCTGGGGTCGCTCATGGCCATCTTCCGGGTCGGTCCCATCCCCCCGCTGCGTGCGCTGGGTGCGGCGTGGGTGACAGTGGCCTGCAATATTCCCAATCTGTGCCTCATGGTGCTTGTCGGGCTGGCGCTGCCTCATGTCGGTATCACCATCCCGCTGTTCTGGTCGGTGATCGTGGCGCTGGTCTTCTCCTCATCGGGATTCGTGTGAGACGGTCCGCAGCGGGATCAACTCGGTGCCCGAGGGCAGATCGAGGCCGCCCGTGCACTGGGCATGCCCTTCGGGCTCATCATTCGCGGCATCGTCCTGCCCTCAGGCGCTGGCCCGCACGATCCAGCCACTGGTCAACATCTTCATCGCCTGCCTCATCGGCTCCTCGCTCGCCGCGGCGATCGGCGTCGTCGAGCTGACGGCCGTGACGCAGAGAATCAACCAGGAACGAGCCGCGGGAGTCATCACCTTCCTCACCTCCGGCCTTACCTACCTGGCCATCGCCTTCGCCGCCACGAAGGTCGGCGGGCTCCTTGAGAGGCGCCTCGAGTTCATGGGGAGGGGGCGAGCATGAGCTCAGACATCATGCCGATGACAGAGCCCCGTCCACGCCGTCAGCGGAGTCAGGACTCCGGGGCGGCGGATGCGGCACTGCTCTTCGATGAGCCCGGGCCGCGGGGGCGCATCCTGATCGCCATCGGATCAGTCGTCGCCGTCATTGGAATCGCGGCGCTGGCGGCCGCGGTCCTCTACCGGCTGGACCTCGCGGGACAGCTCGACTATCCCAAGTGGCGCTACTTCCTGGGGCAGTCGGTCGTCAGTCAGCTTCTGGAGGCGGCCGGGCACCACGTTGACCCTGGGGGCGTTGCCGCGGTACTCACCTTCCCTGGGGAATCGCCTTGGGCTGGCTCCGCTTGCTGGACAACCGCCCCATCAGGTGGCTGGTAGGCCTGTGGGATCGATGCCATGCGGGCGGTGCCGATGCTGCTGCTCGTCTACTTCTTCCTCCTGGTGGTTCCCCGCTTCGCCACGATCTCGGACTTCTGGAAGCTGGCACTGCCCATCGTCATGTGCACCTCGGCGACGACGGCGGAGGTCTTCCGCTCCGGTGTCCGGGCGCTGGACCGTGGCCAGACGGAGGCCGCTTGGGCACTGGGGATGAGTCCATCGCTCACGATGCGCCTCATCCTGGCGCCGCAGGCCCCTGCGCCTCATGCTCCCAACCCTTATCACGCAGATGGTGACCATCATCAAGGGGACGACGCTGGCGTACGTGCTCGCCTACCCCGAGCTCATGTATCGCGGCTCCACCATGATCGGCCAGGCGAAGATCGATGCCCATTTGTCGGTCTTCTTCCAGACCTACGTCATCATCGCCGTGCTCTACATCATCGTGAACTGGTCCCTGGGGGCACTGGCCCGCTACATCGAGTCGCGTACCCGCTGAGGGTGAGGCGACCTATGCCCACCCTCAGCGGGAGGAGTCATCTCTTAGGAGGGTGCCACTGGGCGAGAGGTTGCAGTAACGTGCGGCATTTTGCATCTCGATGTCATAGGTGATGATGGCGTCTGCTTGAATATCCAGTGCCACTGTCAGGTGGATGGCGTCTCGCTGCCCTCAATCCCAACGATGTTCTAGCTGCGTCAATGAGCTGCGACCTTGATATGTCGATGAGGTTGATCCCCTGAAAGGAGGATGCGACCGTCTCCTGATCGAGTTCACCTACGTCGTCGAGCGGCGCAGTGGAGCTCAGTGTGCAGGGAGGAAAGAGGGAACATAGTGAGTCTCCGTCGGTTGTATGCGATGTGAGCCAGGCAGCCAGTGGCTCGAGACTCCTTCTCTCGATGAGGAGCTTCAAGCGCCGCGGAGGTATCGAGTGTGAGACGCTCATTGTTCCCCGCGAAGATCGTCCAGTACGGCTTGAACTCACGTCTGCTGTGCGTTTCAGGGCCCTGAAGTCGACATGCGTCGCTTCACGGACCGCTCTGCTGCGCTGAGGATGGAGAGCCGGTCCCGGGAAATAGGTGAGAGTATCGCAACAGGTTCACCATTGTTGGTGATCTCAAACGTCTCGCCGGCCTGAACTCGCAGTGGAGGATTGCGCGGCGCTGTTGTTGCGCAGTTCCCGGTGCATGATCGTCCGCATGTACATCGCCCCGTAGCAACTGTTGCGCTGCACTGCGTCGTCAGGAGGGCAGGTCGCGGCGGGTGTAGGCGACCAGGCCGATCGTGATGCCGATGAGGCCAACCACGGTCTGGACGGCCAGGGGCTTCCAGTCGGGGGTTCCGACGACGTCGAGATGGTGCCCGAGCACGCTGAGATCCTTGGCCCAGTCCTTAAGCTCGACGAGTCCGCCGAAGAACTGGGCGAAAGCGCTCCAGGTGACGGCCGCCCAGGACAGGCCGGTCAGTCTTGGCGCCAGACCCACCAGGGCGGCTGCGATCCCGATGGCTGCCACCATGCCGGGCAGCTGACTCACCGTGAACACGAAGGAGCGCCCTACGGCGTGGTCGTCGGTGAGCTGAGTCGCCGTCGTCGCCGCCAGAACCGTCGCCGAGACCAGCAGTAGGACGATCGACTCGATCAGCGCGTATAGAACCTGGGAGAGGAGGACTCGGCCACGACTGACCCCGGCAGCGAGCTCGACCTCCACCAGTCCCGCGCGCTCCAGGCCTGCCAACCCGTTCACCCGTCGCACCGCCGCCACGGCCACAAGCAGCGTCGTGACCACCGTCATGAGGGACATGAACTGCTCCACCGGGGACCCCACGGCCATCTTGCCGACCCAGGAGGCCGTCGGAGAACCGGGGGCCAGCAGGTCCTTGATGCTGCCGGACACCGAGCCGTACAGGAGTGCCAGAGCCGTCGAGGCCAGTGCCCAGCCGATGAGGCTCCGCCATGACAGGCGCCCGAGCAGATCCATGTGCCCCCGCACCCGCCACCGGCGCCGAGACGAGCTGCGGTCGGGCAGGTAGCCGTCCAGGTACTCGCGGCGCGCGGCGAGCACCATGGCGCTCAGTGCCACAGTGATGGCTACGGTGCAGCACACCGGGAGCACCGCGAACCGGTCATCGGTGTACGGGCGTACGAGGTCGCGCCACCCCAGGGGAGTCAGCCACCGGAGCCAGTCCGAGTCGGTGTCGTCTGAGATCTGGTCGGCGCTCACCCGCATCGCGAAGGCGAGTGCGAGCACTAGCATGGACAGGCCCCTGGCCTGGCCCACTTGACGACCCAGCTGGCAGGCCACTGCCGCGATTGCCGAGAACGCCCAGCCCGTCACGCAGATCGTCCCGGCCAGTGCCCAGGCCCCGCTCACCGTCAGCTCCTCGATGCTCTTGGTCTGCCAGGTCAGAATGCCTCCGACGCCCGCAGACAGGGCGACGACCACCACCCAGATCAGGGCTACCGGTACGAGAAAAGGAACCGACCTGCCCGCGCCCGTGGCGCGCAGAACCTCGACGAGCCCCTCATCCTCATCGGCCCGCAGTACCCGGCAGGTCAGCAGAATCGCCATGAGTGCGGTGCACACGAGCAGGAAGGTCCCCGTCTCCCACTGCAGGAGCTGACCGAGCCGGCCGGGCAAGGGGACATAGCCGTAGAGGAGGCGCGTTCCCGGAGACTTGCGCATCTGCTCGATGAGCACCGTCCGGGTCGCCAATGAGGGGTAGACGCTCTCGTAGCTCGGTGCGGTGACACCGACCAACAGCCACAGGGGCGCCAGCCAGGCCACGATCTGAAACCGGAATCGTCTGAGCAGAATCCACAGGTAGGCCTCCCAGCCGGCAAGGGGGCTGGTTGTGTTAGAGCTGATAGCTGGTGCTGACTCGCCCGCAGCTGTGCTCAATACGGCGCTCATCAGGCCTCCTCGTAGTGACGCAGGAAGAGATCCTCCAAGCTGGCCGGCTCGCAGGTGACGTCCTGGATCCGGTGCTCGCCCGCCAGGCTCAGCACCGTCGGCACCTGCTCCGCCGCCACCTCAAGGGCTCAGGCGGCCACCATCCTCGACGACGTCGAGCCCCAGGGCCTCCACCGCCTGCCTGACGGTGCCGAGCTTGTCGCTTGCGGCCCCCAGCTCGATGCGGGTGCGCGACAGCCGCCGCAGGGTCCCCAGGTCGCCCTGCTCGACGACCCGGCCGTCCTTGATGATCGTCACCGCACTGCACAGGCGCTGGACCTCGGCCAGGATGTGACTGGAGAGCAGAACCGTGCGGCCCTCGGCAGCGGCTCTGGCAACCTCCTCGGTGAAGACCCGTTCCATGAGCGGATCCAGGCCGCTGGTGGGCTCATCGAGCACCAGCAGGCTCGTGGGCGCGGCCAGGGCGGCCACGAGTGCCACCTTCTGCCGGTTCCCTGGAGTAGGGTCCGTACCCGTTTGCTCGGATCCAGGTCAGAAGCGCTCAATGAGCTCGGCCTCCCGCTCGGCGTCGCGAGAGCCGCGCAGCCCGGCCAGGGCGTCGAGCACCTGGCCACCGGTCAGGGCCGGCCACAGCGCCACGTCACCGGGAACATAGGAGACCTGCCGGTTGATGAGCGCGGCCTGCCGCCACGGCTCGCAGCCCAGCACGCTCACGCTTCCACCATCGGGCCGGTAGAGCCCCAGCAGGACACGGATCGTGGTGGATTTCCCCGCCCCATTGGGGCCGAGGAAACCGTGGACGCTGCCCGCCTCCACCGTCAGGTCCAGGCCGTCGAGCGCCCTGAAGCGCCCGAAGCGCTTGACCAGCCGCACACGCGCACCGGCGGCTCGCCGCCGGGGCCCAGGTCACGAACCGCGGTGGGAGAGGAGTCCGTGGTGGGCTCATCCCTATCCGAGCGGGACGTCGCTGCTGACATACTCGTTGCCTTCTGCGCCTTGGCGCTCTTGACTCTCACAGCACTGGTCCTCTCCCGCCGAGCGGCGGATTGTTGCGGCGAAGTCCGGATCGGTGAGCATGAGCTCGATGAGCTCAGCCACGAAGGCCTGCTGAGCAGGGATGGGGGTAGCTGCAAGTGGTCAGCACATGGGTCAGTCGCCACATAGCGCGCCCCAGAGCGCCTGAGGGAAGATCGTCCAGGACTGCCAGGGCGTGCTTCTTGTGGCGGCACGCCAGCGTCCAGCTGTTGTGCGCGAGCCGGTGCGCCTCAGCGCGCCCCTCGGCCTCGCTCAGCGTGGCCAGGCGGGCGAAGTCCGCGACCTGCTGGGCGGACAGCTCGCGATCGTCCTCATCGAGCGCCTCGATGAAGGGGATCGCACTGTCGGGCACCATGCCCAGAGAGGCGAGCACCACCATCATCTGGCGCTCAGCCCGCAGGCCGCGCACACTGCCGCCCAGCCGGACGATCCGAGCCTCGATGTCGTCATAGAAACGAGTCAGGGCACTGGGAGCGGGGGACAGGCCCTCACCGCGCTCCACCCGGGCGATGAGCTCATCGACCCGGGACGCCTGCTCGGCCAGGCTGCGCTGCTGGGCCTCGATCGTGCCTCGCGTGGCGCGCAGATCGCGCAGCACCGCCTCACGGCGGGAGTCCTGATCGGTGCCGATCGTGTCCGAGGCGAGCATCTCCGCCACCTGGGTCAGCGACAGTCCGCCGTCGGCCAGCCACCGGATACGCAGCAGACGGGCCACGTGCTCGACGCCGTACTCGCGCCGCCCCCGCACCGTGGGCGGAATCTCCAGCAGACCCAGGTGGTGGTAGTAGCGCACCGCCCTCGGCGTGGTTCCGGCGATCCGGGCGAGCTCCTTGACGTTCATGAATCCATCCCAGCAGGTGACGTCACGTCACCGTCAAGTCCCACGTGGCGGCGACCTTATCGGAGCCCAGACCAACCCATGACCAACCCATGACCGAGTTGGGCAGCGGCACCGCGCCACCCCGGTGACGGGACGATTCACACCCACGCGACGGCGCGGACTACCCTTAAGGGCGGACAACTCCGGAGACACCTGGTGGAAGGCACCGCAATATGACTGACGCTCCCGGCGCGCTCTCGCCCCTGGACGAGGACGGCATCAACGCCGCCGTCGAGGAGGCCCTGGCCGCCTTCGCCGCAGCCGGCACCCTCGCCGAGCTCAAGGAGGCCCGCCTGGCCCACACCGGCGACGCCTCGCCCCTGACCCTGGCCAACCGGCTCATCGGCACCCTGGACAAGGCGGACAAGCCCACCGCCGGCAAGCTCCTGGGCGGCGCTCGCGGGCGCATCGCCAAGGCTCTGACCGCCAGGCAGGAGACCCTCGAGGCCGCCGCCGAGGAGGAGATGCTGCGCACCGAGGCCGTCGATGTCACCATCCCCACCTCGCGCACGCAGGCCGGTGCCCGGCACCCCCTCGACGTGCTCATCGACGAGGTCTGCGACTTCTTCACCTCCATGGGCTGGTCCATCGCCGAGGGGCCGGAGGTCGAGCACGAGTGGTTCGACTTCGACGCCCTCAACTTCGACGCCGACCACCCCGCCCGCCAGATGCAGGACACCTTCTACATCGACGGCGCCAGCGTCGGGGCCGGAGAGGGGCAGGCTGCCAACCTCGTGCTGCGCACCCACACCTCCCCGGTCCAGGCCCGCGTCATGCTCGAGCAGCAGCCCCCGCTCTACGTGGCCTGCCCCGGCAAGGTCTTCCGCTCCGACGAGCTCGACGCCACCCACACCCCCGTCTTCCACCAGGTCGAGGGCCTGGCCGTGGACAAGGGCCTGACGATGGCGCACCTCAAGGGCGTCCTGGACCACTTCGCCAAGGCCATGTTCGGCCCCGAGGCACGCACTCGCCTGCGCCCCTCCTTCTTCCCCTTCACCGAGCCCAGCGCCGAGATGGACCTGTGGTTCCCCCAGAAGAAGGGCGGCGCAGGCTGGATCGAGTGGGGAGGCTGCGGCATGGTCAACCCCAACGTGCTCACCGCCTGCGGCATCGACCCCGAGGTCTACACGGGCTTCGCCTTCGGCATGGGCCTGAGCGCACCCTCATGCTGCGCCACGGGAATCGCCGACATGCATGACATCGTCGAGGGCGACATCCGCTTCTCCCAGCAGTTCGGCACCACCGGAAAGGAAACTGACATGCCCTACGTCCCCATTGAATGGCTGCGCGAGCACGTCGACGTCCCCACCGGCCTGAGCGCCGAGCAGCTCGCCGCCGACCTTGTCGCGTGGGCCTGGAGGAGGAGCGCATCGTTCCTCCGGCCGTCACCGGCCCCTCGTCGTCGGCAAGGTCCTCACCCGCGAGGCCAAGGAGCAGTCCAACGGCAAGGTCATCAACTACTGCCGCGTCGACGTCGGCCCCGAGCACAACGACGCCCCGGCACCGGCAAGGAGCCCTCCGACCCTGCCCAGCCGCGGCATCGTCTGCGGCGCCCACAACTTCGACGTCGGTGACTACGTCGTCGTCTGCCTGCCCGGCGCCGTCCTGCCCGGCGACTTCCGCATCGCCGCGCGCAAGACCTACAGGGCACGTCTCCGACGGCATGATCTGCTCGGCCCGCGAGCTCGGCATCGAGGGAGGACCACTCCGGCATCATCGTGCTCCAGCAGTGGCTGGCCGAGCACGGCCACGAGGAGAGGAGCCGCCCGCACCCGGGACCGACGCCATCGGCATCCTCGGCCTGGGGAGGAGGTCCTGGAGATCAACGTGACCCCGGACCGCGGCTACTGCTTCGCCATGCGCGGCGTGGCCCGCGAGTACTCCCACTCACCGGCGCCCGCTTCACCGACCCTGCCGACGCCACCAACACGGGGCTGTACCCCAACGGCGTGGCCGGCGCCGGGCAGGGCGGCTACGACGTCGTCGTCCCCGAGGATCCCCGACCCCATTCACGGGCGCCCCGGATGCGACCGCTACGTCGCCCGCCTCGTGCGCGGCATCGACCCTGAGCGCACCGTCGCCGACCTGGATGCAGGGACCGCCTCACCGCCGCAGGCATGCGCCCCATCTCCCTGGCCGTGGACGTCACCAACTACGTCATGCTCGACCTGGGCCAGCCGCTGCACGCCTTCGACGCCGATGAGCTCACCGCCCCCATCGTCGTTCGTCGGGCGCAAGGACGGCGAGCGCCTCACCTTCCTCGACGAGGTCACCCGCAGCCCTCGACCCCGAGGACCTGGTCATCGCCGACTCCCCGGACGGTGAGGGCTCACGGGCCCTGGTCCTGGCCGGCGTCTTCGGCGGGGCCCCTCAGCGAGGTCGACGCCGACACCCGCGACGTCCTCATCGAGGGCCGCCCACTTCGACCCGGTCAGCGTGGCCCGCTCCTCGCGACGCCACAAGCTGCCCACCGAGTCCTCCAAGCGCAACGAGCGCGGCGTGGACACCGAGCTGGCCCCATCGCCGCCCAGCGCGCCGTTGACCTGCTCGTGGAGTACGGCGGCGGCACCGCCGAGCCCGTGGCCACCGACATCAACCGCACCCGGGCCCCCGAGCCCATCACCATGCGCGCCGACGCCGCCGAGCGCCTCACCGGCGTCGCCTACGGAACCGAGCGCGTCACCGAGCTGCTCACCACCATCGGCTGCACCGTGGAGCGCGGTGGCTCCGCCGACGACGGAACCGCGCTGCTGACCGTCACCCCTCCGACCTGGCGCCCGGACCTGGTGGGCCCCGCGCACCTGGCCGAGGAGATCGCCCGCCTCGACGGATACGATGCCATCCCGGTCATCGTGCCCACGGCCCCGCCGGCACGGGGGCTGAGCGCCGACCAGAGGGCCCTGCCGCGACATCGTGCGCGCCCTGGCCGACGCCGGACTCACCCAGGTCCTGTCCTACCCCTTCATCGGGGAGGTCCACGACCTGCTCGAGATCCCGGCGGACGATGCTCGCCGACAGTCGGTCCGCCTGGCCAACCCCCTGGCCGAGGACGCCCCCTACCTGCGCACCAGCGTGCTCGACTCCTGGTCGACGTCGCCCGGCGCAACGTCTCGCGCGGCCTGACTGACGTCGCCGTCTTCGAGCTCGGCTCCGTCACCCACCCGGCCGGCACCGTTCCCGCCCCTGATCCCCGGAACCTCCGGGCGCCCCAGCCGAGTCCGAGCAGGCAGCCCTCGAGGCGGGCATTCCCGCCCAGCCCACCCATATCGGCGCTGTCACGACCGGTGAGCACGAGCGCAGCGGAGTCCTGGGGGCCGGCCGCCCCTGGGACTGGGCCGACGCCGTCGAGGTGGTCCGCACCGTGGCCGCCGCGCTCGGGGTGAAGGTCGAGGTCTGCGCTCCGCAGCACCCCTACGCCCCCTGGCATCCTGGCCGCACCGCGGAGATCCGCCTGCCCGGCCGACGTCGGGGCAGGAGATCGAGCCCGGCAGGCTCGTCGCCCACGCCGGCGAGCTCCACCCGCGGGTGGTCGCGCGCTCGGACTTCCCGAGCGGGCCTGCGCCGTCGAGATCGACCTCGACCCGCTGCTGGAGGCCGCCCGCAGCGCCGGGGCGCTCCAGGTCAAGGCCGTCTCCACCTTCCCGGCCGCCAAGGAGGACATCGCCCTCGTCGTCGACGAGACCACCACCGCGGCCGAGGTCGAGGCCCTGGTCAGGCAGGCCGCCGGGGACCTGGCCGAGGAGGTTCGCCTCTTCGACGTCTTCCGCGGACCCCAGCTCGGCGAGGGTAAGAAGTCGTTGGCGTTTCTCCTGGTGCTGCGGGCCCCTGACCGCACGCTGACCGCCGAGGAGACCGCCGGCGTGCGCAAGCGCGTGGTCAAGCGGGCCGCCAAGCTCCTCGGGAGCCGAGCTGCGCAGCTGAACCACGCAGGTCCGGCTAGCTGTCTGTCAGCACTGACGGCCATGGTGTGATGCATCACGCGGCCGTCAGTCTTTCTTCAGTGCTTTCGTCGAGCAGGGATCCCAGACAGCGGGTGTGGTCTCGGTAATACTAGGGCGGCATGAAGATCCTGCTGACCTCTTCCTCCAAGCACGGGTCCACCGACGAGGTGGCCGCGGTGATTGCTGAGCGGCTCCAGGCCGCCCAGATCGATGTGGAGACCAAGCGCCCCGAGGATGTCGACAGCGTCGAGGAGTATGACGCCTTCATCCTGGGCAGTGCGGTCTGCATGACCAAGTGGACGCCGGAGGCCGTCGACTTCACCGAGCGCTTCCGTGACGTCCCTCAGGGCCAGAGCCCGTGTGGGCCTTCTCCGTGGGGCTCTCCGGCCTGCCCAAGGGCAAGGTCGCCGACCCCATGCGCATCGGTCCGGTGCTGCTGGCCATCGACCCGGAGGACCACATGACCTTCGCGGGCCGCTTCGACCCCTCCAAGCTCAGTCTGCGGGAGCGCTCCATCGCCAAGCTCGGAGGAGCGAGTGAGGGCGACTACCGCAACTGGGACGAGGTGCGCGCGTGGGCCGACGCCATCGCGACCTCCCTCTATGACGACACACTCACCAGTCGCCGCGACCGCTCCTAGCTCCCCGGCGTCCCTGGCGTCCCCGGCCCTGAGGGCGGAGGGAGATGAGTCACAGCAACGGGCGATGAATGCATTTCTATGCACGCGGATGTATGGTTGCTGCATGACTTGGTCAGTTGCTGTTGCTGGAGCCACCGGGTACGCCGGTGGTGAGGTTCTGCGCCTGCTCACAGCCCACCCGGAGGTGGAGGTCGGCGCACTCACCGCGGCCTCGTCCGCCGGGCAGTCGGCTCGGAGAGCACCATCCGCACCTGCTGTCCCTGGCGGACCGCATCGTCCAGCCCACCGAGGCGGAGATCCTCGCCGAGCACGACGTCGTCGTCCTGGCCCTGCCGCACGGGGCCTCCGGAGCCGTCACGGCGGCCCTCGAGGAGCTCGCCTCGGGCGGCAGCAACGCGCCGCTACTCATCGACTGCGGCGCGGACCATCGTCTGACCAGTCAGCAGGCGTGGGAGGCCTTCTACGGCTCGGACTACGCCGGCGCCTGGACCTACGGCATGCCCGAGCTCCTGCACCACGGCGAGACGCGAGCCCGCGCTCAGCGCGAGGAGCTGGCAGCCACCAGGCGCATCGCCGTCCCCGGCTGCAACGTCACCGCCGTCACCCTGGCGGTCCAGCCCGGCATCGCCGCCGGACTCCTCGACCCTCCCGGCTGACCGCGGTGCTGGCCGTCGGATACTCCGGCGCAGGCAAGGCCCTCAAGCCCCATCTCACCGCTGCCGAGGCGCTGGGGTCGGCTCAGCCCTACGCCGTCGGAGGCACTCACCGGCACATTCCCGAAATCCTCCAGAACCTGGAGGTGGCCGATGCCGCCGCAGGCTCGGCTCACCTGTCCTTCACTCCGGTCCTGGTCCCCATGAGCCGCGGCATCCTCGCCACCGTCACCGCTCCCACGACTGCGGCTCTGCGCGAGGCCCCGACCCTGAAGCCGCCCTGCGAGCGGCCTGGGATGACGCCTGCAGGGGCCACCGGCAGCGTGAGAGCCTCATCCAGCTGCTGCCCGAGGGGACCTGGCCCACCACCGGCACCGTCCTGGGCAGCGGAACCGCCACCGTCCAGGTCGCCATCGACCGTGGCGCGGAGGCCGTCGTGGCCATGTGCGCCATCGACAACCTCGGTAAGGGCACCGCCAGTGCCGCCCTTCAGTCCCTCAACCTTGCCCTCGGACTGGAGGAGACCACCGCCATCGTCGCCCAAGGAGTCGCACCGTGAGCGTGACCGCAGCACAGGGATTCCGCGCCGCCGGCGTGCGCGCCGGCCTCAAGGCCTCCGGCAAGCCCGACCTCGCCCTCGTCGTCAATGACGGCCGCTGGACACCGCGGCCGGGTGTTCACCACCAACCGGGTCGTCGCCGCCCCCGTGGTCTGGTCACGCCGGCTCCTGGCCGGTCAGGAAGGCGGGCAGCCGGGCCACGCCCGCGCCGTCGTCCTCAACTCCGGCAGCGCCAACGCCTGCACCGGAGCGCAGGGCCTGCACGACACCGAGGCCACCGCCGCCCGCACCGCAGGTCTGCTGGGCGCCGAACCGGACCAGGTCCTGGTCTGCTCCACGGGCGTCATCGGGGAGCGCATCGACATGCCCGTCCTCCTGGAGGGCGTCGACGTCGCCGCCCTCGCCCTGGCCGATACGCCTCAGGCCGGGACCGACGCCGCCACCGCCATCATGACCACCGACACCGTCTCCAAGGAGGACGCCCTCACGGTCGGTGCCGGCGAGCAGAGCTGGACCATCGGCGGCATGATCAAGGGCGTGGGCATGCTGGCCCCAGGGTTGGCCACCATGCTCGCCGTCATCACCACCGACGCCGTCCTCACCCCTCAGCAGGCCCAGGACGCCCTGGCCTCCGCCACGACGCGAACCGTCAACCGGATCAACTCCGACGGGTGCATGTCCACCAACGACACGGTTGTCCTGCTGGCCTCCGGAGCCTCCGGCACCACGCCCTCCCAGGACGAGCTCGACGAGGCGCTCACCGAGGTGATGAGCCGGCTCGGCCGGCGCCTGGTGGCCGACGCCGAGGGCGCCACCCACGACATCGCCATCACCGTCTCCGGAGCCGTCAGCGAGGAGGCCGCCGAGGCCGCAGCCCGCACCGTCAGCTCCTCCAACCTCCTCAAGTGCGCCGTCGCCGGGGCCGACCCCAACTGGGGGCGCATCCTCTCCCAGCTGGGGACCGTGCCCGAGGACGTCTGCCCCTTCAACCCCGACGAGGTCGACGTCGCCATCAACGGCATCACGATCTTCAGCCACGGCGCCCCCCAACCCAACCGGGACGCGGTGGACATGAGCCCACGCGAGACCCGCATCGACATCGAGCTGTCGGCGGGCCCGGCCCAGGCCACCGTGTGGACCAACGACCTCACTCACGGATACGTCACCATCAACGCGGACTACACGACATGAAACGTACCCCTCTCGACCCACAGACCAAGGCATCCGTCCTGCTGGAGGCCGTGCCGTGGCTGCGCACCTACAAGGGCGCCACCATGGTCATCAAGTACGGCGGCAACGCCATGGTCAACGATGAGCTCAAACGCGCCTTCGCCCAGGACATCCTCTTCCTGCACCAGGTCGGGGTGCGCCCCGTCGTCGTTCACGGCGGCGGGCCCCAGATCAACGCGATGCTCAAGCGGCTGGGCATCAGCCTCGGAGTTCCGCGGAGGACTGCGCGTCACCACCCCCGAGGTCATGGACGTGGTCCGCATGGTGCTCACCGGCTCCGTGCAGCGCGAGCTCGTCTCCCTGCTCAACACCGACGGCTCCGCCGCCGTCGGCATCAGCGGTGAGGACGGCGGGCTCCTGCGAGCCCGGCAGCGCCTGGCCACGGTGGACGGGAACAAGGTCGACGTCGGCCTGGTCGGCGACGTCGTCGACGTCAGTCCGCAGCCCATCATCGACCTGCTCGACCAGGGCCGCATCCCGGTCATCTCCTCGGTCGCCCCGCTGACGACGGACTCCGAGACCGTCCTCAACGTCAACGCCGACACGGCCGCCGCCGCGATCGCCGTGGCCCTCAAGGCCCGCACCCTGCTCATGCTCACCGACGTCGAGGGGCTCTACTCCGCCTGGCCAGACCGCAGCACGCTGGTGCCCTTCATCAGTACCGCCGCGCTGGAGGAGCTCCTGCCCACGCTCGAGGCCGGGATGATCCCCAAGATGGAGGCCTGCCTGCGGGCCGTCTACGGGGGAGTCGCGCAGGCGCACGTCGTCGACGGACGCCAGGCCCACAGCATGCTGCTCGAGATCGTCACCGACCAGGGAGTCGGCACCGTCATCCACCCCGGAGACGCTCCGGTCCCACCGCTGAACGGAGGCAGAGCCTATGACCCCTCCTCGCAGCTCAGGCACCCACCGCGGAGGCGAAAGGGGCCGGCACCGGCAACGCCGGCTGGCTGACCCGCTACACCGACGCCGTCGATGAACACCTTCGGCACCCCCAGCCGGGTCCTGGTGCGGGGGAGGCGCCCACGTCTGGGACGCCGACGGCCAGGGTACATCGACCTGCTGGCGGGCATCGCCGTCAACTGCCTGGGGCACGCGCACCCCGCGATCGTCGAGGCCGTGTCACCCAGATCTCCGACCCTGGGGCACGTCTCGAACTTCTTCACCACCCCGGCCCAGGTCGGCCTCGCCGAGGAACTCGTCCGCCTCACCTTCCCCGACCATCCCCGCTCACGACTCCCGCGTCTTCCTGGCCAACTCCGGTACCGAGGCCAATGAGGCCGCCTTTCAGATCGCCCGCCGTCACGGCGGTAGCCGGCGCCCCGGGTCCTGGCCCTCCAGGACGCCTTCCACGGCAGGACCATGGGCGCCCTGGCCCTGACCTACAAGGCCGCCTACCGTGAGCCCTTCGAGCCGCTGCCCGGTGAGGGTCGAGTTCATCCCCGCCGGTGACGTCGAGGCACTGCGCACCGCGCTGGGGCCGGACGTGGCGGCACTCGTCGTCGAACCCATACAGGGCGAGGCCGGGGTGCGTGAGCTGCCTGCCGGGATACCTGGAGGCGGCCCGCGGCTGACTGAGGGCCGCCGGCGCGCTGCTCATCATCGATGAGGTCCAGACCGGAATGGGACGCACCGGCGCCTGGATGGCGCACCATCTGCTGGCACCGGGCATCGTCCCCGACGTCGTCACCCTGGCCAAGGGACTGGGCGGAGGCATCCCCATCGGCGCAGTCGTCGCCAGCGGGCAGGCCGCCGCTCTTCTCGAGCCGGGGCAGCACGGCACCACCTTCGGCGGCAACCCGGTGGCCTGCGCAGCAGCGCTCGCCGTCATCGGGACCATCCGCAGCCAGTCCCTGCTCGAGCGGGTTCAGCAGCTCGGCTCGGCCTGGTCCCGGGGAGCTGGCGGCCGTGGACGGAGTCAACCAGGTGCGCGGCCGGGGCCTGCTGCTCGGCGTCGGGCTGGACGACGGGCTCCCGCCCGCTGCTGAGATCGCCGCCGCCCTGGCGGCTCGCGGTTTCATTGTCAATGCGCCGCGCCCCGACACGATCCGCCTGGCTCCGCCCTTCATCCTCTCCGACGATGACGCCAGGGCCTTCACCACCACGCTGTCCGAGGTCCTGACCGGGCACTGTCAGAGAAAGCCGGTTCATGAGTGCCGCCGTCGAGGCCTCTCAACGTGACCAGACGGCAACGGCCCCACTGGTTCCCGGGACCAAGACCGCCAGGCACGCCAGTATCGTCCAGATCCTGTCACGTGAACGCATCCGCTCCCAGGCCCAGCTGCGCAAGGCCCTGGCTCAGCGCGGCATCAGTACCACCCAGGCCACGCTCTCACGGGATCTGGTGGAGCTGCGGGCCACGAAGATCCGCGCCCCGGGCGGAGAGCTCATCTACTCCATGCCTGAGGCCGGTGCCCCCGGCCAGGTCCATACCGGTGCCCTCTCCGAGCCGGAGGAGACCGAGGACTCTCTGCGTGCCCACACCACCCCCCGTCTGTCCCGGTGGTGCGCAGAGCTACTCGTTACTGCCGAGTGGGCCGGCCCCCAGGTGGTCCTGCGAACGCCCGCCGGCGCCGCCCAGCTGCTCGCCGGGGCCGTCGACGACGCCATGATGCCCGGCGTCATGGGGTGCATAGCCGGCGACGACACCGTCCTGGTCATCACCCGCGGCGCCCAGGTCGCAGCCGATGTGGCCAGGCACCTGCTCGCTCTGGCCGACCCCTCAGCCCGAGCCTGACCTCTCCCCACCACCCTTGACATCCCCAGTCACCTGAGCGCCGCTGCGTCGGCGTCATCACGAAGAGAAGAGTGATCCCATTGAGCATCCACAAGGACCGTGTCGTCCTGGCCTACTCCGGAGGCCTGGACACGTCCGTCGCCATCGGCTGGATCGGCGAGGCCACCGGTCGAGAGTTGTGGCCGTCGCCGTCGACGTCGGCCAGGGCGGCGAGGACCTTGAGGTGATCCGTCAGCGAGCCCTCGACTGCGGAGCCGTCGAGGCCTATGTCGCCGACGCCCGAGACGAGTTCGCCAACGACTACTGCATGCCGGCGCTCAAGGCCAACGCCCTCTACGAGGGGACCTATCCGCTCGTGTCGGCCCTGTCCCGCCCGGTCATCGCCCGCCACCTGGTCAAGGCCGCCCGCGAGTTCGGCGCGCACACCGTGGCCCACGGCTGCACCGGCAAGGGCAACGACCAGGTCCGCTTCGAGGTCTCCATCACCTCCATGGCCCCCGACATGGACTGCATCTCCCCGGTACGCGACCTGGCGCTGACCCGTGACGTGGCCATCGACTACGCCGAGAAGCACAACCTGCCGATCGAGACCACCAAGCACAACCCCTTCTCCATCGACCAGAATGTTTGGGGCCGTGCCATTGAGACCGGGTACCTCGAGGACCTGTGGAACGCTCCCACCAAGGACGTCTACGTCTATACCGATGACCCCGCCTACCCGCCCCTGCCCGACGAAGTGACCCTCACCTTCAAGGAAGGAATCCCTGTGGCCATCGACGGCCGCGACGTCAGCCCCCTGGAAGCGATTCAGGAGCTCAACCGTAGGGCAGGCGCCCAGGGTGTGGGGCGCATCGACATGGTCGAGGACCGGCTCGTGGGGATCAAGTCCCGCGAGATCTACGAGGCCCCCGGCGCCGTGGCCCTGATCGAGGCCCACCGAGCGCTCGAGGCCGTCACCCTGGAGCGCATGCAGCGCCGCTACAAGCGGAGCATGGAGCAGACCTGGGCCGAGCTCGTCTACGAGGCCCAGTGGTACTCCCCGCTCAAGCGCTCCATGGACGCCTTCATCGAGGACACGCAGCGCTATGTCAACGGTGACATCCGAATGGTCCTGCACGGCGGCCGGGCGACCGTCAACGGGCGTCGCTCCGAGACGGGCCTGTACGACTTCAACCTGGCCACCTACGAGAGCGGAGACACCTTCGACCAGTCCTCCTCGCGGGGCTTCATCGAGATCTACGGGATGCAGTCCAAGCTCGCCGCCGCCCGCGACGTGCGCGCTGGCAACGGTCAGAGGTTCTGACCGAGCCGCACCGCCGGGTCCCACCACCTCCGAAGCACTCGGCTACGTCGGCCGCTTGTGCCCCGTTCTTCTGGGGCTGGCGGCGCAGCCAGCGGGAGTCGTCGTTGGCGTAGGCGTAGTAGCCGCCGATCAGCAGCCCGCCGCCCACGAAGTTGCCCAGCAGCGCCACAGCCACGTTTCCCAGCGCCGGCAGGACATCGATCCCGTGCGTCAGCCCGACGACGGTGAACAGGACCGTGTTGGCCACGGAGTGCTCAAGGCCGAGGAAGGCGAAGACGAACACGGAGATGAGCATCGCGAAGATCTTGGACCAGTCCTCGTGGATGAAGCCGTTGTAGATGAGGAGCATCGCCAGGTTGATCATGAAGTTGCACAGGACCGCCCGCACGAAGAGGTCGCCGATCCCCGAGGCCGACGACAGGTAGTGGAGCTTGGCGGCCACGGAGTGCACGGCCTGTTCGCCGGTTGCCGCCTCCACGAGGGTGGAGAAGCGGTACATGGCCGCGAAGACCAGCCCTCCGGCGAAGTTGCCGGCCAGGCACATGACCAGCACCCTCAGGGCCCGCCACGTCGAGATCCGCTTGTAGTAGTGGCCGATGGCCACCACCATCATGTTGCTGGTGAGCAGCTCGGACTTCGTGTAGTAGATGAAGACGAGAGCGGGTCCGAAGGACAGAGCCCCGAGCATCTTCCCGATCCCCGCGAGCGAGGTGTCCCCGAGGCGCAGGCCATCGAAGACACCGACGATGGCGTAGTTCACGACATAGAAGACCGCCACGATCATGCCGGCCATCGCCGCGCGCATGAGATAGCGGTGGGCGATCACCCCGGTCATCCGGGTCTTGGTCTCGAGGGCCCTCGAGCACGGTGGAGATGAACTGCTTGCCTGGGAAAAGTGCGTCTTGTTCGGCGGGCATTGGCTCATCATGGCATTGCCCGCCATCCGAGACACAGGCCTTTCTTCCTTCCCGTTGGTTGGGATCTCCGGTCCTGGTTCCACTTACTGCGTCTTCCTCAAGAATGCGGGGTCGTTTTGTCTGCGAGCCACGACAGGGCCTGTCCAGACTGATCGTTGAGGAACCTGCTCGGGCAGATGGGCCATGATGGGGGCATGAGCCAGTTCTCCAGCCAGCCCGCAAAGCCATCCGCTGCCCAGTCCGTCGCCTCAGAAGCTCAGCAGGACGCGGCCCCCGCCGGCGTCAGCCTGTGGGGTGGACGCTTCTCAGGAGGACCCGCCGACGCGCTGGCCGCGCTGTCGGTGAGCACCCACTTCGACTGGCGCCTGGCCCGTTATGACATTGCCGGCTCCCGGGCCCACGCCCGCGCCCTGGCGCAGGCCGGTCTGCTGGACGCGGAGCAGCTGTCCGGCATGCTGGAGGCCCTGGAGCGTCTCGAGGCCGACGTCGTCGCCGGCATCTTCGTCCCGGAGGCCACCGACGAGGACGTCCACACCGCCCTGGAGCGCGGCCTCATCGAGCGCGCCGGTGACGATCTGGGGGGCCGTCTGCGCGCCGGGCGCAGCCGCAACGACCAGATCGCCACTCTCATCCGCATGTACCTGCGCGACCAGGCCCGCCACGTCGCCGGACTCGTCCTCGACGTCGTCGACGCCCTCATCGACCAGGCCGCCCAGGCCTCTGACGCCATCATGCCCGGACGCACCCACATGCAGCACGCCCAGCCGGTGCTCGTCGCCCACCAGCTGCTGGCCCACGCCTGGCCGCTCATGCGCGACGTCGAGCGCCTGGAGGACTGGGACTCCCGCGCCGCCGTGAGCCCCTACGGCTCCGGTGCGCTGGCGGGCAACACCTCGGCATGGACCCCGATGCCGTGGCCGCTGACCTCGGATTCGAGGCCGCCGTGGAGAACTCCATCGACGGCACGGCCGCCCGCGACGTCGTTGCCGAGCTCAGCTTCGTGCTGACGATGACCGCCGTCGACGTCTCGCGCCTGAGCGAGGAGATCATCGTCTGGAACACCAAGGGAGTTCGACTTCGTCACCTTGGACGACTCCTACTCCACGGGCTCGTCCATCATGCCGCAGAAGAAGAACCCGGACGTGGCCGAGCTCGCCCGCGGCAAGGCCGGACGCCTCATCGGTGACCTGACCGGGCTGCTCGCCACCCTCAAGGCCCTGCCCCTGGCCTACAACCGGGACCTGCAGGAGGACAAGGAACCGGTCTTCGACGCCGTCGACACCCTGGCCGTCCTCCTGCCGGCCGTCAGCGGCATGGTGAGCACGATGACCCTCCACTACGAGCGCATGGCGGAGCTCGCCCCCAGGGATTCTCCCTGGCCACCGATATCGCGGAGTGGCTGGTCAAGAACGGCGTGCCCTTCCGCAGCGCCCACGAGATCTCCGGTGCCTGCGTGCGCGAGTGCGAGAAGCGCGGCATTGAGCTGTGGGACCTGACCGACGCCGACTTCGCCGCCATTGATGAGCGGCTCACCCCGGGGCGTGCGGGAGGTCCTCTCGGCCGAGGGGCTCGGTGGCCGCTCGCACCGGGCACGGCGGCACCGCCCCGGTGCGAGTGGTGGAGCAGCTCGCCCGCGCCATCGCCCGCAGCGCCGAGCTGCGAGTCTTCGCCTGGGAGGGATCCTTGCTGGACGGCCCCTGCCGGTCCCCAGTGGCCCTGAGCCCCAGTCAGACCGATGAGGAATGGGGCGAGGAGGACCAGGACTGAGCCGGGGCGGCAGGTCGATGTCAGACGCTTCCCTGACGGAGACGGCGATCGAGCTGAGCGCCGAAGCTGCCTCGCTGCTCAGATGTGACAGTCTGGAGGCGGCCCCGGCGCTGCTGGGTGCCGTCATCACCGTTGCCGACTCGGCCGGGCGCGTCGCGATCCGCCTGACCGAGGTGGAGGCCTACCGCGGCGAGAAGGACCCGGGCTCCCACGCCTTCCGGGGACGCACGGCGCGCAACGCCTCCATGTTCGAGGCCGGCGGGTGCATCTACGTCTACTTCACCTACGGCATGCACCACTGCCTCAACATCGTCACCGGACCCGCCGGGGTCTCACGCGCGGTGCTGCTGCGCGGGGGAGAGGTCGTCGAAGGGCTCGAGCAGGCCAGGGACGCCGCCCCGCAGCCCGCACCGACCGCGACCTGGCCCGTGGCCCGGCCAGACTGTGCGCCGCACTGGGACTGGACCGCTCCGACGACGGCGCACTGCTGGGCGGGCCGGGATCACGCATCAGCCTGACGTTGCCGGAGCCGCAGCGGGCACCGGATGCCGGGCGCATCCGCCGCGGGCCCCGAACCGGGGTGGCCGGCCCCGGGGGAGACGGAGATGCCTTCCCGTGGCGCTTCTGGCTGGACGGAGAGCCCACCGTCTCGCCGTACCGGCCTGCCGTCACCAGGAGACGCTCACAGGACTGAACGTCACTGAGCCTCACGTCGTCGGGCACCCACTTGCAAGCACTCCTCCCATCCACTAATAATGGGTGCACAGATTATCGCTACGAAGATTATTCGTAGTACTGAACCGCTGAGCGCGGAGGAAGGAGACGGCCATGTGGTCGACTGAGTGCCGACGGACAGTGGATCTCCCGGCGGAGGTCCTGTGGGAGACCTGGGTCAAGGTGCTCTCCGGTGACATCGAACTCCCCAGGGAGATCGCTACGAGCCGCAGCGAGCCTGTGGGGCTCGGCGCCTCGATCACGATGACACCGGAGGGGCAGGACAGTATCGAGATCACGGTGATCCGCTGGGAACCCCCTCATGTCCAGGCGGACCGGGTCTCCTACGGAGGAGTGGAGCTGACCTTCACCCACTCCTTCATGCCCGCGCAGACACAAGGGAAGAGCGTGGTGACTATCCCGCCTCGACATCGACGGCCCCGGTGCCGACGATGTAGGCCCGACGATCGGTCCCAGGGAATCGCCGAGGACTTTCCGCAGGCCATCGACTCGCTCGTTGAGGCTGCTAGGGTCGATATGTGAAGACAAGGTTCCAGGGTCCTGAGGCGAGTCCCCGGCTTCCTCATGTGGAGGGCCGCGCTGGCCTGGCAGCGAGACATCGCTGCCGCCCTGGAGCCAGTTGGACTGACACACTCCCAGTTCGTCCTCCTGGCCTGCACGCAGTGGCTCGAGGAGCACGGGGACGGGGCCAGCCAGGTGATGGTCGCGACCCAGGCGGGAATGGACGTGAAGACCGCCAGCCAGGGTGCTGCGCCGGCTGGAGCGGGCCGGTCTGGTGTCGCGGCAGCCGGATCCCAAGGACGCCCGTGCCCGGATCGTGACCATGACAGCCGGCAGGCAGAGATGTCGGGGCCCGGGCAACGCGTCTGGTGGAGGACGCCGACGAGGCGTACTTCGCCGCCGTGCCCCACCTGCGCGAGGCACTGCTGCGCGAAGCCGGCGTCGTAGCGCGCGGATCAGCGCCGCAGCCCAACGAGGAGACCAATGCGTCCATCGACCGGGACTGAGAGCCCCAAGACCTCGACGACAGCCGGTCCGACCAGGCGGCTGCTCCATCAGGCTCCCGCAGTGGCGGTGACTACTGGAACCACAACGTCGCTTTTTCACCGGCGCATCGTGCGAGACGCTGCGCTCGTGAAGGCTCCCCGTATCCGGTTCATGGCTCCGCGGCTTGGTCTCTTCGTGGAGGCCGAGCCGAGCATGGCAGACTATCTGTGCCGGAGGTATCAGCCGGACCCGAGCGTGACGCGCCGGGGAACACGCGTGCGGTAAGCACGACAACCCACGGAAGGCGACTGGACAGTGACGGACATCCTGGACGAACTGCAGTGGCGCGGGCTCATCGCCCAGCACACCGACATTGACGCGCTGCGAGCGGCGCTCAGCGACGAGGGCCGTCACCTTCTATTGCGGGTTTCGACCCCACTGCGCCGAGCCTTCACCACGGGCACCTCGTAGCCGTCAAGGTCATGCGTCATCTTCAGCTCGCCGGGCACCACCCCCTGGCGCTGGTGGGTGGGGCGACCGGGCCTCATCGGCGACCCGCGCGCCAAGGGGGAGCGCACCCTCAACACCGAGGACGTCGTCGCCGGCTGGGCAGCCAGCCTGCAGGAGCAGCTCGAGAACCTTCTCGACTTCAGCGGGGACAACCCGGCGCGGATCGTCAACAACCTGGACTGGACCCAGGCGATGAGCGCCATCGACTTCCTGCGGGACCTGGGCAGCACCTCCGCATGGGCACCATGCTCTCCAAGGACATCGTCGCCCGGCGCCTGGCCAGCGAGGAGGGCATCTCCCTACACCGAGTTCAGCTACCAGATCCTCCAGGCCAACGACTACCTCGAGCTCTACCGACGCTACGGCTGCACCCTGGAGGTCGGCGGCAACGACCAGTGGGGAGCAACCTCGTGGGCGGGATGGACCTCATCCACAAGGTCGAGGGCGCCTCGGTCCACGTCATGACCAACCCCCTCATCACCAAGGCCGACGGCACCAAGTTCGGCAAGTCCGAGGGCGGGGCGATCTGGCTCAACCCCGAGATGCTTAGCCCCTACGCCTTCTACCAGTTCTGGCTCCAGGTCGACGACGCCGACGTCGTGCGCTTCCTCAAGGTCTTCACCTTCCTGGAGCGCGAGGAGATTGAGCGCCTGGAGGCGGCGACGGCCGAGAACCCGAAAGCACGTGAGGCGCAGCGGGTTCTGGCACACGAGGTCTGCACGTGGGTCCACGGAGCCGAAGCGACCGCCCAGGCGCAGGCGGCGACCTCCGCACTGTGGGGGCGAGGAGAGCTCGCCGACATCGACGAGGCGACGATCCTGGCGGCCACGTACGATCTCGTCTCCAGTGACGTGACAGTCGGACAGACCACAATCGTGGACCTGCTCGTGGGCACGGGGCTGGAGCGAGGGCGCAACGCCGCCCGCAAGACCATTGCCGGGGGCGGGGCCTACATCAACAACGTCAAGGTGGCCGACGAGACCGTGGTCATCGGTCCCGAGCACCTGCTCGCCGGGGGAGTGGTCCTGGTGCGCAAGGGACGGCGGAACCTGGCCGTCGGACGCACTGGTTCAGGCTTCCTCATAAGGGGAAGCCGCACCATGATACGATATGTTGAGCGGTGACAGTGCTCGTGGGCACCGTCACCGCTCAACAGGTTTGACGGGTTGGTGGTCGGTGCGTAATGTCTCTCCGGCCCGAGAAACGGGAGGATGAATTTCCTCAGACCGACCGGGGAACTGAGAACTGAAGAGAGCCGAATAAGAGACGAGGGTCACGCTCATTCGTTTGACTCAGAAAAATCCGGCTCGCTAAAGTTTCTCAGGCGCTTCCGGGAGCGAAGCAGAAGACAGAATGTCTTGTGATGAGTTCTCGGTGGGTGTGTTGTGAGAACTCGATAGTGTGTCATGTTTTTATGCCAGTTCTAGGGCTGTGCACTTTGGTTGTGTGTGGTTTTTGGGGTTTGTTTGTTTTGGTTTGCCTGGTCTCATTTGTTGTGGGGGTTAGTTGGGCCTTGGTCTGGTTTTCTGGGCTGTTACTGACTTGTGGGGGTCCCGGCTGTTGGTTGGGGTTCTTGTTTGTTGGTTTTGTTTGGAGAGTTTGATCCTGGCTCAGGACGAACGCTGGCGGCGTGCTTAACACATGCAAGTCGAACGGTGAAGCGCCTTCCTTTTGGTGGGTGTGGATGAGTGGCGAACAGGTGAGTAACACGTGAGTAACCTGCCCCTTCTTCTGGATAACCGCATGAAAGTGTGGCTAATACGGGATATTCTGGGTCTGTCGCATGATGGGTCTGGGAAAGGGTTTTTCTGGTGGGGATGGGCTCGCGGCCCTATCAGCTTGTTGGTGGGGTGATGGCCTACCAAGGCGGTGACGGGTAGCCGGCCTGAGAGGGTGGACGGTCACACTGGGACTGAGACACGCCCAGACTCCCTACAGGGAGGCAGCAGTGGGGAATATTGCACAATGGGCGTAAGCCTGATGCAGCGACGCCGCGTGAGGGATGGAGGCCTTCGGGTTTGTGAACCTCTTTTCGCCAGTGAAGCAGGCCTGCCTCGTTTGTGGGTGGGTTGACTGGTAGCTGGATAAAGCGCCGGCTAACTACGTGCCAGCAGCCGCGGTAATACGTAGGGCGCGAGCGTTGTCCGGAATTATTGGGCGTAAAGAGCTCGTAGGCGGCTGGTCGCGTCTGTCGTGAAATCCTCTGGCTTAACTGGGGGCTTGCGGTGGGTACGGGCCGGCTTGAGTGCGGTAGGGGAGACTGGAACTCCTGGTGTAGCGGTGGAATGCGCAGATATCAGGAAGAACACCGGTGGCGAAGGCGGGTCTCTGGGCCGTTACTGACGCTGAGGAGCGAAAGCGTGGGGAGCGAACAGGATTAGATACCCTGGTAGTCCACGCCGTAAACGTTGGGCACTAGGTGTGGGGGGCCTTTTCCGGGTTTTCCGCGCCGTAGCTAACGCATTAAGTGCCCCGCCTGGGGAGTACGGCCGCAAGGCTAAAACTCAAAGGAATTGACGGGGGCCCGCACAAGCGGCGGAGCATGCGGATTAATTCGATGCAACGCGAAGAACCTTACCAAGGCTTGACATGTGCCGGTCGGCTCCGGAGACGGGGTTTCCTCCCTTGTGGGGCCTGGTTCACAGGTGGTGCATGGTTGTCGTCAGCTCGTGTCGTGAGATGTTGGGTTAAGTCCCGCAACGAGCGCAACCCTTGTCCCGTGTTGCCAGCACGTTGTGGTGGGGACTCGCGGGAGACTGCCGGGGTCAACTCGGAGGAAGGTGGGGATGACGTCAAATCATCATGCCCCTTATGTCTTGGGCTTCACGCATGCTACAATGGCCGGTACAGAGGGCTGCGATACTGTGAGGTGGAGCGAATCCCTTAAAGCCGGTCTCAGTTCGGATCGGTGTCTGCAACTCGACACCGTGAAGTTGGAGTCGCTAGTAATCGCAGATCAGCAACGCTGCGGTGAATACGTTCTCGGGCCTTGTACACACCGCCCGTCACGTCATGAAAGTCGGCAACACCCGAAGCCCGTGGCCTTGTGGGGGAGCGGTCGAAGGTGGGGCTGGTGATTGGGACGAAGTCGTAACAAGGTAGCCGTACCGGAAGGTGCGGCTGGATCACCTCCTTTCTAAGGATTGATTGTGGGGTGTGGTCCCTGGTCGTTTGATCTTGCTCGGGCCGCTGTAGGGTCTGGGCCGGCCTGGGGGCTTTCGCCTCTGCGGGAGGCTGGGCGGCTGGCCGTCGTGCACTGGTGTGCGGGGTGGTTGGCTTGTCTGGTGTGTGGTGGTAGAAGACACTCCTCTTGCTTCTGCTTCCTGGCTGTGCTGTGGGGTTGGGGTGGGTGCCCTTGCTGTGTGGTGGGGTGGCATGCTGTCGGGGTTCTGGGGTAGTGCGCCCTGGTTGCCTGGCCCTGTGTTCTGCTGCCTGTGGGTGGTGGGGTGTGGGTGTGGGTGGGTTGGTTGTGAACTGTATAGTGGACGCGAGCATCTTACTGTTTGTTTTCTGCGACAGAATGTTTCTTGTTTTGTTGTGGTTTTTGTTGTTTGTTTGTTTTTTGAGCGTTCGGTGGATGCCTTGGCATCAGGGGCCGATGAAGGACGTGGTGGCCTGCGATATTCCTCGGGGAGCCGGCTGGCGGGCTGTGATCCGAGGGTTTCGAATGGGGGACCCGGCACGAGTTATGTCGTGTCACCTGCATCTGAATTGTATAGGGTGTGGGGGTGACGCGGGGAAGTGAAACATCTCTAGTACCCGTAGGAGTAGATATTCCGTGAGTAGTGGCGAGCGAAAGCGGATGATGGTTAAACCGTGCGTGTGATACTCGGCAGGGGTTGCGTGCGAGGGTTGTGGGGCTGTCCTGTTTCTCTTCTGCCGGAGAGGGGCGTGTGCTGGCCGGTAGCTGAATCGTCTGGGAAGGCGTGGCGTAGTGGGTGATACCCCCGTAGGCGGAACTGGTTAGTGCGTGTCTGGGATGGTTTGCCCGAGTAGCACGGGGCTCTGTGGAATCCTGTGAATCTGCCAAGACCACTTGGTTGCCTGAATACCTCCTGATGACCGATAGTGGATAGTACCGTGAGGGAATGGTGAAAAGTACCCCGGGAGGGGTGAAATAGTACCTGAAACCGGGCGCTTGCAAGCCGTCAGAGCCTTCACGCGCTTTTGTGGGGGTGGTGGCGTGCCTTTTTGAAGAATGAGCCTGCGAGTCAGTGCGTGTCGCGAGGTTAACCCGTGTGGGGTAGTCGATAGCGAGCGAGTCCGAAGAGGGCGATTGTAGTGGCGCGTTCTGGACCCGAAGCGGGGGTGATCTACCCATGGCCAGGTTGAAGCACGTGTAAGAGCGTGTGGAGGACCGAACCCACCTGGGTTGAAAACTGGGGGATGAGCTGTGGGTAGGGGTGAAAGGCCAATCAAACTCCGTGATAGCTGGTTCTCCCCGAAATGCATTTAGGGTGCAGCGTTGCGTGTTGCCCGGCGGAGGTAGAGCTACTGGGTGGCTGATGGGCCCTCACAGGGTTACTGACGTCAACCAAACTCCGAATGCCGTCGGGTTGTAGCTGGCAGTGAGACTGCGGGGGATAAGCTCCGTGGTCGAGAGGAAACAGCCCAGATCGCCGGCTAAAGGCCCCCTAAGCGTGTGCTAGTGGGAAAGGGATGTGCGGTCGCGCAGACAACCAGGAGGTTGGCAGAAGCAGCCATCCTGAAAGAGTGCGTAATAGCTCACTGGTCAAGTGGTCGTGCGCCGACAATGTAGCGGGGCTCAAGCACACCGCCGAAGCCGCGGACCCATGACGTTGTTCCCTTTCACCGTCCGGCTTGCCCGGGGTGGTGGCAGGGGTTGTGGGTGGTAGGGGAGCGTCCTGCACCGGGGAAGCCTGTGGGTGACTGCTGGTGGACGGTGTGGGAGTGAGAATGCAGGCATGAGTAGCGATACTAGGGGTGAGAAGCCCTAGCGCCGAATGACCAAGGGTTCCAGGGCCAGGCTAGTCCGCCCTGGGTGAGTCGGGACCCTAAGGCGAGGCCGACAGGCGTAGTCGATGGATGACGGGTTGATATTCCCGTACCGGCGAAGCACCGCCCATGCTGACGTGCGGGTGCTAACCCACGCCCGGCCACCATATGCCGCGCCTACTCCTTTCGGGGGTGGTGTGGTTGTGGTGGTGGGGGTCTGGGGTCCTCCGTGCAGGTAGCAAGCGTGTTAACAGGGTGACGCACAGTGGTAGCCCGGCGGATCTGATGGCTTGGTCCGTTCGAGCGCGCAGCCCGTCCTTCAGGTAAATCCGGGGGCAGCCCATTTGGTTGCTGGGGGTGAGGCGTGATGGTGACCCTGCTTTCTGGTGGGGGATAACAGGGTGATCCTAGAGTGCCGAGAAAAGCCTCGACGCGATGGTGTTAGCCGCCCGTACCCTAAACCGACACAGGTGGTCGGGCAGAGTATGCCTAGGCGCACGAGATAATCATGGTTAAGGAACTCGGCAAAATGCCCCCGTAACTTCGGGAGAAGGGGGGCCTGATACTTGATGAAACCCCTTTTTGTGGGCTAGGGGGAGGGTCGCAGAGGCCAGGGGAAAGCGACTGTTTACTAAAACACAGGTCTGTGCAGAGCTGTAAGGCGATGTATACGGACTGACGCCTGCCCGGTGCTGGAAGGTTAAGAGGAACCATCAACCCCTGTGGGTGAAGTGGTGAATTTAAGCCCCAGTAAACGGCGGTGGTAACTATAACCATCCTAAGGTAGCGAAATTCCTTGTCGGGTAAGTTCCGACCTGCACGAATGGCGTAACGACTTCTCTACTGTCTCAACCATGAACTCGGCGAAATTGCATTACGAGTAAAGATGCTCGTTACGCGCAGAAGGACGGAAAGACCCCGGGACCTTTACTATAGCTTGGTATTGGCGCCCGCTATAGCTTGTGCAGGATAGGTGGGAGACTGTGAAGCTGTCACGCTAGTGGTGGTGGAGTCGTCGTTGAAATACCACTCTGGTTATGGCGTGCGCCTGAACCTGGGGCCCGTGATCCGGGTTAGGGACAGTGCCTGGTGGGTAGTTTAACTGGGGCGGTTGCCTCTAAAAGTGTAACGGAGGCGCTCAAGAAAGTTCCCTCGGCCTGGTCGGTAACCAGGTGTTGAGTGTAAAGTGCACAAGGGGCTTGACTGTGAGACTGACGGGTCGAGCAGGTACGAAAGTAGGAACCAGTGATCCGGCGATCCCGTGTGGGTGGGTCGTCGCTCAACGGATAAAAGGTACCCCGGGATAACAGGCTGATCCTGCCCAAGAGTCCATATCGACGGCATGGTTTTGGCACCTCGATGTCGGCTCGTCGCATCCTGGGGCTGGAGCAGGTCCCAAGGGTTGGGCTGTTCGCCCATTAAAAGCGGTACGCGAGCTGGGTTTAGAACGTCGTGAGACAGTTCGGTCCCCATCCTCTGCGCGCGTTGGAGACTTGAGGAGGCCTGTCCCTAGTACGAGAGGACCGGGACGGACGAACCTCTGGTGTGCCAGTTGTCTCTGCCTGGGGCACGGCTGGTTGGCTACGTTCGGGAAGGGTAACCGCTGAAAGCATCTAAGCGGGAAACCATCTTCAAGATGAGGTCTCCGCAGGCACTTTGGTGTTCTGGTAGGCTCCCCAGTAGATGACTGGGTTGATAGGCTAGAGTGGGAAGACCGGTAACGGTTTAGAGAGCTGACTAGTACTATAAGCCGATATCAAACAACAACACCCCCACACGCCACGCAACTGCTGGGTGAGGGGTGAGCAGTACGGTAAGCGTGAGCGTCCACTATCGGTCACATCCAACCCAGCCACCAGACCACACGCTAGTGTGGTGGGGTAGGCGGCTGGGCATGGATAATCGAATAGCGTCCCACAGACGACGGTTAAAGCGCTGCCCGTGTAGTCGTCTCGGTGGTCATAGCGGCAGGGAGACGCCCGGACCCATTCCGAACCCGGAAGCTAAGCCTGACAGCGCCGATGGTACTGCACCCGCCAGGGTGTGGAGAGTAGGACACCACCGAGCACAAGCCACTGGTTGTCGGGCCGGCCCCTCACCACACGTGCGGGGACCGGGCCCGACAACCGTTAACCCTCACACAAACAACACACAGGACACCGACCAGCGACCGCCACGCGACGTGCTGCTGGTTTCTGTTACGCCTGAGTGCCTCCGGCCAGGTAGGCTCCTCCCAGGTATTCAAGGACAGCGGGGGAACTGACGGCAGTCCCGGAGTGAAAGAAGGACCATGGCGTATCAGGACCGTCAGCACGGCTCGGACCACGGCGATGCAGGTCGGCGTCGCCGCGGCAGTGAGCGTCACGGCTTCGGGGCGCGTCGCCGTTTCGCAGAAGAGGATGGCCACTCTCACCGCAGGGATCACGGGGGCCGGGACGACTGGCGCGACGAACGGAGTCGCGACGGGGACAGCGGCGACAGGCGCGGTGACCGCAACGATAGGCGGCCAGGTCGTTTCAACGACCGCTCCGGGCGGAAGGACTCGCGGGACAGACGAGACGACCGGCGTGGTCGTCCGCCGCAGCGTCAGCGCGTTCCCGAGCCCAAGGTTCCGGACGAGGTTCAGCCCGGAGACCTCGAGCGCGGTGCACGGGGCGAGCTGCGCGCCCTGGGCCGCGCCAACGCTGAAAACGTCGCTCGGCACCTGGTGATGGTTCAGCGCCTCCTCAACGAGGATCCTCAGACCGCCTACGAGCACGCGCGCTATGCCGCCTCTCACGCGGGCCGCGTTGCCGTCGTCCGGGAGACGGCCGGGATCGCCGCATACCTCGCCGGCCACTACAGCGAGGCGCTCCGAGAGATTCGCGCCGCCAGGCGCCCTGTCCGGTCTTGACCTCCACCGGGCCATCGAGGTCGACTGCGAGCGAGCACTGGGTCATCTCGACAAGGCCCTCCAAGCTGCTCAAGCGGCCGATCCACGCCAGCTCGACGAGATCGAGCGGGCCGAGCTGGCCATGGTCGTCTCCAGCCTCCGCCACGACATGGGCCAGACAGATCTCGGTCTGATCATCATCGAGGACGCCATCAGGGCACGGCCCTCCGACAGTGAGACCCTCCGACGCCTGCACTCCGTGCGCGCCGACCGGCTCGAGGAGCTCGGCCGGCACCAGGAGGCCGAGGCCATCCGTGACCGTATCGGCCCTGAGCCGGTGGAGGAGGACGAGGTCGAGGTCTTCGACATCGAGGACGACTACGACCCTGAGCCCCAGGAGGAGGACAGTCCGGAGCGCTCGGCACGCAGAGCGCCACCGATTCTGATGGCGACACGGACGACGAGGCAGTGAGCGAGGCGGCCGAGGCTTCGCGGGCCTCGGATGAAGCTGCCCAGGACAAGGCCTCAGCAGACCTCGATGAGCATGACGAGCCTATGAGCCAGGATGAGGACGCTCAGTGGTCGCAGTCCTTCTCCGAGCGCGTCGAGGCCGAGATGGCCGAGTTGCTCCAGGAGGCGCAGGACACGCCGACGCCTTCCACCAACGCCTCTGAGGAGCCCCCGATGACCATGCCCCAGGCCACTGATACCGCCGTCCCCTGCCACCCTGATCGGCAGCGAGCAGCCCCTGTGCGTCGCCTACGACGTCGCCCTGCTGGACCTCGACGGCGTCTGCTTCGCAGGTCAGGCCCGAGTGCCCCACGCCGCCGACAACGTCAACGCCGCCCGCCAGGCCGGAATGCACCTGTCCTTCGTCACCAACAACGCCTCACGGGCCCCTCAGACGGTCGTGGACAAGCTGGCAGACAACGACATCACCGCCGAGGCATCGGAGGTCTTCAGCGCCGCCATGGACGCGGCCGCCATGCTCACCGAGCACGTCGAACCGGGCTCCATGGTGCTCGTCGTCGGCGGCGACGGCGTCCGCCAGGCCCTCCTCGACGAGGGCTTCCAGGTGACCAACAGCGCGCAGGACGAGCCGGTTGCTGTCGTCCAGGGCTGGGACCCGGCGGTCGACTGGGCGCTGCTGTCCGAAGGCGTCTACGCCATCAATGCCGGGGCCCTCCACGTGGCCACCAACCTCGATGCGACCCTGCCCACCGAGCGGGGTTTCGCCCTGGGCAACGGCAGCCTCGTGGCCGCCGTCGTCCATGCCTCGGGCAAGGAGCCCCTGGCCGGGGGCAAGCCCTTCCCCGGGATCTACACGCGCGCCCTCAAGCGGGCCGGTGGGACCAGGCCCCTGGCCGTCGGCGACCGGCTCAACACCGACCACGTCGGGGCCCGGGCCGCCGGGATCCCCGGGCTGCACGTCCTCACCGGTGTCTCCGACGCGCGAGACGTCATCTGTGCGCCGGCCACCGAGCGTCCCAGCTTCCTTCACACCGACCTGCGGGGCCTGACCGAGCCCCACCCCGAGCCCGTGCGAGTTGAGCTCGACGGCCAGGTGTGGTGGCGGGTCGGCAGTCGTAGCGCCCGAGTTTTCGGCTCCGGGCTCGAGCTCCAGGACGCCGGCGCCGTGTCCTGCCCGGACGGCAGTGCTGTGCGTATCGACCTGGACTCCTACCGGGCGCTGGCCGTGGCCGCCTGGGACTGGGCTGACGCCCAGGTCCGCCGGGGCGAGGCCGCAGGCTGGAGGTGCCCGAGATCGAGGTGATCGAGCCCTGAGATACCGGTCGGAGCCGGTGAGGCTCCTACCGGGGGAGAAGAGCAGCGACAGCGGCAGCGCGAACGATGTCGAAACGATATCGATGGGAGTCAGGAATGAGTGGCAACGAGTCGAGAACCGACGTCGGGGAGGAGAGTCCGGCGACGGCGGACTCCGCGCACCGGCCGGCTCCTCGGCCGCCGGTGCCCTCGCCCCCGCGAGCCGACGTCGCCCTGACGGCGGCGCAAGGGCTCCACGACCACGCCGACGAGCTCGCCCAGATCGCTCAGATGCCGTTGGAGGAGCGCGCAGCCGCCCTGGCCGCCATCCACGAGGACCTCGCTGCCGTCCTGCACAAGGCGGAAGGCTGATATGGCCCGGCTCATCCGCATCGACTCAGAACTCGTGCGCCGGGGGCTGGCCCGCTCCCGCACTCACGCCGCCACCCTCATCACTGACGGTCATGTCACCCTCGACGGCGAGGTCGTCACCAAGCCCGCCCGGCAGGTCAACCCGGCCCAGGCCATCGAGATCCTGGTGCCCTCCGGAGACGACTACGTCTCCCGCGGCGCCCACAAGCTCGCCGGTGCCCTGGACGCGCTGGGGCGACGCGGCCTGGCACCCCGCGTTGAGGGCCGCCGCTGCCTGGACGCCGGCGCCTCGACCGGCGGCTTCACCGACGTCCTCCTGCGCCGCGGTGCTGAGCACGTCGTAGCCGTTGACGTCGGCTACGGCCAGCTGGCCTGGTCGCTTCGCTCCGACCCCCGCGTCACCGCCCTGGACCGCACCAACATCCGTACGCTGGATCCCGAAGCCGTTGTCCCCGCCCCGGAGCTGGTCGTGGGTGACCTGTCCTTCATCTCCCTGACCCTGGTCCTCGAGCCGCTGCTACGCGCCGCGGCCGACGACGCCGACCTTCTGCTCATGGTCAAGCCCCAGTTCGAGGTGGGTGAGGGACCGGATCGGGCACGGAGGAGTGGTGCGCGACCCGGAACTCCATGTGGAGACCGTCATGACGGTGGCTGAGCGGGCCCACGCCCTGGGCGTGGGAGTCGAGGCCGTGACCGCCTCCCCCCTGCCGGGACCAGCCGGTAACGTTGAGTACTTCCTGAGCATGCACGCCTCCCGCGCCGGGTGCCCCGGGGACCTGAGCGGGGACGAGCTGCGCCCAGCATCGAGGACGCCGTCGCCGCCGGCCCCGCGGCGGGCGGTGCGCGACGACGCAGAACAAGGAACCACTCATGAGCAAGCTGGAGCCCTCAGACACCAGTGCTGCGGCGCGGCCGGCTGACTCTGCTGACTCTGTCGACTCCGCAGGCCTCCGCCACAGCTCGCAGCAGCCGGGAGCGGAGCAGCACGGCCGGAGGATCTCGCGCGTCATGCTGCTGCAGCGCGAGCTCAACGACAAGCCCGTCCCCGTCCCCAGGCCCAGTGCCCCTGACGGCCACCGCCGTGGCCCTGGGCCTCGGCGGCGCTGCGTGCCTACGGAGTCGAGCCGGTCGGCCCGGACTGCACCGACCACGTCGACCTCGTCCTGGTGCTCGGCGGTGACGGCACGATCCTGCGCGCCTTCGAGATCGCCCGCGAGCGCGACATCCCCCTGGTGGGTATCAACACCGGCCACGTCGGCTTCCTGGCCGAGGCCGACCCCGACGGCATCGAGCAGGGTGGTCGCGGATCTGGTGGCCGGCCGCTACACGGTCGAGACCCGCACCACCTTGAACGTGGAGGTCATCTGTCCCGACGGGACGGTCACGCGCGACTGGGCCCTCAACGAGGCGGCCCTGGAGAAGCGCGACCGCGCCCGCATGATCGAGGTCGCCATCGGTGTCGACGGCCAGGCCGTCTCCTCCTTCGGCTGCGACGGCCTCATCATGTCCACCCCACCGGATCGACCGCCTACGCGTTCTCCTGCGGAGGACCCGTCATCTGGCCCGAGGTCGAGGCGCTCCTCCTGGTGCCCGTGGCTGCGCACGCCCTGTTCACCCGCCCCCTGGTCCTGGGGCCCAACTCCTGCATGGAGGTCGTCATCCAGCGAGTGGGCTTCGGAGGCGCCGAGATCTGGTGCGACGGAAGACGCAGCCTGGACGTGCCGGTCGGCGCCAGGATCCGCGTCACCCGGGCGGAGCGTCCGGTGCGCCTGGCACGTTTCAACGAGGCCCCCTTCGCCAGTCGCCTGGTGCGCAAGTTCGACCTGCCCGTGGAGGGATGGCGGGCCTCCAGCAGCGCCGACGAGGCCCACTCGCCCGAGGAGGACGCGCTGCGCCAGCCGATTCTCACCACCTCCGGCAAGAGCGCCGAGAGCGAGCGCCGGCGGAGCTCCTCGGGAGGGACGGCGTGATCGAGTCTTTGCACATCGAGGACCTCGGTGTCATCGAGGAGGCCGACCTTCCCCTCAGTCGTGGCCTGACCGCCCTGACCGGTGAGACCGGCGCCGGCAAGACGATGGTGCTCACCTCCTCGGGGCTGCTGCTGGGGCAGAGGGCTGAGACCACTATCGTGCGCACCGGTGCCGAGCGCAGCCTGGTCGAGGGCGCCTTCCTGGTCGACCCGGACTCGCGTGTCGCGGCCCGCGTCATCGAGGCCGGGGTGATCTCGACGACGACCTCCTCCTGGCCTCTCGCACGGTTCCCGCCTCCGGACGTTCCCGCGCCTACCTGGGAGGGCGCTCCGTGCCGGCCTCGGTCCTCAGCGAGGTGGGGGCCGGCTGGTCTCCGTCCACGGTCAGGCCGACCAGCTGCGGCTGCGCTCGACCGCGGCCCAACGCGCTGCTCTGGACTCCCTGGGCGGCCAGGACCACGCCGCGCTGTGCCGGCGCTACGCCCGGGCCTACCAGGCGCGCCGACAGGCTGACCAGGAGCTCCAGGAGTGGCAGGCATCGGCTCACGCCCGGGCCGTCGAGGTGGCCCAGCTGCGCACCTGGCTCGAGGCCCTGGAAGAGGTCGACCCCCGCAGCGGTGAGGACCGGGAGCTGACGGCGGAGGCCGAGAGACTCGACCACGCCGAGGACCTGCGCAGGGCTGCCACGGGGGCCCGTACCGCCCTCAGTGGGGAGGAGTCTCCACCGGGCAGGCGCCCGACGTCGTCTCCCTCATCGCCTACGCGCACCGCAGCCTGGCCGCCGAGTCCGACCGTGACCCCGCCCTGGCCGAGCTGTCCGCGCGCACCCAGCGACTGGGCATCGACGCAGCCGATATCGCCGCCGAGCTGGGCGGGTACCTGTCCGCGCTGAGCGCCGACCCGGCTCGCCTCGCCCAGGTCCAGGACCGCCGCGGGGAGCTCGCCCGCGCCTGCCGGGAGATCGGCGGGCCCCAGGAGCAGCTCGACGACGTCGACGCCCTCCTGGCCTGGGGCGAGCGCGCAGCCGCGCGCCTGGCCGAGCTCGACGGCCCCCAGGACACTGCCACCGTCCTGGCCGAGCGCCCTGGCCGCCGCCGACGAGGAGCTGGCCGGTGCAGGCGCGGAGCTGAGTCGGGCGCGTCGGCGGCTCGGCGAGCGTCTTGAGCAGGCCGTCACTGCGGAGCTGGAGGGCCTGGAGATGAAGGGTGCCCGGCTCGTCGTCGAGCTGGACCGGCTTGATGAGCCCGGTCCCACCGGCCTGGAGAGCGTCGCCCTCACCTCGTCTCACACCCTGGCGCGCCCGCCCTGCCCCCTGGGGAAGGGGGCCTCGGGAGGCGAGCTGTCCCGCATCATGCTCGCCCTGGAGGTGGTGCTCGCTGACGCCGCGGCCTTAGCGCGCCCCTCGACCCACACCCGCACGCTCGTCTTCGACGAGATCGACGCCGGGGTGGGAGGCCGAGCCGCCCGGGAGATCGGTAGGCGCCTGGCCTCGTCTGGCACGACACCACCAGGTCATCGTCGTCACCCACCTGGCGCAGGTGGCGGCCTGGGCCGACACCCACCTCGTGGTGCGCAAGGAGACAGTGACCGCCCCCGATTCCGGTCCCGACCCCGTAGAGGCGCCCGCGAGGAATGTGAGAAAGTCCCAGCCGGGACGTACCCGCACACAGGTCTTCGTCGTCGAAGGCCAGGAGAGAGAACGAGAGCTGGCCAGGATGCTCTCCGGGCACGAGGACTCTCAGGCCGCGGTCCGGCACGCCGCTGAGCTTCTCCAGGAAGCAGTCGTGGGACAATCCGAGCCGTGAGGAATCCCTTCCGCAGGAAGTCTGCGTCCGTCTCCGAGCATCCCAGCGGTGTCGTGCGCGTCGACGCGCGCACGAAGAAGCTCACCAAGCGTCTCCAGCCCGGGGAGATCGCCGTCATCGACCACACCGACCTCGATCGGGTGGCCGCCGAGGCTCTGGTGGAGTGCGGTACCTCAGCGGTCCTCAACGCCTCCCGTCCATCTCCGGGCGCTACCCGAACCTCGGCCCCTGAAATCCTCCTGGACGCGGGAATCCCCCTCGTGGACGACCTGGGCCCCGACATCATGCGTCTGCACGACGGCCAGCGCATCACCGTCGAGGACGGCTCGGTGCGGGTCGAGGGTAAGGAGCAGGTCGTCGCCGAGGGAGCGGTCCAGACCAAGCAGACCGTTGCCGAGGCCATGGAGGAGGCCAAGAAGGGCCCTGTCTGTCCAGCTGGAGGCCTTTGCCGCCAACACCATGGAGTACATGCGCGGGGAGTGGATCTGCTCCTCAACGGCGTCGGCATGCCCTCGCTGACCACGCAGATGGGCGGCAAGCACGTCCTGGTGGTCGTGCGCGGCTACTCCTACAAGGGAGGACCTGCAGGCGCTCAGCCCCTACATCCGCGAGTACAAGCCCGTCATCATCGGGGTCGACGGAGGCGCCGACGCCGTCCTGGACGCCGGCTTCAAACCGACCCCTGATCGTGGGCGACATGGACCCTGTGTCCGACACAGACCGACCTGCGGCGCCGAGATCGTCGTCCACGCCTACCGCGACGGACGCGCCCCGGGCCTGGCTCCATGTCGAGGAGCTCGGGGTCGAGCATCATGTCTTCGCCGCCACCGGCACCAGTGAGGACATCGCCATGCTCATGGCCGATGAGGCCGGTGCCGAGATCATCGTGGCCCTGGGGACGCACGCCACCCTGCTGGAGTTCCTCGACAAGGGCGCGCCGGCATGTCCTCGACCTTCCTGACCCGGCTCAAGGTCGGAGGTCGCCTCATCGACGCCAAGGGCGTCTCCCAGCTCTACCGCACCCGCATCTCGGGGTGGTGGCTGCTGTTCCTAGTCCCTGGCGGGCACCTTCGCCCTGGCCATCGCTCTGATGTCCACACCCGGTGGACAGACCTTCCTGGGCCTGTCCGGCGCCGTGTGGGACGACGTCGTCAACTTCTTCCGCTCACTGCTGGGCCTGGCCCCGAACTCACCCACCGTCTAACGACCCCCGCCCATCTGAGAGGCAGCCCCTCTCACGGTCATTCTCAAGGTCTTCAACCATGATCGACTTCCGCTATCACCTGGTATCGCTCATCTCCGTGTTCCTGGCCCTCGCCGTCGGGGTCGTCCTGGGAGCCGGCCCCCTGCAGAACTCCCTGGGGACCGCGCTCAACGACCAGGTCACCGCCCTGCGTGAGAACCGCAACGCCACCCAGGCCAAGCTCGAGCAGACTGAGACGGCCGTCAACGAGCGGGACTCCTACATCACTCAGGCCGCCAGCAGCCTCCTGCCCGGGACCCTGGCCTCCAAGAGCGTGGCCATGGTACTTCTGCCCGACGCCAAGGCCGAGGACGCCGACGCCATCACCACCCAGCTCAAGAGCGCAGGCGCCACCGTCACCGGTCGAGTGAGCCTGACCAGCACCTGGGTGGACCTGTCCCGGGAGAGCTACCGCTCCACCTTCTCCGGACAGGTCCAGGGCACCTGGCAGCGCCAACTCCCAGGACGCCAACGGCATTCTGGGAGAGGCACTGGCCAAGGCCCTCACCTCCAACGACGACTCCTCCCGAGTCCTCATGGACATGCTGTCAGTGGACAAGTCCGGCACGCCCTTCGTCACCGTGGACTCCACGCCCACCGCTCCGGCGGAGATGATCGTCGTCGTCGGGCCGCGCCCTGCAGGCCTCCTCCGGCAAGGGCGCAACGGTCGAGGCCTCACCGGGTCAGGACCCCAAGGCCTGGGCCAAGGCGCTGGAGGGTACAGCCGGCCGGGCGCCCACAGTTGTCGTCGGCTCAGCCGACGGTGACGACGGCGTCGTCGGCATCATCCGCTCCGAGAAGGCGAAGGTGACCACCGTCGACTCCATCGGCCAGATCGCCGCCTTTGTCTCCACACCCCTGGCCCTGGCCTCCACCCGAGCGGGAACCATCGGCCACTACGGCTTCGACGAGGGAGCCGAGGCCGTCATGCCGCCAGTGACCAAGTAGTCCCTGTCCTCAGGCGACTCAGCCGACTCAGGGGCGGCGGCCGCGTCATGAGTGGCGACGCCGCGATCCGTCCTCGTACTGCCTTAGGCTGAGATCATGGCTGGCACGATCACGCGAGTAAGCTCCTGCGCCCGAGGACTGGCGAGGGTGGGCCTCAAGGCGGCGGGCACCGCCCTGTCCTGGTCCGCCTGTCTGGCGCCCATCGCCCAGGGACTGGAGCGCACCAACTTCCACGGCCGCACCGTGAGCCTGCGCGGGGGCGTCGGGGCCGCAGCCGGCGCCGTGACGGCAGGGATCGAGGCCGGCAGACTCCTGCGGGCCAGGACGGCCTCGCCCTCACGGGTAGGACTCGCCGCCACCCTCGCGGCGGCGGCCGGCGGGTGCGCCGGCCTGGTCGACGACCTCGATGCCGGGGCCCACGACGGCGACACCCCCGCCAAGGGGCTCAAGGGCCACCTCACCGCCCTCGCCCACGGACGCGTCACCACCGGAGCCCTCAAGATCGCCGTCATCGGCTCAGGAGCGCTTGTCGGTGGTGTCCTCCTGGTCCGCCACCGCAGCTCGGGCACAGGCGCACGTCCGCTGGCGTCCAGCGCCGTCGACGCCGCGTCCAGCGCCGTGGTCATCGCGGCCTGGGCGAACCTGCTCAACCTGCTCGACCTGCGCCCCGGACGGGCGCTCAAGACCGCCTGCATCGTGAGCGCCCCGCTGCTGGCCACCCCCGGACGCGACGGTGAACCCACCCGGATGCTGGCCGCGGGCACCCTGGGAGTCAGCCTCACGGCCCTGCCGGAGGACCTCCTGGAGAACACGATGCTGGGGGACACCGGGGCCAACGCCGTCGGCGCCCTGCTGGGAACCGCCCTGGCGTGCCACCCCCACGCCGCAGTGCGCGCCGGGGCCGCCCTGAGCGGGGTGAGCCTCATCCTGGCCAGCGAGAAGGTCTCCTTCTCCCGCGTCATCGCCGACACCCCGGTGCTGGCCGCACTCGACGGGCTGGGACGCCGCCCCTGATGACGTACCAGCAACGCCGCGGCGGCCTGCTCTCCGTGGCCGGGTCCGTCGCCGGCCTGACCCTCGTCTCCCGCGTCCTGGGGTTCCTGCGCTGGCTCGTCCAGGCCGCCACCGTCGGCACCGGCACGGTGGCGGGCGCCTACACCACGGCCAACCAGCTGCCCAACACCCTCTACGAGGTCGTCGTCGGAGGGGTCCTGGCGGCCACGGTCGTTCCGCTCCTGGCCGCACCGATCGCCGCGGGCAGGCGCGAGGAGGTCACCGCCACCGCCTCGGGGCTGCTGGGCCTGGTCCTGGCGGTCCTGACCCCGCTGTCCCTGGGGCTCATCGTCCTGGCCGCACCGATCGCCTCCCTGTTCCCCACCTCCCAGGGCGTGGACCCGGCGCTCCAGCACGAGCTCGTCGCCTCCTTCCTGCGTATGTTCGCCCTGCAGGTGCCCATGTACGGAGTGGCGGTCGTCCTCACCGGGGTCCTCCAGGCTCACAACCGCTTCACCTGGCCGGCTCTGACACCGATGCTCTCCAGCCTTGTGGTCATGGCGACCTACGGGCTCTACGGGGTGCTGGCCGGCGGTGAGGACGCAGCCGCTTCCAGCCTCGCCCTCCAGGTACTGGGCTGGGGCACGACCCTTGGGGTGGCCGCGCTCAGCCTGCCGCTGCTGTGGCCGGTCCACCGGCTGGGGCTGGGACTGCGCCCCACCCTGAGACTGGGGCGCCCAGGCCCGGCGGGCGCTGCGGCTCGGTGGGGCAGGGTGTGGACGATCCTGGCTCAGCAGGTGAGTGTCCTGGTGGTCCTGGCCATGGCCCGTTGGGGCGGGCAGACCGGCACCGCGGCGGTCTACCAGTACACGCAGGCCGTCTACGTCCTTCCCTACGCGGTGCTGGCCGTCCCGGTGGCCACCGTTCTCTACCCCGTCTGACCGCCGCCTTCGAGGCGCGCGGGCTTCCGCCGGGCAGGCCCGGCGGCACTGGCGGGGAGAACGTCACGCGCCTGGTGGCGACCTCCACGGCCCTGGTCACCGCCGTCGCCGTGGCCGGAACCGCCATGCTCCTGGCCGCCAGCGCCGCCGCCGAGCGATTCTTCTCCTTCAAGCAGGTCGACAGGGATGGGCCAGGCGCTGGCCGTCCTGGCCCCTGGGACTGATCGGCTACGCCCTCATCTACCAGGTCACCCGGGTCCTGTTCGCCGCCGACCGCTCTCGGCCCGCCGCCCACGCCACCGCGGCCGGCTGGCTGACCGTGGCGGTGGCCAGCGCCGCCTGCGTGCGCCTCATGGCGCCCTCGGGCGGGGACGGGCGCGCCACCCTCGTGGCTCTGGGAATGGGCACGACCATTGGGATGACGGTGGCGGGGTGAGCCTGCTGGTCGTTCTGGCCCGGGTCATGGGGGCGCCGGGTGCTGCGCGCGACCCTGACGGCGCTCGTCGCGGGCTGCCCGTGGCCCTCGCCGCCGGGCTGGCTGTGCGTGCGGCAACCACCCGCGTCACCTCCCTGCCCCTGGCCGTTGTCACCGCCGTGATCGGTGCTGCTGCGGCCGCAGCCCTCGTCCTGGTGGTCATCCACCTGGCCGACCGCAGCCTCCTGGCATCGGTACGCGGTGGGAAGGCGACGGTGAGAACGAAGGATGACAAGGAGAGACCATGAGCGGTGTCGATGCCACGAACGAGCCCGGTGCCGTGCCGGGCACGCACGCCGGGCGCCGGAGGATCCTCCAGGTGTGCGGATCGGCCGCCGGAGGGGTGCGGGCCCACCTGGCCGATTGCGCCCGGCTCCTGGCCGCCGACGGCCACGACGTCATCGTCGAGGCGCCCGCCGCGGTCCTCGACACACTGGATGCTGAGCCGGCTCGCGCCGAGGCACTCGAGATCGGCCCCCGCCCCAGCCTCAACGACTCCCTGGCCGTGGCCAGGCTGCGTCGGCTGGGCCGGCGCGCCGACGTCGTTCACGCCCACGGCCTGCGAGCCGGGGCCCCTGGCCGCCCTGGCCCTGGGACGACGCCGCCGCGGACGCACCCGCCTGGTCGTCACCCTCCACAACCTCACCATCGGGGGACGCCTGACCACCCTGGTGGGGGAGAGGCTCGAGCGGCTCATCGCCCGACGCGCTGACCTCATCCTGGCGGTCAGCCCCGACCTGGCCGAACGGGCCCGGGAGCTCGGCGCCCCACGCGTCGAACTCGCCATCATTCCGGCAGTGCCCCCACAGCAGCCCACCGAACCGGCCCCTCCGACCCGGCTGCGCCGGAGGAGGCCTGGCCGCAGGAGAGCGCCCGCCTCCTGACCGTCGCCCGCCTGGCTCCCCAGAAGGGCCTGCCGCTGCTGCTCGAGGCCGCCGCGATCCTCTCCCGCGAGGTCGACGCCAGCCGGCTGGCGGCCTTCACCTGGGCCATCGCCGGGGACGGCCCCGGCCGCGAGGAAGCCGCTGAGCGCATCGCCGCCGAGCAGCTCCCGGTCACCCTCCTGGGGCGGCGAACCGATGCTCCGGCCCTCATGGAGGCCGCTGACGTCGTCGTCCAGACCAGCCTGTGGGAGGGCCAGCCCCTCACCATCCAGGAGGCCCTGCGCTCAGGCACCGCGATCGTGGCCACCGACGTCGGCGGCACCGCCGTGACCGCCAGGGGAGGAGCCGTCCTCGTGGCTCCCCAGGCCCAGGCCATCGCCGAGGCGCTCGGAACCCTCCTGAGCGACCCCGAGGCCCACTCCCGCGCCGCCGAGCGCGCTCACGAGGCGGCGGGGCGCCTTCCGGGCTCGAGGACCTCGCGGTCCAGTTGCGTCAGGCAGCTCTGGCTCAGGACTGAGCGCAGATGACGTCAGCAGGACGCTCGTGCGTCGGGCAGGTTTCGCCGGGCCTGTTACCTTGAAACTCCGTGATCAACGCAGCCTCACGTCTTCAGCCCACTCAGGTCCCCGTACCGCGCCACATCTTCGTCACCGGCGGCGTCGTCTCCTCCCTCGGCAAGGGACTGACTGCCGCTAGCCTCGGGCGGCTCCTACGGGCCCGCGGCATCAGCGTTGTCATGCAGAAGCTGGACCCCTACATCAACGTCGACCCCGGCACGATGAACCCCTTCCAGCACGGCGAGGTCTTCGTCACTGACGACGGCTCCGAAACCGACCTCGACATCGGGCACTACGAGCGATTCCTCGACGTGAACCTCTCCGGCAAGGCAAACGCCACCACCGGACAGGTCTACTCCACCGTCATCGCAAAGGAACGGCGCGGAGAGTACCTCGGCGACACCGTCCAGGTCATCCCGCACATCACCGACGAGATCAAGCGTGTCATGCGCGCTCAGGCCGAGCCCGACGACGACGGCAACCTCCCCGACGTCATCATCACCGAGATCGGCGGCACCGTTGGAGACATCGAGTCCCAGCCCTTCCTCGAGGCCGCCAGACAGGGTGCGCGCCGATCTGGGGCGCGACAACGTCGCCTTCGTCCACGTATCCCTCATTCCCTTCCTGCCCGCCGCTGGAGAGCTCAAAACCAAGCCCACCCAGCACTCGGTGGCCTCACTGCGCAACATCGGGATCCAGCCTGACGCCCTCGTCCTGCGCACCGACCGGCACCTTCCCGAGGGATTAGGGGCAAAGTGGCACTCATGTGCGACGTCGACCGTGACGCCGTCGTCGAGTGCAAGGATGCCGCCAGCATCTACGAGGTCCCTCCAACCCTCCACCGTGAGGGCCTGGACGCCTACCTCGTCCAGCGACTGGGCCTGACCTTCCGTGACGTCGACTGGACCGAGTGGAACAGCCTGCTTGAACGTGTCCACGCCCCCAAACACCGCCTTGAGGTAGCGCTCGTAGGCAAGTACGTCGACCTGCACGACGCCTACCTGTCCGTCTCCGAGGCGATCCGTCACGGCGGCTTCGCCAACCACGCCCGTGTCGACATCCGCTGGGTGGCCTCTGACGTCTGCGAGACCCCTGAGGGAGCCCAGCGGGCCCTCGCGGGCGTTGACGCGATCGTCGTACCAGGAGGTTTCGGTGTACGTGGGATCGAGGGCAAAGTTGGTGCTCTGCGCTGGGCCCGGGAGCACCGCGTCCCGACCCTCGGGCTGTGCCTGGGGCTGCAGTGCATGGTCATCGAGGCCGCTCGCAACCTCCTGGGCCTGAGCGCGGCCTCCTCCACTGAGATGGAGCCTGAGACTCCTGATCCGGTCGTGGCCACCATGGACTCCCAGCGCCAGATCCTCCACGGTGACGGCAACCTCGGAGGCACCATGCGCCTGGGCTCCTACCCGGCGGTTCTGACGGAAGGGCTCGATCGTCGCTGAGACGTATGGAACCAATGAGGTCAGTGAACGCCACCGCCACCGCTTCGAGGTCAACAACGACTACCGGGAGCGCCTGGCCTCGGTAGGGCTACGAGTCAGCGGAACCTCCCCGGACGGTCGCCTCACTGAGTTCGTTGAGCTCGACCGCAGCCAGCACCCATATTACGTTGCCACCCAGGCCCATCCTGAGTTCCGCTCCCGTCCCACCCGAGCCCACCTGCTGTTCGCCGCGCTTGTGCGCGCAGGACTGGATCGTCGTCGGGAGGTCTACGCCTCTCACCGGCGTGGGGAACATGTCGTCCCGGGTGATGAACCGGCCGAGTGCTTCACCACTGCCAGCAGCGACAGCGGCGATACCATCAACTACGCCGATGCGTGCAGCGATGACGCGGACAACGAGTGAAGGAGTCGAGCGTGGACAGAAACGGACAGCAGGGGCCGCCGAGAATGACGACGTCGTGAGCGACACGAGCAGGCTCGTCGACGTACGCGAGTCAGGGCGGGAGCTGGTCTCCAGCGAGCGGGTCTGGAGCGGGCCGATCTTCGCCGTCGACGCCGACCAGGTGCGCCTCGAACCCGGTCAGGAGCCGGTGGCCCGTCAGGTCGTCATCCATCACGACGCCGTCGCCGTCGTCGCCCTGCGCGAGGGCGAGGTATCTCCCAGGCCGACGGCGCCGCGGAGATCCTCATGGTCCGCCAGTACCGCCATCCCGTGCGCGCCTGCCTGTGGGAGATCCCCGCTGGGCTGCTCGACGTCCCCGGGGAGCAGCCCGCCGTGGCCGCCGCCCGCGAGCTCGCCGAGGAGACCGACTACACCGCGGCCACCTGGAACACGCTGGCCGAGTTCTACGCCTCACCCGGATTCACCACCGAGGGGGCACGGATCTTCCTCGCCCAGGACCTGAGCCTGCTGCCCGAGGACCGGCGCACCGTCCGCGAGGACGAGGAAGCCGAGTTCGTGCCCACCTGGGTCCGGCTGGACGAGGCCCTTAACGCCGTCATGGGCGGCCGTCTGCACAACCCCTCCACCGTCCTGGGGGTCCTGGCCACGGCCCAGGCGCGCGCTCGCGGCTGGGCCGAGCTGCGGCCGCCGACGCCCCGTGGCTCACGAGCCCGGAGAGTCTCTAACCGGGCTCCCAGGGGGCAGCAGCCCGACAGGGGAGAAGGACGTCCTCCCGAAGATTTGGTCAAACGCTTGACCATGGTCGAGGTGTGCTCTATCCTCATGGTTAAACGATTGACCACAAAGGAGTGACGTGATTCAGGACACCTGTTTTAGGCCGAAACCCGATTGGGTGGGAGACGTCATTCCCTGGACCGACCAGGAGGAGATCCGGCTCTACTACCTGCTCGAGCGCAGGCGGCTACCCAAAGCCGGGAAACGCCCTGGTCGCTGGTGGTGACGAATGACCCTCGTCCACTATGAGGACTGCGGTGAGGCACTCCCGTCCGGAGGCGTTGATGCCGAGGACTTCAATGCCCATACCGGAAGTATCGTTCAGAGCGATGATGGGATGTTCCACCTCTTCTACACCGCGAGCAACCCGGATCGGCTGGCCGCCGATGGCAGGCCTCTCCAGCTCGTCGCACACGCCACCAGCGTAGATATGAAACGGTGGGTCAAGCACCCTGAGGACACCTTCAGGGGCCCTGAGCGGCACGACCCTGCCGACTGGCGGGACCCGCAGGTGTACCGCACTCCAGGGACACTGGTTGGTCCCTCATTCTCGCGGCGCGGCATTCGTCGGGTCCCGACCGGCGCGAGGGGTCGTGGCGAGGCTGATCAGCGATGACCTCACGCACTGGACCCCGGTCGCCCCGCTGTGGGATCCTCACCGCTTCGTCACTCAGGAGTGCCTCGAGCTTTTCCGGATCGGTGACTGGTGGTACTTGGTGTACTCGGAGTTCACCGACCGCTTCGTCACCCGGTACCGGATGTCGCGAAGCCCTGAAGGCCCGTGGGTGGCGCCGGCTCATGATTCCCTCGATGGGCGCGGATTCTATGCGGCGAAATCCGTTTCCTGGCATGGGCGGAGGATATTCTTCGGTTGGATCGCCTCGCGCGACGGCAGGACCGACGCGGGTCCTTGGCTGTGGGCGGGCACGATGGCTGCACTTGAAGCGGTCCAGGCCGAGGACGGCACGCTGTTGATGCGCTTTCCCCATGAAGTTCTCAATGCCTACTCGATCACGGAGACGACTCTTGACGACGTCGTGTCGATCTCGGTGCCGACCTCCTACTCCTCACAGGTACTGACACCGCCGCTGCCGGACTGCTGCCGCATCAGTGCGGATTTGTCGTGGCAGGAGGGGACGCGGGAGATCTCCTTCTGCTGCGCACCGACGCCGAAGGTGAGAACGGCTACATGTTCCGGCTCGAGCCCGGTCAGAACCGTGCCGTGCTCGATCGGTGGCTCGGCGGACGCCTGCGGGTCGAGCAGTGGCACGTCGCCGGTGACATTCCCCATTTCATCGAGCTCGAGCGTCCGACCGATCTCTCAGCCGGCCGGGTCCATATTGATGTCCTGATTCGCGACGAGCTTCTTCAGTGCTGCGTTGACGACGCGGTCATGCTGTCAACCAGCGTCTACGACCATCCTCGGGCCGTGTCGGGCTATCGGCCCTTGACGGGGCCGTCACCCTCCATTCACTTACCACCTACTCGCGTTCTTGAGACGCAGACCTTTCAAAGGAGAAAGAGACCATGAATATCAAGCGATCCCAGTTCCTGGCCCTGGCTCTCGCCGCAGCAGCGTCACCCGCTCTGGCTGCGTGCGGTGGCAAGAGCGCAACCTCGTTGAAGCCCGTCCAGATCAACCCCGAGGGGAAATCAAGCCTCGCGAGATCTCGTGGCTGTTGTCGCGCGCAGCCAACGGTGCGGTCATCAACACGATGCAGGAAATCGCTGAGGAGTACGCCAAGGACCACAAGGGCTTCAAGCTCACCCTTATCACGACGCCCGACCGGCCTTCCTACATCCAGAAGTATGAGACCCTCGCCGCCGCCAACAAGCTCCCCGAGCTCTTCGACACCGATGCGACCCCCTTTGCTCAGAAGCTCGCGAAGCAGAATCGCATGGTCGATGTGGCCGCCCTGCTCAACGACTTAGGTATCACCGACAGCTTCCGGAAGGCGGCGCTAGACTACCAGCGTTTCGACGACGGCTCGCTGTACATGATTCCGCCTCGAGTACGGAATCGAGGTGTTCTGGTACAACAAGGCGCTCTTCGAGGCCGCAGGAGCTGAGGTTCCGCGTTCCCTCGACGATTTCCCCGAGTTGTGCCGGAAACTGGCTGCCAGCGGCGTCACCCCCATCGCCCTGGACGGACCTCGACGGTTGGCCACTGAACGCTATGTCGCTTTTTACCCCTTCCGGATGGAGGGTGAGGACTACATCAAGAAGCTCAAAAAGGGTGAAGCGGCATTCGCCGACGAGCCGGGTAAGAAGATGGCGCAGTGGTTGCATGACCTCGGCGAGGCCGGTGCGTTCCAGAAGGGATTCTCATCCGTTGGCTACACCGATGCCCAGAACCTCTTCACCTCAGGGAAGGCGGCGATGTACTGCATGGGTACATGGGAGCTTCCGAGCCTTGCGACCACTGACCTGCCCGAGGACCTGCAGAAGAACATCGCCTATTTCACGCTTCCGACCACTGCTGGCTCGGTGACCTCGGAGCACGAGTACGTCGCTCCGTCGGGCATCGGTGTCGCGGTCAATGCCTCGACGTATGATCCCCTCATCCATGACTTCCTCAAGTTCGCTCTGGAGAATTACCCGGAGAAGTATGCGACCACGGGTCTCCTCGGTCCGACAAACACCCCTCCCATCATCCCCGGCAATGCTCTGCCGATCTACCAGCAGGCGATTGACGAGGCTGCGAATCTCTCCGGCACGGCTCTCATGCCGTGGGACACCCAGCTCGATCCGACGACGAATACCAAACTCGTCCAGGAGCAGGTGCTCCTCGTCCAGGGCGACGTCAGCGTTGACGACTTTCTGACGACCATGGACTCCACGCTCACCGAGAACGCCTCTGCATACTTCAACCAGTAACACGCCGAGGAGGCAGCACCGCTAGGCCCAGTCTCCTCCCGCAATCCGTGATGCTCCTGACAAGAAGGCATAATGCTCCCCTACAGGTCTCGACTCTCCGTCCTCGTGTTCCTGACGCCACCCGTTCTTTTGTTTGGAGGTGGTGTGCTTCTGCCCATCGTGCAGTCGCTCGTTCTGAGTTTCTACAAGTGGGACGGCATTACGAACATGCAGTTTGTCGGTATTGACAACTACATCAAGATGTTTTCCGCTGATCCCACGTTCTGGAAGGCTTTCGTCAACCAACTCGTCTACCTGGTGATCTGCGTCGTCATCCAGATGGGCCTCGGCCTCGGAGTCGCGCTGCTCCTGCTGACAATCACCCGAGGACGTGAGGTGCTGAAGGTTCTTTATCTCATGCCGGCGGTTATCTCGACCACCGCGATCGCCCTTCTATTCCAGCGAATCTATTCCTTCGACCCTAAGGGGTTGGTCAACACCATTCTGGGAATGGTTGGTCTTGACGCTCTCGAAAAGCCCTGGCTGTCTAATATTCATACGGTTCTCACGGCAGTGTCCATCCCGGAGGGGTGGCGGTTCCTGGGCCTCTACACGATCATCTTCTACGCAGCCCTGCTGTCCGTGCCGCGTGAGCTGGAGGAAGCTGCGCAGCTCGACGGCGCGAGCGCCTGGAAGGTCTTCGTCAAGATCCGTTTCCCCCATATCCGGCCCGTGTGGGCCACGACCATGGTCATGGTCGTCACCTACGGCCTGCGGGGGTTCGATATCCCATACCTGCTCACGAATGGAGGGCCCGGGCAGTCATCCGAACTTGTGACGACATACATGTACAAGACGGCCTTTGTCTCCACGAACTACGGGTATGCCTCGGCTATCTCCGTGTTCATCGTGCTCGAGTGTCTCGTTGCCGTCGCCTTCATCTTTGGTCTCATTCGCAGGGGGAATGACTGACATGACTGTTCCTGTCGCAACACCGAGCGTTCCTAAGCCGCTGTTCGTCCCTGATCCGCAGATGTCGGCTCCCAGGCGGCGCAAGCGCTTGCGCAAGGTGCAGATCGTTCATAGGGTGCTGCTCGGACTAGTCCTGCTCATCCAGGTCTACCCGTTCATGTGGCTGATCCTCACATCAGTTCGTTCGCCCGAGGACTTTGCAGCGAACAATCCGTTCGGCATCCCCTCGTCGTTCACTCTGGAGAACTTTTTCAGGGCATTCGAGCAAGGGGACGTTCTGACTTACATTCTCAATTCCGCGATCGTGACGATCGGAGCCTGCCTTCTCATCGTGGTGTGCGGAATGATGGGGGCCTACGCCATTCAGGTGCTAGGCTTCAGGGGGGCCGGAATTGTGCGCTCACTGTTCCTCATGGGGATCGTCGTCCCCGTGCAGATCGCTCTCGTACCACTGTTCGTCGACTACTCGAAGATAGGCCTTCTGGATACCCATATCGCGATCATCATCCCGCTGGCCGGATTCGCCCTCCCGATGTCGCTGTTCCTGTTCATTTCGTTCTTCAGCTACATCCCTAAGTCGATCTACGAAGCAGCCTCGATCGATGGTGCGGGTCCCTACAGGATCTTCACCAGAATCACCTTGCCCATGTCTCTCAATACGGTCGTCACCGTGGTCATGGTTAACGCGATCTTCATCTGGAATGAGTTCGTTTTCGCCAACACATTCGTCCTTACTGAGGGCCTTAAGACGATTCCGCTCGGACTGCAGAACTACATCGGCAACATGGGGAAGACGGACTGGACGGCGACCTTCGCCGCCGTCGCCGTGACCGTTACTCCCCTCTTGCTCATGTTCCTTGTGCTGAGTAAGGCTATGATATACGGGCTTGAGAACGGTTCGACGAAGGGGTGAGCCAGTGCATCTGGCGAGCGGGCGTGACTCTCGTGTCACGATGAAGCAGTGGCGCAGGAGGCCGGGGTTTCTGTAACGACGGTGTCTCACGTCGTCAACGACAAAGCAGGGTGTACGGATCGGCACGGAAGCCAGGCGGCGGGTCCTGGACGCGGTTGAGAGACTGGGGTATCGCCCGAACGTGCTGGCGAAGACCTTGGTCAAGGGCGGCAGCCCTTCATCGGGCTCGTCGTCGACTCCATCGCCCTCAACCCCGTTCGCCGGTCAGATTGTCCACGGCGCCCAGGAGGAGGCGTGGCGGCATGGTCATATTCTTCTCGTCGCCAACACGGAGAATAACGCGGAGGCGGAGAGCCGTGCGATGTCGATGATGCTGCAGTACAACGTCCGCGGCATTCTCTATTCCCGTTGGTACCACAGAGGCGTGGTTCCTCCTGAGGCTCTGGATGAGACGGAGTCGGTCCTAGTCAATTGCTATGACGAAGCCGGTCACTTGCCGAGTGTCGTCCCGGATGAGTTTGAGGGCGGTAGGGCTGCCGCGCAGATGCTTCTGACACAGGGGCATCGTCGCATCGCCTTCATCAACACGATGATCGACCTGCCTGCGCGAATCGGCCGGCTCGCCGGCTACCGTGCCGCCCTGAAGCCGCCGGGATCAGGGTCGACCCGGCCTCGTGTGGGACGTACAGCCGGATCAGGAGGGCGGTTTCGATGCTGGGTCGAGGGTGCTCGCCTCTGGGGCCACCGGCGTGTGCTGTCATAACGACCGTGTCGCGATGGGCCCGTACGACGCACTGAGATCGGGGAGCGACGGTTCCGGATGATGTCTCGGTCGTAGGTTTTGGACAATCAAGAGGTTATTGCGGCGCATCTTCATCCGCCCCTGTCTACGGTGTCACTGCCGCACTACGAGCTGGGTGCCGCGGCGTGCGTGCGCCTCGGCGTCGAGGAGGTTCCCGGCCACAACCAGCTCAAGATCTCATGCCCGCCTGTCGCAAGAGCATCTGTTCTCACCATCTAGTACAGAGTCTGGTACCCGTGCGCCGGACGACGTCCCTGAGCATCAACCGATTAATCGCCTCGACTCAATGCGGTTAACCGGTTGACGTGAGTGGTTGAGGTCACGATTCTCTCGTGTCCGGCACCGGGGCCGGACCTCCCATCAGGAAGGGAGAGGGACGATGACGACCCTTGCCGACGTTGCTGCGGCATGCCGGCGTCTCCAAGGCCGCCTCCCTCGTGCTCTCCGGCAAGTCCGAGGGGCGCGTGAGCGAGCCCAAGGCGGAGCGTGTCCGCACGGCCGCCGAGGAGCTCGGCTACGTCCGTGACGCCATCGCCGGGGGCATGCGCAACGGCCGGACGCAGACGATAGGGGTCATCGGCGAGCGCGTCCTGTCCACCCCTACGCCGTCTCGATGATCGACTCCGTCCTGTCCACCAGTCAGGACCTCGGGTGGTCGGTTCTCCTCACCGACGCAGGACGCGATGGTGTCGCCGCGGAGGAGGCCGTCCGCGAGATGGTCGCCCGGCGAGTGAACCAGGTGGTCATCGCCTCCATGTACCACCGCGTCGTCTCCGTACCCGAGCAGATCGAGGACGTCGTCGTACTCAACGGCGTTGCCGACCGTCCCGGGGTGCCCGGCGTTGTCCCTGACGAGCGCCAAGGCGCCCACGACGCCGTCGCCCACCCTCATCGGTCTGGGTCACCGCCGCATCGGCTACCTTGGGCACGACGACACCGGAAGCATTGCGGTGCGCGAGCGCCCTGACTCTACCGAGACAGCCTCCGGGAGGCCGGGATCGCAGTCGACGAGTCACCTGTCGTCGTCGGTGGGCTTGATCCGACAGCGTCGACGCCGTCGCCGGCCGGCTCCCTGACCGGTCCGAGCGCCCCCACCGCCGTCTTCGCTACAACGACGCCCTCGCCGCTGGTGTCTTCCGACAGGCGGCGCGCTCAGATCTCCATCCCCACGGACCTCTCCGTCATCGGCTTCGACGACCTCGCCCTCATCTCCACGAACCTCGATCCCTCGACTGACCACAATGCGACTGCCGCACTGGGAGATGGCCGAGTGGCTCACCCGTGAGCTCGCTGCGGACATGCCGCCGGGCTGCCGGACGTCACCGTTTCCTTGCCCCTCATCCAGCGCGCTCCACGGCGCCGCCCGCCTTCTGAGCCGCGGCTCGGGCCTGTCGCTACGAAGTCGACCCACCAGCTCTCCGCCCAATGGGTGGAGAAAGATCCCTAACCCAGCAGTCACGCTGACACACAAGGAGTGCCATCATGATGACCACCCGTCGCTCGTTCCTCGCCGTCGGTGGAGCTGCCGCCGTCGCGGCCACGCCTCGCCGCCCTGCTCCTCCCAGTCCGGCAAGGGTCTGCCCGCTGCCGGCGGCATCACGCTGTGGACCCACAACGGGGGCAACAAGGAGGAGCTCGACGTCGTCAACAGCGCGGTCAAGGACTTCAACGCCGCCAACCCCGACACCCAGGTCACGGTGAAGTCCTTCCCGCAGGAGTCCTATAACGACGCCATCGCCTCCGCGGCCGTCTCCGGCAACCTGCCCGACATCCTGACCTCGACGGCCCGATCATGCCGAACTGGGCCTGGGCCGGTACCTCTCGCCGTTGACGATTTCCAGGATCTCCAGGACAAGGTCATCGACTCGGCCAAGGGAGTCTGGAACGACAAGCTTCTACCCGTCGGCCCTTACGACACCTCGCTGTGCTTCCTCGGCCGCAAGTCCGCCTTCGACCAGGCCGGTGTCGCCGTCCCCACGATCGACAAGCCGTGGACGAAGGACGAGTTCATGGACGCCCTCGACAAGCTCTCCAAGCTCGACGGCTTCGAGCACGCCATCGACATGTCCGTGGACACCGCCGAGTGGTGGCCCCTACGCCCACGCCCCTTGCTCCAGTCCTTCGGCGGAGACCCTCATCGACCGCAAGACCTACGGGACCGCCGAAGGCTTCCTCAACTCGGACAAGGCCGTCGAGTGGGGTACCTGGTTCCGCCTCGTTGTTCACCTCCAACTACGCCTCGCAGACCCCGGCCAAGGACGGTCAGGACTTCCCTACAGGGCAAGGGTGCCACTGGTGACACAGGAGGATGGAAGGTCCCTCAAGGCCCAGGAGACGTTCAGCCGACGACGTCCTCATCCTCCCGCCCGTCGACTTCGGCGCGGGAGCGCACGTGGAGGCGGCTCCTGGCAGTGGGTGTGTCGTCCTCCTCGAAGAACGCCGCGGCTGCGAACAAGTTCATCGAGTTCCTCATGCAGGACAAGTACTCGTCCAGTACTCGGACGCGATCGGCACTTTCCCGTCGATCGAGTCCGCCACCCCGAAGACGAAGTACTACGGCGAGGGCAAAGCTGCTGGAGCCCGTCTACGAGATCGGCAGAAGTACGCCCTCCCACGTCCCGCGACGCCCGGCTACAAGGTCATCTCCTCGATCTTCGACAAGGCCGCCCGTGACATCGTCTCCGGCCCGATGTCAAGTCGACCTCGACCAGGCGGTCAGGACATCAATGCCGACATCAAGTCGAACGACGGATACAGGGCCAAGTGAGCCGAGTGGCTCACTGCGCCCCTGATCGTACGGCCGGACAGTAGCCGTACCACCTTTCCACATCAGCATCGATCCGGCGGGGCGCGTGAGCGTCCCGCCGGGAAATGGAACCGACATGGCAGCCCCCACCATCACGAGGCGTCGCGGCAGGAGCGCCGCGCTGCGCCGGGAGGCGCGGACGGCGTGGCTCATGAGCTCGCCGGCACTTGTGCTCCTCCTGCTCTTCATGGGCATCCCTGATTCTGCTCACCTTCATTCTGTCCTTCACCAACACCCGCCCTCATCTCGCCCAACCCGCCGCAGTTCATCGGGATCGAGAACTTCGTCCGGGCCTTCACCGACGACCCGACCTTCATCCGGTCCCTGACGAACACGGCCTTCTTCGCGCTCATCGTCGTGCCCTGCCAGTCCGGTCTCGCCCCTGGCACTGGCGATCCTCGTCAACCAGAAGGTCAAGGGCGTCACGGCCTTCCGCACGATGATCTTCATGCCGGTGGTGACCTCGATGGTCGTCGTCTCCATCCTGTGGAGCTTCTACCAGGACAACGGACTGTTCAACTCGATGCTCAACACCGTCACCGGGGGCGGGTGGACCGCCGTCGCGTGGTTTCAGCAACCCCGGCACCGCGATGCCGGCAATCATCCTGCTGTCCATCTGGCAGGCGGTCGGCTTCCACATGATCATCTGGCTCTCCGGGCTGCAGATGATCGACCCGGTTCTCTACGAGGCCGCCGACCTCGACGGCGTCAACGGATGGCAGCGCTTCCGCTACATCACCTGGCCGGGCCTGCACTCGACAATGGTCTTCATCCTCGTCACCATCACGATCGCCGCGCTGGGCCTGTTCGTCCAGGTCGACGTCATGACCTCCGGCGGTCCCCAGGACGCCACCCTGACGATCGTCTATCACGCGTGCGCAGGGGCTACCGCGAGCAGGGACATGGGATACGGCAGCGCCATCTCGCTCATCTTCTTCGTCGCCGTCCTGCTCATCAGCCTCATCCAGCGCCGGCTCACCAGGGAGAAGGACTGACATGGCCGCTGAGACAACCGCCGCCTCGACCGCGCCCGTTGACGCACGTCATTCCGCCCATGGGGGCCCGCGCCGCCGTGGTCGTGCCGCCACCAGGAGGCGATCCAGGGCCCTGACCTATCTCGGCCTCTGTCGTCGCCTCGTGCGTCGCCGTCTTCCCCTGCTCTTCATGGTCTCTCCTCCTTCAAGCGACGATCAGCAGATCTCGCCGACCTCGGCTCCCTCATGGCGTTCCCGCCGACCGGGCACCTGTCACTGAACAACTACTCCGGCGTCTTCGAGCGAGTTCCCTGCGGCGCGGTTCATCACGAACTCGCTCTGTTGTCACGGTTGCGATCGTCGTGCTCGGTCTCATCGTCAACTCGATGATCGGATTCGCGATCTCCCGCATGCGCTGGAAGGGCAAGAGCATCGTGCTCTCACTCGTCCTGGCCACCCTGATGGTTCCCTTCGAGACCATCGCCGTGCCGCTCGTGTACTGGGTCGCCAAGCTGCCCTCGGTGCAGTGGGTGGTCGACGGGTTCCTCGTCAAGCAGGGGATGCTCAACACCTACCAGGTGCAGATCCTGCCCTTCATCGCCAACGCCCTGTCCATCTTCCTGTTCGCTCAGCACTTCGGTGACATCCCGAAGGAGATCGACGAGGCGGCCCGCGTCGATGGCGCGTCCTGGTGGACGATCTACTCACGGATCGTCGTGCCCCTGTCCGGTCCGACCTTCGCCACGGTCGCCATCATCACGATGCTGCCGGCGTGGAACTCCTACCTGTGGCCGCTCATGGTCATCCAGGAGGAGTCAATGCGGCCCGCGAGCGTGGTCATGCAGTACTTCTTCCAGCTCAACCCGGTATGGGGGCAGATCATGGCATACGGTACACTCATCACTCTGCCTGTTCTTATCATTTTCGCTCTGTTTCAGCGCTCTTTCGTGGCGTCGTTGGCAGGCACTGCCGTCAAAGGCTGAGGAAAGCATGTCTCTTCATCTTGCCGACCACTGGCTGTGGGACCACTGGATCTGTGACGACGGCGATCGCTATCACCTCTTCTTCCTGCGGGCGTCGCGCGCGTTGCACGATCCGGAGCGGCGGCACTTCCGCGCTCCATGGGGCACGCCGTTTCCGATGATGCGCGTACGTGGCAGCTTCTGCCCGATGCTCTGGTGCATTCCGACGGGCCGGGGTTCGACGACAAGGCGATCTGGACCGGCTCCACCATCGTCAAGCCCGACGGTGCTATGCGTGTCTTCTACACCGGAATCTCTCGAGCCGAGGACGGGCTGGTTCAGCGCATCGGCTGGGCTGACTCCACTGACGGCGTGATCTTTGAACGCACGTGCAATGTTCCTCTGGAGGCGGACGCCAGATGGTACGAGAAGAGAGAAGCAGACGTCTCTGGTGCCGAGCACTGGAGAGATCCTTTTGTCTTCAGGTATGACGGGCGCTGGCACATGCTCATCACCGCCAGGGCGAAGGGGGCTGAGCACTATGGTGCCGGCGTCATCGGTCATGCCGTCTCCGATGACCTGGATCACTGGCGGATCGGGCCGCCGCTGACCAGCCCGTCGGTTTTCGGACAGCTGGAGGTTTCCCAGAGCAGAAGCGTTGACGGCCATCACCTCCTCATCTTCTCCTGCGGTGACGACATGAAGGCCGAACCCTGGCCCCGGCGGGGTGTGGGTCGCCGAGGGGAGGGGCGCTGGGGCCTTGGGACATTGATGGCGCCAGGTACGTGTGCCCAGAGCACCTCTATGCCGGTCAGCTGCTTCAGCTGCGCGATGGGGCGTGGGTCTTCACGGGCTTCGAGAACATCGTCCATGGTGAGTTCGTCGGAGCGGCTCCGGACCTGCTGCCATGGGAGGACATCGAGCTTTTTGCCGAGAGGTGGGCACTAGGGCCTGTTGCGGAAGGGGTGGTGGTTGGCGGCGTGGTGGTTGGGTTGGGTGAGGCCTCCGGGGTATCACGGGTGGTGTCAAGTCATCACGTGATCAAACCGGAGGCCCTCAGGTGCTCAGGATAGACGCACACGCTAAAGGTCGTCGCGACCTCACCGATGCGCAGTGGGAGCTGCTGGCGCCGCTGCTTGCCGAGCTGCCCACCACCGGCAGGCCGCGCACCTACGGCCTGCGTGGCTCAGTCGACGCGGTGCGCTACCGAACCAGGACGGGTGCCCGTGGCGCGACATCCTGATCGCTACGGGCCCTGGTGGAGGGCCTACGCACTATTCCGCTCCTGGCAGGTCACCGGGGTCTGGGAGCACCTGGAGCGCGAGCTGGCATCCGCGGTGGTCACCGCCCAGGGACCCGAGGCGGTGTGGGACGAGGTGTCGGTGGACTCCACCGTCTGCCGGGCCCACGTGCACGCCGCCGGCGCCCGCCGCGACAGCCCCCGCACGGTGGACGGTGAGCCGGACGACCACGCCCTGGGGTGTGCCGGGGCGGGTGGTCGACCAAGATCCACGTCGCCGTCGATGCGGGGTGCGGGATGCTCGCCTGCGTGCTCAGTGCGGGACAGGTTGCGGACCGCCCCATGATGGTCCCGGTGCTGGAGGCGATCCGCCTGGCGTACCATGGCCCTGGGCAGGCCCCTGCCGGCGACCGCGGCGGGTGCTGGCCGACAAGGCCTACCCTCACGGGCCAACCGGGCCTGGCTGCGCGCCCACCACATCCGCGCCACGATCCTGGTCAAGGCCGACCAGGCCGCCCACCGCAAGGCCAGGGGCCCACGCGGCGGGCGCCCACCAGCCTTCGACGCCGCCGCCTACAAGGACCGCAACGCCGTGGAACGCGGTTTCAGCCACCTCAAGCACCACCGGGCCCTGGCCACCCGCCACGACAAGCTCGCCGTACGCTACCGAGCAACCATCCACATCGCCAGCATCGACCACTGGCTCAAACGACTTACATAACAGGCCCTAGAGGGTTACGTCGTCGGTTGCCTGGACAACGAGCGATCGGGGTGCCAGCCCAGGACTGGGCACGTCCCTGGCTCACTGCGCTGTGTCGGGTGGCGAGGTAGGCCCTGGGTCGCTTCTGCCCGGATGAGGCTGCTCAGGCGGCCACCACGGCGACGTCGGACCGCGCCGGTTGCGTTCGGGAACGTACCTGTCAGTCGAGGACTGCGAGATCCCGCAGACGACTGGGGTCTGACTCAGTCGTCTGCGGGAGAAGTACGTCCTGGATGGAAAACGCAGTCTCGATGTGAGCGGCCGGGCGTCCTGACCGACAACCAGTTAGGGCGTTCCTAAGTGAGGTTCGCCTTTGATCGGGTAACGTGTTCAATCCTACCCCTGCGGCGCTCCGTCGTGAACTTGCCAGTGTTGAATTCGGAAAGCAAGATCTTGGTTAAACTTGTGGCACGACGGCCAGGGGACGCCTCGCAGGTCGACCCTGGGGTCTGTCTGAGGGCTGTCCGGCTCGGTCGGCTTTGGCCGACTTGGCAAACAAGGACGTGGTCGAACCGGCCGCAACGGGATCAGGCCGTGAGACGTCGTCAGCGACTAGGGGAGGAGAGCAGTCATGGCGCAGAGCGACGAGGACTCTACCCGGGCGCGCGTTCTTGACCTCATCGCTGAAAAGGGTCCGGTGTCGGCGGCGCAGCTCGCCAGGTCCTCAGCCTGACGCCGGCCGCCGTGCGCAGGCACATCACGGCCCTTGAGGACGCTGAGCAGATCGAGGTTCACACTCCGGCCCAGACGGGTAAGCGTGGCCGCGGTCGCCCGGCCCGGCACTACGTCCTGACGTCCAAGGCCCGCACCTCCTTCGCGGAGGGCTACTCCGACCTGGCCAACCGCGCCCTGCGCTACCTGTCCCAGGTGGCCGGTGACAAGGCGGTCGACTCCTTCGCCGCGGCCAGGGGCCGTGACCTCGAGCGCCGCTACGCCACCGTCGTCGAGGCGGCCGGCAAGGACCCCTCGGAGCGGGCCCGCGCCCTGGCGGACGCCCTGACTCTTGACGGTTACGCGGCCTCGGTGCGCGACGTCGGAGACGGGTCCTTCGCCGTCCAGCTGTGTCAGGGCAACTGCCCGGTACGCGACGTGGCCGGGGAGTTCCACGAGCTGTGCGACGCCGAGACCCAGGCCATCTCCCGGCTCGTCGGCGTCCCGGTCCAGCGTCTGGCCACCCTGGCCGGAGGCGAGCACGTCTGTACCACCCACATTCCGATCGCCATGCCCGCGCTGCTGCAAGCGCGCGGTCCGGGCGGCGGCTAAGACGCGAGGCCTTGAGACCAAGCGAATGGAAGGAACCCGATGACACTGCCGACAACCGAGACCACGCGTAGCACCGACGACGAGATCATCGACTCGATCTCGACGAGCTACGACTTCGGATGGCATGACTCCGACGAGGCCGGTGAGAAGGCCAAACGAGGCCTTGATGAGCAGGTGGTCCGCGAGATCTCCGCCATCAAGGGTGAGCCGGAGTGATGCTGGCCAAGCGTCTCAAGGCCTACTCCACCTTCGAGCGCAAACCCATGCCCACCTGGGGCGTGGACCTTTCCCAGCTCGACATGGATGCCGTCGAGTACTACGTGCGCTCTACGGACCGGCCGGCCAACCCTGGGACGACCTTCCCTGAGGACATCAAGAACACCTACGACCGCATCGGCATCCCCTGAGGCCGAGCGCGAGCGCTTGCGGCGGGCGTGGCCGCCCAGTACGAGTCGGAGGTCGTCTACCACCAGATCCGCGGTGACCTGGAGGAGCAGGGCGTCATCTTCGTCGACACCGACACCGCCGTGCGCGAGTACCCCGAGCTCGTCAGGGAGTACTTCGGGACCGTGGTGCCCGCTGGCGACAATAAGTTCGCTGCCCCTCAACACGGCCGTGTGGTCCGGGGGCTCCTTCATCTACGTCCCCAAGGGCGTCCACGTCGAGATCCCGCTCCAGGCCTACTTCGCATCAATACGGAGAACATGGGCCAGTTCGAGCGCACGCTCATCATCGCCGACGAGGACCCTACGTCCACTACGTCGAGGGCTGCACCGCCCCCATCTACTCCACCGACTCCTGCACTCGGCGATCGTGGAGATCGTGGTCAAGAAGAACGCCCGCGTGCGCTACACGACCATCCAGAACTGGTCCAACAACGTCTCACAACCTGGTGACCCAGCGCGCTACCTGCGAGGAGGGCGCCACCATGGAGTGGATCGACGGCAACATCGGCTCCAAGCGGAACATGAAGTACCCGGCCGTCTTCCTCATGGGCCCCCACGCCCGCGGTGAGGCCCCTGTCCATCGCCTCGCCGGCGCGGACCAGCACCAGGACACCGGCGCCAAGATGGTCCACATGGCGCCCCACACCTCCAGCCACATCGTTCCAGTCGATCGCCCGCCACGGTGGCCGCAGCGCCTACCGCGGACTGGTGCAGATCATGAAGAACGCCCGGCACTCCAAGTCCAACGTGCTGTGCGACGCGCTCCTGGTCGACGAGATCTCCCGCTCGGACACCTATCCCTACGTCGACGTGCGCACCGACGACGTCGAGATGGGGCACGAGGCCACCGTCTCCAAGGTGAGCGCCGACCAGCTCTTCTACCTCATGCAGCGCGGGCTGACCGAGACCGAGGCCATGGCCACGATCGTGCGCGCTTCGTCGAGCCCATCGCCCGGGAGCTGCCCATGGAGTACGCCCTCGAGCTCAACCGGCTCATCGAGCTGCAGATGGAGAACTCGGTGGGCTGACCCACCGCAGCGGATCCTCCTCTTTCAGCCCACCCAGCCTTCGACCCACACCTCATCACACCGGCCTGCTGCCGGCCAAGGAGCACCTCCACATGCCTGAACTCTCCACCGACCACTCGAGCGCCACGCTCGACGGCGCCCACTCCCACGGCGGGGCCGCGCTACGTCTCCTCGCGCGCGACCGCCCCACCTCCTTCGACCCCGCCGACATCCCGGTGCCGCGAGGTCGCGAGGAGGAGTGGCGCTTCACGCCGATGAAGCGCTTCGCCCCGCTGTTCGACCTCGACGCCATCCGTGCGGCCGCCGTCGCCGGCCAGGGCGATGCCGGTGTCCGTATCGAGGCGGACCTGCCCGACGGCGCGAGCCTTGAGACCGTCGCGCGCAGCGACGCCCGCATCGGCACCGTGGGCGCCCCGGTCGACCGCACCGGCGTCACCGCCTGGAACGGCACCGAGACCGCCACCGTGCTGACCCTGGAAGCGGGAGCCCGGCTGGAGCGGGCCGCCCGTCTGAACATCGTCGGCCAGGACGCCCAGCTCGCCCGCCCCACCGCCCAACACATTCTTATCGCCGCCGAAGCAGGCTCCGCGGGAACCGTCGTCCTGACCACACCGGCACCGCCGCCCTGACCCAAGGCGTCGAGGTGACGGTCGCCGACGGCGCCGAGCTCGCCCTGGTGACCGTCCAGGGCTGGGAGGACGGGGCCGTCCACGCCTCCAACCACCGGGTCAAGGTCTGCGGCCGCGGCGTCCTCAAGCACGTTGTCGTCAGCCTCGGCGGAGACGTGCGCATCTGTCCCGACCTGGGCTTCTCCGGCGAGGGCGGCTACATCGACGCCTACGGCGTCTCACTTCACCGATGCCGGCCAGCACCAGGAGCACCGCCCCACGTGGCCCACACCGAGCCCCCACTGCTACTCGCGCGTCACCTACAAGGGCGCCTCCAGGGCGAGGGCGCGCACGCCGTGTGGGTGGGGGACTGCCCTCATCGGGCAGGCTGCCCGCGGCACGGACACCCTACGAGCTCAACCGCAACCTGGTCCTCACCGAGGGGCCAAGGCCGACTCCGTGCCGAACCTGGAGATCGAGAACGGCAACATCGAGGGGCCGGGCCACGCCAGCGCCACCGGCCGCTTCGACGACCAGCAGCTGTTCTACCTGCGTGCCCGCGGCATCCCTGAGACCGAGGCCCGTCGCCTTGTCGTCCTGGGCTTCTTCAACGAGATCGTCGCCGAGATCGGTGTCGATGAGGTCGAGGAGCGCCTCATGGCCGCCATCGAGAAGGAGCTCGAGCTCACCGGACTCATCACCGCCCGCACCGACCAGGACCCCGCCGCCCAGCCGGCAGCCGAGTGACAGGCCGACCCGCACGACGGTCCGCCCACCTGCAACCAGACCACGAACCAGCTGAAAGAAACGTCGCATGAGCACTCTGCAGATCAAGAACCTCCACGTCCAGGTCGCCACCAACGACGGCCCCAAGCCCATCCTCAAGGGCGTGGACCTGACCATCGACTCCCACCAGGTCCACGCCATCATGGGTCCCAACGGCTCGGGCAAGTCCACCCTGGCCTACTCCATCGCCGGGCACCCCGACTACGAGGTCACCGACGGTGAGGTCCTCCTCGACGGCGTCGACCTGCTGGAGATGAGCGTGGACGAGCGCGCCCGCGCCGGCCTCTTCCTGGCCATGCAGTACCTCGTCGAGGTCCCCGGCGTCACCGTGGCCAACTTCCTGCGCACGGCCAAGACCGCCATCGACGGCCAGGCCCCCAGGTGCGCCAGTGGGTCGGCGAGGTCAACCAGGCCATGAAGAACCTGCGGATGGACCCCGCCTTCTCCCAGCGCGACGTCAACGCCGGCTTCTCCGGCGGTGAGAAGAAGCGCTTCGAGATCCTCCAGATGGAGCTGCTCCGGCCCCGCTTCGCCGTCCTGGACGAGACCGACTCCGGCCTGGACGTCGACGCCCTGCGCATCGTCTCCGAGGGCGTCAACCGCCTCCACGACGAGTCCGACGCCGGTTTCCTCCTCATCACCCACTACACGCGCATCCTGCGCTACATCAAGCCCGACTACGTCCACGTCTTCGTCGACGGGCGCGTGGTTGAGGCCGGTGGCCCCGACCTGGCCGATCGCCTGGAGGAAGAGGGCTACGACCGCTACCTCGCCTGACAGCCTCACCGTGCCAGGGCCGACGACGGTGCACCGCGCATCCAGGCGTCGTCGCCGGCCCCGGCACTAAGGAAGGGGAACTAAGGTTCCTCGTGACCTCAGCCCCCCGCCGTCGGCGACCATGCCCGGAACCGCTCGCACTGAATCGGAAAGGCACGTCATGACCCAGTCCACGGCCCCGCTCACCGGGGCGCCTTCTGCCGGCGCGCTCAACGCGGAGGAGGTCGCCGCGATCCGCGCCGACTTCCCCTACCTGGGCTGGCCCTGCCCGCAACGGCGAGGTGCTGGCCTACCTGGACTGGGCGGCCACGAGCCAGAAGCCCACCGGCGTCATCACCACGGAGGTCGACTTCTACCGCACCTCCAACGGTGCGGCAGGGCGCTCGACCTACCAGCTCGCCGACGAGGCCACCGCCACCTTCGAGGACGCCCGCGACACCGTCGCCGCCTTCGTCGGAGCGCGTGGCAGTGAGCTCGTCTTCACCAAGAACGCCACCGAGGCCATCAACCTCGTGGCCCTGGCCATCGGGCACGCCAGCCTGGGTCGGTCGGCCGCCCGCGGTGGCGGCCCTCCGCGGCCGACGACCCGGCGCGGCGCCTCATCATCGGACAGGGTGACGAGGTCGTCGTCACCCGGGCTGAGCACCACGCCAACCTCGTGCCCTGGCAGGAGCTGTGCGCCCGCACCGGCGCCACCCCTGCGCTGGCTGGACCTGACCGAGGACGGGCGCATCGATGCCGCCACCCTGACGTCATCACCGAGCGTACCCGCGTCCTGGCCCTGACCCACGCCTCCAACGTCACTGGCGCGATTAGCCCGCTTGACCTCATCCTCCCGCGCGCCCAGCAGGCCGGTGCGCTCGTCATCCTGGACACCTGCCAGTCCGCCGCCCACCTCCCACTGAACTTCGGCGCGCTGAAGACCGCCGGTGTGGACGCCATGGTCCTCTCCAGCCACAAGATGCTCGGTCCCACCGGCATCGGTGCGCTCGTGGCCACCGAGGAGCTCCCTGGCGGCGATGCCGCCGGTACTCACCGGCGGCTCCATGATCGAGATCGTCACCATGGAGTCGTCGACCTTCGCGAGTGGCCCGCCCTGCTTTCGAGGCCGGCAGCCAGCCGCTGGCGCAGGCCGCGGGATGGCGCACCGCCGTGGAGTACCTGGCCAGGATCGGCCTGGACCGGCTCCACGCCACTGAGCAGGTCCTGACCCGGCAGGTGCTCGAGGGCCTGACCCAGGTCCCCGGGCTGCGCCTGGTCGGTCCGTCTGACACCACCGACCGCCTGGGTGTGGTCGCCTTTCCATTGAGGAGTCCACTCACGACGTCGGACAGGTTCTCGACGCCGCCGGCGTCGCCGTGCGCACTGGCCACCACTGCGCCCAGCCGATCCATCAGCACTTCGGCATCCACGCCTCCTCGCGCCTGTCCTTCGGGGCCTGTTCCACGCCCGAGGAGGTGGACCGCTTCCCTGTCCGCCATCGCCGACGTCCGACGCTACTTCCAGAGGTGAGCATGAACGAACTCGACCAGCTCTACCAGCAAGTCATCCTCGACCACTCCCTGTGAGGCTACGGCTCCGGCGCCCTGGAGGCCCCGGATGCCACCAGCCACCAGGGTGAATCCCACCTGTGGTGACGACGTGACTCTGGGGGTGCGTGTCAGGACGGCAAGATCGAGGCCGTCGGCTGGGAGGGGACGGTGCTCCATCTCCCAGGCCTCCATCTCCGTCATGCACGACCTCGTCAACGGTGCTGACCTGGCCACCGTGGCCCGCCCGAGGCGGATTTCGATACCCTCATGCACTCGCGCGGCAAGGGCGTCGACGACGCCGTCCTGGACGACCTGGAGGACGGGGCCGCCTTCGAGGGCGTCTCGAAGCACCCCAACCGCGTCAAGTGCGCCCTGCTGGGATGGATGGCCCTCAGGACGCCTGGCACAAATCCGGTGTCGCCCTGCCCGCCGTTGAGCCGAACGACCTCGAGTAGCCCGACCGTCCTGTCGCCACCGTCCGACCCGCGAGGAAGAAGAAAGAAGGAAGAAGCCATGAGTGACAGCCCCAGCGGGATGCCGGCAGCCGCCGACAACCCCATGGCCGCCCAGCAGCCGCCGACCCCCGTCGCCAGCACCGAGGGAGTCGACGTCGCCGCCGTTGAGGAGGCCCTGCGTGACGTCATCGACCCCGAGCTCGGTATCAACGTCGTCGACCCTCGGGCTGCTCTACGGGTGTCGATCGAGCCTGATGGGGACCGTCGTGCTCGACATGACCCTGACCACCGCCGCCTGTCCGCTCACCGACGTCATCGAGGAGCAGGCTCAGCAGGCCCTGTCCTTCATCGCCGACAAGGTCCGCATCCAGTGGGTGTGGCTGCCGCCGTGGGGGCCGGACAAGATCACCCCTGAGGGCCGCGAGCAGCTGCGCGCCCTGGGCTTCAACGTCTGAGGCCCCTGTCGAGGCCGCCGTCAGGTCAGGTCCTCCTCGACACCGAGGATCGCCTCACGCAGGACGCGCGCGTGGCAGTGGACGTGGTCGTGACCGGCGAACAGGAGCGTCACCCGCCCCTTGAGGGCCTCGTGACGCAGCTGCTCGACGGCGGCGACCGCCTCGGGTCTCTCGGTGAGCTCGTCCCGGTAGGCCTCGACGAACTGGGGCCAGGGCAGGTCCCCCGCTGTGGAAGGCCCGCCGCAGCTCGGTGGTGGGGGTGGCGTCCTTGGCCCACTCGTCGAGGGCGGCGCGCTCCTTGGAGACGCCACGGGGCCAGAGGCGGTCCACCAGGACCCGTGCTCCGTCCTCGGCGCTGGGCTCCTCGCGGATGCCTTTGAGGATCACGCTGTCTGACGAGGGAAGATGCTGGCTCATGCCTGCGACGCTACTCTCCTCAGCCGGTGGCACGGTCCCATCGGCTCGTAGCGAACCGGACGTGCTCGAGGGGGCGCTTACTCGCTCGAGCGCCAGCGATCAATCGCGGTGAGGAACTCGCGTTCCAAGGCCCGGGTGAGTCGTGCATCGGGGTAGCCGGTGGCGCCGATGAGGCCGAAGAGTCCCCGCACCGACTCGGTGTCGACACTGCTGGCCAGGGCTGCAAGGCGCTCAGGCGGCAGCCGGGCCTCCATCCGGGAGATCATGGCCTGGGCGCGCTGCTCGATCTGTGCGTCTGACATCTCGGCCGGATCCTGGGCGTAGAGGGCCAGTGACTCCGCGTCGTAGTCAGGATCGGGGTCCATGAAGAGGAACTCCGCCTCCGGCGGCATCTGGCCGCGGTAGCAGGCCAGGTCGGTCAGGTCGCGCCCTTGCGCACGGCGCAGCAGGTGGCCTCGTCGGCAGCGGCCAGCTCGGAGCCGGTCGAAGAAGGCCGCCATGCGCGGGGACATCGGTGAGACAGTCGAACCGGCCCTGGCTCGCTCCAGCAGACCGGCGAGCATGTCCCTCTGCCTGGTCACCTCGGCCAGGTGATCCTCCACGGCGGCCAGGGCCCCGGCCAGGTCCTCGACCACGGAGCCGGCCGCCGCGCGCGCTTCGTCGCTCTGCTCGACGTCGGTTATCTCGGGCCTCGTCGAGGACGCGTGTGATGGTCTCCAGTGACACGCCGGCCTGGACCAGCCAACGAATCCGGGAGAGCCGGGCGACGTGGCTCAGGTCGTAGTCCCGCCAGCCGCCACGTTCACCGGGAACCGGAAGCAGCCCCAGCGAGTGGTAGTAGCGCACCGTGCGCACGGTCGTCCCGGTCAGTTCGGCGATCTCAGCAACGCGCATGGAAACAGTCTCACACGGCACCCGAACCCCGAACTATTCGGATCCGCTTGGTGAGGGACGAACCATGGGGAGCGCGAACCGTTTGCCGGGACATGCCCGCGTTGCTACTGTGCCCGCGTGATGACAGGCGGATCAGGTACCGACGGTGGCAGTGGCGCCCCGTCTCGCCCTGAGCAGGTGGGAGGGTCCTGGTGAACGGCACGCGAGGCAACCTGCAGGTCGGTGACCTGCTCCAGGGCAGTGCAGGCGCCCTGTCGGTCAGAGGCTGCCTGCTCTTTAAGGAGTGGGACTCCCAGGACCACTGCTTCTACTACTGGGAGGAGTGGCAGCTCGTCGGGGCCAGCAACGCCGACACCTGGGTCGAGGTCGATCACGATCCCGGCGAGGTCCTCTTCTACGAACCCGTTCGTCTCCAGGAGACGATCGAGCCGTGGGCCCTGACCGTCGGCCAGATGATGCAGCTGACGATCGACGGCGTCCTGCACCGGGGCATGGTTGAGGAGGTGACCACCGGAACGCTCGAGAACGTCATCGGTTCGCCGGTGTGTCCACTCAACATCGGTGAGACCATGACCTACGCCGAGGTGCGGTTGACGGACCCGGCCGGTGTGACCAGCAGGCTGACCATCGACAGTCACCGTTTTCGTGACCTCCTGGCCTACCGCAAGACCTCCTTGTCCACTGCTCAGCAGAAGCAGCTCTTCGGACGGGTCCCTGTACAACCGCCGATCCGCTTCCGGAAGAACTGGCCGGAACATCGGATGCGTGGTCGTCGCCGCCTTCGTCAGTATCGTGCTCGTTGGCGGACTGTTCTCCGCGTGCTCCAACCCCAGCCGCTCCAGTGGCGACGCCGATCCCACCAGCACCTCGCACTCGGGCTCCTCGCGGAGCTATCGTCACCGCCCGGTCTACGGGGGCGGCGGAGGCGGAGTCGGCAAGTAGGCCCGCCCCATCGGTGACGGCCTGCCCTCAATATGTTGTCGACGGTGGGGGAGTGAGGATGGGGACCTCACCCCGTTTGTCGGCTGCCCTGCCTCGTTGCTACCGTGCTCGCGTGAGTGTGGTGAGCCTGTGTTCTGTCAGCTATAAGATCAGTGGCGGCGAGCCGCATGCGCTCAACGATCTGTCCACCATGGAGTCGATTCTCCTGACCGCCGCCCGGACGGCAGGACTGACGGCCGTCTCCAGCGCTCACCACCGCTTCGAGCCCCAGGGGCTGAGCGCCGTCATCATTCTGTCCGAGTCTCATATCGCCGCCCACACCCTGGCCCGGAGTCCGGAACCGGCTACGTGACGCTTACCAGCTGCCGTACGCTGTCCTCCGCGCAGATCGAGGCCGTGGGGAGATGGTACGCAGGCGCCTGCGGGCCCAGCAGGTAACCAGCTCGGGGATCACGCTGTGAGTATCAGAGGCGATCTGAGAGTCGGTGAGACACTTCGGGGTTCCCTGAGGAAGAGGAACCGCTCCTACACCGTCATGGGACGAGTTGTCCTGAAACGACGGGATCAGGGAAGCCGGCGCTTCATCCGGTGGGAGCAGTGGCGCCTGATCGACGACGACGGTCAAGAGTTCTGGCTGGAGATCCGCCGAGATACCAACAAGGTTGTTCTTCACGAGCCGGTTCCTGTTAAGCCGACGATCGATCCGCTCACGCTCGAGGTTGGTTGGACCCGGAAGCTGAGAGTCCGTGGCCGGCCGTGCACCGTTGAGGTCAAGGACGTGCGTCGCGCTGAGATCGACTACGAGACCGGGGCCATCAGTCATCCGAATGGGGCTCTTACCACGACGACGTGTGCCGAGCTCCGCGTGGTGGATGCGCAGGGATCGATCTCCACCATGGTGGTCGATGCGCATCGCCTCCAAACCCGTGAGGTCTATAGCCAAACCCTCCTGTCCTCCTCGCAGCAGTACAAGGTCTTCGGTAGGCCAGTGTCCCGACCGTGGTGGATACCCAGTTTCGTGCGAAGGCTCTGGCGGTGGTTCCCCGCGGCGATCTCCGGGACGAGCGGAAGCGAGTGGGCCCCCGTGTTCTGGATCGTCCTGATGTTCGTTGCGCTGGTGCTTGCCGAGCTGATTGATGACGATGGGGGCTTCATCCTCAGGAGGCGGCGTCTCCTTCCAGAACCGCTCGGTCTACGGCGGCGGGGGCGGCGGCGTCGGAAAATAACCTGGAGCCCACTCACCCAACCCCACGACGGTCACACACGAAGGAGAAGACATGTCGCTCATGACCATCGCCGGCCACTCATCGGTCGACCTCAACTGGCAGTCACTGCTGAGCACCATCGTCTACGCGGTACTCGGAGTGGTCCTGCTCATGGTGTTCGCGCTGCTCGTCAACCGCATCTTCCACCTCGACCTCAGACGCGAGCTCATCGAGGACCAGAACATCGGCCTGGGGGTCGCCTTCGCCGGCACGGCGCTGGCCATCGCGATCATCATCGCGGCCACCATCCTGAGCTGAGCGGCGAACCATGACCCACGGCCGAATCGGGCGACGGGAGAACGTCGCCCTGTTCACTGCGGCCCTGCTTGCCGCGATCGGCGGACTCATCTATGAGCTCATCCTGGGCACGGCCGCCTCCTACCTCCTGGGTGACTCCGTCCTCAGCTTCAGCCTCGCCACCGGCATCACCCTGTTCGGCATGGGAATCGGCTCGCTGCTGGTCAACCGCTTCCACACCGCACCGGCGGTCGTCTTCGGCGTCAGTGAGGTGCTCCTGGGCCTCATCGGCGGCAACTCCGTCCTCCTGCTGTACCTGGCCTTCGGGCGCACCCGGCTGCACTGGGTCGTCTTCGGCGGCATCAGCCTGACCATCGGCATCCTCATCGGCCTGGAGATCCCGCTGCTGGTGCGGGACCTTCGCCGCCTCGGGCGCCGCTCGACCAGTGAGCTGCTCGGCAAGGTCATGGCCATCGACTACTTCGGCTCATTGGTGGCCTCCTGGTCTTCCCCCTGGTGCTCCTCCCGCAGCTCGGGCTCATGCGCGGGGCCTACCTGGTCGGGGCCCTCAACGTGCTGGTCGCACTGCTCGTCCTGCTCCAGGTGCGCACACCTCGCAAGATCCTCTGGGCGGCCACCGCCGCCGTCGTGGCACTGGTCTCCATGTTCGCAGCCGCCAACCGCATCGAGCGCAGCGTGAGGCGCTGACCTACAACGACCCGATCGTCTCACTACCAGCAGACCGCCTACCAGAAGGTCGTCCTCACCCAGTATCAGGACGACCTGCGCCTGTACCCTCAACGGCCAGCTCCAGTTCTCCAGCCTGGACGAGGCCAGGTACCACGAGACCCTGTCCGCCAGTGCCATGACCTCGGTGAAGGAGCCCGCCCACGTCCTCGTCCTCGGTGGCGGCGACGGCCTGCTGGCCCGGGAGATCCTGCGCTACCCCAGCGTCACGGACATCACCATCGTGGACATCGACCCCGACGTCACCGAGCTGGCGCGGAGCAACCGCCTGCTCAAGGACCTCAACCACGCCTCCCTGTCCGACCCCAGGGTCAAGGTCGTCAACAACGACGCCTTCACCTACGTCCAAGACTCCAGGGCGACCTACGACGTCGTTCTCATTGACTGGTCGACCCCTCCAACGAGAAGCTCGCCAAGCTCTACTCCACCGAGTTCTACCGGAACATCGAGGCGCGCTTGGCACCCGAGGGCGTCATGGTCACCCAGGCCACCTCCACCTTCTTCTCGCCCCACGCCTTCTCCACAGTGGCCAGCACCGTTGCAGCCGCTCAGCCGGATCGACAGATCCTGCCCTTCTCCACCAACATCCCTCCTTCGGGGAGTGGGGCTTCATCCTGTCCACCAAGACGCCGCAGAACCTCATCAGCCAGCCGCTGCCAAAAGGCCTGACCTACCAGGACCGGCAGACCCTGAAGTTCATCATGCGAACCAAACCGGCCCATACCGAGACCATGGAGCCCTCCACCCTCCTGCATCCGCGGATCGTCGAGGTCTACAACCAAGACATGCGGCAGTGGCGCTACTACTGAACCATTCAGGTATTCGTCCGTGCAGGTGTCGCGGAGAGATCCGCCGCTATCTGCTGCCCACCGAGACCGCGAGCTCACGTCCCCAGCTGCGGGCGTCGTTCTCTGGCCGGCGGCCAGCGGGCCCTGCTCGCCGCGACCACGAAGCTCCTGACCGACGCCGTGCGCCGCCCCTGTTGACGCTGCAACGCCTTGGCGATCGCCTTGGCTGCTGAACCGCTGAGCCAGCCCTTGGAGATGACCGTGTCGAAGGCGACGACATCGGTGGAGACCGGGACCGTGGCGATCCTCAGCCACTCGCCGACCCCCGGGGAGACCTTGCCCGGTCCCGCCTGCGCACGTGCTTTGGCCCTGCGTGGCCGCGGTCGGCAGGCCCCGGTTGTGAGTGGGAGCTCCCAGGATGAGCAGATCGAGGTCTGCCGGCAGGGGCGCCCGGAGCCCCATTGACGTCGTCGACCTGGGCCCCGACGCCGCCCTCAATCAGTCCGGTGGCGACGGCCTCGGCGACGGCCCGGGTGTTGCCGAAGCAGGACTCAACAATGATGAGTGCCCTCCCGGTCATGGTGTCCTCCTGAAGTCTCGTACCGGCGATGTCGCTGGTGACGGGGGTGTCATGAGCCCACTGTCGGGTGTGACGCCACGTCACCGCAAACGGGGCCCGCCGCGCAGAAGGCGGAGGGCCCCATCAGGCCGAGAGGATCGGCGGGGAGGCAGGACGAGCCAGGGGCGACGAACGGCGTCGCCGTGTTCGTCTCAGAGCTGGGAGGCGTCGACGGCGAAGGTGTTGCAGGCCTGCATCGAGCCGGAGTTCATTCCGGTGGTGAACCAGCGCACGCGCTGCTCGGAGGAGCCGTGGGTCCACGTGTCGGAGTCGACGTGCCCCCTGGCCCGCTCCTGGATGTGGTCGTCGCCCACGGCCTCGGCCGCACCCAGCGCACCCTTGATCTCCTCACTGCTGGGGCGGTTGAGGAAGGGCTTGCCGGTGTCCGGGTCCGGGGTGGAGGAGGCGTGATTGCCCCAGATCCCCGCGTAGCAGTCCGCCTGGAGCTCCAGACGCACCGAGTCGGAGGTCGCACCGCTACCTGAGCGGTCGGCTTTGGCCATCTGCCCGGTCAGGTGCTGGATATGGTGGCCGAACTCATGGGCCACGATGTACTCCTCCGCCAAGGGCGTGTCAGTGGCCCCCAGGGACCTCTCCATCTCGGAGAAGAAGCTCATGTCCAGGTAGACCGTCCGGTCCCCTGAGCAGTAGAAGGGACCCACCGCCGAGGATGCGTTGCCGCAGGCCGAGGAGATCTGGGTGCCGTCCCACAGGACGAACTCGGGCTTGGCGTACTTGAGCCCCGCCTGGGCGGGCAGCTGCTCGGTCCACACCGCGTCGAGGGACTCGGCGGTGGCCACCATGCGGCACTGGGTGTACTTGTTGGCGCTGTCCCCGCTGGTGCACACGGAGGTGTCGATCGATGAGGCCGTCGACGTCGTCGTCCCAGTCTGCTGCTGTCCCCAGCATGGAGGTCAGGTCCACTCCCGTGAGCTGGGAGATGAGGACGACGGCGATGACGGTCAGGATCGAGCCGCCACCGATCATGGCGCCCCGGCCTGCGCCGGAACGGGTCTGGACCCGGTTGGGGTCGAGCTGGATATCGCGGTTGAAGGACACTTGCCACCTCTGAGAACACGCCTGCAATGAGGCTCGGACGACGCCCACGCTACCGTGACACCGTCACCGGTGCGAAACGGGGAACACCGAGGAGAATAATGGCGGGAGCCCTGCACGGGCCCTGGAAGACCCGGTCGGGGTAGCCTGATGCCGTGCTCTACGACCTGCTGTACAAGACCGTGCTCACCCGTATCGACCCCGAGCTGATCCATGACGTGTGCCTGGACGCGATCGAGGTCACCGGTAAGGTTCCCCTCGTCAGGGACGTGGTGCGCCAGATGTGGGGGCGCCGGCCGGTCTTCCCCGTTCCCTCGGCCAACCAGGGCGGTCCCTTCGCTCGCCCCGTGCCCGGCATCCTAGGGGCTCGCAGCGGGGATGGACAAGGAGGGGCAGGCCGTTGAGGGCCTGGACATGCTCGGCTTCGGCTTCATCGAGGTCGGTACGTTCACCGCCCGCCCCAGGGCGGTAACGACAAAGCCCCGCATGTGGCGCTACCCGCAGATGCGCGCCGTGCGCAACCGCATGGGCTTCAACAACTCCGGGGCGGATGAGGGCCGCCAAGCGCCTGCGGGCCCTGCGCCGCACCCGCGAGGACGTTCCATCGTCGTCGGTGCGAACATCGGCAAGACCAAGGTGACCCCGCTTAACGAGGCGGTGGAGGACTACCGCTACTCGGCCGCGGCAGTGGCCCGGTGGGTCGACTACCTCGTCGTCAACGTCTCCAGCCCCAACACCCCCGGGCTGCGCAGCCTGCAGAGCGTTGAGACGCTGCGCCCGATCCTCGAGGCGGTGCGCGAGGTCGCCGACCGCGCCGCCAGGCGGCACGTCCCGCTCCTGGTCAAGATCGCCCCGGATCTGGCTGACGAGGACATCGACGCCGTTGCGCAGCTGGTCCTGGACATGGGGCTCGACGGGGTGGTGGCCACCAACACGACCATCGACCACGACCTGGGGGAGGGCGGCCTGTCCGGTGCCCCTCTTCTTCCCCGCGCTCTGGAGGTCGTGCGCCGTCTGCGCCGCGGGCTGGGGCAGGAGCCCACGATCATTGGCGTCGGCGGCATCTCCTCCGTCATGGACGCCGAGCTCATGCTCGACGCAGGAGCGGACCTGCTTCAGGCCTACACGGCCTTCATCTACAACGGTCCCGCCTGGCCGGGGCGCATCAACCGGGCCCTGGCCACCGGCTCCGCCGCTCGAACGACTGCCTGAGCCCCAGGCGACCGGGGCCGTCCCAAAGCGGACCGGAACGGATCAGGAGGGGTACTGGCCCCGCTTGACCAGGGTGGCGGGACGGCGCCAGCGCCGCAGCATGAAGCAGCGCGACATGACGTAGAAGAGGATCGTCCCTCGTCCTTAACCCGCTCCTGGCCGAACTTCGCGGTCAGGCGGCGGCGCAGGCGCGCCCAGCACCAGACTGCGTCGGCGATCGCCGCCAGCAGGTAGCCGTTCATCGCCAGCACTGTGTAGAAGCTGATAAGCGGGTAGTGGGGCAGGATACGGCTGAACCCGAAGGAGATGATGAGCAGAACGAAGACGAGGGGCATGAAGTACTCGCCCAGACAGAAGCGCGCGTCGACGTAGTCGCGGATGTAGCGCTTGACCGGCCCCTTCTCCCGGGACGGAGGTACTTCTCCTCACCGGTGACCATGGCCTCGTTCTGGCGCTTCCAGGCGGCTTCACGGGCCGCTCGCGCCTCCCGCTTGGCGGCCGCACGATCCTTGGGGACCACCGTGCAGGTTCTGGCCTGCTGGTCCCATGCCGGGGCGTGGGGCGTCCTGCCACCGGGCTTGGGGGAGGGCTCGGCCACGGGCTCCGGCTCAGGGGTCTGGCTGCGCTTCTTGAACAGGCTCACGGTGCACAGACTAGCGGCAGCGGCGCGATACCCTGAAAACCATGATCACCGTTGATGCCGTGCGCACCGCCGTGCACACCTCCATGCCCACCATCGTCTCCGACCTGACGGACCTGGTCGCGATCCCCTCGGTCTCCGCCTCCAGCCACGACCAGTCCCAGGTCCAGCGCTCCGCCGAGGCAGTGGCCGCGCTCCTGCGCGACAGCGGTCTGGATGCCGAGATCCTCTCGGTGCCCGCCCCTGACGGGACTCCCCGGCCGGCCTGCCGTCCTGGCCCACAAGGCCGGCCCCGACGGCAGCCCGCACGTCCCTGCTCTACTCCCACCGACGACGTCCAGCCCGTCGGTGACCCGACCGGCTGGGACCAGGCCGACCCTTCACCGCCGAGCGGCGCGGGGAACGGATGTTCGGACGCGGAACCGCTGACGACAAGGCCGGCGTCATCACCCACGCCCACGCCCTGCGCATCCTGGCCTCCCTGGCCGACGGCGAGCTGCCCTGCTCCGTGACGGTCTTCATCGAGGGTTAGGAGGAGGTGGGCAGCCCCTCCTTCGAGAACTTCCTGACCACCCACCGCGACCGGCTGGCCTCCGACGTCATCGTCGTGGCCGACTCCTCCAACTGGAAGGTCGGCACCCCGTCCCTGACCACCACGCTGCGCGGCGTCATTCAGGTCGACGTCCGCCTCGACATGCTCGACCACGCGCTTCACTCCGGTCAGTACGGCGGCCCCGTGCTGGACGCCGCCACCGCCATGTGCCGTCTGATCGCCTCCTGCCACGACGAGGCCGGTGACGTCGCCGTGGCCGGGCTGGTCAGCCAGTCCCAGGCCGACGCCGACTTCCCCGACTACCCGGAGGCCGACTTCCGTGCCGACGCCGGAGTCCTTGACGGCGTTGAGCTGTCCGGCACCGGTGACCTCACCGCCCGGCTGTGGACCAAGCCCTCCCTGACGCTCATCGGCATGGACGTCACGCCCCTGGACCTGGCCGGCAACGTCCTGACGCCATCGTGCACGGCCCGGCTCGCTGCGCATCGCACCCGGGCAGGACCCGGCCGCGGCCCAGGAGGCCCTGGTCACCCACCTGGAGAAGCACGTGCCCTTCGGGGGTCGTCTGACCGTCACCGGCCGTGAAGCCGGGCCCGCCTTCGACGGCTCCGAGGTCACCCCGCCTCCGAGGCCGCCCACTGGGCCCTGTCCACGGCCTGGGACACCGAGGCCGTCAACATCGGACAGGGCGGCTCCATCCCCTTCATCGCCACCCTCAAGGAGACCTTCCCCGGCGCCCAGGTGCTCGTCACCGGGATCGAGGACCCCGACACCCGGGCCCACAGCGAGAACGAGTCCATGCACGTGGGCGAGCTCGAGCACATCGTGGTCGCCGAGGCCCTCCTCCTGGCCCGCCTGGGCGGCGCCATCAGCTCATGACGACCAGTGCTCGCCGAGCCCGCCACCGGAGACCGAGCACATGAAGGTTCTTCTCTCCCCCGGTGGGCTGTGGCCCGAGCCCGCTGGAGTGCCTCTGGCGGGCTCGGGACCAGGTCTTGCTCCGGGCCACGTCGCCTCCTGCCTGGCGCGTGGCTGGCGGGAGGCGCGCCCCCACGACTCCCTGACCCTGCTGCCCGTGGCGGACGGCGGACCAGGCTCGGCTCAGGTGATCGCCCCTGAGCAGGTCGCCTCTCGGGAGGTCATTCAGGGGCGGGGACCGCTCGGACAGGTCAGAGAGGTCGACCTGGTGCGTCTGCTTCCCAAGCCGACACCATCCGGCAACCGGCGCCGCGGAGAGGCAAGCACCTGGTTCCTGGACGCCGCTCGGCTCCTGACGCTTCCGGCCGATCCCGATGAGGCGGCCCAGGAGGCGCTGGAGGGAGCACCTCCGGCCTGGGAGGAGTCATCGGAGCCGCCCTGAGCCGTACCGGGCCCTTGGACACGCTCCTGGTGGGGTTGTCGCGCTCCGCCGTTCACGACGGGGGCCTGGGAGTCATGGACGCGCTCGGGGGCCTGCGAGTGGCCAAGGACCTGCTGTCGCGCCGCAGCCTCGGACTCGTTCTGGCCGACAACATCGCTCTGGGAGGCATGAACGGTGCCGGGGCGGCCCTGACGAGCATCACCTCCATCAGCCCTGAGCTGGCACAGAGCTGGACCGCCGCGCCTGCTCCCGCGCGATGGAAGTCGTCAGCGCGGCCCAGGACCTCGATCCGGGTGCCGTCGGCCCACGAAGGTCCCTGCCTGTCGTCTCCGCGCTCGACGACGTCGGGCCCTCCGCCTCCGAGCACGCGCCGAACTCCGCCGGGAACGCTCGCCTGAGCGCGTCTTCCTGGGGAACCGGGGCGGGCGGGGCAGCGCCTCGGTGCTGCGGGCCCTGGGTGCGTGGGTGCGGCCCGGTGCGCGAGCCATGGCGGAGATCTCGCTCTGAGCGATGCCGTCCGCGGTCAGGACCTGGTCGTCGCGGCCTGGGGAGAACTCTACGACGTTCTGGCCGACGGCGTCGTGGGCGTCGTCGGCCAGCAGACCGCCTCGCAGGCGCTGCCGTGCATCGTGGTGTGCGGGCGCTGCGCCGTCAGCCGCGGTGAGCTGGCCGCCGCCGGCGTCACCACCGCCTACGGGCTGCAGGAGGCTCATGCCACCGAGCCCTGGGATGCGACTGACTCTCACCGGCTGGAGTCACGGCTGACGGACCTCGGCACCCGGCTGGCCCGCACGTGGTCGCGCTGACCGGACGCTTCGCGCCAGGGCACCGCTGCGAGCGGCGGGCGGCTCAGTCGATGGGGGCCGCGGCGGTCGAGTCGCGCACGATGAGGTCGGGGCGAAGAGCATCCGGTGTCGACCGGCCGCTGCCCGCTGAGCTGTGCGAGGAGCGTGGAGACGGCCGCCCGGCAGATGGACTCCACGGGCTGGCGCACTGTGCTCAGCGGCGGGTCGGTCATGGGGATGAGCGGTGAGTCGTCGTAGCCGATGACGGAGACGTCGTGAGGCACTGACCTTCCCGTCTGGCGCACCCCGTGAACCACGCCCAGGGCCATGACGTCCGAGGAGCACACGATGCCGGTGCAACCCTGCTCCAGCAGGTGAAGGGCTGCGCTGACACCGCCCTCGTAGGTGTAGAGCGTCTCCACGATCCGCAGCGGCTCCTCGGGCAGGCCCTCGCTCATGGCGTCCTCGTAGCCGGAGCGCTTGTGCTGAGCTGGCACCATACGCATCGGCCCCATGGCCAGACCGATGCGCTGGTGCCCCAGGGCGATGAGGTGATCGACTGCCATCCGGGTCGCCCGTCGGTCATCGGTGGCGAAGCCCGGGGCCTTGATGGTCGGCGCGTTGCCGTTGACCGTCACCAGCGGCACACCGCGCTCACGTAGGCGCTGGTAGCGGGTGACGTCGCCGGTGGTGTCCGCGTGACGGCCGGAGACGAAGATGATGCCGGCGACACCGCGGTCCACGAGCATCTCGATGTACTCGTCCTCGCTGATACCGCCGGGGGTCTGGGTGCACAGCAGGGGAGTGTGCCCGGAGGGCGCCAGGAGCTGCTCGATCTGCTGGGCGAACAGCGGAAAGATCAGGGTTGCTCAGCTCGGGCACGATCAGCCCCATGAGACCGCGGGAGGTCTGGTGCACCGACTCGGGACGCTCGCAGCCCAGGATGTCGAGCGCAGCGAGCACCTGCCGGCGGGGTCGAGTCCGCCACGTTGGACTTTCCATTGAGCACACGCGAGACAGTCGCTGTCGAGACACCCGCCTGGTCGGCGATGTTGGTGAGAGTGAGTCTCTGTGGCATGAGTGAATCCTACGAAGAACGGTCAGGATGGAGGGGTTGATCTCGCGTGCACCGACACTGGATCGTCACGTCCCTCCACTGACCATCATCGCAGGTCATGTACCGTTCGTGGGAATCCGTGACGGCCAGTGGCGCTGACAGTCCCTAATCGACGGCCGACGGGGGTGGGGGACTGCGAAGGCCCCTCGACCATGATCAGCCCTTGACCGCGCCCGAGATCGACCCTCCGACGATGTAGCGCTGCAAGTACTGGAACAGGACGATCACCGGGGCCATGGTGAGGACCGCCCCGGCGGCGAAGATGCCCAGGTTGTTGGAGCGGTCGCCGGCGAGCATGCCGTAGAGCCCCCACTGCGAGCGTCTTCTGAGAATCGTCGGTCAGAATGATCGAGCCCAGGAGGAACTCGCTAATGACGCCCACGAAGGCCAGCAGGAAGGTGGTGGCGATGATCGGCTTGAGCGTGGGCAGAAGGATGATGCGGAAGACCTGCCAGTGCGTGCAGCCATCGATGATGGCGGCCTCATCGAGCCTCGCGGGGAATTGTCTGAAGGTTCCCTGATGAGCCACACCCTGCCCCAGTGCCCCGCCCATGAGCGCCAGGCTGTAGCCGGCCAGGTGTTGAGGCCAGGAAGGGACTACCTGGCCGATGTCGGAGATCATCGGTGATGGCGATCATGGAGGATCACGGGGAACATCATGATCAGGAGCAGGGGCCAGCAGGCTTCCACGGCGCCCGGCGAAGCGGAACCGGGAGAAGGCGTAGGCCCCCAGCAGGGACAGGAAGACCTGGGCGGTGGCCACCACGGTGCAGATGATGATCGTGTTGAGGTACCAGCGCAGGAATGGGCCCCGTACCCCGGACAGCAGGTTCTGGTAGTTGACCAGACTCACCTTGGTGGGGATCAGACCGGTGGATGCCACCGTGCCCAGGGGTTGAGTGAGGCGGAGATGACGTAGAGGACGGGGAAGGCGCCGAAGACCAGGGCGATAACGCCGACGACGTGTCTCCAGCCGATCTCCCGGAACCAGCGTGAGAACGGCATGTGATTCTCGACGACGGCGCTCTCCTCGGAACTCTTGGATGCGGACTGGGGCACGGACTGCGATGAGGTGCTCATGGTGATGATGTTCTTTCCGAGGTCGGCTGGTCAGTTGACGTCTTCGAGCTTCTTGGTGGCTCGGAACCGCAAGGCAGGCCAGGACACCGGTGACGGCGAACAGGACCACGGAGACGGCCGAGGCGAATCCGAAGTCCGAGCCGGCACGGCCGAAGGCAATGCGATAGACCATGGAGATGAGGATGTCGGTTCCGCCTCGCGTGTACTCCCCAGCCGGGAAAGGCCCACCCTCGGTCAGCAGCTGGATGGCATTGAAGTTGTTGAAGTTGAAGGCGAAGGTGCTCACCAGCAGGGGGCGACGGCGACCAGGAGCAGCGGGTGATGATGCGCCATGTGGCCTGCATGCCACTGGCGCCGTCCATCTTTGCCGCCTCCTTGACGTCGCCGGAGATGGACTGCAGAGCGCCGGTGCACACGATGAACATGTAGGGGAAGCCCATCCACGTGTTGGTCAGCAGGACGGCGACCTTGGCCATGGTCGGGTCGGACAGCCACGGGATACTGAGGTGCAGCATCCGGTTGATGAGGCCGAAGTCCTGGTTGCAGAAGTTCGACCACACGAGCAGCGAGATGAAGCCGGGGACGGCGTAAGGCAGCAGGAGGAAGGAGCGGTAGAGCTTCTTGCCCTTGATGCGATCATCATTGAGGGTCAGCGCCAGGAAGAAGCCGAGGCCGAAGGTGAGAAGCACCGATCCCAGGGCGAAGATGATGGTCCACGCGAAGGCCTTTGAGGAACTGGGAGGCCAGGTTGCCCTCGGTGAAGAGCCGCGAGTAGTTGGCCAGTCCCACGTTCTGTTTCCAGGACTGGGCCAGGCTCTCGCCCTTGGCGTTGACGAAGTGCTCAGACAGTCCCACCTTCTTGATCGAGTAGACGTCCCCGGTGACGGTGTTGGTGATGGTGTCGGAGGACTCGTTGTAGACCATCCGTTTGGTTCCCTCGAACGCGGTCCTGACGCCCTGAACCTTGACCGTGGTCTTGTCCGTGAAGGGAACCGACATGGTGCTGATGCCCTCGTAGGCGGTGTTGATCTGCCTGGGGAAAGGATCGTGTATCCCTCCGCCTTAGTCACCACGCCGTTGTCAACGGTCACGGTGCTGGCATCGACCTTCTCCAGCTTCTTCCCGTCACTTCCTCGCAGCACTTCCTTGGTCTGCGGATTGACAAGGAACAGTGAGAAGGGCCCTTTGTTGACGTCGCCGTCGGTCGCAACCGACAAGCCATAGGTGGGGGAGTCCTCCGTGCGGACCATGGAGTTGTTGGTGATGGAGGTGATGGCCTCCTCCTTGGTTCCGCGGTACCCGTCTCCGAAATTGGTGAAGGAGGTCTGAATGGTCAGCAAGATGGGGATGATGAGGAAGACGGTGAGGAAGAACGTTCCGGGGAAGAGGTACTTGGCGGGTACGAATCTCCTGGTCGAGTACAGCAGGAACATGGCCCCCGTGGCGATGACGACGACTGCCAGCCACAACCACATCCGGTAGGCGATAAGAAGCGGGACGAGGTAGATCGCTGCGACCAGCGTGAGGGAGAGCACCATAATGCGACCGACAAGACCTCTGATGGTCGTGGTCTTTTCCCTCGGGGTGGTGGATGCGGACGTCATTATCTGCGGGTCCTTTCCAGAAGTGGGAAAGCAGGATGAGGAATAACCGGGTGTGTGGAGAGCGTTCCGCCTCGGCGCAGGCGACGGGTTATGAACCGTTGATCGACGCCTGGATGGTCTTGCCGACCCCTGTCATGGTGCTCGCAGGGTCGGCGCCTGCGACGATGTTGGCCTGAGCGCGTCCAAAGGGTTCCCACACTGAGGACATGGCGGGGATCGCGGGCATGGGCTCAGCCTTGGCGGAGAGATCCGCGAAGGTGACCATGTCGGGTTGCTCCGTCTTGAGCTTGTCCGCGAGGTCCTTCTGGGCCGGAGGCAGCTCGTTGGAGGGGAACATCGCCGCCGCAAAAGTCATGTCCTTAGCCGCGTCGGCCACGAAGGTCTCGGCGAACGCCTTGTTCTTTCCGTTGGAGGCCACATAGAAGCAGTTGACTCCACGAAAGGACGGGCCTGCTGTCCTTGATATCTTTGAATCCCGGAATCCTAGTGAGCTGGTAGTCGATGCCGGCCTTCTTGATGTCCGCCAGAGCCCATGGCCCCGAGATGAGGTAGGGGGCCTTGCCGTCTGTGAACAAGGAAATGTGGTTGGCGGCTGTGACTGACTTTCTGAGGACTCCCTGCTGGCCGAGCTGGCGGATCTTTTTCCGCGGCCCTTGATGGATCCCTCCTTGCCGATACCGAGGTCCTCGGGATTGTAGAGCCGTCCTGGTTCTTACCGAACAGGTAGCCGCCGCCGGCGGTATAGATCGGCTCCATGTTGTAGGCGTCGCCCTTCTCGTCAATGGCCTGAGACAGGACGAGCTCGGTTCCACCGCCTGCCCGCCTCGATCATCTCCTCAATGCTGGCCGGCTGGGTCACTGAGGTCAGTGCCTTGTTGACGAACAGGCCCAGGCACTCGACGGCGTAGGGCGTAGCGTAGATCTGGCCGTCGTAGGTGACGGCCTTGAGAGCGATGTCGGAGTAGTTGGACTCGGCCTCGGGGCTCAGGACGACCGGCCGGATCGCGCTGTTCTGCACCAGGTTGCCGATCCAGTCATGTGCACCGACGACGACATCGGGGCCGTTACCGGCCTGGTTGGCGGTGACGAAGTTGGGCTGCAAGTCATTGGCGACGGTCTGGACCGCTACCGAGATGCCCTGCTGACTGCCCCAGGTCTTGGCAATCTCCTTGAGAGAGTCTGCCTTCTTCTGATCCGCCCAGATGACCAGGTCGGCGTTGGACCTGTCTCCGGAGGTGTCAGATGCCTGCGAGGCAACACCGCCCGAGGCTGCCGTACCCGAAGTGCTGCGTGAGCCGGAGCAGGCTGCCAATGTTGGCACGGTGGAGGCCAGGGCCGCCATCGTCAGGAAGGATCGGCGGGTGGGTGCCACAGGGATTCTCCTTCGAATCAGATCCGGAGCGAGGAGTCCCTCGCCTAGCACCATAATTTAACTGGCCTATGCAATGAATGCAAGGGACTAATGAAACTTGCACCCGTGTGCTCTAGGCGACGGTCGTGGCCTCCAGCCACGTCGTCGTCGTCGGGGGCACGAGTAGACGCCCCTCCTCCTGACGCAGGGGCTGAGAGGACAGAAGAACTTTGGCCTCAGCCGGCAACGTGACGGGGGAGTCGGAGGTGTTGACGACGACCAGGACGCCGCGCACCAGGAAAGCGAGGGTCTGGGGCGGGCACCACTCCAGGCCGACGACGAAGGCCAGGGGAGCGCAGGCCAGGTTGTACTCCTGGCGCACGTGAGCCGCGTGCCGCACAGTCGCAGCCGGAGAGCCGAACTGGGAGGACTGCACCTGGGTGTGCTCAGCAACCATGTCGGCCAGCTCCAGGGGGGCGGTCGGCTTGTCGGAGTCGGTCAGGGAGATCTCGTCGCCCTGGCGCAGGTAGAGCGAGCCAGGCAGGGCCAGCATCATGGCCTGCAGGGCCAGCCCTCGACGCAGCCGTTCCTCGTGGTCAACGGAGTACCAGCGCCGTCCGTCCCCCGGATCCAGGTGCTCGGAGAGAATGTGGGGCGGAAGGAATCGCCAGGTGGGGGGTGCTCCGAAGCGGTCGTGCTCGTCCAGTGACCGGGTCAGGTGGGACGTGAGGGACTCGGCGTTCCACCGTGTCAGCGTCAGGCAGTCATCGCGCAGGTGGTGCACCCAGTCGTCCTGGAGGTGATGACGGAGCGACTCCGGGTAGTCGGCGGTCACGTCGGCACCGAGGATGCCCTCGTCGACGTACTCGGCCAGCTGTCCGTGCAGCATGGCGCAATAGGGTGCTGAGTCGATCCAGCCGGACCTCGCTGGTGAGCTGAGGAGGCACGATCGTACCCAGATCGATCCCGGCCGCACCGGCCTGCAGGTAGGCCTCCGAACGGCGCAGCAGATCGTCAGCGGCTCGTTCGAGACCGGTGACGAAGCCGGTGTTCTGCTTGGCGTAGGGGCCCGTGATCGGACCGAGCGCTCCGGAGATGCGCACGATGGTGCGCAGCCCCCGCCCACTGGCCTTGTCGATGAATCGGCGGATCGAGTCCAGCTCGGTGTCGACGTCGAGCAGGCTGGGACGGATGAGTACCGCATCCATGCCCAGGTAGAGGGCGTGCTCGATGATGGGGTCGGTGCGATCCAGGTCGGCCGCCCCCAGGTCCGGTGAGGATCTCGTAGACCAGTGCGTGGCGCCACCACTCTTCCGGACCGTCGTAGGGCCGGTGAACGAGAGTCGTGGTGGTGGTCACAGCAGGTGTCTCCCTTCCGCCGGGCGCATGCCCGGGGACTTGACGTCCGAGAAGTGATTCATCGATATGAGGAGGATGCGTGGCGACCACAAGCTGGAGGGATCGGGTACCGGCGCTCCTCTGGGACGGTGTCGGAATGGTGACGTCCATCGTAACCCCCTTCTGCGTTACCTTGTGACCATGTCAGTGCAGAAATCTGGATCAGAGCCTGTGCGTATCGACGGAAGCAGCGGTTTCGGCCTATCCGGATACCAGCTGCGGGACGTTGAGCGCTTCGTTCACGAGCAGGCGAAGAATCCCCAGCGCACCCCTTTTGAACGCGACAGGGCCCGGGTCCTGCACTCTCGGCGCTGCGGCGCCTGGGGGCCAAGACCCAGGTGCTGGGGCCGTCTGCCGACGACTTCGTGCGCACCCGGCTCACCCACTCCCTGGAAGTGGCGCAGGTGGGGCGCGCCCTGGGGCAGGCGCTGGGATGCGACCCCGATGTCGTCGATACCGCCTGCCTGTCCCACGACCTGGGTCATCCTCCCTACGGGCACAACGGGGAGAAGGCACTCGATGTCGTGGCCCGCCAGATCAGGGGGCTTCGAGGGCAATGCCCATACCTTCCGGATCCTCACCCGCCTGGAGCCCAAGACCCTCGACGGGAACGGTCGACCGGTCGGTGTCAACCTCACCCGGGCCAGCCTCGACGCCGTCGCCAAGTACCCCTGGCTCAAGGGGCGGGGGCCGGGCGGTCCGAGCGGGCGCAGTGCGCGCAAGTACTCCGTCTACGACGACGACGCCGAGATCTTCTTCTGGATGCGTCAGGGGCCCCGGAGGGCAGGCGCTGCATCGAGGCGCAGATCATGGACCTGTCCGACGACGTCGGCTACTCCGTCCACGACGTCGAGGACGCCATCGCCCTGGGGCGCCTGGATCCGGCCTGCCTGACCGACCCCAAGGAGGTTGATGAGCTGCTCGAGGCCACGCGGGCCTGGTACGGCACCGACCTGAGCGCCGACGCCCTCGGGGCGGCTTTCGAGAGGCTGGCCGGTCAGCCCTACTGGATCCGCTCCTACAACGGTTCCGTGGCCGACGCCGCGCACCTGAAGAACCTCACCAGCGAGATCATCGGACGCTTCGTCTCAGCGGTCGCCACCGCCACCCGCCAGACATACGGCAACGGACCTCTGACCCGCTACGAGGCCGAGCTCGTCATCCCCGAGGAGACGGCCGCGGAGATTCTCCTCCTCAAGGGCATCGCCGTGCGCTACGTCATGGAGCCGAGGGAGCATGAGCCGGTCTACCTGCGTCAGCGCACCCTCGTGTTCGACCTCGCCGACGTCCTCATGACCGGCGGCGGGAAGGGCATCGACCCGGTTCTGCTCGACGTCTGGCACCGGGCCGAGAACGACGACGAGCGCCTGCGGGTGGTCGTCGACCAGATCGCTTCCTTGACGGACACCTCCGCGCGGGCCTGGCACGCCCGACTGTGCGGCATGTTCTCCGAGGTCTAGCTGTACTGATCGGGCAGCTCGTCCAAGCCCTGGCGCAGGATGTCGGTGCCCTCGCCTACGATGACCCTGTGGCGGGACCGATCAGGCGTGAGGACATCGAGGCGGTGCGTGAGCGCGCCAGGCTTGAGGACGTCGTCGGTGAGCACGTGACCCTCAAGAGCGCCGGCGTCGGCTCGCTCAAGGGGCTGTGCCCCTTCCACGACGAACGCACCCCCTCCTTCCACGTCCGCCCTCAGCTCGGCTACTGGCACTGCTTCGGCTGCGGCGAGGGCGGTGACGTCATCACCTTCATCGAGAAGATCCACCACCTCGGATTCGCCGAGGCGGTCGAGTACCTCGCCGACCGCACCGGGGTCCAGCTTCGCTACGAGGAGGGCGGCGCGGTACGGCGCGGGGTGGAGCCGGGCACTCGGCAGCGCCTCATGGACGCCAACCGCCTGGCCGAGGCCTGGTTCCGCGAGCAGCTTGCCACCCCGGAGGCCCAGCCGGGGCGGGACTTCTCACGGCCCGCGGCTCGACCGTCATGCCGCCGCGCACTTCGGCGTCGGCTACGCGCCCGCCGGATGGGACAACCTCGCCCGGTATCTGCGCGGGGCCGGCTACACCGAGGCCGAACTGGTCGACTCCGGTCTGTGCAGCCGGGGCGGGCAGGACGGGCGCCGCGTCTACGACCGCTTCCGTGGTCGCCTCATCTGGCCCATCCGCGACGTCACCGGAGCCACTGTCGGCTTCGGGGCGCGCAGGCTCTCGGAGGAGGACCAGGGCCCCCGAGTACCTCAACACCCCCGAGACCCCCGTCTTCCACAAGAGCCAGGTGCTTTACGGGCTAGACCTGGCCAAGCGGGAGGTCGCCCGCTCCCACCGGATCGTCGTCGTCGAGGGTTACACCGACGTCATGGCCGCGCACCTGTCCGGGGGTGACCACGGCCGTGGCCACGTGCGGGACCGCCTTCGGCGCGGACCACGTGCGGGTGGTGCGCCGCCTGCTGGGGGATGTGGACGACCCCGCGGCGGGCGTCGTCACCGGCCAGGGGCGCGAGGCCCGGGGAGGCGAGGTCATCTTCACCTTCGATGGTGACGCGGCCGGCCAGAAGGCCGCCCTGCGCGCCTACGCCGAGGATCAGCGCTTCGCCACCCAGACCTTCGTGGCCGTCGACCCCGGCGGCCTGGATCCCTGTGATCTGCGAATGAAGGAGGGGACCCGGGCATCCCACGCCTGCTGTCCCGGCGGGTGCCGTTGTTCGAGTTCGTCATCCGCACCTCCCTGTCCCATCTGGATCTGGACACCTCCGAAGGTCGGGTCCGGGGGCTGCGCTCGGCGGCGCCAGTGGTGGCTGGCATCCGGGACCGGGCGCTCAAGCGCGAGTACACCCGCAGACTGGCCGGATGGCTGGGGCTGCCTGACGCCGAGGTCCACGCCGCAGTCCAGGCCGCCAGCAGGGCGGGGCGCAGCCCAATGCGGCGCGGGGCGGCCAGTGGCCCGCCGATGAGACCGCCGGCCCCGATGCCGCCGTCCCGGTGCGGGGGCTGCCGGTAACCGACCCCGTTGAGCAGCTCGAACGTGAGGCCCTGGCCGTCATCATCCAGTTCCCGGTGGCGGCCCACCAAGCCGGCGCCGACGAGCTCGGGGCCGACTCTTCGGCCAGCTCACCCACCGGGCCGTCTACGAGGCCGTCGCCGCCGCCGGAGGCACTGCGGAGGTGCCGGGGCTGGTTCAACAGGCGGTGGCCGCCGGCATGGGGGAGCAGGAGGCGCAGCGCCGGGCCACGCTGCGTTGGCTCCAGCAGGTACGCGACGGCGCCATTGGCCTGGTCGAGGCCGCCATCACCGAGCTCGCCGTGGCACCCCTGCCACTGCCCACCATCCGGGGACGCGGCACCGAGGTGGACGCCTCCGATCTGGAGCGCTACGCCAGGGCGTGCTCGACTCCCCTGGCCGTCATGGGCATCAACCGCCGGCTCGTCGAGATGCGCTCACGCCACCGGCGGATGTCGCCCCAAGAGGAGGGCTACCGCGAGCTGTTCTCCCAGATCGCCGCCCTCGAGCAGCGCCGCATGCAGATCCGGCAGGGGACCTGAGACCGGCCGGTGGCCCACTGGGCGAGTAGCTGCGGGTAGCCTGACGATCATGCCGATCCTGCGACGTCGTCAAGGCTCATCCACCCGCTCCACCGCCACGCTTCCGCTGGAGATGCGCGAGCAGCTGCGCGAACCCGCCCTGGGAGCTGTTCCCCTGGACACGGACGGCTCAGCATGGGCGGTGGCCACGGCCGGCGCCCTCGTGATCTTCAACGGGCGAAGCGGACCCGAGGTCCATGCCTGGGACGAGTGGAACAGGGGACCTGGGACGGGCAGGAGCGCGTCTTCACCCTGAGGTGGTCGCAGCAGGATCGCGAGGACCTCGTTTTTGAAGGTTCCGGCAGGAGTCCGTAACGGCGACGCCTATGCCACCGCAGACGTCGCCCCCTTCGCCAAGGCCCTGCGCCAGCGGGTGGAGGCGGCCATCATCCACAGCGCCGTGACAACGCTTCCCAGCGGCGCCACGGCCACGGCGAGCGTGCGTCGAGGCGGGGATAGCGAGCTGTATTCCGTCACCCGGCCCCTGATCTCACAGGTCGATGAGGTGGAGGATCGCCGGGCGCTTCAAGAGCTGGAGAACCGCGTCCGCGAGGGTGTGGGCCTGCCCACACGGTAGGATGTCGTTGGAATAGCAACGTTTCCTCCGGCTCGCCGGATTCGACGTCGCCGCGGGATGTTGCTAAAGTTCACTGCGCGTCAAGCGCATTCCTGCGTAGCTCAATGGCAGAGCATCCGACTGTTAATCGGACGGTTGCTGGTTCGAGTCCAGCCGCAGGAGCCCATCGCTCGGAGCCCCAGCCCCACCGGCTGGGGCTCCGTCGTTTTTCTGGTGTGGGTGCGATGCCAGTGGTGATCCACTGAACGGGCACTCCGGTAGCCAAAGACCATGCGTTGAGGACGATCTTCCTCGGGTTTGAGACCGCGCCAGTCTCGTAGTTGCTGACGCTGGTGCGACTCATAGCGATCGCCTCGGCCAGTTGCTCCTGGTCGAGGCCGGATGCTTCCCGCGCCTTGCGCAAGCGGTCATGGATGGTGAACTCGGGAATCAAGCCGACGAGTGGTTGAGTGCTCATACGTCAAGCGTATGACGCAGGTCAGGCAAGCGCAAGTGTTTGGTAACGAAACAGTCTCAGTGTCGAGTGGCACGTCAACTAGCTTGACGTGCGTTAATCTCGGGGCTCTACTGACGCATGTCAAGCAACCGAAGCACGCCATCCCTCCGGGGCATGCTGAGCGCCCTCAGCGGCAGCTGAAATCATAAGGTCTCCCAAGACCATCACTCGTTGGATCGAGTCCGGCGAGATCTCTACCGTCGACAAGCTTCCCGGCAAGTACGGGACATGGCTCATCGATGAGCGCGAGGTCGCCCGCGTCGCCCAGAAGCGCCGCGAGAAGCTCCTCTCCCGCCTACCCCAGGACACCGCCCGCGCTCGCGGGCCGATCAGAAGGAGGCGGCGTGATGACCTATGGCAGCAAGCGCGTGCGTGGCCTGTCTGACGAGGCCCGCCGGACCATCACTGCTCACGGTATTGCTCCCCGCGACTATGTACTGCACTACGAGCAAGCCGGCACGACCTGGACCGGGGACAAGTGTGGGTGCCTTGACTCCCGCTGCATCGGCTACCACCACGAGGTGGGCCAGTCGTGCCCGTGTCTGCCTGTCCTGATCCAGGGATGTGCAGGCCGCTTCCCGCATGGACGTGGCGTGATGCTTCAGCAGCTCGAAGACTCCGTTGTGGTGCATCGTGAGAATCCGGGAAATAGTGCCACTGCTTGTTGCTTGCGTGCGACAAGGGGTCTCCCCGAATCCACAGTGTTCGAGGAGACCCCGCAGCCGATGCTCTCGGCAGCCCTACATGGCCTGTGTCCAACCTTCACCTTGCTTGAGCGGCTTCACCCAGACGGGGATACCGCCATCAGGCACGTTGAAGGTGATTTCGCCGCGCGTGGTCAGGACAGTGAAGGTGCCGCTGCGGTGGAAAGCGAAAGCAATATCAGCCGCTTCTTCCACATCGACATCGCCGATTTCAACACCCTGTTCGACGATGAACTTCTCGCCAAGGGCGTGCAGCTCGTATTCCATAACTCCTCCTCGGTAGGAAGCGGCAGCTTCGGCGCTGTCGCGGGTAGTGGTGCTGGCAAGCCTACCGAGGGAGAACTCGCTCGCCCACAGGGGGAGCTGGTGATGGAGGCCCTCGTTATCTACCTGGTCCTCGTCGCCTCTGTCTTCGCTTCGGCCGCTCTCTCCTGGTGGGTCGGATACCAGATGGGACGCGAGGAGGGTGCTGCCCCCAGTGTCGACGACCTGGAGGCCTTGTACGGGCCTCCCACCACGGCTACGGCCACCTCGGTCATGCCGCTGCCCTGAACATGGGGCGCCCTGCTCGCTGAAAGCAGCAGCGGCGGGGCAGGAATCACCAAATGAATCCAAGAAGGAGTCTACCAAATGAACAGCTACTACACGCCTCGACACCGTCGCCCCAACCGTTTGCTCACCGCCGTCGTTTCTCTCCGGCGCACGCTGTGGCCACTTCCTACTGGCCGTGAGGTGAGCATTCTCGATGTCCTGGCCGAGGAACGCGGAAGCGTCCCAGTGCCGTCCCTGTCGTCTCGGCAGGCTCGGTGGGGCGCTGTCCTGCTGGCCTTGGGCGCCCTGCTGATCTTGGGGAACCTGGTCGTTTGCCTGACCCGAGCGTGGGCCTTCTCCGGGCTGGCGATCCCCGGAGTCATTGCGACCGGCCTCGGCGTGGTCCTGCTGGAGCTCTCGCCGGAGGCCGGTGTGCGCCCCTGGTGGGAGGACCCCGGCAGCGGTGACACCAGTTCTGTTGAGGCTGCCGGCTCGGACGACCCCTCGGGAGGCGGCGGCATGAATCAGCGGATCGACTGGTCCAACGGACCAGTGCAGTGCAAGGAAGACGGTTGCAGCACGATGCTGCGTCCCAGTGGTTGCAAGCCTGAGGGCCAGTGGACTGACACCAGGCGGTGCGTCGGTAGGGGCCGCTGCCTGAAGCACTGGCGTGAGGTCGCCGTCCGGGGAGAAAGCGGCCGCTATGCAGGGCCCAGCGCCGCGCGGCCGGCCGCCCGACGAAGAAGGGTCTAGTGGTGCGCCGCAGCGCAGGCGAAGCCGTGGTGACCTGGCCAGTTCCGCCCGAGGGAGAGGAACTGTGGCTCGAGAAGAAGTTGCTGACCCAGTGGGCCAGACAAGCGCTGGACTCTCTGGGGTTCCGGATGACAGACAAGCCCCGGCACGTCGTCCACCACGGGCTGGGTGCATGGATCGAGACCGTCATCCCGGTTCGCCCCGAAGGAGCGGTGGCTGCGTGAGTGGGAATGTGCAGTCGGGGCGGCGTCGGGATCTGTGGCAGGCGTTGACGCCTTTGCAGCAGTCGGAGGCGTTGCGGTTGACGGTGGCGGTGATTGCGTCCGCCGTGTCGGGGTCGGCGCGGGCGGTGGCGTCCTGCCTGGCTGAGGCCGGGCGGGTGGCCCCTCAGGTGGAGGCCCATGTGCTGTGGGCGGCGCGTGAGCTGACTGGGCCGATGAGGTTGGTCGGTGACACGGAGTCGGTGTCGTCGAGGTGGCTCGAGGAGGGTGCGCGGGTGCGCGCCAGGCAGCGCAGGACCAGTGTTCAGGAAGGACTTTTCTCATGACTACGACAGTGGAACGGCCGGTGATCGGCGTTGACGACGAGCAGGCCCGCCTGGTGGTGTTCGCGCTGCTTGATGCGGCCGGCGGGGAGCCGGCGGTGGAGGTCTCCCAGGCGGTGCTGGCCCAGAGCACCGGGCTGGACCGTCGGACCTTGCGCCGGGTGCTGGACCGGTTGGAGGCGGCTGGCTGGGTGGGCGTGGAGCGCCCCGCGACCCCTAACAGCCCGGCTGTCTACGGGATCGCCGGCCTGGCGCAGACCTGCCGGGCGGCGGGTCTGACCCCGCCGGAGCCTGCCTCGCCGGCCGTGGTGGAGCGGGGCCCCAGGGTCCTGTCCCGCCAGGAGGCCACCCATCCTCTGGACCATGTTGTGGAGGGGCCCGCTACCTGGTCAACCCCGAGTACCTGCAGGCCGGGGAGAACGTGCGCCGTGACCTGCGGGCGGGCAAGGGCTTCCTGGAGACGGTCCGCGCTCACGGCGTGGTCAGGGACATCGACGTCTACATATCCCTGACGGGCATGGTCGTCCTGGACGGTCACCGCCGCCTGGACGCGGCCCTGGCCCTGCACCTGGAGAGCGTGCCGGTGCGGGTGGTGCGGGTCGATGACGAGGCCGAGCGGATCGCCAGCCAGCTGATGGTCAATGACGAGGCAGAGCACTGCAACAGCGCGGAGCGGGCAGACGCGATCCAGCAGCTCGTGCTCCTGGGCGTACCTGCCCAGGACCTGCGCAGGCGGGGTGTCCGGGGTGAGGAGGTCGCGGCCGCCAGGGCCGTGGCAAGCGCCCCGCAGGCCGTGCGCCAGGCCGCCGTCGAGCGCCCGCAGATCGACCTGGTGGGGCTCGGTCACCTGGCTGAGCTCGCCACCGACGCCTTGGAGGACTCACCGGTGGTGGCCAAGGCCGTCGCCGATGCGATCGAGCGGCCCGAGCAGGTCGAGCACATCGTCGCCCGGGCTCGGGCTGAGGCCGAGGAGGAACGGCTCCTGGCCGACAAGCGCGCCGAGCTCGAGGCCCAAGGCCTGCGCGTGCTCGCCTGGACTGAGGAACGTTCCCTCCTCGAGTGTGGCAGGCTCCTGGAAGAGATAGTCGACGAGCGCGGCGAGATGTTCACCGCGCAGACTCACGCCTCCTGCCCCGGCCACGTCGCCGTTGTTCACCCCAGCTCGATTGGAACAGCAGTACCCGCAAAGTCGTGGGAGTCTCCACCACCTTCTGGTGCGATGACTGGAGGGCTCACGGGCACCGCAACCGGTGGGCCCGCAACACCTCCGGGGCGACCTCAGGGCCCATGGAGGAAGAGCAGCGCAAGGCCAGGGCGGAGAAGATCCGCCGCAACAAGGCCATGGACGCTGCCAACGGCGTGCGCCGCCAGTGGATCCAGGACCGGCTGCTGACCTCGGGCACCCGCCTCCCGGCGGTGGCTTGGCGCTCCAGGCTGCCGCTGTACCTCTTCCCGGTGCTGCGCTGGACCCACATGAGTGTGTCGTCCATCGCCCTGGAGAAGGGCAGGGAGCGGCTGGCCTGCGACCTGCCTTCGCTGAGGGCGGTGCTGCCGACGGCGCCTGCCGCTGAGGTGGCCCTGCTGACCTTCGCGCTGGCAGCGATGGAGGGCTCCATCGAGAGGGACACCTGGACCGACACCAGGGGTGTGTCCGCCATGATGACCCGCCTGCACCTGCGCTTCCTCGAACAGCTCGGCTACACCCTCTCCGACGTCGAGTCCGCCTACTGCCAGGACGTCGAGGACGCCACCGACGACAGTGACCTGCACCAGGTCCCCGCTACCAAACCCACCACCAAGACCACCAGGACAGACCAGGCCGAGGAGGGCCAGTCGCGACACCAACAATGGCACCGGGGCTGAGGGCCACGGTATCGGCCGTGTGCCGGGCCGAGGACCTGACCGCAGCAATCAAGGCGGTGACCCCGCACACGGGAAAGGAGAAGGACGGCGGCGGGGTGGAGCGCGTCCGCGTGGTCGCCGACGCCGAGCACATGCGCCTGGCGCTGGTCGCGACCAACCGGCAGCGGGCGGCGGTCGCGCTGGTCCCGCTGCTGGAGGTCGACGACCCCACCGAGCTGGACGTCGAGACGGACACGACCGAGGGCCTGGACTTCACAGCCCCAGCGCTGAAGGTCATCACCCAGGTGTTCAAGTCTACCGGCACCGATCGCCTGCGCCTGGACATCACCGCCCAGACTCTGCAGGCCACCGACGTCGACGGGCTCCTGGAGGGCCGCACCATCCGTATCCACGCCCAGGGCGAGTACTTCGACGAGAGCGGCCTGGACCGCGTCGACGGTGCCGCCGCTGTGCTGCGCGTGTGCGCCGAGCCGATCGCCCAGGAGGCCTCCTTCCTGATCCCCGAGGACCAGCTCGCCGCCTGGAAGGCCACGGCCACCGCCCTGGGCGGCCTGCCCCTGGTGGCCACCACCACCGGCCACCTGCTGGTGGCCTGCGGGGCGCTGGAGTCCCTGATGGGCCTGACCGTCCTGGCCACCGGCGACGCCTACGGCACCACCGAGGCGTCCCTGGGCGTGCCCGCCTACAACGGCCCCGCTGTTGAGGCCCTCATGGACCTTCTCCTGGATGGCACCCCACCCGGCGGAGAGCCTGCCCGCGAGGCCGAGCACGCCCTGGTCACCGAGATCCAGAACTGGATCCACACCCAAACCAGCACCACCGAGACCTCCGGGAATACCAAGGACGCCGAGGACGCCGAGGGCGCTGAGGGCCCGTTCGGGGGTGACGCGGCATGAGAGTGCACCTGAGCATTGACGCCGATCTGTCCGAGGGCATGGAGATGACCGCGACCGCTCCGGCGCCCAGCGTTGACGCGACCAGCCGGGACGACGTCGTCGCCGGCCAGCGCCGTGAGGTCCGCGTGGTTTCCCAGATCCTGAAGATCATCACCAGCTACCTCGACGGTGACGCTCTGGACCGTGACGGTATCGACGAGCTCACCGACCAGGGAGTCCAGTTCGCTGCCCGTACCCTGCGCACACCGATGGCAGGTGTCGCCGGCATCAGTGACGCGCCGGCCTGGTATGACCGGCAGCGGGACGGCGAGCTGACCGCCCTGGACCTCGTGGCCGGCCACACCTCCCCAGCCAACGGGCTGGTCCTGGTCGAGGTCTACACCGCCCAGGGGCATGAGGCGTGCCGTGCGACCACCCGCCTCCTGGGCGAGGAGGGCGTCACGTTCACCGAGATGTCCGCCGAGAGCCACCAGAGCCTGCTGCTCTCCCGGGGCATCACCACCACACCGGCGGTCGTTCTGCGGGCGCCGGGATCGGGGCGCATCATCACCTCCTGGCAGGGCCACCGCCCAGACCTCATCACCCGCTACCTCACCGACGACGAAGTCCCGTTCAGGGGGTGACGCGGCATGAGCTCGGAACCCACCTGGCAGGCGGTGATCCGCCTGGCCGCCAGTGACGTGCTGAACCTCAATGACTCGAGGAACCACTGGGGGTACACGGCGCCCAGCGTCGGTTGATTCGCAAGCTCGCTGAACAGACCGCGAGGTTCTCTCATGCGCCGAGCCTTGAGCGAGCCCGTTTGGTGGTGGAGATTGCCTTCCCCGACCGCCGTCGACGTGACCCCCACAACTACATGGCCACAGTCAAGCCCATCGTCGACGGCCTGGTCGACGCCGGCGTCCTGCCCGACGACGACGCCAAGCACCTGCTCGGCCCCGACCTGCGCCGCCACCCGGAGATCACCAAGAAGCGTCTGGCCCAGCCCGTCTACGAGTTCCACCTCTCCTCTACGACCGGGGAGGCCTCTCATGAGCACCACCTGGGCGCCGGTGACCTTCTACGAGATCCGTGTCGGCGACACCGTCAGGTCCCTGGATCACCGCACCGGCGAGGTGATCGCCAACGGCCAGGTAGACCACATCGTCCACTGCAAGGACCACGACCGGGCAGTCAACCACACCCTGGGCCTGCTGGCCCGCTCCGACTACCCCAACATCGAAAGGAGGACCTCGTGCCCACCAGCACAGGCCGTCGCGCCCGTTATGCCCTGATCGACTTCTCCTCCGGCCAGGTCCACTGCCGCTCCTGCGGCGCCGTCATGCGCCCCAGCGAGGGCATCACCAACGGCTGGCCGACCTCGACCATCCCCTACGGACGCGCCGGTGAGTGCAAGAGCTGCGTCACCCCGGCGACGGCCGAGGCGGGGGACGCGGATGAGGGAGAGATCGAAGAGAGCGGCCGGCCGGAGTCGTCGAGCCAGCCGTTGTCCCCGGGCAGGCACGGCCTACCGCAGCTGCCGCAGTCGTCCCGACGCCCAACGCGGTTCCTCGACGTCGTTCGCATCGCCGCTTCGACTACAGGCCCCCAACGGAGAACCTCTGCTTCTCCTGCGGACGCCCCATCGATCCGCTCACCGGCGAGTGCCGGTGCTCGGTCTGAAACAACTACGACGAACGAAAGAAACTTCGATGACCTTCACACTCACCGCCTCGACCTGGCCCTGAAGAAGACCGAGGCCGACGCATACGGGTTCCAGCCCGCTGGCACCTTGGCACGCCTGACCATCTGGATATCAATCGTCGCCGGCTACTTTGACGACGACACCTGCACCATGCCAGAACCGGGCACAGGCGAGGGCCATCTCCTCGCTGACGCGATGACTGACGTCGTCGCCAGCGCCATATCTTGGCTGCGTGCCCTCGGCGTCGAGGACCCCGAGCAGGAGATCAAGGCCGAGCTCGACCGCGCTGCGGCCGACGCGCCAGGACCCGCTCGACCCGGCTACCCCGATAGACCCTGCAGCGCTTCGCCTTTCTTGTCCACCAGCTCGGACAGGGTCGCCCTGAGCCCTGACCCGCGAGGCAATCAACACCCCTACCGGCAGCGGCAGTGGCCTCGCTAGGGAGATCACCCGGCTGGGCACCTTCGCAGCGGCATGGCTGTCCCGCTACCTACCCGATCTCCCCGGTGCCGAACGCGAGTGGACGCGGGTCGCGTATGAGGAAGTGCGGGTCGGTGACGTGGCTACGCACTTTAGCGGCCTGGTCGACCCGCACCGCGTGTTCGCCGTCGACGGCGAGGCCAAGAAGGTTCGGTTCGAGGACTCTCCCCGAGCATCCTGGTTCCCCATGTCCGGCTACCTGTTTCACCGCCAGGTCGACGCTGAGAGCGGTGAGACGGCATGACGTCCTGGCCTGATGCGGCGCTCATCGAGATCAAGCGCGGCACCTTCGAGGGGAAGAAGCTCGACGGCGCGATCGCCGCCAAGCGGCTCTACGAGTACGTCGTCCTGAACGGTGACTGTGCTGGAGAGTGGCTCAACGAGTGCGACACCGAGACCACGGTCGAGGAATGGGAGCCCCTGGTCCCCGTCCGCGAGGGTCTCCTGCTCAACCTGAACAAGGCGCTGCTCGACCCGGATGATGACCACCAGGGCCTCGAGCGCGCCGCTGAAGATCTCGTGGACTCGGTGTCGGAGGAGCTCGGCCTCGTTGATGAGGCCAGCACGGTCGAGGTGCCTCGGGCGGTCATCAGCATGCTCCGCGACAACTACTACCGCGCGCAGCACGACAGTGATTACCCGACGGACTCTCTGCTCTGCGCGGTTGCTGTCGTCCTGGGGATGGTCAAGGAGAAAGCAGAGAAAACCGAGGAGGCTGGGGAGGCATGAGCGTCGTCGTCATCGTCGCGGCCGTGGTCGTCCTGGGCCGCCGTCTCGCCCACCATTCGAGGGAGCACAGCTGATGTCCGGTGAGACCGTGCTGACTCTGGTCGGGAACCTCACCGCGGACCCCGAGATACGTTTCACGCCCTCCGGGGCAGCGGTGGCCTCCTTCACGGTCGCCTCCACGCCGCGTACCTTCGACCGCCAGGCCGGCGAGTGGAAGGACGGGGAGACCCTGTTCATGCGCTGCTCGATCTGGCGCGACGCCGCGGAGAACGTGGCCGAGTCGCTGACCAAGGGCACGCGCGTCATCGTCCAGGGCCGTCTGGTCCAGCGCTCCTACACCACCCGTGAGGGCGAGAACCGCACGGTGGTGGAGATGCAGGTCGATGAGATCGGCCCCTCCCTGCGCTACGCCAAGGCCCAGGTCACCCGCCAGCCCCGCGGGGGCGATCAGGGTGGCTTCGGCGGCGGCCAGGCCGGCCCCACGGCCTTCGGCTCCGGCATCGGCCAGCCCCAGCAGCAGGCCCCAGCCCAGCCGGCAACGGTCGGGTCCTGGCAGGCGCCCCAAGGCGGCGCCCCGAACGACCCGTGGGCCACGGGCGGCTCCACCTCCTTCGGTGACGAGCCCCCGTTCTAGCCTCAGGAGGCCGTAGGCATGAGAACCCGACGTGGCCGTGGGCGCAGCCGCCCGGCGGCTTCCACCCGTTTTGTCCTTACCAGTCTTGTCAGGAGTAACCGTTGTCATGGTTCGTGGTCGATGACCAGGCCTTCCAGCACCCCAAGCACCAGGCGCTCATGCGCCGGGGGCTTGCTAGGGGACGCTGATGCGCTTGGCGCTGGGTACCTGTGGGTCCTGGCCGGCTCACGGATCAAGGCCGCACTGGGGAGGGGACGCTGGACAGGTACGACCTGCTTCAGCTCGTCCCAGACCCAGAGCGCGTCTTCCGAATGGCGGGGCTCCTGGTAGAGGTGGGCCTGTGGCACGACGCTGGCCACGGCTGCGACCGGTGCGAGCCGGTCGAGCCGGGCCAGTACCGGTTCCACGACTGGAATATCTACCACAAGCGATCGAACGCTGACGAGCGGATGATCAAGGCGCTCCGAGAAGAGCGCAACGACCCACGGCTGCACGCGGCGGTATGGGAGCGTGATCGGCTCCCGATCCACCTCAAGCAGGCCCCAGAGGGACCTGACGAGGCTGTGTGCGCCTACTGCGAGCAGCGCCTGTCACGCTCGACCCGTAAGGGCGAGCTGCGCCCGGAGATCGACCACGTCCTGCCCCGCCCGCTGGGCGTGGACAACCTGGTGATCTCCTGCGCCGGCTGCAACCGCAAAAAGGGCCAGCGCCCACCGAAGGCGGCTGGACTGACTCTGCACCTGACCCGGGCCCACGAAGAGGCCCTCACCGTCCGTGACGCACGCTCGCACCCCACAGGGTCCGCAGGGCTGCGCGCGGCGATGATGGCCTCCGACGAGGGGCTGCTGGATCAGGAGCTCGACACCGGCCAGGACAGCCCGGAGCACCCCGAGGGGGTCGCTGGGCAGGAGCCAGATTCTCACCGCTCGCACCCGGAGAGACCCGCCAGATCGGGCCTGCCGGATGGCTGCTCGCACCCGTCAGATCCGACGGCGTCCGCAGGGTGCCACCCGTCAGGTCCTGGATCGCGCACTCCGGCGTCCGCAGGGCAGGAGAACCCTGGTACCTGCTCGTCCCCGACGACGGCTCCGGGCTGTCTGACCGTGTCACCGAGCCTGCGGAGCAGTCCCAACCGCCCGCGCCAAGACACCGAAAGAAACCCTATTTAACATTCAACGGGAGAAGTCTGCCCATTTCCGGGCCCAGGCCGACCCCGTCGACGCGCTCGGCCAGAACGCTCGGCCTCAGGCTCACCCTGACGTTCGAGCGCTGGTCGGGCCTTTTCGCCGAGCCCGCCGACGTCGAGGAGCCTCACGCGCGTACGGGCGTACGCGCTCACGATGCGCCCGCACGCGCCCGCTCTACGGGCGCACGCGCGCTGGCGGGGCAGGGCAGGGCAGGGGGTCGGCACCGGCAGGGCAGGGGCAAGGGCCGGCAGGGCCCGGCAGGGTACCGATCAGGAACCTTCAACGGACCAACCCGCTGACCGGCCACCCAGACCAAGACGAAGACGCAAGCGGGGCAAGCGAAAGGCAGTTACCACGGGAGCCTCTTTAGGAACCTGCGTTGAGCACGGCGACTACCTTCCTTGCAGGCTGTGCGACCTGGGGGAACTGGAAATGGCGATGACTGAGGAGGAGAGATGAGTCGCTGCGCTTCGGGGTGCGTCATCGTTGGTGAGCACCTGGCCGATTGCGCGGGTGTCGATGACGAGGGACGCTCCTGCCGTGGGTGCCTGCCGTGCCCGTCCGAGTTCGGAGTCCTGTGCCCGAGGTGCTGGGGGAGACTCAGTCCGCAGTCAGGACGCTTCCCGCGTTGATCGATCACCCTGTTCGAGGTCGCGGTACCGTCGATGTCCTCACCCCAGGGGTGCGGTGGCGGTGGCCGCCCATCGCCAGGTTCCCGGTCCCTGTACCCGGCGTCTCTGGGGACAGCCGATGATCTCGTGGCCATGCTGGCCTCCTGGTGTGATCAGGTGGCCGACTCCCTGGGCGTACCAGCTCCGTCGCGTCGTGGGCTGTGGGTGACCGAGGAACGGGTGCTGCGAGACCCTGCCACCGGCGGCGTCTACGTTTCCGGCAGCGAGGTGGCCGGTATCCGGGACCCTGCGGTGGCCGGCCGCCTGGTGGCCTGGCTCGAGCCCCGTCTTCCGAGCGTCACCGCTTTTCCGTGGGCGGCGGACATGCTTTCAGACCTGGGGACGCCACAGCGCGAGCCGCCGCTCGCTGGCCGGTGGAGGAACCTGACCGGCGAGTGACCGACGTGCGCTGTCCGTCGTGTGGGGCGTTCTCGCTTGTGGTGCACCCACCCCGTGTCGAAGGTGGCTCCGAGCAGGTGGTCTGCTCGCTCCCCGGCCCTGTGGGCTGGTGATGCCCGAGGAAGACTGGGCCCGAGCTCGGGCATGGGCTGTGGTTGTTGCCCGCATGTCCGTCCCGGCTGAGGCGGTCGCGTCATGATGGTGGCGGGGAGAGGTGGGAGCGCATCAGTGCCATCCCGTCCTTGGTGCCCGGGCTGCCGGCGGGCACGGTGAGTGCCTGGGCGTCCTCGGGCCGTATCCGCCGCGTACGCAGCAGGGGGAGTCATGGGTCGCTTTCGCCGACGTTCTGGTCGCTGATGCCGCCAGACGGCGGCGCAGGGCCCCTGCACGGCGTGTCTGAACTGGAGTGATTGCTGCTTTCGTGGGGCGCGTGTATGGTTTGCAGCAGCGGCACCAGTGTCGTCAATGCCAGGCCCGAGCGGATCACCGTTCGGGCCTCTGACGTCTTCGGCTACGGTAAGCCCATGGCATCGAGGATCTGCTGGAACTGCGAGCAACACACCCACATGGCCGCCATTGACCGGGCCACTTTCTGTAGACGGCGAGTTCTGGACACGAGCCTACCGCTGTGACAGTTGTTCGGCTGCCTCGGTCGCAAGAATCCCAGGATCCCTAGATCGCCGCCAATACGTAGGCGAAGCCGATGAAGCATCTCGAGAATCCGTATCTTGTCATCGAGTGGCTTCGGCTACCGTGCGGGGCAGACGGTTTGAGGACGTTCCTTCCCCAGTACGCGACGCGGCCTCCGAAGCCTATGAGTGCCAATCAATCCACTCCTTCCGGGCGGCCATCCTCATGGCCCGCTCGGTCGTGAAAAGGCAGTAGCCAAGGACAAAGGGGTTGTGGATGGCCCCTTGGTTACGAAGATCGACGCCCTGGCAGAGCGGGGATCATCAGTACCCTGGTCAAGGACACTGCCCACGAGATTCGGCACATGGGCAACGAGATGGCACACGGTGACTTCGTCCAGGACGTGACCGAGGAAGAGTGCGACGACGTCCTGAACTTCATGAGTGTCCTGCTCGACGCCGTCTACCAGCAGCCCGCGAAGCTCACACGCTTCCGTGCTCAGCGCCAGGCCCGCACCTCAGCTAAGACCACACACTGACCAGCCGCACATTCGGCGTCGAGAGGAGGCGAGGCGCTGGTGGCGCAACGCTCATCCTCCCGTCACATGCGCGAGCTGCGCGCCGCTTTCTTCGAGGAGGGAAAGCGCCTCGACGCAGACCCAGCCACTCAAGCGCAGGCGGACTGCTGGATCTGCGGTCAACGCATCGACTACGACGCCGCGCCCGGCTCCACCGAGGACTCCCACGAGCTCGACCACGCACTGCCCGTGGCCACGCACCCCGAGGCGCAGGAGGACCCGTCCAACTTCAAGCACGCTCACCGTCGCTGCAACAACAAGCGGGGCAAGACCGCGCCGAGAGGTGACTTGGGTGACCAGGTCTCACCGTGGTGGTGAGTGCCTACCCTTCCTTTTTCCCGCCTTTCCGGAGTGATGGCGGAAAAATCCTAAACCCCTCCTGGCCGGACCACCCCGCCCGCGCTGATCCTCCCTCCCCGGCATTTTCACCCCGGGGGTGCCTTGAAATGGCGCGGATGCGACACGAAAACGGGACATTTGATGCGAAATCGCGTGAAAATTCGCGCCCTTGCGCGATCTGGGCTCACAATCACCGAGATCGCCCGTGTCGTGGGGTGCTCAAGGGGCGCCGTCTACCGCGCCCTGGCCCCGGACGCCCGGCTGACCTATCAGCGGCCCAGCAGGTGGGACAGAGGGCGCTGCCGTGGGTGAGCTGCTGTCCTCCTACCCGCAGATGAGCTCTGTAGCGCTCGCGGCCCGCTCCGGCTGGTCCGGATCCCTTCGACAGCTGCAACGGGAGGTACACCGGCGTCGTTCTGATGCCGTCAGGAACGCTGAGACGCAGGGCGTGATCGTTCGTCCCGCTCCCGTACTGTCTGCGCCATTCTCCTGGAGGTGATCGTCTTGGAGATTCACGAGACCCTGGCGTCTCTGGTCGTTCCCATCGACGATGTGAGGCCCTACACTCACAACCCGCGTCGCGGGACCTTGAAGCGATCAAGGAGTCCCTGCGCCAGCACGGCCAGTACCGGCCTGTCGTCGCCAGCGTCCGCACGAGCGAGATCCTGGCCGGCAACCACACCTGGCAGGCCGCGAAGGCTCTCGGCTGGGAGCACATCGCGGTCTCCTGGGTCGATGTAGACGATGAAGAGGCCGCCAGGATCGTCCTGGTGGACAATCGCACCAACGACATCGCCGGCTACGACGACGCCGCTCTGGCTGAGCTGCTCTCCTCCCTACCGGACCTGACCGGGACCGGCTACGACGACGCCTTCCTGGCGGAGCTCCTACCCGGCGAGGACCCTGCCGCACTGACCGACGTCGACGCCGCTGCCCCCGTACCCAGGAGGATCACACGTGCTGTCTCGGGGACGTGTGGCACCTGGGAGACTCCCTCCTGCTGGTCGGGGACGCCACCGACACCGACGCAGTCCTCGCGGTCCTGGGCGACGAGCGCGCCGACTGCGTGTGGACCGACCCTCCGTACGGCGTGAACTACTCCGGCGCCGCCGGCCAGATCAAGAATGACTCCTCTGAGGACCCTACCAGACCTGCTGGGTGGGGCCTTTCGCACCATCGTGACTGCAAGCCGTCCAGGGGCCCCGGTCTACGTCGCCTACGCCGACACCGAAGGCCCCGCCTTCCAGACAGCAATGATGTCCGCCGGAATCCGAGTCCGCCAGCATCTCGTATGGGTCAAGAACACACTCGTGCTTGGCCACTCCGACTACCAATGGCGCCACGAGCCCATCTGGGCAGGACACACGCCCGCTGAGGACAAGGACTTCGAGGACCCGACTGCCCTTACCCACGAGGGCCTGGTTTACGGCTACGCCCCAGGCGGCGAGGGCCGCCTTGGACGCGGCGGACCCGGCTGGTACGGCGGCCACGACGCCACCACGGTCTTCGAGGTCCCCAAGCCGCCACGCAACCCGGACCACCCGACGATGAAGCCCGTCGAGCTCATCACCCGAATGCTCACCAACTCCTGCCCGCCCGGCGGCCTGGTCCTGGACCTCTTCGGAGGCTCCGGCTCAACCCTCATCGCGGCCCACCACCATCGGGCCCGCGCGTTCCTGGTCGAGCTCGACGAGCGCTACGCCGACGCCATCTGCCGCCGCTGGCAGGAGCACACCGGAATCCTGCCCGTCCGCGAAGGCGAGCCCATCGACTTCCTGGCGGCGCAGGAGGAACCGTGACCTCCGCCGGCACCAAGGCACTCGAGCTGCGACTGACCGGAGCCTCTGAGGCACAGATCGCCGACCACCTGGGCCTGCCCGACGTCGACGCCGTCCGCAGGGAGATCTCCAACGCGCTCGCGGCCCGTCCGGACGCGGATATCCCGGAGACGCTTTCCCTCGAGCTGGCCCGCCTGGACCGCCTGCACATGGCGGTCTGGCCGCAGGCGACAAAGGGCAGCCTCGGGGCGGTGGACCGGATCATGAAGATCTCGGAGCAGCGCATGAGACTCCTGACGGCGCTGCAGCACGCTGTCATGCGGCTGACACCGGCGTCGCTGGGGAAAGCGCGGGCTACCCCATTACCTTGCCTCAGCGTGTGAGCGATTGGTGAGAGGAGGACACCGTGTCCTCACCCACCACCACCCGAGTCCCTGGAGGAGGATGCGGCCCAGGTGTGGTGTGACACCCTGGAGGCCTACGGCGCCGGCGCTGCGAAGGTCGCCGGCCCTCTTCTGGAGGAGTACTGCCAGGCGGTCGCTATAGCCCGCCGAGCTCGCAAGCGCGTCGACGATGAGCAGATCATCGTCGGGGACGCCAAAGGCTCCCCGATCGCTCACCCGGCGATCGCCATCGAGCGCCGCGCCATGGAGACCATCCGTCGGCTGGAGGACCGTTTCAAAGCCACCGCTGCGCCGCCAGGGCACCTACGACCAGGGGTTCATGGTCCGCAAGACCAGACAAGCCGTGGACGCCGCGCCCGAGCTGCGCGACGAGCCCCGCTACGCCGGCGCGGTGGCCGCGACCATGACCCTGGCTTGGATCATCGACGAGTCCCAGCGCGCTGGCGGAGAGGTCCTTCGCCGTGCCGCCTACGGCCCGATCCCCACCTACCTCAAGACGCTCGAGAAGCTCGGTCTCACCCCGACTCTGCAGGCCGTCGACGACGTCCCTGACGCTGATGGCGCCGAAGCGGCAGCAGTGACCTCAATAGACGCGTGGATGAAGGCCAATGGAGCCTAAGCACTTCGGCCGCACCGAGCCCAGACTCTGGACCCGCCCTGCTACGTCCCCTGACCCCCGAGACGTCCAGAGGCTTCGAGGTAATCGAGTTCGCTCTTGTCTTCCTCGGCGTCGAGCTCTACCCCTGGCAGAAGTGGCTGCTGATCCACGCCCTGGAGACCCTCCCCGATGGCTCCTACCGGTTCCGCCGCGTCATCGTCCTCGTGGCCCGCCAGAACGGCAAGTCCCTCCTGGCGACCGTGCTGGCCGCCTGGTGGCTCTTCGTCGACTCACGCAGACGCACCGACAAGGTCAAGCCCCTGGACTTCAAGATCGTCGGCACCGCCCAGAACCTCGACATCGCCCGCGGCCCCTGGGACCGCATCAGGAACTGGTGCAACCCCAAACCCTCCACTGACGAGGAACGCGATCTCATCATCCCGCCATTGCAGGCCGCCACCGCCGCCGTCACCGACACCAACGGCAAGGAACGCATCATGGCGCGCTCGCGGGCCCACTACGAGATCCGCGCCGCCAGCTCCGCTCGCGGTAAGCCTGCAGCCAGGGTCCTCATGGATGAGCTGCGCGAGCAGAAGACGTGGGAGGCCTGGAACGCGGTCGCACAGACGACGAAGTCGTTCTGGTCGGGACAACTGTGGGGCATCTCGAACGCCGGAACCCCGAAGTCGGTCGTGCTGCTCAAGCAGCGTGAGGTCGGCCTGCGTCTCATCGAGGAGTGGGACCGCTACGTCGAGGCCGGAATCATGGCGGCCGAGGAGTACGCCAACGATCCCACGCACGACACGTCAGTCGGCCTGTTCGAGTGGTCCGCGCCGGACGGGTGCCCGGTCGACGACGTCGACGGCATCCTGCAGGCCAACCCGTCGATCGGCTACGGCTCAATCACGGTGGCCTCGTGCATCTCGGACAGTGAGTCGATGACTGACGCGGCCTACCGCACCGAGGTGCTGTGCCAATGGGTTGCCGCCCTGGTTGACACCTACGTGCGCGTGAAGGACTTCGAGGACACGCACCTGCCACCGGCCGACGTGCGAGCGATGATCCCCGAGGGCGCACGCACTGTGTGGGGCATCGACACCTCCCAGGACCGGTCGATGACCTACGTCGCTTCGGCTGTCAGTCTCAACGACGGGCGCCCGTTCACGACCGTGTGGGCACAGCGAGCGGGCATGATGTGGCTCCCTGCCTACCTCACTGACCTGGCTCAGGAGTCCGGCCACTGGGAGGTCGCCTTGCAGACCAAGGGGTGCCCGGCCATGGAGTTCGCCAGCCCGCTGGAAGACGCCGGCTTCACCGTCCACGCCGTCGACGGCGCCCACATCGGTATCGCCACAGGCCGCTTCCGCGACCGGATACGTGACGGGCAGCTGGTGACCGTGGACCAGCCGGTGGCCCGCCTCGCGATCGAGGGCGGTGTCACTTCCAGGTACGCCGAGAACGACGCCTGGTCCCGGGTGAAGTCGCCGACAGACATCTCCCCGATCGTGGCTGAGACCGTCGCGCTCTACGGCCTCGAGCTCTGCGCGCCCTGACGAGCCTGATCCGATCCTTCCACCGACTCCGGCTGCGGTCGTCCGCCGTGACGACGTCCCGGGGCAAACCCCGCGCTCGGTGACTGGCTCAGCGAGAACCTGCGCGACGTCCGCTCTGACCCCGCTATGACCCCTGATGGGAGGTGGTGACCCAGTGACCCGTGAAGTCGGCTACCAGGTAGATCCCACACTGGCGTCCTGGGGGACCCTCGCCCAGGACACCGCCGAGACCAATCCCGACCTGGCCTGGCCGGCCAGCGTCGCCGTCTTCGACAAGATGCGCCGAGAGGACTCCCAGGTCTCCTCCGTGCTGCGCGCAGTGACCCTGCCCGTACGCTCAGCCACTGGGCCATCGACCCACGGGCGTCCGACCCGAGGTCGTCGACCTGGTCGCATCCGACTTGGGCCTGCCCGTCGTCGGTCGCCCGCCTGCAGCACCAGCCCGCACTCGCGGCCGGTTCTCCTGGGCGAGCACCTGCGCCTGGCCCTGACCGAGCTCGTGTTCGGACACGCCTTCTTCGAGCAGGTGTACGACGTCAGCGGAGATGACGGGCTGGCTCACCTTGCCAAGCTCGCTTGGCGCCCTCCACGGACGATCTCCGCGATGAAGGTCGACAAGGACGGTGGACTGGCCTGGATCGAGCAGTTCGCGGACTCCGGCCGCGTACGGATCCAGGTCTCCCGCCTGGTCGCCTACGTCAACGATCGTGAGGGCGGTGACTGGGTCGGCCAGTCCCTCCTGCGCAGCGCGTACAAGAACTGGCTGCTCAAGGACAGGATGCTGCGCGCACAGGCCATGACTGTCGAGCGCAACGGCCTTGGCGTCCCGGTCTACACCGGCGCCAAGGCCCCGGAGAAGGCCAGCGTGCAGGAGACCAAGGAGTGGACCGAGCAGGAGAAGGACGCGGGCCTCAAGGTTGCCACCAGCTTCCGAGCCGGAGAGGCCGCAGGAGCTTCCATCCCCGCCACTGCGACCCTCGACCTCAAGGGCGTCTCCGGGAGACCTGCCGGACACCGACGGGCCGATCCGCTACCACGACGAGCAGATAGCCCGCTCCGTCCTGGCGCACTTCCTCAACCTCGGCACCGAGACCGGCTCTTGGGCCCTCGGCTCGACGTTCGCTGACTTCTTCACCCAGTCACTCAACGCCGTCGCACTGCACATCGCCGACGTCGTCCAGCAGCACGTCATCGAAGACCTCGTGGACCTCAACTGGGGACCCGAGGAAACCCGCACCACGTCTAGTGGTCGAGCCGATCGGCCAGGAGCACCCGCCACCGCTGATGCCATCAAGACTCTGGTGGACGCGGCCGTCATCAAACCTGATGACGCCCTGGACGCCTACATGCGAACCCAGTACGGCCTGCCCGTGGCCCAGCCCGAAGACAACGAGGAGGAGCCCGCACAGGCCCCTCCAGCACCACCGGAACCGGACCAGGACGACACCCCGGACGGCGCCCTGGGCATCGACGAGGTGGCCGACCCCGACGACGACCCCCGGCCTACAAGCCGCACACGGAACTGGTTCAGCCGCCTACTCACGCGACGCCACCGACCACACCCACGATGAAAGGAGCCCCCGGTGACCAAACGCCCGTGGGCCAAGATCGACCTGCACCCGACCGCAGCCGCTGACGATGGCACCAGCTCATCCCCGTCGGCCGCTGACATCACCCTCTACGGCACCATCGGCGCCGACCTGTGGGGCGACGGAATCTCCGCCTCGACCTCGCCCGCCAGATCGCCGATCTCGACGTCGACGAGCTCAACGTCTACGTCAACAGCCCCGGCGGAGCCGCCTGGGACGGCCTGGCCATCGCGAACGCCCTGCGCCGCCATAAGGCGAAGGTGACCGTCACCGTCGACGCGCTCGCGGCATCGGCTGCCTCGGTGATCGCCATGGCCGGCGACCGGATCGTCATGAATCGCGGCAGCGAGCTGATGATCCATGACGCCTCGGGCTGGTGCATCAGGAACGCTGAGGCGATGGCGGAGACCGCGCAGGTCCTGTCCAGCTCTCCGACTCTCCCATGCGGCCGCCTACGCGGCCCGCGCCGGGGGCAACACTGAGGACTGGCGGGCCCGCATGCGGGCCGAGACCTGGTACACGGCCGAGGAGGCCGTACTCGCGAGCCTGGCCGACGAGTGGGTCGATGCCCCACCAGCTGAGGCCCGCTTCGACATGTCCGGCTTCCGCTACCGGGGGCGCGCCGCCGCACCAGCCCCCGTATCCAAGCTTCCGGCGTCCGAGCCGGAGGACCACACCACCACCATCCGAGAGGAAATCATCATCATGACTGATGAGCTCAAGGACGGCCTGCAGTGACCGGCTCGGCCTGGCCGAGGACGTCACCGAGACCGCCATTCTCGCGGCCCTGGACGAGCGCCTGGCCGTCTCCACCGCGATCGAGCCGCCCTGCCGGCACCCTGCCTGGTCGACCAGGCCGCGCTGGATGACCTGAAGGCAGCCGCCGAGGTCCGGCCGCACGGCCTCGCGGTCCTTGACTCCGAGCGCCGGGACAAGATCGTCGACGACGCGGTCAGGGACGGTCGTATCGCACTCTGCGGCCCGCGCCTCCCTGGCGCGCAATGGCCGACAAGGGATGAGGAGGGCACCAAGACGCTGCTCTCCTCCCTGACCCTCAACACCGTCCCCGTCGCCGAGGTCGGCGTCGGAGTCAGCAACGAGACCACCACCGAGGACGATCGCCTCTACGCCGCCGCGTGGGGCAGCAAGGAGAACTGAGATGGCTGACTACCCTGCCCAAGCACCTCCCGGGTCAGGCGATCTCCCTGGCCGCCTCGCGAAGGTCATCGGCGGACGCCTGGTCGCCGTGACCGGCGCCGGGAACGCTAGGCCCCGCCGGGAGCTCGACAGCAGCGCCGTGGTCGGCGTAGCCGGCTTCGACGCCAGCACCGGAGAGAAGGTGACCGTCTACCGCGGCGGTGTCCAGCGTCTGCCCGCAGCCGCCGCTATCGCCGCCGGCACCCGGGTCTGCGCAGCCGCAGACGGCAAGGTCACCGGCACCGGCACCAAGCAGATCGGCCTGGCACTGACCGCCGTCACCAAGGCCGACGACGTCGTCGAGATCGCTCTCGACTGAGAAAGGAAAGAGAGGTCTCATGGGAAACCTACACCTACCCCATTGCTCACCCCGACAAGACACTGACCCCGGAGCAGGGTCCATCCTGCTCTCCAAGCCTCAGCTGATCGCCAAGCGCCTGGCAGACATCACCCAGATGCGTTTCATCGCGGACTTCCTGCTCTCCGGTCGCTTCGATGCCACCGGCGGCGGAGTCTTCTACGAGACCGGCGAGGATCTTCGCCTCCGACGCCCCCGAGGCCGTCGCACCTGGCTCTGAGTACCCCAAGACGGTCCTGACCACCGGAGAGATCGCCGCCGCCCGCACCGTCAAGTGGGGCATCTCCACCGACGTCACGGACGAGAAGATCGCCCGCGAGGGCATCGCCGTCGTCAACAAGGCCCCTGGCCCGCCTGGGCAACGTCATCATCCGCCACGTCGACACGGTCGCATGGGGAGTCATCTCCTCCAAAGTCACCTCCACCGAGACGTCCGCTGCTTGGGACACCCCCGGCGCCGCCGTCGAGGCCGTCACCCGCATCCGAAACGCCCGCGCCGAGCTCGGCACCGGCCTGGACCTGTCCACGATCGTGCTCCCCGGCGCCCAGTACGCCAAGTTCATCGGCATGCTGGTCGACAAAGGCGCTCTGCCGCGAGAACGCTAACCCGCGCTCAACGGCACCATGCCCGTCAACGCCCTGGGTCTGACATGGACGACCTCGCCACACGTCACCGGCAAGGACCCGTGGCTGTTCGACACCGAGCAGCTCGGAGGCATGGCCGACGAGAAGCTCAACTCGCCCGGATACGCCAGCGCCGGCGGCACCAACATCGAGTCCCTGTCCAGCCGCACCGAGCGCGACGGCTACGACCTGCGCAGCCGCCGTGTCACTGTCCCCGTCGTCACCGACCCCATGGCCGGCGTCCGCATCACCGGGACGAACCTCTGATGGGCGCGTACACCGCCCCGCAGGGCGCCATCACGCACAAGGTCGTCGGCGCAGCCGTCGTTCTGGCCACCGAGGACCGCTCCGAGCGCTATCTCTACCGAGGAACGGTATTCCCCGCCTCCGCCTTCACCGAGGCCTCGGTCGCCCACGCCGTCGAGCTCGGGCTCGTGGTTGCCACCGTCCCCGAGACCGTCTCCACCGGTCCCAAGACGGGTGAAGGCGAGGGCGACGGCGGGGGAGACGACGACCCCGCCCAGGGTGACAGCGGCAAACCCAACGGCAAGACCGCCGGCGCTCGCGGCAAGCAGGACTAAGGAGGTAAGGGGCGGTGACGATCACTGTTGAGGACCTGGCGTGTCCGGACAAGACCCTGGCTCGCCACGTCCTGATCCACGCACGCGTCATCGCCCCGTGCCTCCAGTCCCTGGACGGTGAGGACGCGGTCGACGCAATCGCCATCCTCGACGGGGTCGCCAGAGAGGCCATGCGGCGCGGAGACCGCCGCCTGGTCTCCCAGTCCGTGGGAACAGCCCGAGCCACCTACGTGTCCTCCACTGAGGCCGCGTCCTGGTTCACCGAGGACGATAGGCAGGCGCTGCGCTCCCTGTGCGCAGTCGCATCCCTGTCCTCCCAGGGCCACCCCATGGGCCGCTTCCCGGCCCCGTCGACGGCGATCCGGCGCGTGTGGCCCGAGGAGGAGACCTGATGGTCTTCCCCTCACGCTTCACACGCCGCAGACCCCGCAAGGTGCCTGACCCCGTCAACCCCCGCCGAATGATCGAGTCGTGGGACACCACCAACGACATCGAGCTCCACGGGTTCCTGGACTCCCAGGACTCCGACGAGAACCCCGGCCCCGTCAGGTCCGAGGTGTCCACAACCGCGACCCTCTACGTCGAGGACACCACCCTGGACGTAGCCAGAGGCGACCTCATCACCGACGGGGCCCACTCATGGCGCGTCGACGGCTTCCCTGCCACACCCAAGAACCCGTTCACCGGATGGCAGCCCTACCTCGTGATCCGGCTCCAGAGGTACGCGGCTGATGGCCAGCACACAGATCCGCTTCAGCCCGAGGTTCTTCGACCAGATCCTCAAGTCCCAGCAGGTCGCCGCCCTCACCCGGGGGCGCCGCCGAGCACATCCGCGACCGAGCCAAGGCCACAGCCCCAGTGGACACCAGCGCCTACCACGACGGCATCGTCGTCCGAGAACGGGACACCGCCCACCGCAAGACGTTCCGCGTGGTCGGCACCGACGCCAAGACGATGCTGATCGAGGCCAAGACCGGCAACCTCGCCCGCGCACTGAGAGCGGAGGGAACCTGATGACCCGCGTCCTCCCACCAGACCTCGAGCTGTGGCTCACCGCCTACCTACGGGACGCGCTCTGCCGCCGAGGGCTGAGACGTCGAGGTGGACTCCAGGAACCGACCGATCTCACGACTCCGCTGGAGAGGCCGCTCGTCGTCGTCCGCGACGACTCAGGAGGCAGAACCTCCCAGGTGTCGTTCTCCCGCCAGGTAGGTGTCAGCGTCCTGGCGGGCACCCAAATGAACGACTCCGAGGCCCGGCACCTGTCGCGCCTGGTCTACTCCATCGCCACAGACGACGAGATCACGCTCGCAGCGGGCTCTCCCATCGCCGCAGTGATCTCCTCGGGCTGCAACGGCCCCTACCCGGTCGAGGACGCCCAGGACGTCTCCCGCCGCTACTCCACCCTCTCCTACCGCGTGGTGGGCACCTGGTAGCCCACCCGACTCCGCAGCACCACTCTCTTCAGCCCGCCCTGACCGGGGGCGGGCCTTCCTCACGAAGAAACCCCAGTGGCGCTCTACACCGCCGACGACTACGACCTCAACGAGGTGGGCATCCCGATCACCGGCATGGCCGCCTTCGCCCCTGCTCGCAGCCAGCAACGTCATCGCCGACGAGGACATGGGCAAACCCGACATCACCTTCCAGCAGCCTACCGACGACTTGGCCTCTACAAGGAGGACGGCGGCGCCGAGGAAAAGCCGCGACGACAAGGACGCCACCGAGTTCTTCCAGCAGGGATACAAGTTCCCCGGAGGTCACACAGACCGTCAAGATCGGCCTGGCCGAGGACAACCCCAACGTCAACGCCCTGATCGACGGCAGGAACCCGACGCCAACGGCGTCGTCACGTCGACTCCTCCCTGCCCTCAACCCGCTTCCTGCTGTTCGTGGCCACGCTACAAGAACGGACGCGAGCTGCGCCGTCTCGGCGTCGCCCGCATCAGGAGGTCGAGGTCGACCAGGAGGACGCGGCAGCGTCAAGGCCAAGTCCGTGACCTTCGAGTGGTCCCCGGACCCCCTCCTCAAGAACGCCCCCTTCAAGAAGTGGCTGGGCATCCCCGGAGGCATCAAGGTCCACATCTCCGCCGCCACAGCCAAGGTCAAGGTCAACACCACCGTCCGGCTCTCCGCCACCACCGAGCCCGCCGGCCAGGTCGTCACATGGACCACCTCCGACAAGGACAAAAGCCACCGTCGTCGACGGCCTGGTCACCGGCGTCGCCGTCGGAACCGCCACCATCACCGCCGCCGTCGGAGAGCAGAAGGCCACCTGCGAAGTCACCGTAGAGGCCGCCTGACCCGCAATGACCGCCGGCCGGGGACTGGGGATCAGGGGACCTCCCGGCCAGCACACCACCCAGCCACCCCGACACCACCCCGACAAGGGAGACCCCCGTGACCACCCCCGATACCGCCACCCCGACAACACACTGCCCAACGGCCTGGACTTCGACACCTGGGACGAAACCGCAGAAACAGCCGCCATCCAACAGATCGCCGACAACGCCGGCATCAAGTACGTCGTCGGCGACGGTCACTTCTGGGGACGCTTCCCCGACGGCCGCATCATCAAGACCCCCGTCAAGATCACCGTCAGCGTCCTGGAGAAGGTCTCCGAGCTGACCAACGCCGGAGACGAGGTCGAACAGGGTCCGCCAGATCCTGACCCTCCTCGGCAGACCAGGCCAGCGCCGACTACCTCAACAACGCCGACCTCATCTCCGTGACCGACTACGCCACCAAGTACTTCAAGGTCTTCGAGCGCATCACCAAGGTCACCATGGGGGAATGACCTGGCTGGCCAGCATCCACCAGGAGCACCCACCAGCTCTCCCCGCAACCATGCGTGAGAGATACGGGTTCCCCTGGGGATGCCTCGGCCAGCCACAGGCCCCGATCGCCGAAGCCGTCACCCTGACCAAGGCCGCGCTCGCGGACACCTCCACGCAGCTTGGTCGAGCACGCCGGATGGGAGTTCCCGGCCACAGTGCCGGAGCTGATGCACCTGATGCTGCAGGTGGATCCCAAGTACGCCAAGATGGTCCTTCCCTTTGATCCTGATGACCCCGGGCCCCGGGGCGGTGAGCAGGAGCGGTCCGAGGACGAGGCGCTGGTAGCCAAGGTCCAGGCCGAGATGGAGGCCGCGTTCACGTTCTCGTCCTGACAAGGGGGTTCGTATGTCGTCCGAGGTCGGTTCCGGTCACGTCACCGTCTTCCCAGTGATGAAGGGCTTCCGTCGGAAGGTCGCTCAGGAGGTCCAGGGCGCTGGGGATGCCGGCGCCAGGGGCTTCAAGCGGGCCTTTCAGGGGGACCGGGCGTCGCTTGGGTACCTCTCTGGGGCAGGGAGACCTCCAAGGGCTTCTCTGCCGCGATGAAGGGCGCTGGAGGCGATGGCGTCAAGCGTCTTGCCGCCGACGTGGCCTCCGCGTCCAGGAGCCTGTCAAGGGCTCGCCTGACCGAGCAGGATGCGGCCGGGAAGGTCACCGTGGCTGAGGCCCGCTTGGCTGAGGTGCGCGCTCGCAACGGTGCAGGCTCGGCCGCCGTCGTCGCTGCGGAGGAGCGCGTAGCCGCAGCCCGTCGGCGCGCGGCGCTCGCCTCTGAGACGACGGCCACGGCTGCTGGCCGCTTGAAGGAGGCCCAGTCGGCACTGGCCTCCGTCCAGGGCGCCGCGCAGGCCTCCGCCGGAGGGCTCCTGGGCACGGTGCAACGACTCGGCAAGGAGTTCAAGGCAGGGATTTCAGGGACGCCTCCCGTGGCGGCGTCGTCGACGTCGTCGTTGTCGGCCTCCCTGGGTGGTCTGGCGCAGGCGGTTGTCGGTCCCGTCAGTGACGGCTTGCTGCGTTTCCGCGATGGATTCCGCTCCTCGACAGCGGCCGCCTCCCGGTTCTCCGGGATCATGGGCACGCTGGGCGGGGCGGTCCTGCAAGGGCTTCGACCAGGCGTCCGCCGTGGCGGGGTCCTTTTCCCGGACGATCACGGGCATGGCGGCGAGGGGTCCGCCAGTGGTCGGGGTCATTGGGATCCTCTATAGCCTCGGGTCTCTCTCCGATCACCGGGGTCGTCTCATCTATCTCCTCCAAGATCGGGGCCGGCTTCGGTGGGATCGCGCAGAAGATCTCCGCCCCGTTCACGCCCGCAGTATCGGCCGTGTCCTCGGCTGCCTCTCGCATCGGCTCCGCCTTCACCGGCGTCACGCAGCGGATCACCGCCCCGTTCGTCTCAGTCGGCTCCTCCGTAGCCGGCTACCTCTCTCGATCGTTTCCGCAGCTGGCACGGTCGGATCCAGGCTCGTGGGTGCTCTGGGTCCGGGGATCGCCTCAATGGGCTCCTCGATGGCTTCGGGCGTCCGCTCGATGTCCTCGGCACTGTCCTCGGGACTGTCGTCGATGGTCTCGGCAGCGGCCTCGGGTGCCTCTCGAATCGGCTCGACCATAGCGTCAACGCTCTCCGGCCCGGCGACCGCCGCCGTCGGAGCTGCGGCAGCCGGCATCGGCACCGCCCTGACCGGTGGTTTCTCCCGCCCTGACCGCTATCGACACGGCCAAGGGCGAAGCTGCGCGGCCTGGGCAACGACGCGGCCTCGGTCGAGTCGATCATGAAGAACGCCACCGCTTCGGTGAAGGGGACGGCGTTCGGCCTGGGAGAGGCCGCCACGGTCGCGGCCTCTGCCGTCGCCGCCGGCATCGAGCCCGGCGACAAGCTCGAGGGCGTCCTGAAGACCATCGCCAACACTGCCGCCGCCTCCGGTACCTCCATGGAGGAAAATGGGCGCCATCTTCAACAAGGCGGCGTCAGCGGGCAAGGCCGATACCGAGGTCATGAACCAGCTCGCGGACCGTGGTGTCCCGATCTGGCAGGCCCTGGCCAAGCAGTACAGCGTCACTGCCTCCGAGGTCCGGGACATGGCCTCGAAGGGCAAGATTAGCTTCGAGGACTTCTCCAAGGCCGCCGCCGACGCCTCGGGAACCGTCGCCTCGGAGATGGGTAACACCGTCCCCGGCGCGATGAAGAACCTCATGGCCTCAATCTCCCGTATCGGGCGGGCCTGCTGGAGGGCGTCTATCCGCTGATCGGCCCGACGATCAACAACCTGACCAAGTCGCTTGCTCCTCTGGAGGAGAAGGCGAAAACCATCGGCGAGGTGATCGGCCAGAAGGTCACCCCGTTCGTCGAGAACCTCTCCCACAGGTTCGCAGGTCTCGCCGGCAACGCGTCTATCGCAGTCGGCGGCTTCAGCAACATCAAGGCGGTCATCGGTCCTCTGGCCGGCGCCTTCCTGGCATTGGGATCCGGCGGCCTGGCCGGGCTGCTGACGAAGATCCGGGCCTGACGAACCTGCTGCCGGGCCTGGGCGGGGCGATGAGATCCTCTCCGGGCCGATCGGGCTGCTGGTCGGCGCGTTCGCCGGCCTGGTCGCCACGTCCCCACAGCTCCAGTCCGCCCTGGGTGGCCTGGTCAGCGGTGTTTTCGAGCACTGGGACAGGTCGTCACGTCTCTACAGCCGGTCATGGCTTCCCTGCTCCCAGTCCTGACTCAGGTGGGACAGGTGATCGCCGGCGCCCTGTCACAGGCACTGGTGTCGCTGACTCCGGTGATCATCCAGGTTGTCCAGATGCTGGGGCAGATGGCGGCCCAGGTTATGCCGATGCTGCTGCCGATCCTGACCCTCGTGGCCAGCGTGATCGCCCAGCTGTTACCGCCGCTGGTGCAGGTGGTATCGGCGATCCTGCCACCGCTCATGTCGGTGTTCCAAGCGCTGCTGCCGGTCTTCATGCAGATCATCACGCTGGTCGCGCAGGTAACGGCTCAGCTGCTGCCGATGCTCATCCCTGTGATCATGCAGATCGCCGGCGTGATTGCTCAGATCCTGCCGGTTCTGGCGCAGATCATCAGCGCCATCCTGCCACCGCTCATGTCGGTTATCCAGGCACTGATCCCGGTGTTCATGCAGGTGGTCTCGGCCGTCATACAGATCGTGCAGGCGATCCTGCCTCTACTGCCACCGATCGCCCAGCTCATTGGTGCTCTCCTGCCGCCGCTTGTGCGGCTGTTCGCCGCTGTGATCACTCCGGTGATCCAGCTAGCGGGGGCAGATCATCAGCAACCTGATGCCAGTCATCATGGGACTGGTGCGCGTCCTGCAGGGCCTGATCAACTTCGTCATCGGCGTCTTCACCGGGAACTGGTCTCAGGCGTGGCAGGGGGTCAAACAGATCTTCTCCGGCGCAGTTCAAGCCATCCGAGGGCTGGTCAGGGCGCGTTCATGACCGTGTTCCGAGACATCCCCAACGCCATCAGGAACATCTTTTCCGGTGCAGGAAGCTGGCTGCTGAACGCGGGTAGGAACATCATCAACGGTCTGCTCAACGGAATCAGCTCGATGATCGGCAGGGGTCAAAAACAAGCTGAGCAGCCTGACCAACATGCTGCCGTCCTGGAAGGGCCGGCCCCGAAGGACAAAGGTCATCCTTGAACCTGCCGGGCGGCTTGTCATGGACGGTTTCCAGCGGGGACTGGAGAAGCGCTATGGCGCCATCCGCTCCTCCCTGGGGGCGTTCTCGGAGTCCCTGAACCTCACCGCCTCCACTTCCTCCGGGCAGGCCTCCTCGACGGCTGCACAGGCCGGTGGAGGAGCGAAGGTGAGTCAGGAGTTCCACATCGTGACCCCGGACCCGGAGGTCGCTGCCAGATGGGTGGCCCAGAAGACGAGAGCTGCGATGGGGGTGGTCTAACCGTGGCCATGCTGCTGTCCCGAGTCACACTCGTGGGCGAGGACGGTGACACCATTGCCCTTGATGCCACTGGCCCCGCCTCCGGATACGGATGGGGACTGGCCTCGGCGTCGACAGGATGCATGGAGGGGTGGTGGACGGCCCCGGCCCCCAGGGCCGAGGCCGTCGAGCGCCCGCAGGCCGATGGTGCGTTCGCGCCCTGTCTCTGCTTGTGGGCGCCCGCGTCCTCACTGTCGTTGCCCACCACCGTGGGACCTCTCCCGAGGAGTCTCAGCAGGCCCGCGACCACATAGCCTCCCTGACCCGAGGATGGGTGAGGATCGTGGTAGAGGAAGCAACCCGAACCAGCCACGTTCGCGGCTTCCTGTCCTCCACCCAGGACCTCACCCACGTGTCCCCGACGAGGTCGACGCACTCCCTCATCTTCACCTGCCCGGACCCCATTAAGTACTAGGGGGCCGGGCAGTGACGACGAGGACCTCTCCGCATGGGAGGTCCTGGAAGGCAGATGGGCCCCAGCTCACGAGGGAGGGCTCCTTCTACCCGTCTTCGACCAGGCCGCTCACCCTGAGGTCATGTCCACAACGTCGCCGTCAGCCCGCTTCACCGGAGTCGGTGCCGCGTCCTCGCTCCTGTGCGAGAACCGAGGCAATCAGGCCGTGTGGCCGGTCCTGGAGGCCGACGGCCCGATCTCCTGGGCCAGGTGGGTCTGCCGCGACCACGTTGTCCAGTGGGCATCACCGGTCGCAGCTGGGTCCATGTTGCGGATCAACTCCCAGGACGGCTCCGTCGACATCGGCGGCGTCCGGGTTATGGCCACCGGCCTCACGCATGACGACTTCTTCCAGCTACCTCCTGGAACCTCGACTGTCGCCGTCGAGGCCGACCGCGAAGCGACACTGAGAGTGAGGTGGCTCAGCGGATGGACGTAGTCACCATCTTCGACACAGTCTCAGGACACCGCCTGGGCCGACTCCCCGCACAGTCCTGGAAATGGAGCCGCAAGGTATCCCGCTCCGGATCCCTCGAGGTCACGGTCAGGCTCACCCAGGACATCGTCGGTCTCGACCTGCGCGAACGAACCAGACCATGGCGAACCGTCCTCGCCGTCGTCTCCGGTAACCGGATCCTTGCCGCAGGCCCCCATCTACAAACGCAGCTGGGACGCCGACGGCGAGGAACTGTCCATCTCGTGCGGAGACTGTCTCGACCTCCTCAAACGCCGCCTCGTGCTCCCCGTAGCGCAGCGCAACTATCCCGGTGGCGAGATCCAGGGATCCGATGGGAAGTGGCCACTGGGATGGTCGATCAACCTGACCGGGACACTCAGCGACATCGCCGCCAGCCTAGTCAGGATCTCCTGATCCACGGCCGCCTCCCCATCGTCCTGCCGTCCCCGGTCGGCGGCTCCAACGAACGCAACTACCACGGCCCGGACCTGGCCACCGTCGCCTCCCGTCTGCAAGACCTCAGCGAGGTCATCAGCGGCCCGGAGTTCCTCTTCCAACCCCGCCTCGTCAACGGCGGAGATCGCATGGAATGGCACATGCTCATTGGCGACCCCGAGCTCATGCTCGCCGAGGACACCTGGGACGCACGCAACCGACGCCACCCCATGGTCAAGCTCTCCGTCGAGGAGGACGCCTCCGACATGGTCTCCGATGCCTGGGAGCGGGGAGGAAACCAAGAGGACCTCACCGTCCTGGGCCGATACCACGACCCCTGGCTCGAGGAAGCCGGATGGCCCCTCCTGCAGTCCGCCGGTACCAGCCACTCCTCAGCATCCGAGCTGTCCACACTCACCGCCTACGCCAAGGCGGCAACCGTCCAACGCTCACACTCCACCGAGGTCGTCTCCCTCGCGGTCCGCCGTATCGACGAGGGCGGATACCTCCTCGGCGACACCGTTACCCCAGGGGACCACGTCCTGCTACGCATGGCCGACCCCTACATGGGCAACAACCTCCTCGGTCTCAAGGTTCTGGAAACCAGCGGCGACAAAGGAGATTGGATCACCTGCGCCTGCCGAGAGCTCATCGATCCCGACATCTAGCGAGAGAACCCCGACATGCCTCTCTATCGGCCAGTCCGACTCACCGAGACATCGATCCCAGACCGCCTGGCGGACATCTCCCGCGACGTCGACGCCATGTCCGCCCTCACCTCGGGTCAGATCAACTCAACGATCACGCGCTTGCGGGAGACCATCAGGGCGCTTCCGATCACGGTGACTGTCCACGGACGCCAAAACGGCTTCGACGTAACCTCAGTCGAGCAGGACATCCTCGTGACCACCTACGCGGTCCCGAAGGACAAGACTCACGCATCGGTATTCGCAGGACTCGCAGGCTTCTATAACGCCGCAGGCGCCCGCAGCGACCACGCCGGATTCAAGATCCGCATCGCCTCAATGAAAAGCCAGTTCCTACCCAAGTCCGCAGGAAACATGGACACCTACCAGCTCGGAGGAGTCTTCAGCGCCAACGTCGACGTCACTCCCGGAGGGAGCATCGAGATCGCCGCCGTCGCGGGAGCCGGCAAGACCCTCGGCAGCGGTGCCACCAACTGGGCAACTATCGACGCCGTCGTCACCTTCAACCCCTGATAGGAGAAACACATGGCGAACCAACGCGGAATCGTCTCCGGCTGGGACATGGACGCAAAACGCCCCAAGGGCGTTACCACCCCAGGCGATATGCGCGCCTCACTCGGAGCCCTCTCCGCAGCGAGGGCATCGTTCTGAAGCCGGCGCAGCCGATATCACCCGATCCACCGTCGCAATGTCCATCAGCTGGACCGCATTCACCGCGAGTCATCTCCTCCCCACTCGGAGGATGGCTCAGCCCCGCATTGGAGCAGCAACCCAAACACTCCAGCCGGAGACACCACCTACCCCCGAAAAGACATCATCTGGGTCCGCCACCACGACTACGAACGTGACGCCTCCCACCCAGACAGCGAGGTCGAAGTCGGCTACACCACCAGCACCCCCTCAGCCATGCCACTCGACCCGAGCATCCCCGTCGGGCGCTCGCGGTCTTTCGATTCAGGTGCCGCGTGGCGCGATGAGAGGCTCGGACATTTCTGCTGCACTAATCAGGCGGGCGCGGTGGACGACGCCGGTCGAGGGTGTCCTTACTGCACCCTCCGACTTCGACGCTAGGGAATCTCGTGCAGGGTGTGCGGGCGTCGGCTGATGCGCCGATCTACGTGTGGCGTTCTGACCTCGGGGCACTTCTGGTATGGGATGGTCTTCGCTGGGCGGGGCCCAGTCGGTTCCGAATCGAGACCCAACAGTCCGGCGATGATGGAATCACCTACAGTCAGCCAGGTCCGAACGAAATTATGATCCTGCAAACTGGTCGAGTCTCCAACGGCACGTACGGACATGCAAATGGAGCCGGATTCTTCTCGTTCCAACCGTTCCCGCAACCATTCCCAAAGGCCTGCATAACAATCACCATCACCAAACTGTACAACGATAGCGGGAAATTTAAATTCATCTCTAATGCTGTACCCATGGTAGACAGGCTAGACAGGACCGGGTTTCGAGTAATATTTCCCGGTGAGAAGCAATCCACTGCACACTCACTCATGTGGCAGGCCATCGGCTACTGACAGCCAGCCTATCAACTCTCCCCGCGCCAGTCTGGTGGCGGGGTTTTCTGTTCCCAGAATCAGGAAGGATTCGTATGTCTGTCGCGTCAGTCGCAGCCCGCATCGCGCGCCGTATCTGTGATGTGGAGGATGTTGGTTACTCGCAGCCGGATCGTAGGACGTGGTATTCGGAGGCGGACTGGGAGGGTCACGTCAAGAGCCCGCAGAATGCCGACTGTTCCAGTTTGGTATGCGGGGCAGTGAATTATGGTTTGCATGATGCTTTTGGTGTCCCATGGGGGCACGAGGCTCTGCTCGAGATTGATGATTTCTGGACGGGCAATATGAGGGGTGGCCTGGAGGCCCGAGGCTTCCAGGAGGTGCCCTGGGAGGATGCCAGTCTTTACCCAGATGGTGGTTTCCAGGCCGGCGATGTTGTTCTCTCGGTGGCCAGTGAGGGAGGCCAGGGGCACGTCGTCATCATCACCGACGCCGCCAACGATCTCCTCAGCGAAGCCTGGATCGCCGAGGACGGCAGCATTGACGGCTACCTGGGAGATCAGACCGGGGATGAGACCAGAACCGTCCCCTACTCCTCGCACCCGTACACCAGGTCAGGGGGCTTGGACGAAGCTGTCATCGTTTCAACAGAGACCGGTTCCTGGCCCAGTGGCCGGAGTTCGCCGAGAAGGCCCCGACGCCCAAGCCCACGACGACCCCCACGCCGGCACCGTCGACGCCGGCTCATGCTCACGGTATTGACGTCTCCTCTCACCAGGAGGGGATCAACATCGCGGGCCTGTGGGCGGACTTCGTGATCGTGAAGTGCACTGAGGGCGATGGGTACACGAACCCGTGCATGGGTGCGCAGGCCCAGGCGACCTTGAGCAGCGACAAGAGGCTGGGGCTGTATCACTTCGCCCGTCCCGGCGACGTCTCCGACCAGGTGCGGTACTTCCTGGCCGCTGCCAAGCCCTATCTCGGGCGGGCGACCTTGTGGCTGGACTGGGAGGACGACGCCCCGGCCCAGGGGCCGCAGTGGGCTCTGGCGTGGCTCGACGCCGTGGCAGCTGCTACCGGCACGACGCCGGGCATCTACATGAACGACTCGGTCCTTAGCGGCTACGGCTGGGCGGGCGTCGCCGCGAGGTACCCGCTGTGGTACGCCGACCCGACGAACTACAACACCACCTACGTCGGCTACATCGACCCGGCCGTCCCCTCGCTTCCGGTTCTGGGGGCAGCCGTTGGTTCACCAGTACTCCCAGAGAGGACGCCTGCCCGGCTACAGCGGGGAGCTGGACTTCAACCGGCTTCGTGACCGATCCGTCTGGGACCAGATGAAGACGACAGACTCCGCGTCTCCGTCGGCGCCGGCCAACCCGACGCTGGTCGTGGACGGTGAGTACAGGCCCGCCACGCTTCGCCGTCTCCAGGAGGTCATGGGGGCGGTGGGCTGCGGAGGTGTTCGCGGTGGCGAACCTACGCCGCTACCTGAACAAGGCAGTGCCAGCGCACTCGCAGCGCATGCTCACGGGGACGGACAGGCTGCCTGAGGACCGAGGCTGGGACGCTCAGCTGTTCCGCGTCTTCCAGTACTGGGCATGGTGCTGGGTCCGGCCGGTCTCCAACTCCTGGAGCACCTTCGCACCCGGCTGGAGCTTCGGTGAGTTCATCGACGGCGAGGCAGGTCCCGCGACCTGGGCAGCCCTCCAGGAAGCCCTCAACCGCTCCAAAACGGCCTCGTTCAGGCTCATGTGACAGCCCAGGAGCAGCCACCCCACAACACCACTCACTCAGTCACCACAGCTACCGCAACCAACACCCCAAGAAAGGATCAAGCATGAAATCGCTCATCTCGGACCCGTTCATCACCACCGTCGTCCTAGGCATCATCTGGCCCCTCATTCAGGCGGCCCTGGACCGCCCCTGGTGGACCCGAGGCCGCCGCGTCACCCTCGTCATCGTGGCCGCCGTCGTCCTGACGACCGGCGCGTGGGCCATCAGCGCCTACCCCCTGGCGATCGAGACCCTGGCCGCCCAGACCGGCCGCTTCCTCGGCTTCGCCTGGCTCGCGTTCAGGCCCTGTCCCGAATCAAGATCCACGGCATCACCGTGATCGAGTGGGCCGAATCCTCACCCCGGCGGCGAAACCCGACCGACTACACCCCCGCCACGCGGCCATGCCCGAGGGCGAGCAGCACTCGTCATGATCCTGCGACCCATCCGGCCTGGAAGATCCGGCATGGGTCACATCAGTCGCCACCCTTCTCACAGCCCTAGCCGGTCTGTGGGGAGGGTTCCACATCGGACGACAGGGTTCCAAGGCTGCGGCCCGCGGTCGTGAGGAGACCCGCGCAGCGATCGAGGAGACTCTCGAGGCCGCGCAGGCCACGAAAGAGCAGGTGACTAACCATCACCCCTCAAACCTGCGCGACGACGTCTCGAGATCCAGGTCCAGGTCGCTCAGACCCGAGAACAGCTGGCTCACCTGACCGACATGTTCGTCGCCGGTCAGCAAAGCCTCCGCAGCCCGCGACGACGCACTACGCTCAAGCGTCGATTCGATAAACGCCCGCTCGAGCGGACCCACGACGCCATCTTCTCCCGCCTCCGAGACATCGAGAGCGGCAGAGGCCGCCGAGTCAGAAAGGACTGACCAATGGCCGATCCCATCGCACCGTACGGGCGCATCACCGGCCGGTGGACAGACGTGGCTGGACTACCCGCCAAGGGCTCCGTCACCGTCACAGTGACCAGACCCCCGGTTGTCGCGGACACCGGCGCTGGCCGCGTCATCATCGTCCAGAACACCACCACCCCCATGGACTCCCAAGGCGCCGTCTGTATCGACGTCCCTAGCTCCCGCCCATACCGACCCGCAGGCGGCTGCATGGACCTGCACTGTCTCCGTCCGTGTCCCCGGCTCCTACCACCAGACGCACATCGTCGCCGTCACCCAGGGCACCGTCACCGACATCAGTGCCTTGATCCCGTCGCTGGGCGAGCCAACCAACACCGCGCTCGCGGCTGGGCTGACGCAGCTGCGTGACTTGGTGGCGAAACTGACTGCCCGGGTCGTGGCGCTTGAGTCTGCGCTCAGCCTCCTGGCCCAAGCCGCCATCGCCGTCTGGGACGACGGCGGTACTTCATCGTGATGGTTCTCTGACGATTGGAGCGACCCGTGAGTGAGATCGTCGATGTCAGGGTCTACACGCCGCCCAGAGCGACGAGCGCTTCCAAGCGCGCGGCGACTACGCCACCAAGGCCGACGTCACGGCGTCGGCCTCTCCGCTCAGTGGGCGTGTCGACGCCCCTGGAGGAAAGTCGATGCCGCAGCCTCCGAGGAGCAGTTGGCCGGCTACGCCACTACCGTCTCCGGTGGCGCAGACGTATGCCACCAAAGAGCGAGATGACGGCGGCTGACCACGCGCTTGGGGTGCGGATTGATGGCTTGTCGTCGAAGGTGGACGCGGCGGCCTCCAGGAGCAGCTCGGCGCCTACCTGACTGAGGAGCGACGCTGAAGCCACCTACGCTACCAAGCGGGCGCTGGCAGAGGCTCAGCTCGGTGGTGGAGCAAAGAGCCCAGATCTCTCGGGCTTTGCCACCAAGCAGGGAGATGCGGTCTGCCGACAGTGCTCTGAGCGGCCGTGACTGATGGCTTGGTGGAGAAGGTCGACGCTGCTGCGACAAAGGCCGAAAGCTCGCCGGCTGCCTGTCGACCGTCGAGGCCGCCACGACCTACGCCGCAAGCAGGAGGTCACGACCTCGGCGTCGGCTCTGGGCGAGTCGGATTGATGGCTTGTCGTCGAAGGTGGACGCGGCAGCCACGAAGGAGCAGCTCGGCGCGTATCTCACCACCGAGGCCGCTGGGACGACGTACGCCACCAAAGGCCGACACGTCGTCAGCGGATACTGCACTCGGCAAGCGCATCGATGGTCTGGTGGAGAGGTCGACGCCGCAGCGACCAAGGAGCAGCTCGCCGCATATCTCACTTCCGAAGCCGCGGGTACCACCTATGCGACCAAGCAGGAGGTCACGACCTCGGCGTCGGCTTTGAGCGGTCGGATTGATGGCTTGTCGTCGAAGGTGGACGCGAGCAGCCACCAAGGTCGAGCTCGCCGGCTACCCTAACCACCGAGGCGGCAGGGTGCGACGTACGCCACCAAGAGCGAGGTCACGTCGGTGAGCACGGCCCTCGGCGCGCGCGTCGACGCGATGCGGAAGAGCGTCGACCTGGCCGTCGCGGATCGAGTCCCCGTTTCGCCGGGGCGCGCGCTACTACAGCCCGGCGTCGTACTGGTGGCCCGACTTCTACCTGGACCAAGACGACAAGCCCGATACCCATTCCAAGTGGGGGCAACTGCTCACCATGGGGGACGCGCTCGGAATCGTGAGTCCTCAACCGCAACTCCGGCGACTGGTCGACCTTCGACAAGGACTTCAGGAGCAAGGGAACGGGCGCTGTCTGCCGGTGCCCGCCGGTGCGTCTTCTACATCAAGACGCAGTACGCCGTAGCCACTCTCCCCGAGGGCGACAAGGCCCGTGAGGGAGTACCCGATGCTGGTAAGTACACCAAGGAGTACATCCTCTCCCAGGTCAAGAACGCCCACGACCAGTACCCCGGCGTCTGCCAGGGCGTCTTTCTGGACGAGACGATCAACGGGTGGGGAGAACAGGCATCGCGAGTCCCCTTCTACCAGAACCTGGTCGCAGAGATCCGCAGGCTCTATGGAAAACAGTTCCTCATCGTCTGCAACGCCGGATCCAACATCTCCGAGGCGATGGTCGCCCTCGACGTCGACGTGTACATGACCTACGAGGGAACCGCAGAAGTTCCTCAAGGACGACCCGGCCTCTCCGCTGATGCCGGCGCACATGGCGTCAGCCCTCGATCCGCTGGTGGGCGGTGGTTCACGACACCACGCAGGAGAACTACCAGCAGGTGTTCGCCCGTGCTGAGTCACTGGGCTACGGGCACCTCTACGTCACCGACGGCAAGCTCGTCATGGGGCAGGGAGGCCAGTGGAACCCCGACGTGAACCCCTACCAGAACCCGCCCTCATCATGGATCCAGGCACTCCTGGTCCCGTGGATCAAGGGACTACCTAGCCCTGTACACCGAGGTCCTGCGCTTGCGCGAGGCAGCCGCAAAGTCCGGCTCCTGGTGCTTGGCAGAGCAGGCAGATCCCGCCAGCACCCTCCGGCACGGTCATCGTCCGTAAGGAGCGGTAAGGCATGCCCGTCTCATCATGGTCATGGAAGGGACAGGGTGGTGGACCTCCGAGAAGGTCACCTGGGAACAGGGAACGACGCCACCGCCCAAGCCGGAGCAATCCTTGTTCCCTGGGCGGCCGACGCCAAACCAGTCACCGAGGCCAGGCGGTGGGACATCGAGTACATCTACACGGCCGCTGCCGCATCCCAGGTGACGATCGCGCAAAACCTGTTCCGCGAGCCGGGGAGGCCGGCAACGCCGGCCAAGAGTCCCTAGCGACCTCGAACCTCGCGCCAGGAACCCGAATGGTGCTGACCGTCCGCATGATCCTGCACAGGGACTGCCGTTGTGGACCCCACAGTTCAGCATCCCAGACGGGAAGCCACCAGTCACGTTCCACAGGATCGCCGCCTGGCCCGCACAGGTGGAACCCACGCCAAGCCAGCAACTATCAGGATCCGATCCCAAGCCTCCGGCTTCGCCGTCGGAGGCGAGGCGCGCCCTGTCGTGTCGGTCCCAGGCGGGGACATCGCCATCCTGATGATGGCCTCCCAGTGGGGCAACACCTCGGCTCACGCCAGCAGGCTGGACAGCACAGCACAGCTCTGACGTGGGCGGACGATCAGGGCTTCATCGCCGCGCTCAAGGTCACCGACCCGGCCCAGACCCAGAACGTGGCTGGACCGGCGCCACCGCCTCAGCGGCACGAGAGCGCGCCGCCCTCGCCGTCCTCACCGGCGCCGAGGACTTCACGCTCCACGGCTGGCAGACGACGGTCCCCGAGATCAGCAAGCTGTCCCTCCTGGTCTCCCAGCAGCACGGCGCCGCCAGAGGCGGCATCGAGATGTGGACACAGGACCTACGGTCCGAGCCCACTCCGACGCCCGCTCCTGGTCCGTACTCCTCGCCGGACTCGTCGACAAGGCCCCCAGCGTCCCCGAGAAAAATGCGCCTCAGGCATGGGCATGGGTCGACCTCACACCAGCCAAGGCCCCGACCCCACCGCCCACCGACACTGTGGAGCTCACCGGTGAGACGGAACCCGGCAGGGTCCGAGTCCTCACCGACGCCGAGAAATACCCGCCCGCATGGCCGCGATGCCCGCCGGCTACGCCAGCGTCGACACCATGCTCAACACACACGGCTTCGCCGTCGCACACCGGCGGCAGCCTGTCCTGGCCAGAGGCCTCCATGCGCGCCTACACCGCAGCCGTCGCCCACGGAATCGGCGCCCTGGAGATCTCCTGCCAACAGACCGCCGACGGCGTCTGGATCCTCAACCACGATCAGACCCTCAAACGAGTCGACCCCACCGCACCAAACACCCCAGTCACCCAGATGACCTGGGCGCAGATCCAGACCTACCGGACACAGGGAGAACCCTTCGTCCGCATCGAGCAGGTCCTCAACGCCTACGCCAGCTCCCATGTCATCGTCCTGGACCCCAAGTACTCAGCCGCCAACTGGCGAGCGCTCGCGGCCTTGCGCCCGAGGTGCCAAGGACCGGGTGATCTGGAAGTTCAGTGTTGATGCGACGTGGTTGGCCCGGCAGTGGGTCGCAGACGGTTGGAGGTGCTGGGGATATTCCTATCCGGAGCATGTCACCAGTGACCAGCTCAAAGGATGGCAGGAGCCGTGGACCTGCCTCGGCATGTCCTGGGACGCTAGCAAGGAGGTTTGGGACAAGACGTTGGCATTCGGCAAGCCGGTGTGGGGCCATATCTGCCCCACGGCGACGGCCTACGCCACCGCCCTGGGGAAGGGTGCCGTGGGGTGCATGGTTTCCGGCGTTGCGTCGCTCTATCCGTCCTCGGTGTGACCGTCGGTGCTCCGCCACCCACAACAGGGTGGCGGAGCACTATTGCTGTTTTTGCCCAGCGCCAGGGCGAAGGACCAGCATAGACCGGGTGTTCTCGGAGCTACTATGAGCCCGCCTCATCCCTACTTTTCTCAAGGAGACTCCCATGTCTGTGTCTCAACCGGCCGCCGCTCCTGAACGGGGGTGGCGGCCTTTTCTCCGTCGCTGGTGGTGGGCGATCGCCATTGCCGTCGTCGTTCTTGGAATCTTGGGCAACCCGCCGGGTAGCGGAGCCAAGAAGCCCACAACAGCGGCTCAGACGGCCAGCACCACACCGGCCTCTGTCACGATGCCCGATCTGTCCGGCATGGCTGGGGACAAGGCTGCTGAGGCGTTGACGGCGGCTGGAATCACGTCCATCCCGTCATTCAAAGACGAGGCGGGCAAGGAGACGGTGGTTAAGCGCTCCAACTGGTCGGTGACCGGGCAGTCGCCGTCGGCTGGTGAGAGCGTTGCCGCCAACGTGGCGGTGACCCTTACTGTTCACCATGACAGTGCCGACGCTGCCGCATCCGCTGAGGCCACCAAGGCTAAGACCACGCAGGGGTTGGACGGGGTGTCCGCTGCCCAGGCGTGTGGCGACGAATGGGAGTCCTCACTCCAGAAGCAGTACCCGTCGGCCAAGATCAAGGCTCACTGGATCGCGGATGTGTACGCCCAGGAGTACAAGGCCGATGAGGACTCCTGGTACATCAAGATGCGGGTCTCTGTGGACAAGGCGGACTTCAATGCTGAGTGCACCGCCTCCGGTTCCGAGTCGCCGGTGGTTCAGCTCGGCCCCATCTACTGAGCTTGTGCGCGCAGGGCCCCTCACACCATCAGGTGTGAGGGGGCCCAATCTTGTCAGCGTTGCCGGGTTTTGGGCCTGGTGCGTTTGCGGGCTCAGGCGGTCGCGAGGATGTCGCGGACGTACTGGGATCGTGTCTTGCCGGCTGATGCCGCGTGCTGGTCGAGTGCCTTCAGGGTGGAGCAGGGGCACCCGTACGTGGAGGTCGGCCATAGTCTCGTCGTACAGGCTCGGTCGTCCGCGTCCGTAGTGGTCGACGGGTCCTTCCCAGGAGCCGTCCTCATACTCAGCGGCCTTGGCGTCGAGCTCCTCGGTGGTGGTGCCAAAGAGGGCGTTGATCTCGTTCTCGCTCATCTGGCTGGGGGTGTAGGGGCTCACCGTGTCCTCCTTCGTGCTGACCTGATCTCGGCGGTGGTCTTCCTGGTTGGTGGAGTCATAGCGTGGTAGATGAGCCACCCTGGGGGAGGCTCTCGGCGACCATCTCGACCATGCGCCCGTCGGGCGCCGGGCCGATGGCGACCCACTGGTCCGTGTCGGCCCGGTGGATGAACTCGATGGTGCGCTGCCAGGCAGCAGGACATCGCGCTCGGTCAGGTCCGGGTGCCTGCAGGGTCACGCGAGTGGACGAGGACCTGGCTGAGCCTGTGCTGCTCGCAGGATTATTGTGACACATATGTTCTCAGCGATTGTCACGCGGCAGCGGCGATGGCAGCGCGCAGGGAGTCGTCGGGCAGCCGGACGTAGCGCTGGGTCGTCTCCGGGCGGGCGTGGCCGAGGACGGCGCCGACGGCGAGGAGGTCGTGGGTGCCTGCGAACATCTTGGTGGCGCATCGATGGCGGAGCGTGTGGGCGGTCCAGCCGTCAGGGAGCGCGCGAGAGATGAGCACGGAGACTCGCTGGGCTCCCAGGTGGCCGTCGATCTTGCCGGGGAAGAGGTATCCGCGCTTGGCCTGGCGCAGGAGTGCTTTGACGTCGTCTCGCACGACGGGGATGTAGCGACGTTTGCCACCCTTGCCGGTGACGTAGAGGCCTTCGCCGTCCCAGTCGTCGGTGTGGACGCCGGCGATCTCGCAGCACCTCAGTCCGGCGAAGGCTGCGAGCATGATCATTGCACGCACGCGGGTGTCGGCCTCGGCTGAAAGCTCGGGCAATGACGTCCTCCGGTGCGGGGCGGGGGATGCCGGCGGGGACTGATACCGGGTCGAGCCTTGCGGCGGGGTCGTCGTCGATGGGGCCCTCTGCCGCGAGCCACCGGAAGAAGACGACGAGGTGGTCGGTTGGATTTCCTCGTCTCCGGTGACCACCCGGGGTGGCGAGGATCTGGCGCAGGGTCTGCGGTGGTCACGGCCCCGGGGCCCTTGGGAACGGCTCGGGAGACCCTGAGCAGGTGGTAGCGGTAGAGGCGGATAGAGCGCGGGGCGCGTCCGGCGGCCTGGATGGAGACAGTCAGTCGTCGATGGCGTCAGCCCAGCTGGTCATGGGGAAGGGACTCCTCATCTCCCGCGCAGGGGACCGGGGACGTCCGTGCCGGTCACGAGCTGGAGGGAGCACCAGCAGGTGCGGGTCGACCCCGGCAATCGACCAAAGCGTCGGTCTCGTCTTCGGCGCGTCGCATGGGACCATCGGGGTTCGTGACAATCATGTAACTATTGGATGGTTCAAGCGGCGACTGGCGAGGTCAGCCGCCGTAGGGGGAGCAAACGGGCGGAAACCGGCACGAGTGTAAACCGGACGGTTGCTGGTTCGAGTCCAGCCGCAGGGCCCATCGCTCGGACTAGCCCACCGGCTGGGGCTCCGCAACCTATCTGCTCCACGGGGACGGCCTACGCCACCGCCTTGGGGAAGGCCGTCGGGGGTGCATGGTTTCCAGCGTTGCGTCGCTCTATCCGTCCTCGGTTTGAGAGAGGTGCGGGAAGGTGCCACATCGGTGGGTCGGAACGGCCCCCATCTACTGAGCTCAGGTGCACTGGGCCCCTCACATCTGATGGTGTGAGGGGCCAATCTTGTCAGCGTTGCCAGGCTCTGAGGCGCGGTACGCTCGCGGGCTCAGGCGGTCGCGAGGATGTCGCGGACGTACTGGGATCGTGTCTTGCCGGCTGAGGCTGCGTGCTGGTCGAGTGCCTTCAGGGTGGAGCGGGGCACCCGTACGTGGAGGTCGGTCATGGTCTCGTCGTACAGGCTCGGTCGTCCGCGCACGTGGTGGACGAGAGGTCCTTCCCAGGAGCCGTCCTCATACTCAGCGGCCTTGGCGTCGAGCTCCTCGGTGGTGGTACCGAGAGGGCGTTGATCTCGTCCTCGCTCATCTGGCTGGGGGTGTGGGTGGTCATCGTGTCCTCCTTCGTACCGCCCTGATCTCGAGTGGTGGTCTTCCTGGTTGGTGGTGTCATGGCATGGTAGATGAGCCACCTGGAGGAACTTCTCAGCGACCATCTCGACCATGCGCCCGTCGGGCGCCGGAGCCGACAACGACCCACTGGTCGTGTCGGCGGTGGATGAGCTCGATGGTGCGCTGCCAGGCGGCAGGACGTCGCGCTCGGTCAGGTCGGGTGTCTGCAGGGTGACGCGAGGGTGGACGGGGCCTTGGCTGGGCCTGTGCTGCTCGCGAGGATTATTGTGACGCATATGTTCTCCGTGCTTTGTTACGCGGAGGCGGCGATGGTAGCGCGCAGGGACCGGGACGTCCTGCCTGCGCCGGATGTCCCGGTGGCGGGCGAACACCAGATCGCGACAGGGGCCGAACATGACCTCGTCGCTCTGGTCGTGGGAGGATGCCGCCATGGCATACCGTGACATCCGCATCATTGGCGACCCGATCCTGCGCACCGAGTGCGACTGGATCACTGACATCGACGACTCCGTCAAGGCCCTGGTCGAGGACCTGCTCGGGACGGTCGATGAGGACGGCCGGGCCGGCCTGGCTGCCAATCAGATCGGGATCGGTCTGCGCGCCTTCTCCTGGAACATCGACGGCGAGATCGGCTACGTCCTCAACCCCAAGATCGTCGAGATCTCCAAGGACGAGTACCAGGACGGGGAGGAGGGCTGTCTGTCAGTGCCGGGTCTGTGGTTCCCCACGGAGCGGGCCTGGGCACGCCCGGGCGGAGGGAGTGAACCTGGACGGCAAGGAAGTCGTCGTCGAGGGGGAGGAGCTCATGGCTCGTTGCATCCAGCACGAGTGCGACCACCTGGAGGGCCACCTCTACCTCGACCGCCTCGACCGGAAGAACCGGGCCAAAGCGATGAAGGAGCTGCGAGCGCAGGGGACTGTAACGTCGCCAGAGATACAGACCGGGTGGGGCGGCAGATCTTGCGACCTGTCGCCCACCCGGTTTTGCGGTAGGCGATGAGACCTCCGCGCGCGGCGTGCTCCTAGCCGACGCGGGTGCAGCCAACGCACAGGGTGCGCCGGCTCCGGCGTATGCGGAAGGAGCTCGAGCTCGTCGTCCCAGGCCTGCCCAGAGCCAGATCGAGCTCGCGGCGCATCCTCTCAGGATCGGCGGCGCATAGACGAGCGCAGCACGGATCCGGTCCTCAGGGACGACGACGTTACCGTGAACATCCGTCTGTGCGTGGAAGAGTACCCAGGTCTGGGGTGTGGGACCAGCGGCCGCCGTCGGTGCCGACGCTCGCCTCCTCGGGTCACCTCGTATCGCCAGGTTCGCCCAGCCGCGCAGAGGCCGAGGCAAGGCTGGCTCCCGTTCAGCGGGCCCCACCCAGCTGGTCTCGGCTCGCATCATGCCCCGAGCCGCAGGCTGCTCGGTCCAGTCGAGGGTGGACACGCAGACCGAGCACCTCGGCCGCTGCCCACTCGATGTGGGGGCAGAGCGCCCGGGTGCTGAATGCACTGAAAAGTACACCGCGGGTGTAGGCACCGATCCTGAGTATCGCCTCCTGGTTGGTTTCAGATTCGCCTTCCCCAACGGTCTCGACCCAGCAACCGGGCTCATGTCATGACGTACGCGGCATGTACGGCTATTGTGCCTGACCGCACCGGTCGGGTCCAGCGCGGTGGGTCTGAGGCGGGACCGCATGGCGACTCCTCTCCTCCCGAGCACGACTGCTGGCGGGCGAAGACCAGGCGACGTTGTGCCCTCCGAAGCCGAAGGAGGTGCTGGCCGCCGCCGTCAGGTTGGAGCGGGTCCAGCCCTGCGGTCCAACGACGTCCAGCCCGAGCCAGGGCCAGCTTCGGATCACTCCGGCCGGCAGCAGCGTGGGTGGGGCCAGCGCTCTGCAGCGCCGTGACGGTCAGCACCGCTTCCAGCCCCCGGCTCCGCCCAGGAGGTGACCGGTGGCGGACTTCGTGGCATGACGGCCGCGTCCGGCACCGTCCTGGCCAGGACACCGGCCTCGACGACGTCGCCGGCGGGTGTCGGTGGCGTGAGCGTTGACGTGCCCAACAGCGCCGGCGTCAAGGCCCGCGCGCCTCAGAGCCATCCGCAGGGCTCGTTCCTGCTCCGTGCCCGACGGCTCCGGTCGTGCGACGTCATAGGCATCGGCAGTGACCCCAGAGCCCGCCAGCACGGCCAGGACCCGTGCGCCACGGGCCAAGGCGTGCGCAGCGCGCTCAGGACGGATCGGCGCCCTCACCCAGGACAAGCCGTCACGGTCCAGGGCGAAGGGGCGTGAGGGCGGTCTGAGGGTCGGCGTTGCGCGTGGACAGGGCCGCATTGCGCCGAGGCAGCCACGGTCATCGGGTGGAGGGCCGCATCCGTGCCCCGGCCACGACGACGTCGGCCCGCCCCAGGCGATGAGGTCCGCGCCGTGAGGCGTGGCCTCGGCGAGGCGCAGGCCGAGACAGGGCATGGATACCACCGTGCGCCCCAGCTCGATCCCGACTGCGGCCGCAGGGGCATTGGGCATGAGCGCCGGGACCGCCGTCAGCAGGGAAACCCGCCGGGGCCTTGTCCCTCAGGACGTCCCAGGCCTCCATAGCCGACAGGACCGGCCCCATGCCGGGGAGACGGACACCGCCAGACGCTGTGAGGCGACCTGCGGGGCCCCCGCCTGCTCCCAGGCCTGGCGGGTGGCCAGCAGCGCACTGACTGGCACGGTCGAGGCGGCGCAGCTGGCGGGCGGGAGTATCTCGGCGGGATCGACTGCCAGGGGCGCCGATCCGCACAGGGTAGGTCATGGCTCTCGACCCACTCGTGCTCAAGGGTACGAACCGCGCAGGCGCCCTCGTGCAGGGCGCTCCAGGTGGACTCAACGTCTGCGCCCAGAGGATTGACGGTTCCCAGTCCGGTGACGACGACGTCATCCGGGCGGCACTCGGCTTCCGGGCTCATGTCTGTCGTCAGGCCTTCTTGGAGGTCACCAGGTCAACCAGGGGCTCCGACGGTGGGCAGAGTCGGGATGAGGGAGTCGTCCAGGGCCACACCGAAGCGCTCCTCGACCTGGGTGGCGATGGTCAGCAGACCCAGGAGTCGACGTCGAGGTCCTGGGCGAAGGTGGTGTCCCGAGTGATGTCCTTGGCCGCGACGCCGGACTCCTCGCTGACGATCTGGGTGACGACGGACAGGACGTCGGCGTTGTTCTGCTCAGCCATGGTGGCTCCTTCAGGCGCCGTGACGGAGCATCCAGGATCCGTGACGGCGCTGTGACTCGATGATGGTTGTGGTTCGCCGGCGGAGTACCGCAGGTCAGACCATTGTCCCAGATGAGAAGGGGTGCTCAGGAACCGGTGCACCACCTGGGGCCAGCTCACGGCCGAGGCTCGGTCAATAGCGTCACGACCGGACCAGCCCGAAGGTGACGGACGGTCCGGTCGCGCAGAAGAGGATGCGGACGCTCATTGCGCCCACGGTGCGTCAGGCCTCGGCTGACAGCCAGTCGGCCCACGATGATCGCCATGTGCAGCATGAGGCCGTCACGGGCGTTCGTCGCGTCCCAGCCGACACTGCTCGCTGACGCGGCCCGAGGCGGTAGCGCACCGTGTTGGCGTGTGCGAACAGGTTCCGGGCAGTGGCCTCAGGCTTCCGCCCAGCGCCGGGTAGGTGGCCACCGTGCTCGAAGGGATCGCCCATCTCGTGCGAGGGTGCGTGCACCAGGTTGAGGATCTGCTCACGGGCAGGCTCGTCGCCGGCCAGGGAAACCGCTCGGGGAGGAGGTCGTCGGCGTGAACCCGGGTTTGGCGCCTCGGCCCAGCCGGGCAGAGCTCGCAGCCCGGCAGGAGCTGAGCGCAGCGAGACGACCCGCGTGCGAGATTCCTGGAACCACTGGGCCGACGACGGCTGCACGCAGACCACCGGCCACCTGCAGCGGCGGCCTGGTCCGCAGCTGCTCAGCGGTGGCCTCCCGGCCAGGTGCTTGGACGCTGGGGCGTGAGCCGCCGGGCTGTCACCCAGGATGATGAGGACAGGGTCGCCTCGTACCGATACCAGGCAGTCGCTGGCCCAGGGTTGCGGCCTCGTGGCGCAACCTGGAGCACTCCAAAGCGCATCCAGAGTGGTCTTGGCGGCGATCGCCACCACAGGTCCAGTTCCGTTCCAGCCAGCGGTTCCGGCTCGGGTTGCGGCGTCCTCGGGGTCGTCGTGAAGCATCGCGTCGACCGCTACGGATTCCAACCGGGCGTCCCAGGCGCCGCGGGCCTCGGCCGCTCGGGCGTACACCTCGGCCGCGGCGAAGCCGACGTCACGCCGAAGGTCAGGACGAGGGATGCGGACAGTGTCATGCGTCCTCCTCGGGTACGGCACTGAGGGCCTCGTCCACGACGACGTCGAGGACCGTGCGCACCAACGCCAGGGGTCTGCTCCAGCGTAATGACACCGGTCAGAGCCGCAGGGGCAACGGGAAAGATCTGGGAGGGGTCAGCGGGGTCGAGGGTTCTCCGCCGAGTCGACGAACATGGTGACGCCCAGGCGGGCCACCGCGCTGCGATCTGGTCGCGCGATCCCTCCGGCAGGGTTCGGTAGAAATCATGGGCCGAACTGATGCGGTCAGTGAGTGTTCAATAATTGTGTCCTGCGCCTGTCGCGGTGCAGACACTCCGGACGCTCGCTCATCCATACTGTGGATGCTACCGACTGGAATATCCTGAGGACGGTAGGTTCTCGATTGGCGCGGCGTGTGATCAGACACGGGTTGTGTTGAAAGACGGGGATAACTGAGGGTGGTGTGTCGCGGAGACGGAGCGGATTGCGCAGGTTACAATAGCCGTAACCATTGTGGAAGCCATGGTATGTGAATCTACTGTGGCCGAGATGTAGTGCGTCGTATGCCAGCATGGATGCGCACAGGCAGGTGCCTAGCTAGACAACTCGAGGCTCAGGATGACGAGAGGCAACCCGCACAGAGGAAGATCTTCTTGGTGCAGGAGTTCCATTGGATGCCTGTGGGGGAATCCGCATACGCTGCGTGCGATGGAGAACTATCAGATCTCTGGATCTGTGGTCGGTGATGAAGAGCCTTCGTTCGCGGCATGGTGCAGGTGAAGAAGGCGTCAGCGTTAGCAAACGGTGATCTGGGGCTATCGACCCGGAAGTTGCTGGTGCGATTAGTGAGCCTGTGACCGGGTGCTGCTTGCCGAGCGCTGCCTCGATCAGTTCCCGGTCGACCAGTTCCGGGGGTGCCGGGACCAGCGATGCTATGAATACCAGCGGTGATCTTAACCTCGCGCTGGAGTACCTGGGATACGCCAGGGGCCGTTGACATCATCAACAACGATCATGTCAGCAAGTCCCAGTCGACGAACGATGCCTACCCGACTGGATTCCGTTTGGAGCTGTTCGCCCTTGTCAGCTCATCATCGAGGAGCTCGAGCGGCTCGTGCGTCGATGCGATCCAAGGGGCGGAGTTCGTCAATGTTCTGAAGATGGGGCGTACTCAGCTTCAGGATGCTGTTCCTATGAGCCCTGGGGAAGGGTTCGAGGCCTTCGCCGTTCTGCTGGAGGAGGTCAGCCGGCTTCACAACGCCGCCCTGCTTCTGGAGGTGAACCTCGGGGCCACGGCGATGGCACGAGACTCAACACCCGCCGGACTATCAGAGCACTGTTGTTGGGCATCTGCGGAGATCACCGGTTTGGAGGTTCGAGGCGCATGACCTGTTGGAAGCCACAGTGACACGGGCGCATATGTCTCGATACGCGGCGATCAAGCGCTTGAGCGGTGAAGCTGTCCAGAATCTGCAACGACCTGCGACTACTGTCCTCCGGGCCTCGATGCGGGGCTGGGGGAGATCAGGCTGCCTGAGCGATCAGGCCGGTTCCTCCATCATGCCGGCCAAAGAGGTCAATCCGGTGATCCGGAGGTGGTGGGCAGGTCTGCTTCAAGGTCATCGGGAAACGATGTGGCGCTGACCTTCGCCGCGGAGGCAGGACGGCTCCAGCTCAATGTCATGGAACCGGTGATCGCCGAGGCCATCTTCGAGGTCCATCAATCTGCTCACCGCGGGATGTCGACCCTGCGGGAGCTGTGCACCTCGTGGGGATCGAGGCCAATGAGGAGGTGTGTCGCCGCAACGTGCGACTCGATCGGAATCGTTACCTATCTCAGCCGGTGATCGGTCACCACAACGGCGACCTGGTGGGCCGAGTGCGCCCGTTCGGGACGCAGCGATGCGAAGGTGGTTCTGGAGATGGGGCTGCTCGAGGAACCTGTTCTTGACGAGATTCTCAGCCCCGAGAACCTTCTGCGTCCCCATTTCCGTGACCTGAAGGTCTACTCGGGATCGATCGTCAACTCCGCCGGTTGTGTCCACGGCTCCTGGCTCGCAGGGAGTAAAGGGGGAATCGGCCTTCCGAGGGTCGGCGGGCGGCCAGCGGCGTGCTGTACCGCTCGGCGTCGGAAGGCTGCTTCCAGCTCTGTCGCGAACGGCATCATGAGAAGGAGCGACAGGAGCGGACGACAGGGGCGTGAACGTCCTTGCCGATGATGTTGAGGCCCTTGTGGATCCACCTTCGCCTGCGGGGGTCTGGGTGCCAGAAGACGTGGTTCTGGCTGTCCCCGTCGTTGGAACCGAGATGTGACTTTATTGGAGCGTCGATCAGACCGTGTTGTCAAAGCCGTTGACGGTCGGTGAATCGATCTCCTTCGATGACGACCACGAGACTTTAGTGCGGTGATTGTTGCACGTCTCGTGCGCCTGCCGAGACGCTTGACCACCTGATCGGTGGAGAGCTCGTTGGGTGACGCACTGACCTGGTCGGAGGCCGGAATCACCCTTAGTGACCTGGGCCTCTGCCTGGGCCAGGTGTCCTCCGCGTCGTTGTCGGTCAGTTCGTCGTCGTGGTCGCGGATGTCGGAGGACGATGCGGTTGCCGTACTCCAGCGGATCCATGGGGCTGGTGTCCTCCAGCTTCCCGGTGGGCTCCTCCTCGGCCTCCTGGTGGCGGCATCGTGAGCCTGGCCGCCGGGGTCGAGGACGTCCCACAGCGCCGGTCCAGCCGACTGAGCAACCGGACGGGGTCAGCAGACACGCGGCCGTGAAGGCGGTGGAGCGCAGGAACAGGGAGCAGGACAGGGGAGGACCTCATTCGGCGAGACATGGTGGTGCCGGTGGATACGGAGATCGCTCACCGGCACCGATTGATCAGTGTGTCCAACTATAGCCGCACGGGGACGGATCGGGACTCCCCTCACTGGGGCCGGAGGTGCCTGCGTTGACGTTGGTCAAGTCGTAGCGGGCAGCAGCCTGGGCCAGGACGGAGCGGTCGAGGCGCCCTGCTCACCAGCGCCTGGAGGCCGGACCACCACCGACTGGGCGTCGATGAGGTAGTGGCGCCTGGCGGCGCGGGTGTCGGAGAATCCAGCCGTCGGCACCCAGGGTGTAGTGGTCGCCGGGTACCCAGGCACGGATCTGGTCAGGGACCAGGTGGTCGTAGTCGCTGGTGGCGATGAAGGGGCCGGTGCTCGAGAGCTTCCGCGTCAGGTCAGGACCTGCTGCTGGGCGTCGGGGGCCAGGAAGTTGGCCTTCTCCACCTCCAGTGCCTGGCGCCGCAGCTCGTTTCCAGCTAGTGACGGACCACGTGGCGGCGCATCGCCTGATCCTCGGCCAGGATGCGGCGAGGCCTCCTCGATCCAGGGCACTGCGACACCCGGGGCCAGGGGCTGGACCTCAGGGCCCTCGCCGTCGAGGGCCGTGCTGATGCGGTGAATACCGCAGGATTCCCTCGACGTCGACGCCGTCGAGCTCGGCGGGCTGGTGGATCGGCTCGTTGTAGACGGTCAGGTAGTACACTGACGTCCCGGTTGCGACCTGAGTCGGGCCGTACCAGCGCTCCAGAGCGTCGCGCACGATGTGCCCGGATCTCGTAGGCGTGGGCCGGGTCGTAGCTGATGAGCGGCGTCGTTGGTGGCCGCGATGACGGGGGAGTGGCCGTCCATGTGCTGGGTGCCCTCACCGGTCGGGGTGGTGCGCCCGGCGGTGGCTCCGATGATGAAGCCGCGGGTCAGCTGGTCTCCGGCGGCAGAACTGGTCGCCGGTGCGCTGGAATCCGAACATCAGTAGAAAGATGTGAGACCGGGATCATGGGCTCGCCGTGGGTGGCGTAGCTCGTGCCAGCCACCTGGAACAGGGAGACTGAACCAGCCTCGTTGATGCCCGTGTGCATGAGCTGACCAGGTGGACTCCCGGTAGGACGGCATCATGTCGGCGTCGACCGGCGTGTGGTTCCTGACCCTGGGTGTTGAGATCTTCTTGGTGGGAAGAGCGACTCCAGCGAAGGTGCGCGACTCGTCCGGAACGATCGGCACGATACGCCGTCCGATACCCTTGTCACTTGATGAGCTCGCGAGCAGGCGCACGAAGGCCATCGTGAGGCGACCTCCTGCTGCCCGGAGCCGCCCTTGAGGGATGTACGTAGCGTCTTGTCGCCCGGCAGCTCGAGGCTCGACGCCGGCATCGCGGCGCTCGGGGATGAAGCCTCCAGGCTGGCGGCGCCGGTCCAGCATGTAGAGGCGAGCGGGTCGTCGGCGGCTGGCCGGTAGTACAGCAGCATCTTCCGGGTTGGCCTCCAGGCTGCTCGTCGGTGATCGGGATGTGGAGCCGGTCGCGCAGGGCCTTGAGGTCATCAGCGTCAGCTTCTTCATCTGGTGGGTGGCGTTACGGCCGGCGAAGTGGCCGCCCGGAGGTAACCCTTGACCGTGTGCGCCAGGATGACAGTGGGCTGGCCCTTGTGCTCCGTGGCCGCCTTGTAAAGCGGCGTACATCTTTGACGGTAGTCGTTGCCGCCGCGCTGCAGGGCCCAGATCTCGTCGTCAGTCAGTCCTTGACGAGGCTCGGCGGTGCGCGGGTCGCGACCGAAGAAGTGCTTGCGGATGTAAGCGCCGTCGTTGGCCTTAGAAGGTCTGGTAGTCGCCGTCGAGCGTCTCCATCATGAGGGTGCTCGAGGCGTGGTCCTTGTCCGCAGCGAGGCTGGTCCCAGCCACGGCCCAGATCGCAGTGACGTTCAGCCGCGCCCTTGAAGAGGCCTCCAGCTCCTGGATGATCTTGCCGTTTCGCGCACCGGACCGTCGAGGCGCTGGAGTTGCAGTTGATGACGAAGGTGAGTTGTCCAGCTGCTGGTTGGCGGCCAGCTACAGCATGCCCGCGCGACTCAGGCTCGTCCATCTCACCGTCGCGGGAAGGCCCAGGTGTGCTGCTGAAGGTGTCATAATGCCTGCGCTGAAGGTACTTGTCAGAACCAGGCCTGGTAGATCGCCTCGGAGGCCAAGGCCATGGAGACGGTGGGGTACTCCCAGAGTCCTCCATGCGGCGCGGGTGGGGAGTAAGAGGGCGAGGCCGCGGCCTGCCAGGCGGGACTCCTCCTGACGGAAGCCGTCCAGGTCCGCCTCACTCAGGCGGCCCTCGATGAAGACGCGGGCGAGTTGCCCGGTGAGGCGTGGCCTGGAAGAGACGTGGTCACCGCCGCCGGGATGGTCGCTTGCCGCGGAAGAAGTGGTTGAAGCCGACCTCGTAGAGGTTTGCGGTCGAGGCGTAGGAGGAGATGTCCGCCGACCCCGACAGGGGCGCTGGGCGCGGGTGACCATGACGGCGTTCCAGCGCAGCCAGCGCCGGTAGGTGCGCTCGGCGCTCGTCACCGGGGAAGTAGGGCTCGTTGGCGACGTCGATGGTGTTGATATACGGCGTCGTCGTCTCGTGGGAACCGTGACGTTCTTCTGCCAGACCTGAGCCAGCATGCTCAGCAGGATGTAGCGCGCTCGCTTGGCGCCCTTGTCCGCGATGAGGGCATCGAGGGACTCGTGCCACTCCTTGGTCTCCTCTGGGTCGTTGTCGGTCACCTTCGTCAGGAGGCCGTCAATGAGCGGCGTGGAATCACTGGTGGGGCTCACGGAATCCTCTTTCCTCGCGTCTGTGCGGTCGGCCCGGAGCCTCATTGCGTGCCGTGGTGCCGATGGCGGCATCGGCGTGCGCCTGAAAGCCAGACCGCTGTGGATGACGGCCCTAATCTACGACCTGCGACGGGGCGAACGCTGCACCGAACGGGAAGAAAGTCCCACCTCACGTATGATGTAGATCACTTAGTGACGGGTTGGCTTCACTGTCGAGCACTGAGGGGTGTGGAGCCTCAAAGTGGTCGCGTCAGGAAAGTCGATCTTCAAGGAAGGGTCCAAAGGTAATCTGACGTGCGTGTTCACTTGCGCGGCTGGTGCCGAGTGCGGTGAGCTAGTACTCATCGCCCAGCAGCGGGCGAACGGTGAGTGGGCCAGGCCCAGAAGGACGGTGTAAGGACGTGGCGAGCACAGCGGGTGGGGCTTTCGGCTTCGCCTCGGTCTCATCATTCAGAGTTCGGCTACGACGTCGACGTCGACGAGACCTTGCGTCAGGCCGTTGAGGCGAAACCGGAACCACTCTGGTGGACGGGGACTATGAGGACGTGGCCGACTCGGCCATCGTGTGGTGGCGTGACGACGACGGCGACGTCGATGACCTCACCGATCTCCTCGTGGACGCCCAGGCCAACCTCGACGGCGCAGGGCTCATCTGGGTGCTGACGCCCAAGGCGCGTACTACCGGAGCCGTCCAGGCGGCCAGGTGGAGGAGGCTGCCGCGACGGCCAGCATGCACGCGACCTCTGCCGCCTCCATGGGGCAGCGCTGGGTGGCATCAGAGTCTCCAGCCGGGGGCGCTGATGCGAGCCGATGGCTGCGCGGCGTGCTGCGCCCTCAGAGGCGGAGATGGTTGGTGGCCCGTCCGGTGGAGGCGGTAAAGTCTCCGGCTGAGGCGGCTCGCGCCGTCAGTTGCGTGTGCAGGCGCCGGGTGCTCAGGCAGTGTGCTCCCGGCAGCGTCTGCACCTGGACCTGTAGCTCAGTTGGTAGAGCAACGCGTTTACACCGCGTCGGTCGTCGGTTCCGAGTCGGCCGGGTCCACCACAGCTCCAGTATACAGACGCCAGCCTGAGTAACAGGGCGGGGGCCGAATCAGTATCTGAATTGCATCGACGGCGCCCGTCCACAATGTGGACGGGCGTTTTCAATGATGGGTGCTGCGCCCATCGCCGCTTGCTGTGCCGCTCGCCGTAGCTGCGGCTACCGAGTTGGTCGAGGGTGGAGCCAGCTCTCCAGTGACGGCGGTGTGGCTGGCATGGTCGATGATAGAGATGGTGCTGCAGCGCACCGCATGCATCGAGCCTGGCTGTGCTTCACCGTAGCCACGCTGAGATGCCGAGCTGGCCGACTGGCCGCCAGCACCCTCACCGCAAGAAGAGGTCGCGCTCTCCGCTGTCTTGTCACCACCCTGCGTGGCGGTCATCCTCTCGCCAGCCTTAGTCCCACCAGCGCCCCTTCGTCGCCTCGCCTTCAGACTGGTCTGCAGTGACGGTGGTGGGATGATGGGGCAACCATTCTCGTCCACTGCCGGATTGACCAAGATGCGCTCGAAGAACACTTGGTTGAGCAGCTTCTTCAGGCGATCCGGCGCCGCCAAGTACAGCCGCTGGCAGTCCTCCAGCAGGTCAAGGGCCTGGGTGAGGTGCTGCTCCACCAAAGCCGCGTCGGCGGTGTAGCCGTCCAGTTCGCGCTGGATGGCAAGGATGCTGCTGGTTAGTTGCTCTTGTTCCTTTTTGAGCAGGTCAAGGGGGATGATGTGCTTCTCAGCGTTGTTTCGGATTGAGCGAGTGAAGGTCCACCCGTGAGACGTCTGTCATGTTCACGGTCCGGGTGAACTCTCGCTTTGGTCGGCCCGCAGTGGGCGACGGTGTCGACCTCGAGGGACAGAGCTCAGCCTCGATCTCGCCCGCCAGCCTTTGCGGATCTTGATGGAGCTGCGCGGCCTGGACCGGCCTTGGTCGTCGACTTGCCCGCAGCTGCTCGGTAGCCCCGTGCCGGGGCGAGGTAGCGGTCGTGGTCGCCGCGCTCGCGGCCTGCGCATGCTCTCGGCGGCTGCAGGGTGTAGCGCAGCTCGTCGTCGAGCTCACGCTCGCCTCCAGCAGGTCCAGCAGCAGCGGCATGGACTCCTTGAGGAATCTTGCCGCACTGCCCGCCTGGCGGCCCACCTCGCTGGAGCACCTTCAAGGCGTCGTAGGGTACCTGCGGGCTCTGGCCCTGCGCTCCGCCGACTTTCCGGCGACCCGGTGGGCGCCTGGCGCGCCACCAGGCGTCGGCGTGCGTTGTCCCGACTCAGCCAGTGACGCACGACCTCATCAAGGATCCGTCCTTGTCCTTCTTCGACGCCTGAGTGTACACCCTGGCGTACTTTCCCGTGATCTCGGCCTGGCCTGCAGCCCGCAACCACTTCCCATGCCCACCACGGTCCACGAGGCTTCGCGGGCGGTCCTACTGCAGGGCACCGAGCCTCTTACGCGGGCATCGCTTCGTGGAGTCTCGTCGTGGAAGCCGACGAGCGTCACAAATATGCGTATAGTTATGATCATGCCCAATAGAAACGTGTATGTCGCGAAAGACGACGTGAGCCTGTTCACCGAAGCTAGCGAGATCGCTGGTGGAGTGTCGGCAGCTGTCGCGGGCGCTCCGCGACGCTACGTGAAGAAGCACCAACGAGCGGGCGCGGGCTGCGAGGAGATCGAACTCACGCTGCGCACTGACGGCGTGAGACCACAGGGTCACCTTCATGGGGCGACGCCTGGTCCGCGTCAGTCAACCAGCCCCCGAGGGGACCCGCATCGACACCGTCTACCAGACCGCCAAGAACCAGCTGGCTGTCGCCACCAAGATCCAGCGGAAGCTGCCCGACTGGGCCGCGGTAGGGAGAACCTGTGGTCCCCACCCCGAGACGTGGGATCGTGACTTCTGGGTCGCGGGCGACAGGACGATGGTCGTGTACCCCGACATTGAGCACTTGGGCCAGGTCGATGGCGCCTTGGCTGAACGCGTCGAATCAGCCCTCGCCATTCCCCCTTCGAAGTCCTGGACATCTGACATGCCATCAGCCCATCCCAGAGCGCGTTCTACCAAGACCTGCACTGTCGATCGCGCAGCTCACGAAAGTACGTCGTCCATGGCGGGTATGGGGTCCAGCTTTTACGAGGGTTTCCTGGATCTCTACCCCGGCGAGATGGTGGGCCTGTTCGGACCAAATGGCGCCGGGAAGACCACTCTCGTCAGGATTGTAGCGGGTCTCTTGTCCGCCGACTCCGGTGACGTCGCATGGGGATCACCCGAAGGGCGTTCCTGTTTGGGATATGTGTCCCCAAAGGGCGGACTCCAGTACGGCCTGACCTGCCGGGAGGAATGACCTTCCATGCCCAGTGTTTCGAGCCAGTCAGCTCGTCAGGCACGGTCGAGCGTCGACGCCGTCGCGGCGATGCTGAACTGTGGCTACCTCATGGACTGGGACGTTGGGCGGCTGTCGAGGCGGCCAGAAGAGGGTCGTTGAGGTCGGCCTTGCACTGGTGGGGCATCCATCCGTCGTTCTTCTCGACGAGCCGACCCTGGGTCTCGACCCTGCGACACGACTGTCCTTGTGGCAGACAGTCCAGTCCGCCCGCCGCGAAACAGGCGCTGCTTTCTGGTCACCACCCACTACATCGACGAGGTCGCCGACCACCTCTCCGACGTCAGCGTGATGAACCACGGCTCGGTAGTCGCCACCGGTTCCCCGCAACGATTTGCGAGCGGTACGCGGTGGGAGAAGCGACCGTCACCGTTGCTGGAGACGGCAGCGGCGTGCCGTCAGCGTCTTGGCCGGTACATTCCTGCCGTGGCGCGAGATGGCAACCGGATCCGCATCCGTCCAAGCATCCCAACTCGGTGCAGCTCTGGTCAGCCAGACCCTTACGCGCAACGCCATCGAGATGAGCTCGATCAGCATTCGTGAGGCGTCCCTCGAAGAGGCGTTCTTATGCCATCACGGTAACCTGGGAAGGAGCAGCTCTCCATGAAAGCGTGTCTTGCGCGCTTTACCTGACGTGAGCGCTGAGGGCTCGGCGCGTTTTGTCTTAACCTTCGTGCAACCCATCGTCTACCTCGCCCTCTTTGGTCCTCTGTTCGTCTCACGATGAGACTCCAGGAACCCTCGGAGCTGCCGCCTATTCCATGTACGTCACAGGGTCTGTCGAGTCCGGATGGCGATGACCATCAGCGCCTTCGTCAGAGCTCACCATCATCGCGAATACCGCCTCGGGATCCTCGAACGTATCTGGAGCACTCCAGCCAAGGGAAGCACCGTGATGGCCGGCAGAATCACACGTGACGTTTTGTTGATGTCTGCCCCCATACTGGTCGTCTTTCTCGTCGGCCTCGTCCTTGGGGCCAGGCCCGCGCATGAGGACTGATGACCTACCTCGTGACAGTTCTCCGGAACAGGGACGACGTTTGCAGGAATCTCTTATGCCGTGGCGCTCAAGACCAAGAGCGAGGGCACTGTCCGCGATCTTCAACCTCATCCTGCTGCCGATCCTCCTCCTGTCCGGGATCATGCCGCATGTCATTCGCCCGCACTGGATCGTCGCCACTGCCGCTTCAGCCCGCTGTGGCACCTGGTCCAGGGCGCCCGGAACAGTTCAGCAGCAATGGTGCTGGTGGCGGCGGGCGCGCGGACTGGGTCATCACATTGTTGATGTCAGGGTATCGCGTTCGGATGGGCAACCCGCAGAGTTCGACCGGAGGCGTTGACGCAACTGTGCCGACCCGAAGGTTCCAGCACAAACGTGTTTATTCGATTGAGTGGTTGGTCTGGTCAGCGCACCGGGCGGTGACGGCGCAGGTCGAGCACGAGCTCAGACTGCCGGCGCTGCTAGGTCGAGACCGCCCGGGGCGACAGATCGACGTTGACGCTTTCGCGCCGCCGAAGGCGGACGTGACAACGAACTGCGTTGTGCCGGACGCGGTGCTCGAGCGAGCGAGGTGGTGGTGAGGCTCTGACGCAGCTCCTTGGAAGTGGTGAAGGATACATCCAGTTGTAATGCTAGCACCCGCGTGGGTCGAGTTGGGAGGCGAGTTGGGAGGCTGTCCATGTCATGCCCATGGGTTTGTGGGTCGTGGGTGGGGTTGGATCGTCCGGGTTTTGTGGAGGGTTGTTGTCATGCGGCGGCTGGTTGGTCGGCGCGGTGGTTCTCATCATAGTAGAGGGCCTCGGCGGTGGCCGGGGCATGTCGTTAGCGTTGGAGCGGTGGGGGCGCTCGGTGTTGTACTGGGACGCAGTCGGCGGTCGCCCGCTCGACCTCATCGCGCCTCTTCCGGTTTGAGGGTGTAGTCAGGTGGTCGGTTGGTGTCTGAGGGCCTCCTGTGTGGATGAGGCTGCAGGCTGTGTGGTGGGTGAGGTTGCGGGGCCTGGGCGATGCCGCGTGAGTGCTCAAGCGACCGTTGGGGGACTGCAGTGGGCCCGTTGGACGAGCGGGTGGTCGAAGTAAGCCGAACGTCCTCGCCTGCGCTTCGGGGTCCTGCAGGCGGGCGATCTCCTCGATCCCGGCTGGCGCCGGTGGCGATCTTGCCGATCAGGCGGCTCATCGAGCGTTTGCCCTTGGCGAGGTCGGTGTGGCGGTTGGCGCTGATCATCTTCTGGTAGACCGACCAGGCCACCTCCACGGGCGCATGGCGCTCGTTAGCGAACAGCGCGTCGAGGCGCTATCCCTGATGCACGGTGATCAGGCCGAGCCCGGTCAGTAGGGTGCGGCGCGCTAGAAGCGAGGTCCTTGGCGGTGCCGCGCCGCCCAGCGATCTCCTGCTGGACCCGACGCCGGGTGGCGTCAGGGAGCGTCACCAGCCAGGCTCACGACGTGGAAGGGTCCATCACCGTGGTCGCACCGGCAGCTGCTCGGTGGTGGCGGTCTTGTAGCCCGGTGAACCCGTCCATCGCCACAATCTCCACCCGCCCGCCAGGTGGGGTCTTGGTCAGTCAGCCAGGACATGGGGCCTTCTTCGACCTGCCGGGAATCATGTCAGCAGCCTGGCGGACCAGCGCCACTCCTGACGGGGTCGGGTCGATGATGACGGTGACGTGCTTGTCGCCGCGCCGGGTATGGCGCCACATGCTCATCGATCCCGATCGCGCCCCTTAAGAGGCGGTCCTTCAGGGGCCCCAGGGACCTCCTTGCCCTCCTTCAGTGCAGCGTCGTTGGCGGCGTCCCACGAGACCCCAGGTGCGCCGGACCCTGGAGACGGCCATATTGTCGATCGCGACCGCCTGAAGGGCCCACCAGGCGGCGGCCCGGCTCAGCGCGCCCGAGCCGCGCCGCCTGGGCCATGTCGAGGCGCCACACGCGCTGGCAGTGCTGGCAGGCGATCCTGGGGACTCGCACCAGCAGGCGGGTGATCCTCCCGCAGGTCGGGGCGTGGGCCAATGTAGGCGCGCCACCGTGCCGGCCCGCCGGCCCTGCGCCCGCGGAGGCGCAGAACAAGCGCTCGTCAGCGATGTCCAAGACGGGCGGGCCTCGACAGCAGAGTCACATCGGCCATCGGCAGGCTCGATGACACGCTGGCCTGTGGCGCGAGGCCCAGGGGCTCCCAGGCCCAGCAGGGCGTCGGGATCGATCGGCTCGAAGCGCGCCCTGGCGAGAGCGCGCGCGGTAACCTTCAACATAGCGTCGGGGTCCTCCGGCAGACGATGGATAGTTCAGCGACACCCATCAAGCCCGCCAGGACCTCGACGCCCCTATCTACTCCGCGCCCACCACCCCTCCTACACCTACAAACCGGAAGAGCCGGATCGGCCTCTGGGACTGGGACGCAGTCAACTGTCAACTGTTACGCTGGCATCGTCGGATTTCCAACGAAGAAGGGATGGCGATCATGCAGGTCACTGTCAAGACCGTCAGCGACCATCGGGTTCGCACCGTCCAGACCGCCATGAGCAACGCCCTGGGGTTCGGTGCCCAGGTGGACATGCTTTGCTCTGGCGGATCCACCAGTTCGAGCGCTGGCTCAGTGCTGCTCCTGCTCGACCTGTGCCGTGGTGGCACAACCGCACGGCTGACACAAGACTGATTCTTCGATCGGCCCGCTGAGGGGGTGGCGCTTGCGCCGCTCCCTCACTTGTTGGACAGGGTGCGTGAGCTGAGGAACATAACGAGATGGGCCACAACCAGTGGGGCTAGGAAGTCCGCCCGTGTGGCGAGATATCCCTGGCTGACTGCCATCACTGTGGCCCCGACCGCTGCGAAAACTCCTCCGATACGCCGTTTCAAACCGCTGAACTGCATGATGATGAATAGCGCCCGGCAGTCCACATATGCCCCGGCAGACAACGCGGAAAAGATGAACCGGAAGATAATCTCTTCGCAAGCCAGCTGAAGCGTCAGCAACGCTGCCCCCACGATCAGGTTGGCCTCCACGGACACCCGGATCGTCTTCATCCAGCCACCGGCACTGGCTTCGACCATCTCGACTGCCAGATGTGACGGGTGGCCTAGTTGCTCACGACGCTGGTCTATCCATCCGAGCACGGTGTAGAGCATCTCCGCGAGGACTCCCGAAGCAACGGATTCCCCGACCCCTAGGAGCACGGCGAGCAGGACGGCGATGCTCTGAATTCCCAGATGGCTGGCTTGATAGAGCCACCATTGCCGGGGCAGGACCAAGAGGGACAGAAAACACACCATGATGGGGTGGGCAGCCACCACCAAGGACATCTGGATTGTTGCTTGTCGTTCGGCGATGGTCGCGTTTGCGAGGATTGGGAGACCGGACCGGGCTGCAGCATTCGACAGCTTGCGGAGGAACGGCTTGGAAACGAAGTAGTAGCCGACGTAAAGAGTCAAGGCTATGGCGGTGATGATCATGTGTTCGGTATCCTGCGCCGATGAGTCGCGTTCCTGTTCCACCAGTACTGGGCGTTGTGAGACAAGGTGGGCAACGACGCAAGCCCAGATCTGATAGATGAACAGGACCGTTCCCAGCACTGCCAGCGGCACCTTTAGCCAAGATCTGTCCCCGACCCGAAGACTGAATGGCCGTGAGGCGAAACAGAACGCTCCGAGAAGGGTTAGCGTCAGCCACTGCGGTGTCGCTCGCAGAGCCACGATCGGCACCCCAAGACGGAATCCGACCTCTTCCCCGGCCCCGATCACCAGTAGCTGCCACAGGGGCATGTTCTGGATTGATCGGGCCACCTGTGCCCGGGTCACCCACACCGGTTGCTGAGCACTCGCGTCACCGCTGCGATAGGTGGGGGCGGTGTTCTGGGGCCGTTCCCGGCCTGCTACCAGGCGTCCCGTGACGTCCCGGAGAATTCTTGCGTCAAGCCACGCGGCTGCCGGGGGAGCGAGGAGGGAGACGGCGATTCCGCACAGGGACCATGCCCCATCCGTGCGCCGTTTGGAGGTTCCGGATGGGGCTCAGCGCCAGGCAGGTGATCGCGAGAAGGCCCAGAACGATGACGTAGGTGGTCGCGTAGCGAGCCTTACTGTTGAGGTTGCCGACCATCTTCGTCAGGGTCGCTGGCGACCAGCTAACCAAACCAACCGCGACGAGGGCGAAGCAGGACAAAAAGGGCATCCCGGTCTAGCTTCTGCTAGGGGTAAGGATGGGGCGCGGGATTGCCGAAGTCACCGTAGGCACGGTAGCGAGGGTGTTGCCGCATGGGTGCGCTCGGCAGCGACAGCGCGAGCAGGCCCGGCGCCCAGAGTCTGACACAGTACAATCCCAAGCCCCGGATCTCCGGTGTGGTGAAGTCTTCGACGTATAGGGGGGAGACGGAGGTGATGCTCGTGACGACATCACGAATCAGATCAGCACCGGTATGGGTGTTGTCGGGCGGGAGGTCGTCGGCGTGTGCGGAGGCCCCCGTCTCAAACCTGGTCACGACGGACTGGGCGGCCCGGCTGTTGCGTGCGTAGTAGGAGACGTTCGAGTCGAGATCGAGCATGGCGTCAGTGGACATGGTGGAGGAATCCTCAGAAGTCGAAGGATGCCCAGACAGCGAGCATCCGGACTCCGCTGCACTCAGGAAGGCCTTGTACGCATGGCTCCCTCGAGGGTGGCGTCGGCGCCGGGGCCCACCGCGACGAGGGGGACTTGGCTGCCCTGCCCACCATCAGGCATGCGATGGTGAAGTTCTGCAGGCTTGGTGAGGGAGCCAGTGAAGCGCAACTCATGGCTACTGCCAGCTGACCGCTCGAGGGTCGTCGGATGCGGTCGAGCCGGTGGCCGTCAAGGCAATGCGCACCGGGGCCGACGGAGCGTGCCAAAGGCCCATGGCGGCATCGACCTGGATGAGTTCGAAGGATGCTGCCAGGGTGGCGGCCATGCGGGTGGTGATGGACGGCTGTGCCGGTGGTCACGGCCGTACCCAGCCACAGTTCGCCGTCGTGTCTGCGAGGGTTGTGGCCAGTAGAAGAACTGCGCCGGAACCCACTCCGGTCCAGCCGTTCCCACGCGCGGCACCTTGACCCAGGTCAGGGGCGCCGTGTCGCTGTAGGGGTCGAACGGGCCGCCGAGGGTTGGTTCCGCGAACCCGAAGGCGCTCAGGTCGAGGACCTCGTCACCTGTTTGGGCAGCCAGGTCCTGCCGGGTGGCCCAGCGCCGCTCGAAGGAACTGTTGAGGATCCCGGTTCCGGCGCAGTACCGCTCGGCCGCCTCGGCGTAGACCTTAATCTCGGCCTCGAACTCGTTTAGGCCAACCCCGCCAATGTGGTAGCTGCCAGGCTTCGGGTCTGGACGGTCGAGGAGCGCGTGCATTCCCGTGAGTTCTCCTCCGTTGACCCGCACGTGAGGCCCCCGCGCAGGGTGGAGGGAGTAGCCCACCGAAGTCACGAGACCGCACAGTGGGCTGTAGGTCTGCCGCTTTAGACGTGCTGCGCTCTCGACGGGATCACTGTCTTGGCTTAGCTTCATCGGCCGCCCTCCGAAATCCACTCACGAATGTCGTAGTAGAGGTCAGACGCGGCAGCGAACTGCGATGTGCCATCGAACTTGGCCATCGGCAGAACATCGTTGAAGGCGATCTCCATTGTCGGGAGGTAGATCGACAGGACCTTGTTCCGCGTGGTGCTGAGGCCTCGCCGGGCGATGCTGGTGGTCTCATGGGCGACGTGTGCGGCGAGCAGCGCTCTGGTAGACACCGCCACCTCGGGACGTCCGGCCTGCACCTGGTCAGCCGCGGACCGCATCCAGGATAGGTAACCCTGCCGTTCACGCAGGTTCATCGAGACCCGCTGCTCGAAGGTCCGGTAGGACGCCGTCAGTCCGGGAATGATGAAGGGCCCGACGTACAACGCGGGCCCATCGATGACCGCGTGGAGCCAGGCCAGACCCGCGCGGCGCGCGAGGAGATCCAGCGCCCGAAGCATTGCAGGGTTGTTCTGCGCCAGCACTACGACCAGCACGGGCTGCGGCTGCGCGGCGGGGTGCATCGTTGACACAATCTCGAGTGCCTGTTCTTCCATCAGCAGCTCATCGGCCGACTGGTCAAGGCGCAGGCCGGTGAAGAAGGATGCCGGCGGCTTGGTATCGTCGCTCACCACGGTGACGTCGAGACCCTCGTCCACCAGGAACTGTCGCGTCAGGTCCGCGAGGTCGGTGTCGTCACTGACGACCCACACCGGCCGTGGCTGCCAGCCATCGCTCGTGTCCTGGTCGGGGAGATCAGCGCGCCGAGCGCCGTCAGCTGCGTGACCACGTCCTCCAGCGCCGTCCGCGTCAGCCCCGGAACCCGGGAGAGGATCTCGGAGTGCTCCGCTCCTTGACTCAGCAGGTCCAGAGTGGGCCACAGGGTTCCCGTGGCTTCGTCGTCTTCCAGAATGGTGCTCTCTGTGTTCCAGACTCCCGACGTCGCTCCACCCGGTCCATCGAGTAGGAACCATCATCAGGCCCGGAGAGAATTGGTTGCTCACTTTGGCTCCTGTACCAACCTAGGCTTGGACGCCCACGGTCATCGTGTGGGTAGCGGTTTTCAAAGATCCCATCGAGCTTCAACGCCTCGTTGAGCTCGTTCTCGTCAAAAACTGGACGATTCCACCGACGCTGGCCCGAGGCGGTGCAGATCAGGTTGATCTGCTGGGCGATCGCCCGGCTTCCTGAAAGGCGAACCTGAGCCCTCTGGGCCCGTACGCGCATCGACCGCCATGGGGAGATGACGAAGATCAACTGCACCCCGGCCGCATCGGACTGTTCGATATGCAGGCTCACCGGCCAACGCGTTTGCGAACCCCAGACAGCCTTCCGGGCCGACCACGGGAACCAACTTGTCGACGATCGGCGGTACCGGTGAGACGCCGCGGTCAGGCCGGAGACATGCTGGGCGGACATGAACACCGACACGGGGTACAGGCCACCCCCGAGGGAACAGCGCGCAGATTGTACCGCACGGTGTCACCATTGGACCGCAGGACATTCAGATGACCGGTCACCAGCAGCCCCCCAGAAAGTGGCCACATCACGCAGATCTGAGGTTCCCCGGTGTAGTCACGGCCACTGCGGCGGCGAGCAATCACTTGCTCCAGCGGGACACGCAGCCTGCTGGACTTGGGAAGGTCGATCCCATCATCGATCAGTGAGTCGCGATCCATTTCGCCGTACGTGACGATCATGGGATCAACAAGTAGATCACTGACCGAGACGTTGAACTCCATGTCGCCCGACCGATCCGGGGAAGCCAGAAGAGTCGGCTGCCACGCTGGACAGGCCCGGTCCATCGGTGTTGTCGCATCGGAACTGATGGGTCCGGAAACCCACACCTTCCGTCCCTGGGCTCTGCGCTCGATACGAGGTGATTGCCGAGCTGGCCTTGCAGCAACCCATTTGGTGTAGATGCCATGGTCTGTCCCCCTGCTGAGGGCGTCCCGAACACTCGCGACAATAGCAGCCCCGCTGGGGCCAACCAGTAACTCCCGCGATCCCTATGTCGTGACTCGTGCCACTTTTCGGGTTCTCGGTGATCGGTGCGGGGTTTTCGTTGGAACGGCGTGAGTGGCGATTGGGTGCCCCTATGTGGTGTGTCAAGCGGCGGTGGGTAGCTGTGCTGCTGGTTGGGGGTCGTAGAGGGCTGCGTCTGGGATCATGGCGTTCAGTCAGGGGCAGGATGCGGCGGTGGGCCAGGGCGAGGACGGCATCGGCCCGGGCGTTTGCCTTGGTCTCGTTTGCGCTGGTAGTAGGCGCGGCTGATGGGGTCGGATCTGAGGGAGGCGAAGGCGGAGCCGAACATGGCGCGTTTGAGTCTCTTGTTGCCGGCGTGGGAGACGCCTCTCGCCCCTGATCGAGGATCCCGACCTCCTGGTCACCGGTGCCAGGCCGAATGTGGGAGGCCAGGTTGGGCCCCGGTGGTGAAGGTCTTGCCCAGGGTCTCGGCCAGGAAGACGGCGGCGGCCGGGACCCCTGATGCCAGGCACGGGTGGTCAGGGGGCCGGGCAAGAAGGGTGGGACACTCGCCAGAGCCTCGACACGGCCGGCGATATCAGCCCTTTGGGAGTGCAGGGCGATGAGCCGGGTGGGCCAGGTGGGGCAGGACCGCCCCGGCGGCCTCGGTGCCTGCCACCGTCACGGTCTGCTGTCCAGGGCATCCGCAGATCTGCTGGGCCCAGGCGGCATGGCGGCGGGCTCCGTGCTTCTTCAGCCTGGCATCGATGCGTGCTTTGCCTGCCTTCTTCAGCGCGGTGGGGGCGGTGTCGGGCCGCTATGGCCTCCAAGATGGCGTCGCGGGCCAAGAGGGATCCCAGGACGGCCTCGAAGGCGGGGCGGGGTCTGGGTGTACAAGCCTCGAATGCGGTTGGCCGTCTGGTTGACCTGACGTGCCAGGTCAGGTCAAAACCAGTGAGCATGGTCGGTGCTACAGCCTCTTCGTCGGCCTGCAGTGACATCGCGCAGGGTGTGAGGCATCGTGGCGGCAGCTGCGAGCGATCACGGCTGCGTCACGGGCGTCGGTTTTGGCGTTTCCTGGGCTCAAGTCTGCGATGCGGCATCGACGGTCAGCAGGTAGGAGCATCAGGCCCGCAGATCGCTCCCAGGGTCGGTGAAGGTCCTGACCGCGGCCGGGTAGCGCTGTCCGGCTCACTGGCCTCGAAGGTCTCCAGGGGCCTCCCACGCGGCCTCCTCGCTGGGGCCCTGGTAGATCGGCCTGAGCCGCTGCCACGGCCTTGCGATCGCTGTGGGACACGAGACCTCGTGGCGGCGGATCAGGTGGACTACGCATGTCTGGACCGTCGCCTGGGGCCAGGTCGCCTCAATCGCCTCGGGCGGCCCCGTCAGCCCGTCACATTCCCCCGCGCGCTTCGCTCCCGTGCGGGAGGTGCCCCCTCTACGATCAGCACGTCCTTGATGCCGCGGTTGGCCAGCTCGGCGCACACCTGGGCCCAGAACCTGGCCCCCTCGCTGGCCTGGACCCAGATGCCCAGGACGTGCTTGAGTCCGTCCATGTCCACGCCTACCGCGATATGCGCGGCCTTGTTGGTCACGTGAGCCCGTCGCGGACGCTTGATCATGATGGCGTCGGGTAGATCACCGGGTAGAGGCCATCCAGTGGTCCGGTGCTGCCAGGCCAGTACCTCCTGGCTGATCTGGTCGGTGATCTTGCTGATCGTCTCATGACTCAGATCAGTGCCCAGCGTAGAGGCCAGATGGTGCTGGATGTCCGCACCGTCATCCCCCAGCGTACAGGCTGATGATCATCGCATCAGCCCATCGAGCCTGCCTGCCCTTGAGCATCAGCATCGGCGTAAACGTCGGCCCGGTCTCGTGGAACGTCCAGATCCACATCCCCAACCTCGGTGGAGACCGTCTTGAACTGGTCCCGTTACGCGGTTGGGAAACGCCGCCGTGTCCGGATCCCCCGGTCATAGCCAGGTGCTCAGTGAGCTCAGCAGCCAACCCCGCTCCAGAGCCGCCTTGACCAGCCACCGGCCAGCACACCATCAGACCGGTCAACGCGCTCCGGCATCAGCCTGAGCGAAAGATCCTCAGGGCCCCTGAGCCTTCAGCTCCTCAGCGACCCGCCATGACGAGCACGCTCCTCCTGCGCTCATCCCTACTCACATCCATGCTCACAGTCTCATCTCCTCAAGGCTCAGATCACCCCTCACACAAACAATCGAGCACCCTCCGTGTCGGCGTTGATGAGGGCCACCACAATCTCCCTTCCTTGACTTCCTTATCCGCGCGATAGTTCTGTCAATCGGTCAGAGGAGGCAATGGTGACGAGCAGACAGGTATCCCGGCGGAGCTGTCCGAGCGCTGTCGGAGAACGAGGCGGCGGGAGGATACTCGAGGCTCTACCTGCATCGCACCACAACGAAGTACCTGCGATGGATCGGTGAGGCGAAGCGCGCCGAGACCCGTCGTCAAGTCAGGCCGCAAAGCAGCAGAGATGATGGTGGATAAGCACGGGTAGGCCCGGCTCGGCGTTATCCGCGGATCGCCGTTGACGCGCTTCCTCAGGGCGCGCTGGCGAAGCGGTGGTGCTGCTCGACGACTAGGGGCCGAAGTGCTGGGGACGATGCTGGCCGCGGGCGATGACCTGGTCGTCGACCCAACGCTCCCAGCGCGTGGCACGCTTCCTCTCGCCTGCAGTCGGTGGCGCGGCCGCGCCGGTGTTGAGGAGGTCATCGAGGATCAGGAACGAGGGCTCGGGGTCTCGACGTCCCAGTTGATGAGCACGGCCCGTCAGGGGCTGAGGAGAACCAGTGAGCGGTTGAGGTCGTGCAGGTCGTTGAAGTGCTCGTCCTTGCCGCTCGTGGGTTCCAGTACCAGCGTGCCAGCCGGAATGACTCCGACACCTGCGTCCAGCTCCGATAACGCTCTCGCAGCCCGCGATCCAGGGATCGCGAGCGTGTCGAGGTCTCGTCCTCGGTCAGCCAGCCCAGCGCGAATCCGCAGCGCGTCGGCATGCCGGCACGGATCAGGTCCCAGGCGGAGAAGTCCACGTTACGGATGTCCCGATCATTGTTGAGCATGCGCTCGAGGCGCCACAGAGTCTCGGCCGCGTCTGAGGAGGACTCGGCGGTTTCTCGCAGCTCGTGGCGTTCGGCCTCCGCCAGGGAGGTGTCGACCCAGCGGGCGCGCTCGGCATCGAAACCGGTGCGGTGGCCGGAGGTGATGAGCCAGTGGACTCGGGGAGGGAGATCGGCGCGCGAGCACACTCCCCAGTCGAGGGAGGCATGGTGCGCGTGCCGTCGAGATCGGAACAGGTGAGCCGGTCCCACGGGTCCCGGCGGCACAGGGGAGTACGGCGCGCAGATCGCCAGGAGCCGCTCGTGGGGACCGGCGGTGAACTTCTGGGGCTCAGGTGTCTGACGGGCCGATGATGCTCGATGAGCTCATTCCATGTGGACTCCTCACCCCGGTGTGGGGCGGAGGATGCCGTATCGCGAGCGCAAGCGGCGTATTTTCTGATGGATTGATTTGGAGATCTCGACGGCGGCGATCCTCCAGCTACCAGCGCGGCGGAGAGGGCAGGGTCTGCATGGACATGACGAGTGTGCAACATGTGAACAGGTGAGTGCCACATTGATGCGCGACTCGATACCAGTTATTGAGTTGAATGCCTGTTTATTTACAAAGCTGTTAATGAAAGTTTCGAGACGCTTCATTCCCTGCGTGCAGCTCGTCGCGGGAGGCGGCGTAGGACAGTCGCACGTGGGAGTGGGCCGTGGTCGTGGAAGTCTGCCCCGGGTGAGGCGCCACATGAGCCTCCTCCAGGGCGCGGTGGCAGAAAGGTCTGGGCATCGAAGCCCCGTGGAGGAGACGTCGAAGTAGACGTAGAAGGCGCCGTCAGGGCAGGACCGGAACCAGGAGGCCGATGCGTTGCAGCCCGTCGAGCACGATGCTCCTGCGGGCGAGGGCTCTTGGCGACGCTGCTCGCACGGAGATGGTTCGGGGAAAGGCCGCCAGTGCAGCCTGCTGAATGAGCGTCGAGGCGCACAGGAGTAGTTGACCGCCAGGTTCTCGGCAGGGCCACGAGCTCCTCGGGAAGAATCCTTAGCCAGGCGCCATCCGGTCATCCCGAAGTACTTGGAGAAGGGTTGATGACGATCGCCTCGGGGATCGGTCTCAGGACGGTGCGTGCCGGCGTGCCGTCCTCGCCTGGATCGGCCAGGCCCAGGTGAGATCTCGTCGACGATCCTCCAGGCGTTGCGTTCGCGCGCCAGTGCGCGAGATCGACGCCAGCTCCTCGAAGGGATGGACGTGCCCGTGGGGTTGGACGGGGTCGCCAGCATCACCGCGCTCGTCTGAGGTCCACGCCGCCTCGGCTGCGGCCCGGTCCATCTGGTAACGGCTGGCAGGACTGGTGGGCGCCAGAACGATCCGGCACCGTGGGTCTCCACCAGCTGCCGGTTGCGGGGATGGGACGGATCGGCGATGACGACGTCGTCACCGGCGGCAATGGTGGCGGCGGCCGCCCGCTAGGAGCGCCGACGACGCACCCGTGGTCACGACGATCGGGCAGGGATCGACTTCGACGCCGTGCCTGTCGGTAGAGCAATACGTAACTTCCAT